>RCNH01000036.1_pt1 | contig 64162 bp, 52 predicted proteins | sample 2041161 | NCBI WGS metagenome assembly RCNH01 (sample SAMN09708215, study PRJNA481090) | Feces metagenome, whole genome shotgun sequencing project. | biome: feces | host: Leptonychotes weddellii | place: Antarctica: Sion Island | collected 2010-03-01 | reverse complement strand
GCTGACTCTTAATCAGCGGGCCCAGGGTTCGAGTCCCTGGAAGCGCACCATGAAAAGACCATCCATTCGGATGGTCTTTTTTCTTTGCCGCAGGTCAATAAAGCCGTTGGTATAAGGAATCTCGACATCACAACCAGACCCACAGACAAGCCAAATCACGCTGCCTGCTTTATCTTTTTTGTACGTGGATAGTTGAATTCTGTGGTGATTCAGATTAAAATATGAATATGATAAAACGTTAAACATCATCACACATTGGGATGAAGTACCTTTGCGATGGTGTTTTGGTATGGCCGTAAGTGAGCCGTAAGCCAAACATAGAAGGAGGCAAATATGGATACGATTTACATTACCGGACATCGCAATCCGGATACAGATTCGATTGTATCGGCGATTGCTTATGCAGCGCTGAAAAATGCACTGGGTGCCCGCGAGTACCAGGCAGCACGCCTTGGACAGATCAGTGACGAAACCCAGGCGGTGCTGGATCGCTTTGGCATGGAAGCCCCTCGGCTGATTAACACGGCTCGCACGCAGGTGGAGGATCTGGATTTTGATACTCCCCCGGTACTTGCACCTGCTGCCACGCTGAGCTATGCATGGCAGACAATGAAAAATGGGCATATTGCAGCCCTGCCGGTGGCCAACGAGGACGGAACATTGTTTGGCATGATCTCCAGCGGTGATGTGGCCAATAATGACGTTTCCTCTATTCAGAATCCTTACATCAAGGATTGCCCCATTTACAATCTGCTGTCGGTGCTGGAGGGCCGTGTTCTGAATGAAGCCGGTGAACCTCACGATGTGATTTCCGGCCGTGTGACAGTAGCGCTTCCTGTGGGCAGAGAGAACCTGCTGTTTTCTGAGCGCGACAGTATTGTGGTGTGCGGCGATCAGCCGGACATGATCGAGCGTGCCATGAAGCTGAACGTAAACTGTGTTATCGTCTGCCAAGCTGAAGTGAGTCAGGATTTGCTGCAAACCGAAACCAATACCTGCATTATTACCACACCGCTGGACGCTTATCGTGCGCTGCGCTTGATGTATCAGGCACTGCCGATCAGCGGTATCTGTGAGCAGCAGGATCTGGTATCCTTCCATCTGTCTGACTATCTGGATGATGTGCGCAATACGATTGTGGAGAGCCGTTTCCGTGCTTATCCCATTCTGGATAAGGATGAACGCGTAGTGGGCACCCTGTCGCGTTTCCATTTGCTGAAACCGCGCCGCAAGCGTTTTATTCTGATGGACCACAACGAAAGAGCACAGTCGGTTCCGGGGCTGGAGCAGGCCGAAATTCTGGAGATTGTGGACCATCATCGTCTGGCTGATATCGAAACCGGTGCGCCCATCTATATGCGCAATGAGCCTGTAGGCAGCACGACCACGATTGTAGCAGGAATGTATCAGGAAAAGGGCTTGATGCCTTCTGCCAAGATTGCAGGCCTGATGGCGGCCGCGATTGTGTCGGATACCGTGATGTTCAAGTCGCCCACATGCACACAGAGAGATATTGATGTGGCTCAGCGCATGGCCCGCATTGCAAATGTATCTCTGGGCGAACTGGGCCAGCTGATTTTTACTGCCAACAGCGGTATGGATAAATCGGTGGAGTCCTTGCTGAATACGGATTATAAGGAGTTCCACATTGCCGGACATGAACTGGCCGTGAGCCAGATCACCTGCATGGATTCTGAACTGCTGCTGAAGCGCAAGGAAGAGTTCCTGAAGGCAATGGAAGAGATTCGGGAAAAGAAAAAGTTTGATGCAGTGCTGCTGATGATTACGGACGTGCTGCTGGATGGTACTCAGCTGCTGTTTGTAGGCGATGAAATTAATATCTGCCAGGCATTTGACATCAGCGATTGTGCAGAGCATTGTGCCTTCCTGCCCAATATCATGTCCCGTAAAAAGCAGATCATCCCCATGCTGTCCAGCCTGTGGGGTTGATTCCGGTCGAAAAAGCATCCACTTTAGAACAAAAAGCGAACAAAGCAGTGCTGAAGAGCAGGATCTTTTCGGCACTGCTTTTTATTTTGAAATGCAGCGGTGGTATAAAAAGCAGCGCAGATACATCAGATGCAGCAAAACCTACAGGGCAATGTGGTGAAAGTATCTGAAAACCAGACAAAATGTTTTAAATGTTTATACAATACAGTCGATTTTTTGTGCAGGATATAGTATAATAGGAGCAACAAAACAGTAGCTCACAAGGGCCGATGCCCTTGGACATCCAGAATGATTTCAGCCGGAAGAATTCGGCAAAGAAGGAGGTTCCTATGAGATTAACCTTTATGGGCGCTGCACACGAAGTTACAGGCAGCTGCTTTATACTGGATGCGTGCGGAAAGCACATCATGATCGACTGCGGCATGGAGCAGGGGCCGGATATTTATGAAAACCAGCCCCTTCCGCTGGCACCGGGTGATATTGATGCGCTGCTGCTGACCCATGCGCATATTGACCACTCGGGCCGGATTCCGCTGATGGTCAAGCAGGGATTTGCAGGGCCTGTATATGCAACCACAGCTACTGCGGAACTTTGCGACATCATGCTGCGTGACTCTGCCCATATTCAGGAGTTTGAAGCGGAGTGGAGAAACCGTAAAGCAAAACGTTCCGGCGGTCAGGAATATGTTCCGTTGTATACGGTACTGGATGCTCAGAAAGCCATGGAGCAGTTCCAGCCCTATCCTTATGGGCGCGTGATCCATCTGTGCGAGGGCATTGACATTCGTTTTACCGATGCGGGCCATCTGCTGGGTTCTGCCAGCATTGAAGTATGGGTAACGGAAAACGGTGTAACCAAGACACTGGTCTTTTCCGGCGATATCGGCAACATCAATCAGCCGTTGATTCGTGATCCCAACTACGTGCAGCACGCAGACTACGTGATTATGGAGAATACCTATGGTGATCGCAGTCATGGTCCCAGACCGGACTATGTGGGCGAATTGACCCGTATTCTTCAGGAAACATTCGACCGCGGCGGCAATGTGGTAATTCCGTCTTTTGCCGTGGGCCGCACGCAGGAAATGCTCTTCTTCCTGCGGGAAATCAAGGTGCGCGGTCTGGTAAAGGGGCACGATCACTTCCCGGTATATGTGGATAGCCCTCTGGCCAATGAAGCAACCAACATCTTCCAGGAAAATATCTGGGAGTGCTGCGATCAGGAAACGATGGGCCTGCTGCAAAACGGAATCAATCCCATTCGTTTCCCGGATCTGTATACCAGTGTTACCAGCGATGACTCCAAAGCCATCAACGCGGATCGGACGTGTAAGGTTATTTTGTCCGCCAGCGGTATGTGTGAAGCCGGACGAATCCGCCATCACCTGAAGCACAATCTGTGGCGGCCGGAGAGCACCATTCTCTTTGTAGGCTATCAGGCAGTGGGAACACTTGGCCGTGCCCTGGTAGAGCAGGCGCCCAAGGTTAAGCTGTTCGGCGAAGAAATCGAGGTGCGGGCCCATATTGAAAAGCTGGAAGGCATGAGCGGTCATGCTGACCATGAGGGTCTGCTGAAGTGGCTGCAGCACATCGAAGAAAAGCCTGAAAAGGTATTTGTGGTGCACGGCGATGATCTGGTGTGCGACAAGTTTGTAGCCGAATTGCAGGAGCAGTATGGCTATGATGCCGTGGCACCCTATAACGGTGCTGAGTTCGATTTGGACACCGGCGAGTGGGTGTACGAGGGCAATAAGGTGCGCAAGCAGCCCAAGCGTGACGATGGCTCCGGCCGGCGTCAGAGCAGTGTCTTCCTGCGCCTGCTGGCAGCAGGTAAGCGCCTGATGGCTGTAATCAATCGCAACGAAGGCGGAACCAATAAGGATTTGGCCAAGTTCGCGGATCAGATTGATGCGCTGAGCGATAAATGGGATCGCTGAGTTCTGCCTGAAGTGCAGATTGCTGAATCAATAAAAAGCCCCGGTCTCCATGAAAAAGGAGATCGGGGCTTTCCTATGCTTTGCAGCAGTACAAGTGCAGGATTATTGCTTTTCGATGTAAATGCTCTGACTGGGGAACGCAAATTCCACACCCAGGCGTTCCATGATATCCATGATTTGCAGATCAAGCTGTTCCTGAACCTGCAGGAAACCGGCAAGATCAGGGCGCTGTATATAGCAGTGCACCAGAATATCAATGCTGGAGCCGCCGAAGCCCTGCAAACGTACCTGGATTGAACTGGAATCCACTTCGGGGCAGGAGGCCAGCAGGCTGCGCAGCTCTTCCAGCAGCTGCTGAATCTGCTCGTGGGTTGTGCTGTAGGTAACGCCCAGCGTGAAACGGAACAGCCGCTTGGTGCGCTGGGTGCCGTTGATCAGGGTTTGACTGCACACAATCGTGTTGGGCAGCACTACCAGACTGCCGTCCAGTGTGCGCACCTTAGTGCTGCGGAAGCCCACATCTTCCACGGTGCCCTCGGTGGAACCCACGCTGATCCAGTCGCCCAGGGTGAAGGGACGCTCCAGAATGATCACAAGGCCACTGAAAAAGTTGGTGGCAGATTCTTTGGCGGCCAGCGAAACGGTAAGACCGGCAAGGCCCATGCCGGCAATCAGGCCGTCTACGTTAAAGTTCAGCTCGCCCAGAACCATGACCACAGCAAAAACGGTAACCAGAATTTTCAGCAGTTTATTCAAAAAGGCGGTTACGGTTTTGTCCATGGCCAGATCCAGCCGGCCCTGCATATTTTTCATCATCAGGGGGGCGAGGTCGCTGCTGCCCACAAGGCCCCAGGCCAGCAGACAGATCAGCACAATCCGCAGGAGCTTATTCAGCCAGGGAAGCACTGCGGCCGCCCAGATGGCCGGAATGGGAAGCAGCCGGGCTGCAATGTACAGACCGATAACCCAGAGTAATACGGGGGCGGGTTTGGAAAATCCCCGCACAAGCACAGGAAGTGCTTTGCTGCGCTTGCGCTCGGCCCAGCGCTGCAAAAAGGGAAGGGTTTTGTGCCGTACAACACGGCTTACAATCCAGGCCACAAGAAACACACCGCAGCAGAGCAATAGATGCCACAGGGCGTTCGGTGTGGTAGACCAGTACTCTTTCAGGGGCTCTAACATGGTTAACACCTGCTCTCGATTTATTGTATCTAACATTATAACATGAACCCCTTTCGTTAGGCAAAAAATTCAATGTTCAGTTGAAATCCATATGCAGTTGTGGTAAAATGCAGACATAGAAAGCTAGTTTCAGGGCGGGGTGCAATTCCCCACCGGTGGTATAGCCCACGACCATCTGTCTCTTGGCAGATGCTGACCCGGCGTAATTCCGGGGCCGACGGTATAGTCCGGATGAAAGAAACGGCAGTCAGGTATACTGTATGTCACGCCCTTCTTAATGCTTTTGCATGAGAAGGGCGTTTTTTCAGTTCCTCCTGCTGGCGATTCCGCAGGAAACCGGCTTCATAGTATGAAATGGGGCTATGCCCCAAGGAGGAAACGCATATGAATAATTCTGCAGCTGCGCGTTCAACCCGCAAGCTCACAACTCTGGCCATGCTGGCCGCCATTTCGGTGGTGCTGGTGGCGGTGATCCACTTTCCGCTGCTTCCGGCAGCACCCTGGATGGAATATGACCCGGCGGATATTCCCATTTTTATCGGCACATTCCTGTTCGGACCGTGGATGGGCCTGGGTCTTACGGTGGTGGTATCCATTCTGCAGGGCGCTACCGTAAGTGTTGCTGCGGGTCCTATCGGAATCCTGATGCACATTCTGGCTACCGGCAGCTTTGTGATTGTTGCCGGATGCATTTATCGCCGCAAAAAAACACACAAAAGTGCTGTAGCAGGTCTGGTGGCCGGTGTTCTGGTGCAGACCGCTGTGATGGTTTTGTGCAATCTGGTGTTCACCCCCATCTTTATGGGACAGCCGATGCAGGCTGTTGTGTCCATGCTGCTTCCGGTGATTGTACCCTTCAATCTCCTGAAGGCCGGCATGAATGCTTTGGTTACACACATTGTGTATAAACCGGTAAGCCGGGTGGTACATTATCTGATTCCACAATAAAAGCTGGATTTTTTGGGCAAATCTGTCGAAATGTTGATTGACAAGGCCACAGCGTGAATGATAAAATAATCTCACACAACAGAATAGCAACTTATCAAGAGCGACGGAGGGAACAGGCCCTGTGAAGTCCAGCAACCTGCACGGGTGTGCAAGGTGCTAAGTCCTGCGGGAAACCGAAAGATAAGCGTATCGGCGCTCAAAGGCTTTCGATCCTTTGGGCGCTTTTGTTTCCGACAGGTTGCGTTCTGCACCATTTACCAGCGGCTGAATGCCGCGCAATTTGAAAGGAGACAATTTAAAATGGCAAGACACTTGTTTACCTCTGAGTCTGTTACTGAGGGCCATCCCGACAAAATCTGTGATCAGATCAGCGATGCTGTGCTGGATGCAATTCTGGAAAAGGACCCCGACGCACGTGTAGCATGCGAAACGACCTGCTCCACCGGTATGGTTCATGTAATGGGCGAGATCACCACGAATTGCTATGTGGATATTCCGGCCATTGCCCGTCAGGTGGTCCGTGACATCGGCTACACCCGTGCAAAGTTTGGCTTTGACGCTGATACCTGCGCAGTACTGACCAACATCGATGAGCAGAGCCCCGACATTGCACTGGGCACCAACGATGAAGTGGGCGGCGCCGGTGACCAGGGTATGATGTTCGGTTATGCCTGCAACGAAACTCCGGAACTGATGCCTCTGCCCATCAGCCTGGCCCACAAGCTGGCCAAGCAGCTGACCAAGGTGCGCAAGGATGGCCTGCTGGAATATCTGCGTCCCGATGGCAAGAGCCAGGTAACCGTGGAATACGACGATGGCAAGCCCGTTCGCGTGGATGCAGTGGTTATCAGCAGCCAGCACAGCGACAGCGTGAGCATGGAGCAGCTGCGTGCCGACGTAATGAAGCACGTCATTCTGCCTGTGATCCCCGCCGAGCTGCTGGATGAGAACACCAAGTACTACATCAACCCCACCGGACGTTTTGTCGTGGGTGGCCCGCAGGGTGACTCCGGCCTGACCGGCCGCAAGATCATCGTGGATACCTACGGCGGTTATGCCCGTCACGGCGGCGGCGCTTTCAGCGGCAAGGACCCCAGCAAGGTGGACCGCAGTGCTGCTTATGCAGCCCGCTGGGTGGCAAAGAACATCGTGGCTGCCGGCCTGGCCAGCAAGTGCGAGGTTGAGCTGGCTTACGCCATCGGCGTGGCTGAGCCTGTGAGCGTTCTGGTAGACACCTTCGGTACCGGTGTTGTGGCCGATGACAAGCTGGAAGAAGCTGTTAACAAGGTGTTTGATCTGCGTCCCGCAGCAATCATCAAGGCTCTGGACCTGCGCAAGCCCATTTATCGTCAGACTGCTGCTTACGGTCACATGGGCCGCGAGGATCTGAACGTCAACTGGGAAAAGACCAACAAGGTAGCCGACCTGAAGGCTGCACTGGGTCTGTAAGACAATCAAAGTAAGAGGCCCGGGTCGGCATTTGCCGGCCCGGGCCTCTTGGTTTATTCAGAGGAATCCGGGTTTTACAAATTCAGGCGCTCAGTCTATAATAGAGAGCAGACTGAAATGAAAGCGGTGCCCGGCGGGCACTGCGGAAAAGGAAGGGGGAGAGCGCCATGAGCGAGGGCGTACAGCGGCTGGAAGGTACAGTAGAACACCTGATTTATGAAAATGAGGGCAGCGGCTACACTGTGTTTGAGATGTCCACAACCCAGGATGAGCTGGTAGTGGTGGCGGGTGTGATAGGCGAAGTGAATATCGGCGAGAGCGTAACGGTGTATGGTAATTTTACCAGTCACCCCACTTACGGCGATCAATTCAAGGCTGAAACCTGTGAGGTCAGTCTGCCCCAGGATACACAGGCTACGCTGGCTTATCTTTCCAGCGGTGCATTACCGTATATCGGGCCTGCAACTGCAAAAAAACTGGTGGATACCTATGGTGCCGGTGCACTGGATGTAATTGCCAACGAACCGGAAAAGCTCACGGCGTTCCGGGGCATCAATCTGGAAAAAGCACAGGCAATCAGTCAGATGTTCAAGCGTATGTTTGGCGTGCGGGAGGCAGTGGCCTGGCTGGGACGCTTTGGCATTACGGCTCGGCAGGCTGTGGATGCGTTTCGGCATTTTGGCCCGTCCACTGTGGAGGCACTGTCACACAATCCGTATCTGCTTTGCGGCGAACCCCTGAATCTGCGGTTTGCCCAGGTGGACGCCATTGCAGCCGAACTTCAGATGGCGCAGGATGGCCAGCTGCGGGTTTGGGCTGCACTGGGATATGTGCTGCGTCACAATGCGGGCAACGGGCATACCTGCCTGCCGCGGCATCAGCTGGTGGCAACCACAGCCAAGTTTATTGGAGTTGCGCCGGAAAATGTAGACAGAGAACTTACAAATTCTCTGGAAGAGGGCGAGTATCGCAGCAAAACCTATGACGGTATGGAGCATATTTATCTGCCGGACCTGCTGGATGCGGAACAGGACATTGCCGCACGCCTGGCAGATCTGGTGCGCTATCCGGCACCGCAGCCCCGGCACCTGGACCGCAGCATTGATGTGCTGGAAGTGGCCCAGGGATTTCGCTATGCACCTTTGCAGCGCAAAGCCATTGAAACTGCGCTGCAAAACAACGTGATGGTGCTGACCGGCGGCCCCGGTACAGGTAAAACCACCACGGTGAATGCTGTGCTGGCGCTGTTTGAAAATCAGGCCGATCGGGTAGCCCTGTGTGCCCCCACCGGGCGGGCGGCCAAGCGGCTGTCAGAATTGACAGGGCACAAGGCTTCTACAATTCACCGTCTGCTGGAAGTGGATTATACCCAGAAGGACGGCGGCCCGGTGCGCTTTATCCACAACGAAAAGAATCTGCTGAAATGCGACGTTGTAGTTCTGGATGAGATGAGTATGGTGGACGTGAAGCTGTTCCAAAGCCTGCTCTGCGCCTGTAAGCGGGGCTGCCGCATGGTTCTGGTGGGGGATGCGGATCAGCTTCCCAGCGTGGGACCCGGCAATATTCTGGGCGAGGTAATCCGTTCGGGTGTAGTGCCTACGGTCTGCCTGACCGAAATTTTCCGCCAGGCAGCGCAAAGTCTGATTGTGGCCAATGCGCACCGCATTGTGGAAGGCAAAATGCCGCAAAAGGGCGGAAAAGATGCGGATTTCTTCATGCTGGAGAGCGGCGGTCCTGCCTGTCAGCAGCTGGTGTGCGATCTGGTGTGCACTCGTCTGCCCCGCACCTATGGGTATGATCCCATCCGGGATATTCAGGTGCTTTGCCCCACAAAAATCGGCCCGGCGGGTACGGTGGCGCTGAATGGACGCTTGCAGGAATTACTGAATCCGCCATCCCCCCGCAAGGCGCAGATGGAAGCGGCCGGAAAACTGTTCCGGGAAGGGGACAAGGTGATGCAGGTGCGCAACAACTACGATATTCCCTTTGAGCGGGAAGGCGGCGAAGCCGGCGTAGGTGCGTTCAACGGCGATATGGGCATTGTAGTGGAGGTTCTGCCGGATCAGCGCAGCCTGAAGGTGCAGATGGATGATCGGCTTGTATCCTATTCCGGCGATGCCTTGCAGGAGCTGGATATGGCCTATGCCGTCACGGTGCATAAAAGTCAGGGCTCGGAGTTCCCGGCGGTGGTGATGCCGGTAGCGGAAGTTCCTGCCAAGCTGTGCTATCGCAATCTGCTATATACCGGCGTGACCCGTGCCCGGCAGCTGTGCGTGCTGGCAGGGCATCGGTCCACTGTTGCGGGGATGGTGGATAATGTGCGCCAGAATATGCGCTACAGCGGCCTTTCCTGGCTGCTGAAGGAAGAGGAACAGGAGTCCACTCTGTGAGCAGCACGTGGTCCGAAGCGGCCCGGGATCTGATCTATCCGCCGCGCTGTCCGTTCTGTGATCGGGTGCTTGGAACCCGGCTTGAATGTGACGGGTGTCAGGAGAAAATGAAAACGCTGGAGCGAACCCGGTTTCGGCTGGACGAAACGGAACACTGTTTGCAGGGGCTGGAGGGCGCAGCAGGTGTTTATCATTATCAGGATGAAGTGCGCCGCGGCATTCTGCGTATGAAATACAGCGGGCGAGCGTGTTACGGTGAAGTGCTGGGACGCATTCTGGCCAGCCGTCTTTTTGGATGTACTTTTGAATTTTGCGGTGGTATAATAAAAGTAACTTCCGCACCGCCGGTTGGGCTGGAATACGATATGATCGTGCCGGTTCCACCGTCCAATAAGCGCAGAGGCTTCAATCCGCCTGAGCGGATTGCACGGCCGCTGGCACAGGCGCTGGGCTTACCGCTGGAAGCGAAGGCCTTGACCAAAATCCGCAGGACACCCCGGCAGGAGGGCCTTAGCCGCGATATGCGGCTGACCAATGTGGTGGGAGCATTTCGGGCAGACCCGGAACGGATTCCCATGAACAGCCGTGTACTGCTGGTGGATGATGTGATTACCACCGGAGCCACCATAGTGGCCTGTACGGCGGCATTGAAGCAGGCCGGGGCGCAGAGCGTTTTTGCACTGAGCGCAGCGGTAAGTGAAACCGTAACAGAAGAGCAGAATCAAATCGAACAGGCAAAACAGTCTGTTGGGCAGTTATAAGGAGAGAAGAGAATGGCACAGAACGACATTGGTATCGATTTGGGCACAACATCCATCATTATTGCCATGGAGGGCCAGGGCGTGGTGCTCAGCCAGCCCAGCATTGTGGCAGTGGATCACCGTAAAAATAAGGTGTTGGCTGTGGGCGATGAAGCTCTGGCCATGGTGGGCCGTACCCCGAATTACATTTCGGCAATTCGCCCCCTCAAGGACGGCGTGATTTCCGACCATATGCTTACCAAAGAGCTGATCGGCCGCTTTGTGCGCAAGGTGCACGAGTCCATGCTGGTTAAACCCCGGGTGGCTGTGTGCGTGCCGGCTGCTATTACCGGCATTGAGAGCGATGCCGTGGTGGAAGCAGTGGTTTCTGCCGGTGCCCGACAGGTGTTTTTGATTGATGAGCCCATTGCGGCAGCCCTGGGCTCCGGCGTGGATATTCTGCAGCCCCAAGGTCATATGATCATTGATATCGGCGGCGGTACTACAGATATTGCAGTAATCAGTCTGGGCGGCAAGGTGCGTGCAACCAGCGTGCCCGTGGCCGGCAACAGCTTTGATGATGAAATTCTGAAGTTTATCCGCACTCAGTTCAATATTGCCATTGGTCAGCGCACCGTGGAGGAGCTGAAAAAAGAGGTGGCTTGCTGCCGCCAGAAGGATTTCAGCGCAAGCATGGAGATCAAGGGCCGCAGCCTGCTGAATGGTCTGCCCCTGCGCGTGACCGTGCGCACAGAAGACCTGTACGAGCCGGTTATGATGCTGGCAGAGCGCATTGGTGTGGCAGCTCATCAGGTGCTGGAGCGCACTCCGCCCGAGCTGGCAGGCGATATTTACGAAAACGGTGTAATGCTGACCGGCGGCGGTGCTATGCTGCACGGCCTGCCGGAATACCTGAGCGAAACCCTGAAGGTAAAGGTGAACATTTCTCCGGACCCCATTCACTGCGTGGCACTGGGTACGGCAAAGTGTCTGGAACTGGGCCCGCAGCTGGAAACCGGATTTAAGGATGCGACCCCGCGCAGCAGCCACCGCTGAGCCAAGCAAAACGACGAAAAAGCGAATAGATTTTTGGCAAAACAGCCGGGACTGTGCAGTTGCAACCGACTGTTTTGTTCGTTATAATAAAATTCAGACACTGTAGTATAGAGGAGGCCGTTTCTATGATCATGTTCCCGGCATTTGGTTTTCTGGATGCTGCGGCCGATTACCCTGCCGATTCGGTGGTTGTGATGGTGGGCATCTTGCTGGTCTTTTTGATCCTGCTCCTTCTAACGTTCATTATTAAGCTGCAAGGCAAAATATTTGACCACTTTGAAGCAAAGCGCAAGGCAAAACAGCAGGACACGCCGCCTTCGGCGCCCGCTGCGGCAGCTGCGCCGGCACCGGTGGTGGAAGCAGGTATTTCGCCGGAGGTAGTAGCGGCTATTTCCGCAGCCATTGCAGCAATGGGCGATGGTAAGTATCAGCTGCGTGCCCTGTCCCGTGCAAGGGATTGCCGCGGCGCCTGGGGCAAAGCCGGTGTGGTGAACGACACCGAGCCATTCTAAGGAGGGAGTGCGAATATGTCTGCATTTATTGATACACTGGGCAGCATCGTGCAAAACTCCGGTTTCACGGGCATTGCACAGGATTACCGCTATCTGGTTATGATTGTGGTGGGCTGCGTGCTGCTGTATCTGGCCATTGTAAAAGAGTATGAACCGCTTTTGCTGCTGCCCATTGCCTTTGGCATGATTTTGGCAAACCTGCCTTACAGCGGCATCATCCATATGCAATATTTCCTTGCCCCGGCGGGCGCGGACCCATCACTTTATCCAATGTTTGATGAGATTCTGCACCATGGCGGCCTGGCGGATATGCTGTATTTGGGCGTAAAACTGGGCATTTATCCGCCGCTGATCTTCCTGGGCATCGGCACCATGACGGATTTCGGTCCGCTGATTTCCAATCCCCAGAGCCTGCTGCTGGGCGCAGCGGCTCAGCTGGGTATCTTTACCGCTTATCTGGGCGCAAAAATGCTGGGCTTTACCGGCCCGCAGGCGGCAGCCATCGGCATCATCGGCGGCGCCGACGGCCCCACGGCCATCTTTGTTACCAGTAAGCTTGCGCCGGAACTGCTGGGCTCCATTGCGGTGGCGGCGTACAGTTACATGGCACTGGTTCCAGTCATTCAGCCGCCCGTCATGAAACTGCTTACAACAAAAAAAGAACGGCAGATCGTGATGAAACAGACGCGCGTGGTGTCCCATACGGAAAAAGTGATTTTCCCCATTATGTGCACCATTCTGATCAGTCTGATTCTTCCGGATTCTGCTGTACTGGTAGGTATGCTGATGCTGGGCAACCTGATGAAGGAATCCGGCGTGGTGGATCGCATCAACAAGACCGCAGGCAATGAGCTGATGAACATCATCACTATTTTCCTGGGCCTGTCGGTAGGCTGCACAACCAGCGCCAACACCTTCCTGAACACTGATACTCTTAAAATTGTGGCAATGGGCTTTTTTGCCTTTATCTGCGGCACCGCAGGCGGCGTGCTGTTCGGCAAGCTCATGTGCTGGGCAACGCATGGTAAGGTAAACCCGCTGATCGGCTCGGCAGGTGTTTCGGCTGTTCCCATGGCCGCCCGCGTCTCGCAGAAGGTGGGCCAGGAAGCAAACCCCGCAAACTTCCTTCTGATGCACGCCATGGGCCCCAATGTGGCCGGCGTAATCGGCAGTGCAGTGGCGGCAGGTCTGTTGATCAACATTTTTAGTTAATAGAAATTACAGGGCCCGCTGTTTTGCAGCGGGCCTTTTTCTGTATGCGCACACCCTGCACAGAAAACCGAGCTCCGGCACAGGAAAATTTTTTGTTCAGAGGTTGCGGCTGTATGGTATAATAAACTGGATATATTGTATAAGGGGAACTAGGCCCCCGAGAAAGGTGAACCCATGGCACAAGAGATGATTCAAGAGTTTTTGCAGCTGCGCAAGGCGTACATCGATCAGACTCTCACAAGGCTGAATCCCATGCAGCGCAAGGCGGCCCTGACAACTCAGGGGCCCCTGCTGATTCTGGCTGGTGCCGGCAGCGGAAAGACCACCGTGCTGATCCAGCGCATTGCCAATCTGGTGCTGTTTGGTCAGGCTTATACAAGCGATAAAATTTACGGTACCGTGACACAGCAGGCGGTGGATCTGCTTCGCCAGGCTGTGCAGACGGGCAAGGAACCGGCTGGCTTTGAGGAGATTGTGGCGCCCATGCTCAGTGTGGGTGCAGTGCGTCCCTGGAATGTGCTGGCAATAACATTTACAAATAAAGCGGCAGGCGAACTGAAAAGCCGTTTGGAAAGCCGTTTGGGTCAGGCGGGTCAGGATGTGAATGCATCCACATTCCACTCGGCCTGTGTGCGCATTTTGCGCCGGGATGCTGAGCGGCTGGGCTTCCCCAAAAGCTTTACCATTTATGATACCGACGACCAGAAGCGCGTGATGAAGGACGTCTATAAGGAATTGATGGTGGATGACAAGTTCCTGCCGCCCCGTTCTGCCATGAGCCAGATCGGCCGGATGAAGGATCAGCTCATCAGCCCCAAGGATGCGATGGCAAGCCCGGCGGACACGAAAGAGGGCTTGATTGCCAAAATTTATGACCTGTATTCCCGCAAACTCAAGGCTGCCGGTGCAATGGATTTCGATGATCTGATTTATCACACGGTTTGCCTTTTGCAGGATAATCCGGATGTTTTGGAATATTATCAGCAGAAGTTTCGTTATATCCTTGTGGACGAGTATCAGGATACAAGCATTGCGCAGTTCCATCTGGTGCGTATGCTGGCCAGCGGGCATAATAATATCTGCGTGGTGGGCGATGATGACCAGAGTATCTATCGTTTCCGCGGCGCTACCATTGAAAACATCCTGAATTTTGAACAGCATTTCCCCGGTGCGCAGGTGATCCGTCTGGAGCAGAACTACCGCTCTACCAGCCATATTCTGGATGCGGCAAACTGCGTCATCAAGAATAACAGCGGCCGTAAGGGCAAGACCCTGTGGACCGAAAACGGTCAGGGCGAAAAAATTCAGCACTATGTGGCTGAGAACGAGCAGGATGAAGCCTATCACGTGGCAATGACCATCGGTGCCAATCTGAAGCAGGGGGCCCATCTGAAGGATCACGCTATCCTGTACCGCATGAATGCCCAGTCCGGCCCGGTGGAAACCTACTTTGCACGTGCAGGCATTCCCTACAAGATTGTGGGCGGTCAGCGCTTTTATGATCGCAAGGAAATCAAGGATGTACTGGCCTACATGGCCATTGTGGCCAATCCCCGTGACGATCTGCGCCTGCGCCGCATCATCAATGAGCCGGGCCGCAAGATCGGCGGAACCACACTGGATCGCATGGCTGAAATTGCAGGCGGTCTGGGCATCAGTATGCTGGAAGTCTGCCGCCATGCAGCGGATTATCCGGCTCTTGCCCGAGGTGCAAAGGCCATCAGCGGATTTGTGGAAATCTACGATCAGCTCTGCCGGGCCCATGACACCATGCCGCTGGATACGTTCGTGACCGAGCTGCTGGACATCACCGGCTATAAGGCAATGCTCAATGCGGATAAGGAAAAAGGGCAGGATCGTCTGGAAAACATCGGTCAGCTGATTTCCAGCGTGCGCACCTATGCGGACCAGAAAGGCCCGGAGGCAAGTCTTGCAGGATTCCTGGAAGAAGTGGCCCTAATTTCCGATATCGACAGTTACGATGAAGAGAGCGACGTGGTGGTTCTGATGACCATGCACGCCGCCAAGGGCCTGGAGTTTGACTATGTGTTCATTCTGGGCATGGAAGAGGGCGTGTTCCCCAGCGATATGTGCCGCTTTTCGGATGAAGAACTGGAAGAAGAGCGCCGTCTGTGCTATGTGGGCATTACCCGTGCAAAGAAGCGCCTGTATCTGTCCAGCAGCCAGAGCCGTATGATCTTTGGCCGCACGCAGCGCAACCGTCCCAGCCGTTTCCTGGATGAAATCGATCCGGGCCTGATGGACGAGGAAATGAGCCCGGCTCTTCAGCGGCAGGCATCCCGCAGCTGGGGCTCCAACCGCCTGTTCAGTGATGACAGCTATCCGACCAACAGTCGGGCGGGCCGCAGTACTCTGGGCAGCTATGGTCAGGGCTTTGGCGGTGGTGCCAGTCGGCCTCAGCCCACATCGGGCCGTACCCGGCCGGCAGCACAGCAGAGCGCAGCACGGCCTGCGGGCGGTGCACAGGCTGGCCGTACTATGGGCTTCGGCGGCGGTTTTGCAGCCGGCAGCCAGCGTCCGGCAGCTGCCCCTGCACAGGCAGCTGCATCCAAGGGAGCTGCATTCCAGCCCGGCGATACCGTAGATCATAAAGTGTTTGGCCGGGGCAAGGTACTCAAGGTCACTCCGGTTGCCGGCGATACCATTGTGGAGATCCAGTTTGATAAGGTGGGCGTGAAAAAGACCATGGCCAATTATGCCCCCATCCAAAAAGTAGAAGAATAATGTGTCGGATATAAGGGAGGACCCTATTGTGTTGAAAGTATCACTGATTGCTCATACCCCGGAACCGGAAAAGGTTGTGGCTGCCGCGGCAAAGCTCTGCTATTCCAATGCAGGCATTGATGATTTGCTGGACGGCCTGACCCCTGAAAAAAGCCGGGATTTTGTTAAGATGCTGGCCAGCATGGGTCACGCCAGCCCCACAGAGCACGCCAGCTTTACCTTTGCCATTGAGGGCGTAAGCCGCAGCCTGCTGGCGCAGATTACCCGCCATCGCATTGCATCCTTCAGCGTGCAGAGTCAGCGATATGTGCGCCTTAACGGCTTCGAGTATGTGACCCCGCCGGAAATCGCCGGGGACCCGGATTCTGCCAGTGCATTTCAGCAGGCGATGGAAGAGGAAAATGAACACTACGAGCGAATTGCCGGTATCCTGAAGGACGGCCACGTTCGCCGCCTGATGCAGCAGGGAATGTCTGAAAAAGAAGCCATGAAGAAAGCAGAAAAAATGGCGATTGAAGATGCACGATTTGTACTGCCCAATGCCTGCACCACCAAGATGATTGTGACCATGAATGCGCGCAGCCTGAGTAACTTCTTTAATCTGCGCTGCTGCAATCGTGCGCAGTGGGAAATCCGCGCTCTGGCAAAGGAGATGCTGCGCCTGGTTTATGGCGTGGCCCCGGCACTCTTTGCGGCGGCAGGCCCTTCCTGCTGCAACGGCCCCTGCCCGGAAGGCAACAAATGCTGTGGTCATGCAGCCGAGGTCCGTGCCGAATACGAGACACTGAAAAAGGAGGCGGCTCCCTTTGTCTAAGGGTAAACTGATCGTAATTGAGGGGCTGGATGGCAGCGGAAAGGCCACACAGGCAAAGCTGCTGGCCCAGACTCTGGAACAAAAGGGCCTGTCGGTTCGCTCGGTTACCTTCCCGAATTATGACAGCCCTTCTTCGGCCCTGGTCAAAATGTACCTGGCAGGAGAAATGGGCGAACATCCCGATGACGTAAACGCCTATGCAGCATCCACTTTTTATGCTGTGGATCGCTATGCGGGCTATAAAACGGACTGGGGTGGATTTTACGAGCAGGGCGGTATTATCATTGCCGACCGTTACACAACCAGCAATGCGGTGCATCAGTGTTCCAAGCTGCCCGCAGAGCAGTGGGATGACTATCTGGACTGGCTGTTTGAGTTTGAATATCAGAAGATGGGCATTCCTGCACCGGATTCGGTGGTTTACCTGCAGGTAGACCCGGCGGTCAGTCAGAAACTGATGACCGGCCGGTATCAGGGCGATGAAAGCAAAAAGGACATTCATGAAAAGGATGTGGACTACCTGAAGCGCAGCCGCGCTGCTGCGGAATACTGTGCCGACCGGCACAGCTGGCGCAGGGTGGAGTGTACCGAGCAGGGCAAAATGCGCAGCATCGGCAGCATCCACCAGAGTGTCCTGGATTTAGTATTGGAGGATCTATGCTTGAATTCCATGATATAACGATTGAGGACGGGCAGTGGGCTGCACCTTTGCTCAGGCAGGGCGGCTATGATACGTGTGAATACTCGTTTACCGATATTTTCATGTGGAGCTCTCTGTATGGGGCACAGATTGCCCGCTGGCAGGATTTTGTTACCGTGCGCAGCCGCGTGGGAAACAGCTGTCAGTATCTGTTCCCGGCGGGTCAGGGGGATCGCCGCGCAGCCGTGCAGCAGATTCTTGATGATGCCGCCGAGCGGGGAGAGCGTGCCATGTTTTACGGTGTTCCGGCCCCGGCCAAACTCTTTTTGGAAGAGGAGTTTCCCGGTGTATTCCGGTTCACCGATCAGCGCGAGCACTATGATTACCTGTACCATGCGCAGGATCTGGCAGAACTGCCGGGCAAAAAATTCCAGAAAAAGCGCAATCATGTATCCCGCTTTCTCCGTGAAAATCCGGACTGGAAGTTTTTGCCGATCACTCAGGAGGCAATGCCGGCTGTGCGTGCTTTCAGCGAGCAGTGGTATGCAGACTATCCCGGCGGCCCGGAAACCGGCATTGACGATGAACACCGCGCAGTAAACCGCGCGCTGGATCATTTTGAGGAACTGGGTCTGCGGGGCGGCTATCTTATGTCCGGGAATCGCATTGTAGCGTACAGCTTTGGCACCCCCCTGAACAGCCGCGTGTTTAACACGCAGGTCGAAAAAGCCCTGCATGAGGTGACCGGTGCCTATGCCGTGATTAACCGGGAGATTGCCCGGAATTACTGTGCCGAGTTTGAGTATATCGACCGGGAAGATGATGTGGGCGAGGAAGGCCTGCGCAAGGCAAAACTTTCGTATCAGCCGGCCTATCTGGCTCAGAAGTGGCTGGCAGAACAGGTAAATAATCCTGGAGGTGAATGAATTTGCAGTATCGCATTGCAGAAAAAAGTGAATGGCCGGTGCTTTATGGGCTGTGGAATCAGGCATTCGGTGATAAAAAAGAGTTTGTGGAAAAAGTGTTCCAGCAGTTCGTTGGCCCTCAGGGCGTTTACGTGGCGGTACAAGAGGAAGAGCCTGTTGCACTGCTGTGCGCTGTGCCTGTAACACTGCAAAATCATTCGGGTGCGTATTTTTACGGCCTATGCACGCGTATGGATCAGCGGGGAAAAGGCATTATGCACGGCCTGATCGAATATGTATGCGGTTTGCTGCGCCGGCAGGGCAGTGATTTCGCGTGTCTGATTCCGGCAGGCCCGGAACTCTTTGGCTTTTATGCAGAGCAGGGGTTTGAAAAGGCTTTTGCCAAGCGAATCCTGAGTGTCCCGATCCGCCACAATCTGTGGGCACAGGCAGAATTTGACAACATTACGGCCAAGGCGCTGACACAGCTGCGGCGGCAGTATGTTCCCAATAGTGTGCAGCTGAACGATCAGAGCATGGCAGCTGTGCTGGGGGATTTGTACAGCGGCGGTGTTACTACCGTTAATACAGATGCAGCGTATGGCCTTTATTTTGTAAAGGGCGAACAGCTGCGTTTTACGGAGCTGTTTGCAAAAAGTGACCGGGATGCCGAACTGATTATTCAGGCCGCACGAGAAAAAGAGCGGGCCGAAGTTGCACAGATTGCGCTGGGTACGGCGCAGGAACTGTTTATGGGCACCGGTGAAGTGAAAGATTACGGAATGATTCGTTTTCTGGATGTTCCCTTTGATGTGAGCGACAGTTACATGCGTCTGATGCTGGACGAAATATACTAAAAACAAAATCATCATATGAGGTGAAAATCATGCGCAAGGACAAAAAATACGCAGAATCCCAAACCTCCCGCAAAAGCAACAAAGGCTGTTTTGTACTGCTGGGCCTGTTCCTGGTGCTGCTGATTGCAGCAGGAGTGATCGGGGCCGGAATCATCAACGAAATCGGCGGTGCTAAAACACCGGGCGAAGCCGTTACCGTCACAGTAGAGCAGGGCTCCGGCCCGGCACGCATTGCCAATATCCTGAAGGATGCCGGAGTGATCCGCTATCCCAGAGTGTTCCGGATGTATGCAAAGCAGCAGGGCGCTGCCGGAAACCTGCAATACGGCGAATTTGCACTGGAACAGGGAATGTCCTATGATGCTATTATTGAGGTGCTGACCACAACAGTAAAGCGGGCCAGCACTACGGTAACCTTCCCGGAAGGCATTACGGCCATTCAGTTTGCGCAGCGTATGGAAGAGGCCGGCCTGTGCACTGCGGAGGAGTTTTTGGATGTAGCCAATAACGGCGATTTCAGCCAGTATGATTTCTGGAATCAGATTCCGGATGACCCTGAGCACCGCTTTATGAAGTGTGAGGGATATCTGGCTCCCAACACCTACCAGTTCTTTAACGATGACACCGTTTACAACTACGTGGACAAGCTTTACGCGCAGTTCCAGTCTGAAATTCCGGAGGAATTTACTGCCCGTGCAAAAGAGCTGGGCATGACACTGGATCAGGTGGTTACGCTGGCAAGCTTCGTACAGGAAGAAGCCGGCAATGCAGAAAGCGCCCATGTAAGTGCTGTGTTCCACAATCGTCTGGCTCCCGGTTCTCCGTATCCCCGTCTGGAGAGCAACGTGAGCAGCTATGTGCAGAATCCCGAAGACAACAACTATATCTATAACTGGATCGCCCCCTATTACGGTGGCTGGGATAAGATTCCCGCATCCATTTACGCTTCCTACAACACCTACGAGCTGGCAGGTCTGCCGGCAGGCCCGGTGTCCAATCCCGGTGCCGATGCCATTCGTGCCGCTCTCTATCCGGATCAGGAGTATCTGGATGCCGGTTATTATTTCTTTGTCACCGACAAGAACGGTAAGTATTATTACGGCAAGACCATTGACGAACATGCCGCCAACTGCAATGTGGCATTCTCGGTAAAATAAACGTAAATCCGCAAGTAAGGCGGGCAGGGCCGGATGCGCCCCGCCCGCTTTCCGTAAGAAAAGGAGAGAAATCCATGGAACGACCCGAACTGTTGAGCCCGGCAGGCGATTTGGAACGGCTGCAATATGCCATTCGCTATGGCGCCGACGCTGTGTATGCCGGCCTGCCTGAATTTGGTATGCGCTCTGCACCCCAGAATTTTACCCCGGAACAGCTGGAGGAAGGCTGCATTTTTGCCCATGCCCGCGGCAAAAAGGTGTACCTGACAATGAATACGCTGCCCACCAACGATGAACTGCCCATGATGCCGGCATCCATTCAGGCAGCCTGCACTGCCGGCGTGGATGCTTTCATTGTGGCAGATCTGGGCGTATTGGAAATGGTAAAGAAGTATGCTCCGGATGTGGATATTCATTTTTCCACGCAGATGGGCATTACCAATTACGCTGCCGCCAATGCTGCTTATCAGCTGGGCGCAAAACGCGTGGTGCTGGCCCGCGAACTGAGCCTGGAGGACATCGCAGTCATTCGTGACAACACTCCGCCGGAGCTGGAGCTGGAAGCATTTGTCCATGGTGCCATGTGCATGAGTGTGTCGGGCCGGTGCCTGCTGAGCCAGTACATGACCGGCCGGGATGCAAACCGTGGCCAGTGCGCACAGCCCTGCCGCTGGAAGTATTATCTGCAGGAGGAAACCCGCCCCGGTCAGCTGATGGAGATCGGCGAGGGCAGCGGCGGAAGCTATATTCTGAACGCAGATGACCTGTGCACGGCACCGTTTGTGGATCTGCTGGCCCAGGTGGGCGTGGACAGCTTTAAAATTGAAGGCCGCGCCAAAAGCTTCTACTATGTTGCATCGGTTACATCGGCTTACCGCCGTGCGCTGGATGCCTTCCTGGAAAAGCCGTCTGAGTTCGAGTGCCCGGATGCAGTGTTCGACGAGCTGGCTCGTACCAGCCACCGCCGCTATTCTCCCGGCTTCTATTTCGGCCCGCAGAAGGCCCGGCAGAATCAGGGACAGGGCGGTTATATTCGTGAATGGGAGCTGCTGGGTACCGTGAATGAATGGTATGACGGACGTGCCTGGTGCACACAGCGCGGCAAGCTGAATCTGGGCGAAGAAATCGAGGCTCTGACCCCGGACGGACGCGTAATCACCTTCCGGCCCGAGTGGATTGAGGATGCGGAAGGAATCCGCATTGAAGCCACCCCCCATGCCATGATGAAGTACGTGATTCCCTGCGAAGAGCAGCTGCCGTCTTATACGGTACTGCGTCATCGTCTGCCAACTGTGCGCTGAAAAAAGAAAAACGCAAAAGGACAAAGTGCCCGTCAGGAACAGCGACAAAAATACAAAAGTCGAGGGCCTGAACACTTGAATTTGCGCTGTAAATCTGATACTCTTATAGGTAAGTTATTCTATATAGTGGCCTACTTATACCGCTTTTTGAGTGGGGTTGCTGTAACTTATGACGAAATCAGGCGGCAGCAGCGCGCCGCACTTCATACAATTAGGGGGAGACTTCCATGGCTTTTATTCTCGATGAAGAGATGTTGAATATTACTACAATCAAGGTAATCGGTGTAGGCGGCGGCGGCGGTAACGCCGTGAACCGCATGGCAGAAGCAGGCTTGCAGGGCGTAGAGTTCATCATGATGAACACGGACCAGCAGGCCCTCTTGAAGAGCCACGCTACCCAGAAAGTTCAGCTGGGCGCAAAGCTCACCAAGGGCCGTGGTGCAGGCGGCGATCCTGAGATGGGTCAGCGCGCTGCAGAAGAAAGCCGCGATGATATTGCCAACGCACTGAAGGGCGCACAGATGGCATTTATCACCGCAGGTATGGGCGGCGGTACCGGTACCGGTGCAGCTCCTGTGGTTGCTGAGGTTGCTCATGATCTGGGCATCCTGACGGTGGGCATTGTTACAAAGCCCTTCGCCTTTGAAGGCCGCCGCAAGATGGGCCTGGCCGAACAGGGCATTGCTGCACTGCTGATGCACGTGGACAGCCTGATTGTGATCCCCAACGAGCGTCTGAAGATGATCAGCCAGGAAAAGATTACCCTGATGAATGCTTTCGAGGCTGCTGACAACGTGCTGCGTCAGGGCGTTGAGAGCATCTCTGCACTGATTAACGTGCCTGCTTTCATCAACCTGGACTTCGCCGACGTGCGCAGCGTCATGAAGGATGCCGGCTACGCTCACATGGGCGTGGGCGCTGCAAAGGGCGCAGGCAAGGCCGAAAACGCTGCCAAGGCTGCTATTTCCAGTCCCCTGCTGGAAACCAGCATTGCAGGCGCTCACGGCGTTATCATCAGCATTACTTCTTCCAAGGACATTGGTCTGGACGATGTGGAAATTGCAGCCAGCCTGATTACCGAGTCTGCACATCCGGATGCAAACATCATCTGGGGTACTGCGTTCGACGATACTCTGTCCGACGAAATGCAGATTACGGTGGTTGCTACCGGCTTCGACAATGCTCCCGGCGGCAATCCCGCAGCAGAAAGCGCCAGCACGGGTTCTTCCATGCCCACTCCGCTGTTCAATGCAGATTCTGCACAGGCTCCGGTAAAGCAGGAAACCTCTCCGCTGGAAGAGAACGATACCGATTATTTCAACGATATTCTGAATCTGCTGAACAACAAGCACTGAGGTAGAGCACACTTCTGCTGAAAGGAGAACGGGTCATGTCGGATGAACAGAGCAAAACCGGGGAATTCCGGGTTGCCCTTTGGGGGTTCAAAAAATCGGATGTCCTGGCTTATATTGACGCACTTGCGGCAGAGAACCTGCAAAAAGAAGCAGAGCATACTGCCCGCGCAGAAGAATTGCAGGCGTCCATTGATGCACTGCGCAGCGACAATGATACCCTTCTCACCAAAACAAAGGAAATTTGTCAGCAGCTGACCGGCCAGGAGCGGCGTGCCAACGAAGCCGAAGCCGAAGCGCAGGAGCTGCAGGTTCGGCTGGCCCACGCGCAGGAAACGGCAGAGGGTTACAAGAACCGTATGTTCACGCAGGAGCAGGAACTGGTCAGCCTGCGTGATACAAACAGCCGGATGAATGCTGAACTGGATGAAAAAAAGGTGCAGGCAGATCAGGCTGAGCAGAAGGCAGAAGAGCAGGAAATCCATTGCCGTGAGCTGGAGCAGAGCCTGAATGCAGAGATTGCCCGTGCAGAACAGGCAGCGCAGCAGGCGGCCAGCAAAGCGGCAGAGCAGGATACGCGCTGCCGTGAACTGGAACAGAATCTGTGCAAATGCACACAGGAAGCTGCGGAAAAACTGGAAGCAATGCGCGTTCAGGCTGCGGCAGATGTGCGCAAAGCACGTCAGCAGGGCCTTGACGATGCAAGAAATCTCACCGAAGGAATGCGGACAATCCGTGAGCAGATGACGCAGATGGAGACCCGCCTGACCCAGACGATGCAGCAGCTCAACGAAACCGCAGACAGTTTGTATGAAGTACTGGATGCGGCGCAGCAAAGCCTGCAGGAGATGGATGCCCGCCTGAAAGCGGAGGATATCGTGGAGCAGGTGAAAGCATCCCGACCGGCGGTACACAAACCGGCTGGACGCAAGCAGCCCCTTCCGCATACCGTAAGTTCTGCCCCGGGACGTACGAATAAGCGGAGTCTTGCAGACAGCTTGCTGGAGCGGATGGCCCGCCTTTTGCTGGATGAATAAGTACAAATAAATCAGTCCCCGAAAACCATTTTGGCTTTCGGGGATTTTTTCTTGCCGAAAGCCGGCTGTCAAAAGAAAAACAGGACGACACAGGGTGGTTCATGTTGAAATGCCGGGCTTTTTTTGATAAAATAAATTATAATAGCGCTTGAATGTGCTTGAGGGTAAATAAACCCGCGATCTCAGAAAAGGAGGCCCATACAATGAGACCGATTACAATGGAAACTGTTGAAGCAAAACGCGCCGAGATTCTGGCAACATTAAAAGATCCGACCCAGACTCACGAACAGAAGGTCACCAATCTTGCGCGTCATGCGGAGGACTTTTTGACTGTGCTGGATGAGCCTGCCGAAATGGATGAACTGATGCGCTGCGATGAAGAAAATCGCTGCATTTGCAACCTGTTTGAAGGTGAGGCACCTTACCGCCCCCGATATATTTGCCCCGACTACGAAAAATTCCTGCACCAAGGCAGCGAATTTCTGCAGCTGGAGCCTGCAGGCGATCTGTTTGAGGCTTTGAATAATCTGCTGATTTTGTATCATAATGTGCCCAGTATCACCAACTATCCGGTGTACCTGGGTGATCTGGATATGCTGCTGGACCCCTACATGGAAGGTCTGGATGATGCTACCATTAAAAAGGCGCTGCGCCTGTTCTTTACGCAGGTGGACCGCACCATTCTGGACTCTTTCAGCCATGGTGATCTGGGTCCCAAGGCAACCCGCGCAGGCTATCTGATTATGGAAGTGGAGGGCGAGCTTCAGGATGCAGTTCCCAACCTTACCATGCGCGTTGCCAAGGATACTCCCGATGAGTTTGTGCTGGCAGGTGTGGAGTGTGCGCTGAAAAGCGCCAAGCCCAGCTTTGCGCACGATGAAATGTTCCGCAGCGAACTGGGCGATCAGTACTGCATCGCCAGCTGCTACAATGGCCTGTATAAGGCCGGCGGTTCTTATACCCTGAGCCGTCTGCGCCTGTCCGCTATTGCCAAGCGCTCCAAAAACCTGCAGGACTTCCGTGAGAACCAGCTTCCCTTTGTGATGGACGTTATGGCCCGGTACATGGATGCCCGCGTTCGTTTCCTGGTGGAGGAGAGCAATTTCTTTGAGAGCAATTTCCTGGTGCGCGAAGGTCTGATTGCCCGCGAAAACTTTACCGCCATGTTCGGCATGGTTGGTATGGCAGAGTGCGTGAACGATCTGCTGGCAAAGGAAGGCCGGCCCGGTCGTTTCGGCCATGATGACGAAGCCAATCAGCTGGCAGTTGAGATCATGGAGCAGATCAATGCCTTTAATCAGGCACATCATGCACCCTACTGCGAGTGCACCGGCGGTCATTATCTGCTGCACGCTCAGGTTGGCATGGACAGCGACCACAATGTGAGCCCGGGCACCCGCATCCCTGTGGGCGAGGAACCGGCCGAACTGGTGGATCATCTGAAGAACATCAATCTGTTCCACAAGTATTTCCCCTCCGGCACCGGCGATATTTTCCCTGTGGATCTGACGGTGCATAAGAATCCCCGCTTTGTTCTGGATGTGATTCGCGGCTCCTTTGATCTGGATATTCGCTATCTGTCCTTCTACAGCAGCGACAGCGATGTGGTGCGTGTAACCGGCTATCTGGTAAAGCGCAGTGAGCTGGCCCGCTTGGATTCCGGCTTGAACGTTCGCCAGAACACCACCGGCCTGGGTCTGGGCGCTTCCAAAAACTGCAAGGCGTTGAGCCGGCGGGTGCGCTGATGAAAGCGCTGGTCAATAAAATTATTCCGTTCAGCTCTGTAGATGGCCCGGGCAATCGCACGGCCATCTTCCTGCAGGGTTGCAATTTCAACTGTCAGTACTGTCACAATCCTGAAACCATTCACCAGTGCATTCATTGTGGCCAATGCCTGGAGTACTGCCCTACCGGGGCTTTGCGGATGGCAGATGGCCGGGTGGAGTATGATCCGGCCCCATGTGTGATGTGTGATGCCTGCTTTAAACACTGTCCTCACGGTGCATCGCCCCGGGTGCGGTCCATGACCGCCGAAGAGGTGATGGCTGAGGTAAAAAAGAATATGCCTTTTATTCGGGGCATTAGTGTTTCGGGCGGCGAGTGTACACAGTGGAGAGATTTCCTTGTAGAGCTGCTGGGGCTGGCCAGACAGGCCGGCCTCACAACGCTGCTGGATTCCAATGGCACGCATGATTTTATGGCAGATTCAGAATTGATGGCCGTCACCGATGGTGTCATGCTGGATGTAAAAGCCTGGGACGAAGCGGAACACCGCAAAGTGACAGGCTGTTCCAATCAAATGGTGCTGCACAACTTGCAGGCTCTGGCGGAAGCCGGAAAACTGGAAGAGGTGCGCACGGTGGTGTCGCCGGGTCTGTTTAATGCAGAAGAAACGGTAACGCAGGTGTGCCATGTCATTGCGCCTTATCTTGCACAGCGGGATGTGCGCTATAAAATCATCTGCTACCGTCCCATGGGGGTACGGCAGCAGTATCAGGGCCTTCAGCAGCCCGGCGATGAGCAGCTGAAAGCTTTGGAAGTTTTGGCCCATGAAAATGGGGTTAACAACACGGTTATCATATAAACACCTGGGTATGCCGGGTGTAAAGGAGGTATTTTCTTGGCAGAGCAGCGACATGTGGATCTGAATACCACCGTTGTGGAAATGCGGAACATCACCAAGAAATTTGGCGATTTTGTTGCCAACGACAACGTGAACCTTACGGTGCACAAAGGTGAGATCCATGCCATTTTGGGCGAAAACGGTGCAGGTAAGAGCACGCTGATGAATCAGTTGTACGGTATGTTTCCCCCCACGTCCGGCGAGATCCGGATCAACGGCCAGCTGGTTCATATGGACACCCCGAAAAAGGCAATCGAGGCGGGAATCGGTATGGTGCATCAGCACTTTATGTTGGTGCAGCCTTTCACGGTTACCGAGAATATTGTTCTGGGTATGGAGCCCCGCAAGGGCCTTTCGGTGGATATGGAAACCGCCCGCAAGAATGTAAAGGCCATTTCTGAAAAGTACGGTTTGGCAGTGGACCCCGATGCCAAGATTGAGGATATTTCGGTGGGTATGCAGCAGCGCGTTGAAATTCTGAAAGCGCTGTATCGTGGTGCAGAGATTCTGATTCTGGACGAGCCCACCGCATCCCTGACTCCGCAGGAAATCGGCGAACTGATCAACATCATGCACAGCCTGACTGCGGATGGCAAGTCCATCATTCTGATTACCCACAAGCTCAAAGAGATCAAGGCGGCAGCAGATTACTGCACGATCATTCGTCTGGGCAAGTATATTGACACGGTAAACGTGGCCGATGTGGACGAGAATCAGCTGGCCAGCATGATGGTGGGCCGCAACGTTACCTTTAAGGTGGACAAGCAGGAACAGGAAGTCGGCGATGTGGTGCTGGAGGTAAAGGATCTGCACGGCGTGGATTATCGTGGCGTTGAGATTCTGAAGGGTCTGAGTCTGCAGGTTCGCAAGGGCGAGATTCTGGGTATTGCCGGCATCGACGGCAATGGCCAGAGTGAGCTGGTGGAATGCATCACCGGTCTGCGCAAGGCAACCAAGGGCTCCATTACCGTGAACGGTGTGGATATCTTTAACAAGAGCCCCCGCACTTGCTTCCTGAATGGCGTTTCCAGCATTCCGGAAGACCGTCAGAAGCATGGTCTGGTGCTGGACTTCAGCGTGGCGGACAACATGATTCTGCAAAATTTCCGTGAGCCGGAGTTCTCCAAGCATGGCATTTTGAAGAAGGATGCTATTGCCAAGTTTACCAAAGAAGCAGTGGAAAAATTTGATATTCGTCCCCGTGACTGTGTAAGCAAGGCAGCCGGTACCCTGTCGGGCGGCAACCAGCAGAAAGTGATTGTGGCCCGCGAGGTAAACAACGACAAGGATCTGCTGATTGCTGTGAACCCCACCCGCGGTCTGGATGTGGGCGCAATCGAATATGTGCACAAGTACATTGTGAATCAGCGCAATAAGGGCAAGGCGGTTCTGCTGGTTTCCTTTGAACTGGATGAGATTATCAGTCTGTCCGATCGCATCGACGTTATTTATGACGGCCAGATCAGCGGCAGCATGGCCGGTAAAGAGGCCGATGAAAATACGCTGGGCCTGTTGATGGCGGGAGGTAAGACCCATGGATAAATTGAAAAAAACGCTGGAAAGCAAATTTGTAATCACATTGTTTTCCATCCTGATTTCCTTTGTAGTGGGTGCATTGTTCCTGCTGATTCTGGGCATCAGTCCGGTTACTGCTTATGAAAAGCTGTTCTCCAGCATTTTCGGCAGCACCAAGAGTATGTCCTACTGTGTGGTATACGGTACACCCCTGATCTTCACCGGTTTGGCGGTGGCCTTTTCGTTCCGCACCGGCGTGTTTAACATCGGCGCCGAGGGCCAGTTCGTAATCGGATCTATGGCAGCTTGTGTAGTGGGCATCCTGCTGGGTGACCTGCCGGCACCGCTGCTGATCCTGCTGTGCTTTGTGGCTGCAACTCTGGCCGGCGCATTGTGGGGTATGCTGGTGGCCGTGCTTAAGGTTAAGTGGGGCATCAACGAAGTGCTTTCCATGATTATGTTCAACTGGATTGCATACTACCTCTCCAACTATATCGCAGACCTGCCCGCCATCCACAACGAAGGCCAGGCCGAGGCCACTAAAAACGTGGCAGATTCGGCCCGTATTCTTTTCCCGGAGGCCTGGCGCAAGGCAACCTGCCCGTCTGCAAACTGGGGCATTGTGCTGGCTGTGATCGCTGTGATTGTAGTGTATATCATCATTGAAAAGACCACTCTGGGCTACAGCCTCAAGGCCGTTGGTTTCAATAACAACGCCGCACAGTACGGTGGTATCAGCGTAAATCGTTCCATTTATATGGCCATGGCAATTTCCGGCGCTCTGGCCGGTATCGGCGGCGCAATTCAGCTGCTGGGCATGGGCGGCCGTATCAGCATCTTCACCAGCCAGGAGAGCTTTGGTTTCCAGGGCATCAGTGTTGCACTGATTGGTGCATCCAATCCCATCGGCGTGTTCTTCGCAGGTATCTTCTACGGTGCTCTGAAATTCGGTGGCACCAAGCTGAACCTGATCGGTGCTCCTTCTGAGGTGGTCAGCATCATCATGGGCACTGTGGTATTCTTCATTGCTATTTCTCATGTATTTAAGTTTAAAAAGCGCGCAGCAAAGCAGGAAAAAGGGGGTAAAAAATAATGGAGTCCTTTATCAATGACGCAGGTATCATTATCTATGCAACCCTTATGTTTACCCCGCCGCTGCTGTTTGCAGCTATGGGTTCCTGTTTTTCTGAAGTCAGCGGTGTAATTAACATCGGTATCGAGGGCATGATGACCATCGGCGCTTTTGCCGGTGCTGCAATCGGCCACTTTACCGGTATGCCGTGGCTGGCCTTTATCTGCGGTGGTCTGGCAGGTTTGCTGTTTGGCGCACTGCACGCTTTTGCTTCGGTTAACCTGGGCGCTGACCAGACCATCAGCGGCACAGCCATCAACTTCCTTGCACCGGGCATTGCCATCATGATGTCCAAGTCGCTGTTCAATTCTTCTGATACACCTCCTCTGGATGTGGGCGAAAAGATTCCCCTGCTGTTCAACGGTGCATTTAAGGGCAACAGCGCCGGAAGCAACTTCATGAAGAACGTGTTCAGCACCTATGCCACCACTTATCTGGTATTCATTGTGCTGATTGTGGTTTGCTTTGTGTTCTATAAAACCCGCTTTGGCCTGCGCCTGCGTGCCTGCGGTGAACATCCGCAGACCTGTGATACTTTGGGTATCAACGTGATTCGTATGCGCTTTACGGCCGTGTGCATTTCCGGCTTCCTGGCCGGTTTGGGCGGTGCCTGCGTGACCATGGCTACTACCAACCAGTTCCGCCCCGTTTCCATCGTGGGTCAGGGCTTTATTGCAATGGCTGCCGTCATCTTTGGTAAATTCCGTCCGCAGGGCGCAATGATTGCCTGCCTGCTGTTTGGTATGTGCTCCGGCCTGAAGGTGGTTGTGGGTACTACCAACCTGGCAGTTTCGGCACAGCTGCTGTCCATGCTGCCTTACGTGGTTACCGTGATTGTTCTGATCCTGTTCGTGGGTAAATCTCACGTGCCGGCATCCAGCGGTAAGCCCTTTGTCAAAGCAAAATAAAAGCCGCAGCATAGAACACAGACTCTCAGAGATATGCCTTTGAAAAGGTCTTTCCGGACACAAAGGTTAAATAAAGGCCCCCGGCACGTATCATTACTGTGCCGGGGGCCTTTTTGTATGCCTGCAACACAAGGAAACAGGGGAGAATGCGTGCTGTAAAAAACGTGCGGGAACTGTACCATAAAAGGTCCGGCTGGATGCACATGCCTGCCCAACAGCAAAATAAAAAGCGTACGTTCCGCAGGATACTTCCTGCGGAACGTACGCTAAATTTATGAGGAGAATAGGGGATGACTTATTTCATCAGATCGCACACAGCCTGTGCATAGGCAACGGGATCTTCAATGGCCAAACCGCTGATCAGCTGTGCCTGATTGTACAGCAGTTCGGTATACTGGTTCAGCTTGTCGGTTTCGCCGGCTTCCTGAGCGGCTTTCAGTACGTTGTATACGCTGTGATTGGGATTCAGCTCCAGGATCTTTTCGCTCTTGGGTACATCCACTGCACCGGGCATAGCGCTCAGCACACGCTCCATTTCAATGGACACAGCACCCTTGCTGGCCAGAGCAACGGGGTGATTTTTCAGCTGAGCATTCAGGCGAACCTCGGTAACCTTGTCGCCCAGAGCAGCCTTCATGGCCTCGAACAGAGGCTTTGCAGCTTCGTTCTGCTCTTCGGCTGCCTTCTTTTCGTCCTCAGACTCAAGCCCCAGATCGCCGCTGGTAACGTTCTTGAACTGCTTTTCCTTATCTTTCTCGCCGTACTGATGCAGGGCCTGCAGGCAGAATTCGTCCACATCTTCGGTGAGCAGCAGCAGATCATAGCCCTTATCCAGAACCAGCTCGGAGGCGGGCAGCTTGGCCAGACGATCCAGATTATCGCCGCTGGCAAAGTAGATGAACTTCTGATCCTCAGGCATGGCCTCAGCGTACTCGGCCAGAGTGACCATCTTCTTTTGCTTTGCACTGTAGAACAGCAGCAGATCCTTCAGCAGATCAGCGTGCTGACCGAAGTCGCTGTAGCAGCCGAACTTCAGCTGACGGCCGAAGTTCTTGAAGAAGCCTTCGTACTTTTCACGTTCGCTGTTCTTCATGGCGTTCAGTTCGTTCTTAATCTTCTTTTCCAGAGAGTTGTGAATCAGACGAAGCTGGTTATCCTGCTGCAACATTTCACGGCTGATGTTCAGGCTCAGATCCTGGCTGTCTACAATACCCTTTACAAAGCTGAAATAATCCGGCAGCAGATCTGCGCACTTGTCCATAATCAGAACGCCGCTGGCGTACAGCTGCAAACCCTTTTCAAAGTCGCGGGTGTAGTAATCGAAGGAAGGCTCGCTGGGAATGAACAGCAAAGCATTGTAAGTTGCAGTGCCTTCGGTGCGGCTGGTGATGACGCGTGCGGGCTCGTCATAGCCCATAAACTTGTTCTGATAGAACTCGCGATACTCTTCGTCGCTTACGTCCTTCTTGTCGCGCTTCCACAGAGGAACCATGCTGTTCAGGGTTTCCAGTTCCTGATAGGTTTCGTACTCGGTCTTGTAATCGTCACCGGCGTCGGCAGGACGTTCCTTTGCGCGGGTGTGCTCACGCATCATCTGAATGGGGTAGCGCACATAGTCGCTGTACTTCTTCACAATATTGGTAATGTTAAAGGCATCCAGATAGCGGCTGTACTTTTCGTCATCGGTATCTTCCTTGATTACCAGCACGATCTGAGTACCAACGCTGTCCTTTTCGGCAGGCTCCAGAGTGTAGCCATCGGCACCGGTGCTCTTCCACTGCCAGGCTTCGTTGCTGCCATAGGCACGGCTGGTAACGGTTACGCTGCTGGCCACCATAAAGGCAGAGTAGAAGCCAACACCAAACTGGCCGATGATGTCAATGGCATCGTTCTGGTTTTCCTTTTTAAAGGCCTGGCTGCCACTGTGAGCAATAGTGCCCAGGTTGTTTTCCAGGTCTTCCTTGGACATACCAATGCCGTTATCCTCAATGGTCAGGATACGGTTCTCTTTATCCAGAGTCAGGTTGATTTTAAAATCTTCCTTGGAAATGCCCACCTGATCGTCGGTCAGGCTGCGCAGATACAGCTTGTCAATGGCATCACTGGCGTTGCTGATCAGCTCACGCAGGAAAATCTCCTTGTTGGAATAAATGCTGTTGATCATCAGGTCCAGCAGCTTTTTGCTCTCGGCTTTGAATTCTTTAACGGCCATGATAAAACGCTCCCTTATCTGGTATATATAAAATGAAAAACAAAAAAGAGTTAGCACTCATAACTTCTGAGTGCTAACTCAATATACACCTTTTTGAAATAAACTGCAAGGGGGTTCACAAAAAGTTAATAAACTTTGCGCCTGTTTTAAACGGTAAGGGGTTAAAACTCTTTTTTGCTGTACAGCTTTACGGCCAGCAGAAAGCTCAGCAGATACAGTATCACACAAACCGCGATTGTGCCAAAGAGAAACGGCAGCGGATGCTGATCCAAAGTGCGCACAAAGCCGGAAGAAGCAATGCCTGAAGCGGCTTTGGATTGGGAAAAACCAAGCAGCAAGAGACAGCCGATCAGCACAATCATGATGGTCATCATAGCGGTACGGGCCTTTTCACAGCCCAGCTTGTAGGAAAGGCAAAGAGTAAATCCAAAATAGCACAGAGCAAGAGAAGACACCAAAAGGCTGCAAATAAGGCTTTCACCAACAGAGATGTCCAGCCCTGTAAGCGACAGGATAAAGCAGAGAACGATATTGTAGATCATGGCAGCCACCATCGCCAGTGCAGTCAGCACAAATTTGGAAGCTACGGCCGCAGATTTCTTCACGGGAGAACAGGCCATATACAAATCCCATTTGCAGTAGTTGTCGATGGACAGGGTGCCAACAATATAGAAGCCTGCAATCCAGCTGACGATATAAGCGAATACGGTCATTTGAAGCAAAACGGCCAGAATGGTATACAGAACCAGAATGAACAGCAGGTTCTTTTTATAGGAATGGCTGATGATATAAAGATCTTTTCGCAGTAAACCGATCATTGTTCGTCCCTCCCGGAAATAAATTGCATGATTTCATCGATGCTCACCCGGTCGATCACAGCATTGGGCAGCAGCTTACGTACTTTGTCGGGGAATTGGACCAGCGCTTCGCAGCTGAAAGAAGACTGGCGTCGGGTCACAATCAGTTCGGAAGGCAAAGTGTCCATCTGTGCGGCAGCGCAGCGCAGCAGACCATAGCGTTCCAGCAGTTCGTCTTTTTCCAACTGGAATACCAACCGACCCTGATGGAGATAGGCCACAATGTCGGCCACTTTTTCGATGTCGCTGGTGATGTGGCTGCTGAACAGCACGCTGTGTTGGCCGTCCAAAATGAACTGCTGCAAAAGATCCAGAAATTCGCCGCGCATTACAGGATCTAAACCGCTGGAGGGTTCATCCAGAATCAGCAGATCCGGATGATGCCCCAGGGCAGCAGCCAGCCGGAATTTCATCCTCATGCCGCGGCTCATCTCCTTGATGGGCTTTTTTGCGGGTAGATGAAAGCGCTCGATCAGGCGGGTGTACTCATTCATGTCCCATTTGGGCTGCATTCCGGCCAGAATTCGGCCCACCTCAGCCGGGGTCAGGGTTTCATAAAAAAACGAATCCTCAAATACCACACCGATCCGACTGTGCACAGCAGGGTCGGAACTGCTGCTGCCCAGCACCTGAATGGTACCGTTATCGGGGTGAATGGTGTTCAAAATTGCTTTCAATGTGGTGGTTTTGCCTGCGCCGTTTTCGCCCACAAGGCCCACAATGCATCCGGTGGGAACGGTCAGGTCCAGATGATCCAATTCAAAATCGCGGTATGTCTTGCACAGGCCCCGCACTTCAATGGCGTTGCTCATCGTTATTCTCCTTCATAGCAGAGGTTCAGAGTGTCTAAAACTTCTTGTTGGCTGATACCGCCCTGGCGGGCAGTGTCCACAGCCTGCATCAGATAGCCTTCTACCCGGCGCAGAGATTCTTCCCGCAGAAAATCCGGATTCGAGGCGGATACAAAGCAGCCCTTGCCGGGTACTGTATCAATGAAGCCGTCTTTTTCAAGATCTTCGTAGGCGCGCTTGGTAGTGATGGCGCTGATGTGCAGTTCTTTGGCTAACAGGCGGATGCTGGGTAATGCATCTCCTGTGCAAAGGACACCGTCCATGATCTGCTCTTTGATCTGGGCGGTAATTTGTGCGTAAAGAGGTTTATCACTCTGGTTGCTGATGTAGATCTCCATCAGGTATTCATCCTTTCGCGTATCAATGACCGGACTGTACATATCCGATATACATAGTATATACTGTATATATACAGTTGTCAATCGTGATTTATCAAATTTCAGGGAACGGGGCTTGCATCGAACAGCAGTATCATGTATTATTACGGCAGATTTGAAAAAAGGGAGGAACCGGAATGGGAATAAAGGGAGAACAGGCCCGCGAATTGTTCATGCAGGGCCATAATTGCAGCCAGAGCGTGGCAGCAGTATTCAGCGAGGAAATGGGACTTTCACAGGATCTGGTGATGCGTATGTCCAGCGGATTCGGCGCTGGCTTTGGCCGTCTGCGGGAAGTATGCGGCGCATTCAGCGGCGCGGTGCTGGTGCTCGGCACGCTGTACGGCAGCCAGGACCCTGCAAAAAAGACTGAAATTTATAAAGTGGTGCAGGAGATGGCAGAGGAGAGCCGCCGCGAAAACGGCAGCATCGTTTGCAAGGAGCTGCTGGGCCTGGCAAAGCCGGAGGGCAGTCCGGTAGCCAGCCCGCGCACCAGCGAATATTATAAAAAGCGTCCCTGTGCAGAGCTGGTAGAGATGGCTGCGGATCAGGTGCAGGCCTATATCGAAGCACATCCTCTGAACGAACAGAATCCTTAAAATAAAAAGCCCCGCCGATCTGCAATGCAGAAAGGCGGGGCTTTTTGATTGTTTTATGGATTCGCACCGGACGCAGTACAGATTCAGTGCATAAACAGCCGAACAATTTTTTCGTGGGCTTTTGTGTACGGATGATACCGCATGGGCAGGTCCAGCCAGCAGTACTTGTGAACCATGCTTTTTTCATGGCTGAACGCATTGAAGCTGCGCCGGCCGTGGTAGCTGCCCAGACCGCTGGCCCCCACGCCGCCGAAGCCCATATTGTGTGTAGCCAGATGAATTACCGTATCATTGATACAGCCGCCGCCGAAGCTGCAATGAGCAAGTACGGCATTGCGTGCAGGCTGACACTGCGAAAACAGGTACAGAGCCAGCGGCTTTTCCCGGTTGTTGATAAAATGGATGGCCTCATTCAGCGTGTCAAAGGGAATGATGGGCAGAATGGGCCCGAAAATTTCTTCCTGCATGGGCTTGCTGGTGCCTGCAAGGGTATCGGCAATCAGGGTGGGTTCAATCCAGCCGCTGCCGTCACCCGGGCGGCTGCTGCCGCCGTACAGGATCTGTTCGCCTTCCAGCAAACCAAGCAGGCGGTCAAAGTGCTTCTGATTTACAATGCGCACGTAATCCGGGTTGTGCAGAGGATCGGGGCCCAGCATGGCAGCAAACTGTTTTTCAAGTTCCTGAATCAGCTGATCGCGCACGCCGCTTTGTACCAGGATATAGTCGGGTGCTACGCAGGTCTGACCTGCATTGAGCAGCTTGCCAAAGGCAATGCGCTTGGCAGCCAGCGGAATGTCTGCGGTTTCACCCACAATGACAGGACTTTTGCCGCCCAGCTCCAGAATGACCGGAGCAGGCCAGCGGGCGGCCTTTTCCATGACCAGACGGCCAACCTCAGCGCTGCCGGTGAAGAAGATGAAGTCAAAACGCTGTTCCAGCAGCTGAGTATTCTGCTGACGGCCGCCTTCCACGGTGGTAACCCACTGGGGAGGAAATACATCGGCAATCAACTTGGCCATGGCGGCACTGGTGGCAGGAGCATAGGCACTGGGTTTGAGTACAACGCAGTTGCCCGCCGCAACAGCACCAATCAGCGGGTCAAGACTCAGCAAAAAAGGATAGTTCCAGGGGGCCATGATCAGTGTAACGCCATAGGGCTCTCGCAGTACTGCGCTGCGGGCAGGAAACTGAGCCAGCGGAGTATGTACAGTTTTGGGCTTGGCCCAGCGGAGCAAATGGCGAATGGCGTAGCTCAGTTCATCCAGCACCATGCCGATTTCGGCCATGTAGCTTTCAAAGCCGCACTTGTTCAGGTCCTGACGCAGGGCATCCTGAATTTCTGCTTCATGCAACAGGATAGCATCCCGCAGCTTGCACAGAGCCTGACGGCGCACCTGCGGCGGAAGAGTTACACCACTGGCAAAATATTCGCGCTGGGAGGTTACAATTTCTTGAATATCCATGGTTTACCTCGTAAAACGTGTTGGCAGTGCGGTTCAAAGAAACGTTGCACTGGCATGTTCGATGTATCATCACTGTATTACCAGTATACTCCATTTATATATAAGAAAAAAGCCTTTTACCGAAAGAGCCAGAGGAAGAAAGACGTCATACACCTTCCAAATCAAAGGGCGGCGTGTATTCTTCTTTTGCGCTGGAACGTTCCTGCATATAACCTTCGGTCAGGCCCAGATCCAGGGCGGTGTCCAGCACCTGCCGATATTCCCAGGTGCTGATACGGCGGCCCAGATGCCGATGCTCTGCCGCCTTATAAAAAGGTGTGTACTGGCTCATCAGACTGGGCACAAAACTGCCTTTGGGCAGACTGGCCATCCATTGCAGCACTGCTTTTGAGTCTGCAAGGGAGCCCGGCAGGGCAAGGTGGCGCAGGATCACACCTCGCTTCATCAAACCGTTTTCGTCGTATACCGGGGCACCGGTCTGGGCAATCATCTGAGGGATGGCCTTACTGCAAACCTCAAAGTAATCCGGTGCAGCCGAGTATTCGGCCGAAAGCTCCGGCGAAACATATTTTACATCAGCCAGCCATATATCCACATAAGGGGCTAAGGCCTGTACGGTTTTAAGCGTTTCATATCCGCCGGTGTTGTAAACCACGGGCAGATCACAGCCGCGGCTGCGAGCATCTTCCAGGGCCGGGATAATCCAGGGCAGCCACTGCGTTGCAGTGACCAGATTCAGATTGTGGGCGCCTTTCTGCTGCAATTCCAGAAAAATATCCGCCAGGCGCTTTGTGTCAATCTGTTTGCCCCAGCCTTCGGAGCTGATGCGCCAGTTCTGGCAGTAGCAGCATTGCAGGGTGCATCCGCTGAAAAATACGGTGCCGCTGCCCTGCGTGCCGCTGATGCAGGGCTCTTCCCACAGATGAAGTGCTGCACGGGCTACAGTAAGCTCAGCGCCCGCATGGCAGGCACCGGCGCGTACAGTACGGTCTGCGCCGCAGCGGCGGGGGCATAAAGTACAGTGATCGGAAATTTGAGAGATGGGCAATACAAACCCTCCTTCGATTTCATGCAAAATTTACAATGACAGTGTACCATATTTTGCACGTTTATGGTATAATTTTATACTATAAGAACCCGCCGCCCCGGCAGCGTGCTTCGGATTTGCCGGGGCCGGGCGGAAAATACCGGGCTTTTCAGCCCGCCAAAAAGGGGGAGGATCATGCAGGATCAGGCAAAACGAGTGCGCAAAAATCTCAAGTATCTTACGCTGTTGGCCAAAGAATGGCCCAGCATTGCGCAGGCCTGCACCGAAATTATTAACCTGCAGGCAATCTTAAAGCTTCCGAAACCTACTGAGCATTTCATCAGTGATCTGCACGGTGAATATCAGGCATTTACCCATATTCTGAACAATGCATCCGGTGTTATCCGCGAAAAAGTGGATCGGGTACTGGGCGAAGAGGTACCGCCGGAGGAACGGGCAGAATTTGCCACGCTCATCTATTATCCTTCGCAAAAGCTGGAAGAGCTGAAACCGTTGCAGCAGGATCTGAATGCGTGGTACCGCAAAACACTGTTTCGGCTGATTGATGTGTGCCGGGTGGTATCTTCCAAGTATACCCGCAGTTTTGTGCGCAAACGGATGCCGCCGAACTTTGCGTATATTCTGGATGAATTGCTGCACGCCCACTTTGAAGACCATGACAAGGAATTCTATTATGGTCAGATCATGACATCCATTATCGACGTGGGACAGGCTGATGAATTTATCGAGGCGCTGTGCCTGATGATTAAGCGTCTGGCCGTGTTTAAGCTGCACATTCTGGGTGATATTTTTGACCGCGGTCCCCGTCCGGACATCATTCTGGAACAGCTCATGGCGCATCACTCGGTGGATATTCAGTGGGGCAACCATGACGTAGTGTGGATGGGAGCCGCAGCGGGCAGTCCCATCTGTGTGTTTACGGTACTCAAAACCACTCTGGCCTATAATAATCTGGAAGCAGTGGAAGCCGGCTATGGCATCAGCCTGCGGCCGCTGGCACTGTTTGCGGAAAACGAGTATCGTGACTATGATGTCCACCGTTTTTATCCCAAGTCTGATAAGAGCAGAGAAAATTACCACCGGGCAGATTTGACCCGTGTGGCGCGGATGCACAAGGCTGTTTCCATGATTATGTTCAAGCTGGAATGCCAGGTGATCGACCGCAATCCGGATTTCGAGATGGAAGGCCGGGATCTGCTGCGCCACATTGATTATGACGCCGGCACTGTAATGGTGGACGGCAAAAATTATCGGATGCTGGATACCGATTTCCCCACGGTGGACCCGCGCCATCCGGATCGGCTTACCCCGGATGAAAAAGAGCTGGTGGAAACCCTGTGCCGCAGCTTCATGGAAAGCGAACGCCTGCAGCGTCACGTGCATTTTCTGTACGCAAAGGGCGGCGTGTATCATGTGGAAAACGGCAATCTGCTGTTTCATGGCGTGGTGCCTCTCACCGAAAGCGGCAGCTTTGCAGTGGAAACGTTTGAACATCACGGCTACGCCGGCCGCTCACTGATGGATTATTGCGACGAACGGGCCCGGCGGGGCTATTTTGCAGCACCGGGCAGCCCGGAATGGCAAAGCGGTACCGACTTTTTGTGGTATCTGTGGTGCGGCAAGCTGTCCCCGCTGTTCGGCAGAGCCAAGATGACAACCTTTGAGCGTCTGTTCATCCAAAATCCGGAAGCCTACACCGAGACAAAGGACCCCTATTATCGTCACACCAACGATACCCGGATGGACCGGTATATTCTGGAGGAGTTCGGGCTGGAGCAGACCCACAGTCATATCATCAACGGCCATGTGCCGGTGCGTGCAGTGGACGGCGAAAAACCCATTAAGGGCGGCGGTCGGCTGATTGTGATTGACGGCGGCTTCTGCAGGGCTTATCATGATAAGACTGGTATTGCAGGCTATACACTGGTGTTCAACAGCCGGGGTATGTCGCTGCGGCAGCACGAACCCTTTGAAACGGTGGAGAAAGCCATCGCGGAAAATCTGGATATTGTGTCCAGCGTGGATGTGTTTGAAACAACCGAAAAGCGGATGCTGGTGGGCGATACGGATGAAGGCAAACGCATGAAGGCAGAGGTAGAAGATCTGAAGCTTCTGGTGTCGGCCTACAAAATGGGTATCCTCAAAGAGCAGCGGCAAAATTGAGCTGCAACCAAATCATAACCAGAAAGAAGGAGAAACGCTTATGTCTACCCCTCATAATTGTGCAGAAAAAGGCCAGATTGCCAGCACTGTACTGATGCCCGGCGATCCGCTGCGTGCTAAATTTATTGCAGAAACTTTTTTGGAGAATCCGGTTCTCTTTAATAATGTGCGCGGTATGTATGGCTATACCGGCACCTATCAGGGCCGCCCCATCAGCGTGATGGGCAGCGGCATGGGAATGCCGTCCATCGGTATCTATTCCTATGAGCTGTTCACGCAGTATGATGTGGAACGCATTATCCGCATTGGTTCTGCCGGCAGTTATTCCCCGCAGGCAAAGGTGTATGACGTGGTTCTGGCCACCGGTGCCTATTCGGAGAGTACCTTTGCCAAGGTGCAGAGCAATTACGATAAAGACATTACGTACCCCAGCCAGGAGCTGAACGATAAGCTGCGTGCCAGTGCACAGAAGCTGGGCATCCCTCTGATTGAGGGCGTGATCCATTCCAGCGATGTGTTCTACCGCAACAATCCGGAGCAGGGTGCGGATTACTGGAAGCGTCTGCGGGATGAAAAAGGCTGCCTTGCAGTGGAAATGGAAAGCTTTGCACTGTTCCATAATGCTGCGGTTCTGGGCAAACAGGCTGCCTGCCTGCTCACCATTTCTGACAGCTTTGTCACCAGCGAAGTGACTACCGCAGAGGAACGCCAGACCAGCTTTACCAATATGATGAAGGTGGCGCTGGGCGGCGAATACTGATCCCGGCTGCCAGGAAATGGAGATGAACCCGATGAATGAACAACTCAAACACAGGCTGATTCGCACAGCCTTTGAAGCACGGGAGTTCAGTTACTCCCCGTATTCGCATTTTATGGTGGGTGCGGCGCTGCTGGCTAAAAACGGAACGGTTTATACCGGCTGCAACATTGAAAATGCCGGATACACACCCTCGAACTGCGCCGAGAGAACGGCTGTATTTAAGGCTGTGAGCGAAGGCGTGCGCGAGTTCAGCGCAATCGCGATTGTGGGCGGCAAAAAAGGTGAGACTGATTTTCAGGTCACTGCACCCTGCGGTGTATGCCGGCAGGTTCTGTATGAATTTTGCGGCCCGGATTTTCCGGTGCTGCTGGCCCGCACAGAGGATGACTATCTCGAAACCACGCTGGGGCAGCTGCTGCCCCTGGGCTTCGGTCCCAATGACCTTGCCTGATTGATGTTTGTTAATTAAACGATGCACCGCCCGGAACAGCGGCTTTGTTCCGGGCGGTGTTATTATTTTGTAACAACCCAATGCGGGCAGGAGTGTTGAAAATGAACGCCGAATCCGTTATACTAGATACGGAATCCGCAGGAGGGCACTGTTTGCCCCGCGGAAAAAAAGAATAAAAGGAGAGTAACAAGCATGAAAAAGTTTATTGCTCTGGCTGTGGCTCTGGTCATGGCCCTGTCTCTGGTCGCTTGTGGCGGCGCTGCCAGCACCCCTGCAAGCAGTTCTGCTGCAGCAGAAAGCGAAAGCGCTCCCGCTGCCGATAAGACCATCAAGGTTGGTATGGTTACCGACGTGGGCGGTGTAAATGACCGTTCCTTCAACCAGGGTGCCTGGGAAGGCCTGCAGGCTCTGCACGAAGAGTACCCCAATATCGAAGTTTCCTACCTGGAATCCAAGACCGATGCTGACTACTCCGCTAACCTGGAGACCTTCATCGACGAAGAGTACGACCTGATCCTGTCCATCGGCTTCATGCTGGCTGATGCTACCCGCGAGGCTGCCGAGGCTAACCCCGATCAGCTGTTCGCTATTGTAGATGACGCTTCCATGGCTGATCTGCCCAACGTGGCTTCTCTGACCTTCGCTCAGGACGAGGCTTCCTACCTGGTAGGCCTGGTTGCCGGTATGACCACCGAGAGCAACAAGGTTGGTTATGTTCAGGGCATGGTTTCCGAGTCCATGAACATGTTCGGCTGCGGTTTCGTGGCTGGCGTTAAGGCTGCTAACCCCGATGCTGAGGTTCTGCAGTTCAATGCTAACGCATTCGGCGATGCTTCTCTGGGCTCCACCGCTGCTACCGATATGATCACCAAGGGCGCCGACGTGATCTTCCACGCTGCTGGCGGTACCGGCAACGGCGTTATCGAGGCCTGCAAGACCAATGGCATCAAGGCCATCGGCGTTGACCAGGACCAGGCTGTTGTTCTGAACGACCCCGAGACCATCATCACTTCTGCTATGAAGCGCGTTGACGTTGCTGCTCAGGACATCTCCAAGGCTGTTGCCGAGGGCAAGTTCGAGGCTGGCGTTCACATGTACTCCCTGGAGAACGGTGGCGTTGACCTGGCTCCCACTCGCGATCAGCTGAGCGAGGAAGTTCTGAAGGCTGTTGAGGATGCCAAGGCTGACATCCTGGCCGGCAAGATCGAAGTTCCCGAGAACTCCGAGATGATGAAGGAACTGCTGGGCGAAGACTTCTTCACCCTGGATGACTAATATCATCTGTTCCAAGTTTTCATAACTTGAATTACAGACGCGCCGTGTCCGATTGGTTCGGATACGGCGCGTTTTCTTTTTTGTGGAATGAACCCAAAGCCCGGAACAGCGTTTGCCAGCAAGCGTACCGGTATGATATAATTTAACTATATTCGCCCTGAAATGAGTTTGGGGCATCATCCGGTGAGGGGAGTTTTGCGGCTTGCTGTTTTCCAGCCTGGTATTTTTGTGGCTGTTTCTACCAATTGTATTTATTATATACCGCGTTTTGCCCCGCAGCGGGCAAAATCTGCTGCTGCTTGCGGCCAGTCTTTTGTTTTACGGCTGGGGGGAGCCGCGCTATCTGTTGCTGATGCTGTTTTCCATCACGGTGAACTGGGTGGGCGGTCTTTGGATTGACCAATGCAATGGCAAAAAGCGCAGGGCTGTACTTGCTGCGGTGGTGCTGATCAATCTGGGCCTTTTGGGCTACTTCAAATACTATTCCTTCGCAGCGGATACGCTGGCTTCTCTGTTGGGCGGGCAGGTGCTGCCGATCAGGCAGATTGCACTGCCCATTGGCATCAGCTTTTATACGTTCCAGGCCATGAGTTATTGCATCGACCTGTATCGGGGCGAAATCCAGGTGCAGAAAAGCTGGCTGCGGCTGGCATTGTACATCAGCTTTTTCCCGCAGCTCATCGCAGGTCCTATTGTGCAGTACTCGGCCGTGGAGCAGCAGCTGGAAAGCCGAACGCTGGACCTGCAGGGAACGGCCTATGGTGCAAAACGTTTCATTTACGGCCTTGCCAAAAAGGTGATTATTGCCAATGCCATGGCGATGCGTGCCGATGAAATTTACGGCCTTGCACCGGAGCAGGCATCCACAGGTCTTGCATGGCTGGGTGCTCTGTTTTATGCGCTTCAGCTGTACTATGATTTCTCCGGATATTCGGATATGGCTATAGGCCTGGGCCGAATGTTTGGCTTCCGTTTCCCGGAAAACTTTAATTATCCCTATATCTCTGCCAGCATCACAGAGTTGTGGCGTCGCTGGCATATGTCTTTGTCCGGCTGGTTCCGAGAATACCTGTATATCCCGCTGGGTGGAAGCCGCAAAGGGCGAAAACGTCAGGTGTTCAATTTGCTTGTGGTGTTTTTGGCCACGGGCCTTTGGCATGGTGCCAGCTGGCAGTTTGTGATCTGGGGTATATGGCATGGCGTGATGATTGTGCTGGAAAAGCTGTTCCTGCTGGATTGGCTGAAGCGCTGCCCGCGCTGGGTGGGCAGAGTTTACACAATGCTCAATTTTGTGCTCAGTGTCGTAATTTTCCGAGCACCCGGTCTGCGTGCAGGCCTTGGCTGGCTGCGTGCTATGCTGCTGCCTGCTGCGGGCAGTGGCGCATACCCTTGTCTGCGCTACCTGGATGGCCGCACTGTGCTGCTGGCACTTGCAGGCATTGCGCTTTGCGGTCCGGTTCAGACCATGCTGCCCAAGCTGAAAGCTTCGCTCTATAAAGAAGAAACACCCGGTCCGGTTCAGGGCATCGTGCTGTTGGGGCTGTTGTTCCTGTGCGTGATGCTGCTGGTATCCGGTACGTATAATCCCTTCATTTATTTCCGCTTTTGAGATCCTTTTGAAAGGAGAAAATGCCTGTGCAGACTGCTGCTCCCGAGAAAAAAGTAACCGGTTCCAAAACCTGCGCCCGCCTGTTTTTGACAGGATTTCTGGCGTTGCTGCTTCTGCCTGGACCGCTGTGGCTGGTGCTGCGGGATCACGTGGATACGCAGAATTACGAAAATCGAACGCTGGCATCCTTTCCCCGCGATGTGCCTGCTGCTCAATGGCCCGGTGCATTTGAAGCGTGGCTGGGGGACCATGCACCGTTCCGCAATCAGTGGATGACATTGAACACCCGCCTGAATTGGGCGCTGAACAGTCTGGATTCCTCAGATGTGCTGCGCGGCAAGGAAAATTGGCTCTTCTTGAAGGATGTGTCCGATTCCAAAAGCCTTTCGGATTATCAGGGGATTACGGCCTATACGCCGGAGGAGCAGGCGCAGTTTGCCCGGATTTTGGGACAACTGCAAACCGAACTGGAACGGCGGGGCAGCCGCCTTGCGGTGGTGTTTGCCCCGGCTAAAGAAGGCGTGGCCAGCCGGTATATGCCGGATTTTATTCCGGTTGTGGCCCGGCCCACCCGGGTGGATGCGCTGGCAGACTATCTGCAACAGGCAGGTTTTTCGGTGGTTTGGCCCCGGGATGCTCTGCTGGAAGCGGACCCGGTTCAGCAGACCTATTATAAATACGACACTCATTGGAATCAGGCCGGTGCCTTTCTGGCAGCGGATCAGCTGCTGAGCATTCTGGATATTCCGCATACAGCGTGGGACCCGGCGCTTGTCCGGCCGGATGCGCAGCACAGCGCTCCCACGGATTTGGCCAATGTATGTGCAGCGTGGACGCTCTGCACGGATGACGTCTATTATGCAGTGGATGCCCCCAGGGCTGTGCTGCGGGAGCAAAGCCCCGCCGAGCAGATTTTGCATTATCAGGGTCAAGGACAGGGTACACTTTTAATGATCCGCGACAGCTTTGGCGAAGCCATGGCACCGTTTGTGGCCGCAGCATTTGGCGATACGCTGGTACTGCACGGCAATGCATTGGGGCAGGGAGCCCTGTCACAGGAGCTTATCGGTGTTCCGGATGTGGTGGTGCTGGAAGTTGGTGAACGCATGAGTGATGGCTTGTTGGCGTATGCGCAGCGCGTGCTGGATTGGGTGCAGACCTGTTCCTGACTGGCACAAAGGTTGACAATCGCGCATAAACGCGATATGATGGTTAGCACAATTATAAGATAAATGCGCTTTTAGAAAGAGGGCGCAGGGAATACCGCTTCAAAGCGAGCCGGGGAGAGTGCAAGCCCGGCGAAGAGGTCCCTGACGCTGTCGCTTTTTAGCAGGTGCGGTGAACGCAAGTAGCCGTACCCGGTGTTTAGCCCGCCGTTATCGGGCGCGGCAGGCAGCAGTGCCTAGCCGCCGAGTGGTCTGCATTGGCAGGCAAACTGGGTGGTACCGCGGTTTTGAACGTACAAAGCCGTCCCGGGAGAAATTTATTTTCCCCGGGGCGGCTTTTTTGCTGCTTTGGGGTGTACAGAAAAGGGAGGAATCGACCATGCAAACAAAAAAGCAGCAGCGCTGGCTCCTGATCGGTAAGGTGCTTGTGGTGCTGGCTTTGGCCGGGCTCTTTTACTGGCTGAATACCCGCACGGTTCTGCTGTGGGATGATCTGGACTACAGCTTTATCGCCACCGGCGCCGGCAGTTACGGGGATCGTCTGGAATCGGTGGGCGATGTAATTCAGTCGCAGATTACCTTTCGCCAGACTTGGGGCGGGCGCAATGTGGTGCATTTCATCGCCCAGTTCTTTTTGATGCTGGGAGATAAGCGAATCTTTGATCTTTGCAACACGCTGGTATATATGCTTCTGATCTGGGCGATCTGGGCTAACAGCGGTTTCAAAAAGGGCAGGGGATTTGCAGCCGTTCCGCTGATCTTTTATATGCTCTGGTATCTGCCCCGGCATTTTAACCAGAGTGCCCTTTGGCTGGTGGGCTCCTGCAATTATCTGTGGGGCATTACACTGGTAATGACAGCATTGGTGCCGTTCAGCCGCCGCTGGTTTGCACCGGACGCGAAAGATGTAAAACTGCTGGACCATTGGTGGGCCGCAGTGGTTTATTGCATCTTCTGCTTCTTCGCAGGCTGGACCAATGAAAATACAGGTTTTGCGCTGCCCATGATGATGGTGCTGTTTATCATCGCCAATCGGATTGCGGGCAGCAAAAATGCACGCTGGATGCCGTTTGCTGCGGCTTCTGCGCTGGCTGGCTGGATCGTGCTGTTTGCGGCACCCGGCAACTGGAACCGTATGGGTATGGCGGGTGAAGCTGAAAACCCGGGTGCAGAAAGCGGTTTCGTTTCCACGTTGATTCACCGTTTTATCAGCATGACCACCATTCTGGTCAAGCGCTATATGCCGGTTGCCATTCTGGCTCTGGCTGCGTGCCTTGTGTATTATTGGATGCATCAGAAAGGCTGGGATCGGCGCAGCAGCTGGTATGCATATCTGCCGGTTGTCGTGTTTACTCTGGGCAGCCTGGGTTCCGTTTATGCCATGCTGGCAACACCGTCTTTTTCGGCACGGGCCTGGTTTGGCATCACAGCCCTGATTGTTCTTACTGCAACGGCGGCACTGGCGCTGATTGCCCCGGATAAGCGCATTTACACATTGCTGCTGTGTGCAGCTCTGCTGTGGGCACCGAAATATATGGTAGACTACAAAAATGCACTGGATGACGTTAATAATAACAACGCCTACTGGACCTGGTGCCAGCAGCAGATTGAGGAAGCCAAGGCAGCCGGACAGGATGAAATTGTACTGCCTGTGCATCGTCCGGTAACGGCTTATTCTCATGCAGGCATCTTTACCGAGGACCCGAATGAGTGGCCCTGCACAACCATGGCCGACTGGTACGGCATTGGAAAAATCAGCTTTTCGAAGGATCTTCCCGATCCCTTCTATGAAGAATATGACCTCACTTGACCATCAAAGGATAGGAGAACAGAACCATGAAAGAACTGGCAAAACAGTATGATCCGGCGCAGGTGGAAGACCGGATTTATCAGGAATGGCTGGACGGCGGGTATTTCCACACCCAGATTGACCGCAGCAAGAAACCCTACACCATCGTGATGCCGCCGCCGAACATTACCGGCCAGCTGCACATGGGTCATGCACTGGATAACACCATGCAGGATATTCTGATTCGCTTTAAGCGGATGCAGGGCTACAATGCACTGTGGATTCCCGGCACCGATCATGCTTCCATCGCAACCGAGGCCAAGATCGTGGCCGCAATGCGGGAAGAGGGCCTGACCAAGGAAGATCTGGGTCGTGATGCCTTCCTGGAGCGCGCATGGGATTGGAAAAAGCAGTACGGTGGCCGCATTGTCAGCCAGCTGAAAAAGCTGGGTTCCAGCTGCGACTGGGATCGTGAGCGCTTTACCATGGACGAAGGCTGCAGCGAAGCTGTGAAGGAAGTATTCGTCAAGCTGTATGACAAGGGCCTGATCTACCGCGGCAACCGTATGGTAAACTGGTGCCCCCACTGCAATACCTCCATTTCCGATGCCGAGGTAGAATACGAAGAGAAGGACGGCAATTTCTGGCATCTGCTCTACACCGTTAAGGAAACCGGTGAAAAGCTGGAGCTGGCCACTACCCGTCCCGAAACCATGCTGGGCGATACCGCCGTGGCGATCAACGAAGCCGATCCCCGTTACGCTCACCTGCACGGCTGCCACGTGATTCTGCCTCTGGTAAACAAGGAAATTCCCATTGTGTGCGATGAGCACGCAGATATGGAAAAGGGTACCGGCGTTGTGAAGATCACGCCTGCTCATGACCCCAACGACTATGAGGTTGGCAAGCGTCACGATCTGCCCATTGTGCGTGTGTTCACTTATGACGGTCACATGACCGGTGCCGCCGATAAGGCAGCAGCAGACGAGCTGATTGCCAGCGGCAAGGCTGCTTCCGATGAGCCTGAGGTAATGGACTGCGGCAAGTATGCAGGCATGACCACCATGGAAGCCCGCAAAGCGATTGTGGCAGATCTGGAAGCCGGCGGATACCTCAAGGCAGTGGAGCCTCTGCGTCACGATGTAGGCACCTGCTATCGCTGCCACAACACCGTGGAGCCCATGGTGAGCAAGCAGTGGTTTGTAAAGATGGAGCCTCTGGCAAAGCCCGCCATTGAGGCTGTGCGCAGCGGCAAGACCAAGTTCGTGCCGGAGCGTTTCGATAAGATTTACTACAACTGGATGGAGAACATCCGTGACTGGTGCATCAGCCGTCAGCTGTGGTGGGGTCATCGCATTCCCGCCTGGTACTGTGATGACTGCGGCGAAGTGATCGTTGCCAAGGAAGCGCCCACTACCTGCCCCAAGTGCGGCGGCACTCATCTGGCTCAGGACCCCGATACACTGGATACCTGGTTCTCCAGCGCTCTGTGGCCCTTCAGCACTCTGGGCTGGCCCAACACTGACAGCGAGGAGTTCAAGCACTTCTATCCCACCAACACCCTGGTAACCGGCTACGACATCATCTTCTTCTGGGTAGCCCGTATGATTTTCAGTGCTCTGGAGCACACCGGTGAAGTGCCGTTCAACACTGTGTTTATCCACGGTATTGTGCGTGACAGCCAGGGCCGCAAGATGAGCAAATCTCTGGGCAACGGCATTGATCCCCTGGAGGTTATCAAGGACTACGGCGCCGATGCTCTGCGCTATACTCTGATCAACGGTTCCACTCCGGGCAACGATATGCGCTACAGCGAAGAAAAGGTGCGCGCAAGCCGAAACTTCGCCAACAAGCTGTGGAATGCAGCCCGCTTTGTGCTGATGAACCTGCCGGAGGACTTCCAGCCCGGCCTGCCCAGCGAGGATAAGCTGGACATGAGCGATCGCTGGGTGCTGAGCCTGGTAAATCGCGTTGCCAAGGATATGACGGACAATCTGGATAAGTACGAGCTGGGTCTGGCCGGAGCTAAGATCTATGACTTCATCTGGGATGTTTACTGCGACTGGTTCATCGAAATCGCCAAGGTTCGCCTGAATTCCGGCGACGAAGAGCAGGCTGATACTGCCCGCCGCGTGCTGGTGTATGTGCTGGATGCAGCCCTCAAGCTGCTGCACCCCTTCATGCCTTTCGTGACAGAAGAGCTGTACCAGGCCCTGCCCGGCAGCGCTGAAACTATCATGACTCAGAGCTGGCCCACCTTCGACGAAGCTCACGATTACCCCGAAGATGAGGCCGACTTTGCAAAGCTGGTGGACTACATCAAGGCTGTGCGTGCAATCCGCGCTGAGATGGGCGTACACCCGGCAAAGAAGACCAGCATGATCATCGAAACGGCCGATCCCACAGCTTTCCAGAAGGGCAACACCTATCTGGCAAAGTTTGCATTCTCCACCGAGGTCGAACTGACCGCTAAGTATGAGGGCGACACCACCGGTATGGTGCAGGTTGTCACTCCTGCTGCCCGCGGCTTTATCCCCATGATGGAGCTGATCGACCGTGAGAAGGAGCTGGCCCGCCTGAATAAGGAAAAGGCCAATGTGGAAAAGGAAATCGCCATGTTCGAGCGTCAGCTGGGCAATCCCGGCTTTGTGAATAAGGCTCCTGAAAATGTGGTAGCCGAGGTTCGCCAGAAGCTGGCCCGCTCTCAGGAAAAGCTGGAAAAGGTGGAACAGAGTCTGGCAGCTCTGGCCTGATCCTTTTGCACAAGCAAGTGATTTTATAAAGTAAAGCCGTGCCCGGTGGGGCTGTCTGCAAAGACAGTTCTAAGGGGCACGGCTTTTTTGCTGGCAGGGGTTGCAGCCCAGGGGCCAAATGTTATAATGAAACTGTAAAACCGCAGGCAGAACCATAGAAAGGAGAGCATATGAAGAAAAAATATGTGACAAGCTGGAGCGCTTTGGCAACCGCAATTATGTGTATTGTATGGGTTCTCGTTATGTTCGCCAATATGGATGATCTTCACAATCTCTGCTGGATCGTATATGGTGTGTACCAAGCGGGTAAGTGGCTGATTGATTCGTTCAGTCAAAAAGCCTATGAGCGTGACTGTGTGCAGACAGCACAGCAAAAACGTGCATATCGCCGGGTATTCGGACGGTGGGAACCGATTGTGGAATGCAGCATATCGTTGTTGCTGCTGCTGATTGCGATACTGCTAATCCTGCTGCCGCAGCATACATGGCCGATCTGTCTGCTGCTCTTTTTGACAGTAGCATGGGAAATCGGGCTGAAACGGAAGATGCTCCGTGAATTTGAAAAACAGAAACAGCTGGAGAAAGAGCATCCTGAGCTCGCGAATACAGAGGAGCAGGAGGAGAAAGTACACAATAAGATATGGCTGATCCTGCTTTTGTGCCTGTGCCTTCTGTATAGCGAGAAGTTCTGAGGATATCTGCCGGCAGCGCAGAGTTTGTCGGCGCTTTTGCACAAGCAAGTGATTTTATAAAGAAAAGCCGTGCCCGGTGGGGCTGTCTGTAAAGACAGTTCTAAGGAGCACGGCTTTTTTGTGAGCAGGGGTTGCAGCCCAGGGGTTACATGCTATAATGAAGCTATAAAATTGCAGGCAAAGCCGGAGAAAGGGGAGCATATGAAGAAAAAATATGTGAAAAGCTGGAGCACATTGGCGGCCACAGTCCTGTGCATTATATGGGTTCTTTTTATGTGTGCCAATATGGAAGACTTTCTCGATCTCATCTGGATCATATTTGGTGTGTACCTGACCGGTAAAGGGCTGATGGTTTCGTTTAGTCAGAAAGCCTATGAGCGTGACTGTGCACAGCAGGCACAGAGAAGACGTGCATATCGTCGGGTGTTCGGGCGCTGGGAACCGATTGTGATAGGCGGTATATCGTTGCTGTTGCTGCTGACCGTGCTGCTTGCAGTTCTGGCCCCACAGCATATATGGCTGTTTTGTCTGATGCTCTTTGTGAATGTGGCGTTGGCGATCTGGCTGAATCGGAAGATGTACCGTGAATTTGAAAAACAGAAACAGCTGGAAGAGGAACATCCTGAACTCATTAATGCAGAGGAGCAGGGGAAGAAAGCGCACCATCGGACGTGGCTGATCCTGCTTGTGTGTTTTTGCCTGCTGGGAGCGCAGATGTGGGAGAGTTCCGGTGTATATCCACCGGTAGCGCAGCCTTCTGAAATAGAGGAAGCCCAGCTGGAGGATTTGCAGCTGGCAGTGGATGAGCCCCATTATTCGCTGCGAAAGGGCTATACCCTGCGCTGGAGCCTTGGAAAACGCCTGGGCAGCACATATAAAATCAAGCACCAGGGACCCGGCAGCGAGGCATTGCTGGAACGCATGGTGGACGGACAGTGGATGCAGCTGGCCCGCGACCGCAGCAGTTTTGAAAAGACTGATGAATCACCCATTGTTCTGGATGCACAGACAACCCGGATGGACGGTACATTCAGCCAGAAGTATGCAGGATATGGCACGCGCCTGAAAGCAGGGTGTTATCGTTTGGTCGTGTGTGCAGAGGACGAATCCGGCAGTGAGCGTATGCTGACAGGTGTCTTTGTTGTGGATTAACGGCATTACAAGAGAAAGGGGAAAAGTAGATGAAAAGCATCAAACCCGGCCGCGGGCCGTCCATGATGGGGGGACTGGGTTCCCTTATTGCAGTGGCAGCGGGCATTTTCTGGACAATAGGAGCGGTTTCCATGGGGGCACCTATTATGTTTCCGCTGTTTGGCGTTCTGTTTATTGGAATTGGCGTTGTGCAGACTGTATATAACTTTAAAAACGCTACAGGGGAACACCGCTACTCGGAATACGATATTGTGGACAGCACCGAGGAATCGGACCCGCTGGAACAGCGCTTCGGTCATGCAGCGCAGTGGCAGCAGAAGCAAGTATCAGAGCAGCAGCCGGACGGTTTTTGCCCCTACTGCGGAACGCCGGTAACAGGCGAATTTGCGTTTTGTCCCAAGTGCGGCAAAGAACTGCCGTCGCTGCGCTGAATGGTGAAGCAGGCCGGCAGCTTATGGGCGCCGGTTTTATAAAAAATTTGAAAAGTGCGGTACACCTCATTTGGCTTGTACCGCATTTTTTGCGCAGAAAAACGGCAGGCGATAGTATTTATATAACTCTGTTTTGGCAGAACGGCGGCTCTCCGTTTAGCGCGGCATGGCTGCCGGAACGTGTTATTAGAGAGATAATTTTTGCGTGATGTTATACTGAAAAAAGCAGGTGTCGGAATATTTCCGACACCTGCTTTGACTTGATTTTCTTGCCTGAGATAATCTTAAAAAACTGTTTTTAAATGCTGTGCCCCGCGCTTTTGGAACGGCAGCAACGGAAAATTACTCGGTATAGTTCTTGTTGCATGCACCATCAAATACAGATTCAAAATTCTGGTCCATCCAGGAATCCTTTGTGACGTAAACTTCTACATCATGATCAATCTGCGTGAAGGAAGAGGTATCCCACTTTTCCAGTGTCACCTCCGATGGAACAATCACTTTTTCCAAGCCGTTGTTGGCAAGTGCAAAACCGCCGATTTCGGTCAGTCCGGTCGGCAGGGTGATTTCCTTCAGCGCACTGCATCCGGCAAATGCGTATTCATCGATTTTGGTCACGGTGTTCGGCAGAACAATCTTATTCAGGCTGTGGCACAGGTCAAAGGTATGCGGCTTGATTTCGGTTAAATCGCCTTCAAATACCACGGTTTCCAGATTGCTGCAATCCTGAAATGTATATTGGCCAATGTCGGTTACGCCGGCCGGAATGGTAATTTCCTTTAAGGCACCGCAGCGCCAGAATTCCATGTCGGAGATTTTGGTAAGACCGCTGGGCAACTTGATCTCTTCCAGCGAAGCGCTGCAGCGGAAACCGCTGTTCAGGTTAAAATCAGCATCGCTTTCAAAGGAAACCGATTTGACCTTGCATTCATCCGGTGCAAAAACTGCGCCGTTGAATCCGGTGCATCTTTTGGGGATAACAAGTTCGGACTGATTCATACCGCTTTCCGTCAGGGCGGAAATCAGATCGCCATCCCATTCAAAGTACTCTTCCGATGCGGCTGTGCCGGCAGTTTGCTCTTCCTTGCCTGCGGCACCATCCTGCGCGGTGGAAGCTCCGGTTTCACCACAGCCAACAAGGGAAAGAGCCATTACAAGAGCAGAAATAAGCGCAGCTGTTTTCAAATACAGTTTCATGGTTGTCCTCCTTAGATGTTTGTCGTTTAAGGCTTATAGCCAAGAAGCTCAAGTACAAGACCGCCTACAAGTATGGGTATGATGTAAAGCACGATCATCAGGATATCTGTGAGCGGGGGATCATCGGTAAAGACTCTGCCTTTCTCATCGTAATACAGCCAAATGGTGTAGCCGGGGCGTATGCCGGTTGAAGAGACCTGCTTCGTTTTTGTTTTGCCATTGAGTGTGTACTCATACTGTGCAACATAGCGTCGATTGCAGGTTTTCTGATCGGAGCCGCTGTCATGATATCGGCACTTCACCTGTTTGCCCTTCATGTACCGACCTGCGGCTCTTGCCTTTTCCACCCGCTTGTTCCGTCCGGAAAAGATGATGCCTTTTGATACAAGCACCATTTCCAGAATAAACGTTGCAAGAGCGGCCAGAGCACCGCACCACACTGCAGGAGGAAACTGCCTGAAAATGTCAGTGAAAGAAACTTGATCATTCAAAGTAAGGTTCCCTTTCTTTTTCTCAATACAGTAAGTCGAATTTGCGGAAGGCGTAAGTTTTATTGAATTTGCCTAAATTATAGCATGAAAAACAAAAACTTCAATGGGGATTTGATGAACTCAGATACAATAAATTTTTAAAACCGATACGCAAATAGCTTTATGTAAAAAATGCAGGATGAGATCTGTGCAGTCTGCCGTTTCATGTTGCTGGATAGATTGATCTTTTCAAAAAGCAGATGGAAAGAAGGTGCGTGATTTAATGAACAAAAAAATTCCGGGGAAGGTCTTTGCAGGAACCTTCCCCGGAATCTTTATTTTCTGTACAGCCCGGCATGATCCGGCCAAAAAGGGCTTACGCATTCTCAAAGCACTTTCTTATGGAAGAGTGCCGCAAGCTGCACATTTTTATTGATTGAAACTGACGAAAAGCGCTTTATGCGTCCTCAGCCTCTACGTTGTCAGCGGCATTCTCTTCCAGAACGGGAGCATCGCCGGTGATTTCAGCGTTCAGGCTGTTGCCGTTCAGCTTGCAGTAGTCAAACATACCATAGTCGGTTACGCCGACATAGGTCTTGCCGCAGTTGATCTGAACGTCAATTTCGTTGCCGTCAAAGTCTACAATGCGCAGAGGCTCGTGGGGCAGGCCCTTGATCCAGCGTACCTTTTCCATCTTGCCCTGAGAGAAGTAATAGCCAACGCCGCCCCAGCTGTACTCTACGTGCACCAGCATACCGGCATCATAGCCCATCTGGCTGTAAGGCTTTACCTCGGTGAACAGCAGCAGAACATTGTCAAAAGCCAGCTGCTCGTTGGTGTCACCGTCAATGTGGGGCTGACCCTTGGTGTTGCCCTTCAGGTACTTGGCAGTGGCAGAATCGTAGTTGAAGTCAGCGTAGTAGCTGCTGGAGAACTGGATGTGCATATCGTTGGCGTCCACGCCATCGGGAACGCGAACGGGCTCATCATAGCGCACAAAGTTGAAAATGGGAGCGGGCTCGCCGTTGTCGTTGGCACCGTTTTCTACAGCCATCTTCACCTTTTCGCCGCTGGTGTAGGCACACATTTCCTGAGAGCGGCTGGCGCGGCGCTGTTCGTCCCATTCTACAACGCGGCCGTACTTTTCGGGGTTGCCGTCGTACAGGTCCTTTTCCTTCCAGTCGTAGGTGCCGTCCTCGTCGCGGTCAGCGGCCAGCTGGCCACTGGGATAAGCGCGGGTACGCAGCATACGGGCAGCAAAAATGCTGGCGCCTTCGTGTACGTACATAGCGTTCATGGGCAGCATCATCTGTACATGCTGGTCGCGGGCAGAACGCACAGGGCCGACCTTGGGCATCTTGGTGTAATCGCTGTAAACAGCCATCAGACGGGTGATGCCACCCTCAGTGACCATTTCGTACAGTACGTCGGCAGCACCGATACCCCATTGAGGAAAAGCGTCATTGCCGCTGCTCATCTTGATATTGTTAACCATGACAGCAACCGGAGCTTTGCCATTGGGGTAATCGCTGGCTTTTTCCAGGCCGGTCAGGGGATTGGGGTTCAGCGGAATGGGGGTGGGTTCCGGAGCGGAAGCAGCTTCTGCGCCCGGTGCGTTATCTCCGCGGCCGGCACCGTTGGAGCCACAGCCAACCAGCATGGTCAGTGCCAGGCTGAGGGCCAGCACTGCCGCAAAAATCCGTTTCATTTAATCGTCCTTCTTTCCATGCGATTTGATTTAAAATCGGTGCTTTTACCGATTTGTAACCATTTCATTTTACCATACTTGTGCTGCCTTTTCCACTGTTTTTCAAAGAAACTTTGCGCGGGCAGAACGGCGCAGATGATACGATGGTGCACAAAAAAATACAAGAAACGCAATAAATCGCTAATTATAGACCAAAATGCTGTTTGTGCGCAAATCAGAAGTTGGAATTCTGTCAAAAAACTTGTGATATCTTTGTGCAGCGTGTATAATATATGCTATTTTATTTGAACGATTTGCGCGTGCCTTGAAAAAGACCTGCGCCTTTGCCGAATTGCCCGGAAAAGGAGATTAGTGTATGCCAAAATACTGCGTAAAAAGGCCATTTACAGTAGTGGTGGCTGTTATCATGGTTATTGTGCTGGGTGTGATCAGTTTTCAGAATATGACCACCGATTTACTGCCGGCGATTGAGCTGCCGAATGTGATGGTGATTACAACAGACCCCGGTGCAAGCCCGGAACGGATTGAAACCGGGGTTACCGCTGTGCTGGAAGCCGGTTTGGGCACCGTAAACGGAGTAACGCGGGTGTCCAGTGTGTCCAGTCAGGATGTGAGCATGGTGGCGCTGGAATTTGAAAGCGGCACCAATATGGACAGCGCTATGGTTAAGCTGTCAACCGCGGTGGATCAGGTCAAAGGGCACCTGCCGGAAACGGCGGGAACTCCCATGCTGCTTCAGATTACGCCGGATCTGATGCCGGTGATGATGGCCAGCGTGGATATGGAGAATAGCGATTTATATCAGCTGTCAGCCTATGCGCGGGATACGCTGGTTCCCTATCTGGAACGCCAGGAGGGCGTTGCCAGTGTGAGCACCACCGGCCTTGTGGAGCAGATGGTGGAGGTGCGCCTGGACCAGCAAAAGATTGACGATATCAATACGCGGGTGCTGGCCGGTGTAGACGGAAAGCTGGCAGATGCGCGCCGGGAATTACAGCAGGCCAGTCAGCAGGTGGAAACAGGCCGCGCTGAGCTTGAACAAGGCAGGGAAGAACTGAAAACGCAGCAGCAGGAAGTAAGCCAGAAGCTGGCTCAGGGCAGTACAGAACTGGATTCCGCATCGGCAAAACTGAATGCGATGCTGGCAGAGAGCGAAAGCCTGACGGCAGAGCAGAAAATGGTGGAAGCGGCAAAGCAGAAACCGGTACTGGATGTGCTGATGATCAAGCTGGCACCGCTGGCCCTGCCGCAGCATTATGCCGAATATATGGTGAATGCAGACACAGCACCGGATGCAGAAACGGCACTTGCCTATGTGCAGGCGGCACAGTCTGGCAACAGCGAAGCCTGTGCTGCACTGGAAGAAAAGAATCCCGGCATCGGAGATGGATTCCTCGATGCGCAGAATCAGGTTAAAGCGCCCGGCGATCCTGCCGCGGCGGTACAGTGGGTCAGTGCGCTCAGCGCTGAGCAGCTGGCACCGGTAATCGGCACTTTGCCCGCAGAACAAAAGGAGATGCTGGCAGGAAAGAGCGGCGCGGATTTGGCAGCGCTTTATGCTCAGGTGAAAGCGCTGTGGGACCCTTACGGCAGCAACGCCGCGGTATTTGTGCGCAGTGAAACCATTCGGCAGCGGCTTGCGGTGCTGGATAAGAGCCGCAGCCAGTTGGAGGAAGCTCTTGCACAGGTCAAGAAGAATCAGACAGATCTGGAATCAGGCAAAATTCAGGCAGCCGCAGGGCTGGGAAGCGGCAGTGCGCAGCTTGCAGCTGCCGAGGTTGGCCTGAAGGATGCACAAGCACAGCTGAAAACTGCGCAGGAGCAGTTCGACCAGGCGCGGGAAGAGGCTCTGGCAAAGGCCGACGTCAGCAAGCTGCTGACCAAGGATATGGTTGCCAATCTGCTGATGGCCCAGAACTTTGCCATGCCGGCGGGCTATCTGCATCAGGATGAGGATCAGTATCTGCTGCGTGTGGGTGATGCGTTTGGCAGTGTGGAAGAGCTGAATGACCTGTTTTTGACGGAACTGGATTTGGGCGGTGTGGGTGACGTGCACCTGTCGGATGTAGCCACGGTTACAATGATTGACAATGCCGGCGAATCCTATGCCAAGGTCAATGGAAATCCGGCTGTGGTGGTCAGTGTATCCAAGGCATCCACGGCGGGAACATCCGCAGTGTCTAAAACACTGCATAAAGCAATAGATCAGTTACAGGCCAAGACCCCGGGGCTGCACATTACTCCGCTGATGGATCAGGGCGATTACATTAAAATTATCGTGGATTCTGTTTTGAGCAATCTGGGCTGGGGTGCGCTGCTGGCCGTGATTGTGCTGATTCTGTTCCTTAAAAGTATACGGCCAACCCTGGTGGTGGCATTCAGCATTCCCCTCAGCCTGATGTTTGCATTGACACTGATGTATTTCAGCGGCATTACCCTGAATGTGATCAGCCTGTCCGGCCTTGCAATGGGCGTGGGTATGCTGGTGGATAATTCCATTGTAGTAGTGGAGAATATCTATCGGCTGCGCAGTCAGGGGATGAGCGCTGCCCGGGCGGCAGTACAGGGCGCAGGTCAGGTGGCAGGTGCGATTGCGTCCTCTACCCTCACAACGGTTTGTGTGTTCCTGCCCATTGTGTTCACACAGGGCCTGACACGTCAGTTGTTCACGGATATGGGCCTGACCATCGCATACAGCCTGTGCGCCAGCCTGATTGTGGCCCTGACGGTGGTTCCCAGCATGAGCTCCACACTGCTGCGAAAGGTGGAGCTGCGGCCGCATCCGTGGTTTGATGCTGTGGTTGCGCTGTACGAAAAAATTCTGGCATTCTGCCTGCGGTTTAAGGCGGTGCCCCTCGCGGTGGCGCTGGGATTGCTGGCTGTGGCTGTTTGGCAAACGGGCCGAATGGGTCTGACGCTGATGCCGCCCATGGGGGGTAATCAGATGGGTGTTTTCATGACTGCACCCGAAGAGCTGACACGCGAGGAGAGTTATGCCCTGGCGGATGAAACCATGGAGCGCATCCGGAATGTGGATGGCGTGGAAATGGTGGGCGCAGTGTCTGCCGGCGGTTCCATGATGGGCATGGGCGGTGGATCGGATCAGGAGAATGCGTTCAGCTTTTATGTTCTGCTCAGCCCGGATGCTGCCCGCAACAATCAGCCGGTGGCCGATGCAATCGTGCAAAACACAGCGGATCTGAATGCAGAAATCAAAGTGTCCAAGTCCAATATGGATATGTCGGCGCTGGGCGGCAGTGGTATGGAACTGACCATAACCGGCCGTGATCTGGACACACTTTTGGATGTAAGCCGGGATATGATGGACCTGCTGGGTCAGGTGGAAGGCTTTGAACAGATTTCCAACGGTCAGGAAGAGGGCGATGCGCAGATTCGCCTGAATATTGACAAGGAAGCTGCCATGCGCTGCGGTCTGACGGTGGCCCAGATTTACAGTGACCTTGCCAATGCCCTCACCACCGAAAAGACAGCAACCACACTGACCACAGGCGGCGATGATTATAAGGTAGTGGTTGTGGACGAAAGCAATGCGCTGAATCGGGAGAACCTGATGGACTTCACGTTTGAAACCACAGATCCCGAGGGCAAGACGGAAACGCATAAGTTGAGCGAATTTGCCACGATGACCGAGGATCAGACGGTGGCATCCATCAATCGTGAAAATCAAACCCGGTATATGACCGTAACGGCTCAGCCCAAGGAAGGCTACAATACTGCCCTGCTGGCCCGCGAGGTGGAGAAGTGCCTGGACGAATACAAGGCACCGGAAGGCATCACGGTAGAGGTAGCGGGTGAAACGGTGCAGATTGCGGATGCAATGACCGATCTGGTCAAGATGATTCTGCTGGCAGTGACCTTTATCTACCTGATTATGGTGGCTCAGTTCCAAAGCCTGCTGTCGCCGTTTATTGTTATGTTTACCATGCCGCTGGCCTTCACAGGCGGCTTGCTGGCGCTGAGGGCGGCAGGAGAAACACTGTCTATTATTTCCATGCTGGGCTTTTTGGTCCTGGCGGGCGTGGTTGTGAACAATGGTATTGTGTTTGTGGATTACACAAACCAGCTTCGTCTGGAGGGCATGGAAAAGCGTCAGGCGCTGCTTGCAGCCGGCAAGGCACGTATCCGACCTATTTTAATGACAGCCTTAACCACAATTCTTGCCATGTGCACAATGGTGTTCAGTACACAGGCAGGTGCGGCAATGGCCCGCCCGATGGCCATTGTAAGTATTGGCGGTCTGGCATATGCCACACTGCTTACCCTGATTGTGGTTCCGGTGCTCTATGATTTACTGTTCCGGCGCACCCCGAAAACGGTGGATGTGGAAAGTGATGATTGAACCCTGAAAATGTAAAAGCGGCAGAGCTTCTTTAAAAGAGGCTCTGCCGCTTTGCTATAGATAAAAGAATGAGTTTAAAGAAGTGAATCCGGCAAACGCAGATCCACAGATACCGGCTGATCCAGTGTCATGCTGTCCGGCGTAACCCGACAGTCCATGGCTAAAATTTCCACACCGGCAGCCTGGGCCTCGCGCAGAGCAAGGCCAAAGGCCGGATGCGTTGTCCAGTTGGGCGCAAAGGTGTGGATGCCTTTCATCTGAATTATCACTAACGCGACACAGCGCCAGCCTTCTTTTGCCCAGTGTGTCAGTCCCTGCAAATGCTTTACACCGCGCAGGGTGGGCGCATCCGGAAAGCGGGCCAGCCCGTTGTCCTCCAGGGTGCATCCCTTCACTTCCACCAAAAGCGGACGGCCGTTTTGCACACCGTAGAAATCAAACCGGGATTCCCCCAGTGTGTACTCGGCACGCAGCTCATCCAATGTGCCCAGACCACCTGCACGCAGCCATTCCCCGGCGGCAGCATTGGGGGCGGCGGAATCCATGTTGATTAAAACCGTTCCCCGTGAAGTGGCTTTTTCTACACAAACCAGATCAAATCGGGTTTTACGTGCAGGATTCGCACTTTCTTCCAGATAAACCCGTGCGCCGGGAACCAGCAGTTCGGCACAGCGTCCGGTATTTTTTATATGGACGGTTTCTTCGCGGCCGTCATCTAAAAGAACCTGTGCCACAAACCGATTGGGACGGCGTATGAAGCGTGATGATACAATATTGCGGTAATGCATGGACGAAACATTCCTCCGATAAAAATGAATGTACGATGTAATGAATAAAAGCGGAAAACATGCAGGAAATAAGTATAGCTATTTAGCGCTTTATAATGAGTTTTGACTTGACTGTAAACTAAAGAGTGCCTATAATGGCCCATATAGTTACCAAGATTTAGCAAAGCGATCGCGGGGCTTTTTGTAATTCAGAAGGAGAGGACACGAGCATGAAGAAGACTGAGCAGATTATCATCGCTGCAGATAAATTCTACACCATTCACGCTGCGAATGGCAAGGTTGTGGAAGTTGCCGATTTCAACACCGAAAACGGTGCCGCCATTCAGCTGTGGGACGATGCCGGGGAACAGTGGCAGCAGTGGAACTTTGTGGCTGCCGGCGACCACGTTTATCGCATTCAGAACCGTTTTACCGGCAAGATGATGGATCTGGTAGCCAGCGGCGTTGAAGATGGTACCTGGGTTCATCAGTGGGAAGGTGATCCTGCAAGCAGTCAGCTGTGGGTGCTGGAAGCCACCAACGACGGCAAGTTCAAGGTCAGATCCAATAAATCCGGCAAGTGTCTGGATATTGTGAATTGCAATCAGGAAAACGGAGCAAGATTACAGATCTGGGCAGATCTGGATGGCGAAAATCAGGTGTGGACAATCGAAGAGGCAAAGGAAAAAAAGACCGCTAAGAAGACTGCAAAAAAGTCTGCCTCCAAGAAAACCGCAGAAAAGAAAACCGTGACCAGAAAAGCCGCAGCAAAAAAGGCAGCGCCGGCTCAGAAAGAGCCTGAAGCTCAGGAAAAGCAGGCAGCACCTGTCGAACAGGCTAAGCTTGCGGCTCCTGCGGTGCAGGAAAAAATTGCAGCCCCTGCTGAACAGGCCAAGATCACAGCTCCGGCAGCGCAGGAAAAAATTGCAGCACCCGCTGCTCAGGAAAAGATCGAAGCCCCCAAGGCACAGGAGAAGCTTGCAGCTCCCGCCGAGCAGGCCAAGCTTGCAGCCCCGGCAGCCCAGGAAAAGCTGGCAGCACCTGCCGCGCAGGCTAAGAATACCGCTCCCGCGGCTTCCGGCAAGAAAAAAGGCAAGGGCTCCAAGAAAAAGCGCAAATAAGCAGGATTCTCTTCAATGTAACAGAATATAGCAAAGCAGCTCTGTAAAGCCGGTTATGTCCGGGTGCAGAGCTGCTTTTTGTCCGATCAATAAATATTACTGTGCCGCTTCGATTTCAGCGTAAAGATAGCGCAGAGCATCGGAAAGACCGCCGAGTTGGTCAATCAATCCTTCTTTTACGGCGCGCGGGCCGTCCAGAACAGTGCCCACATCCATAACCAGTTCCCCGGTGCGCATCATCAGCTGGGTAAAGCGCCGCGCGGTGATGTTGGAGTGGTCAGCCACGAAACCGGTAATTCGCTCCTGCATCTGTTCAAAATAGCGCATGGTTTGCGGAACTCCCAGCACCAGCCCGGAATGGCGCACCGGATGCACTGTCATAGTGGCCGTTGGCACAATGAAACTGCGCCGGGCACTTACTGCCAGCGGAATTCCAATGGAATGGCCGCCGCCAAGCACCAGAGTTGCGCTGGGCTTGGAAACTCCGCTGATCAGCTCGGCCAGTGCAAGTCCGGCTTCCACGTCACCGCCGACTGTGTTTAAAATCACCAGCAGTCCCTCAACCTGAGGGTCCTCCTCAATCGAAATGAGCTGAGGAATGACGTGCTCGTATTTGGTGGTTTTCTGACCGGGAGAAGCCTCTACGTGCCCTTCCACCAGACCCACCACAGTCAGGCAGTGAATGGTGTGCGGACCCTTGGTTTTGAACACTGAACCGGTGTCAATCATGTAGTCCTTGGCAAGCTTTTCTTCTTCAACTTCGGCATCTGTCAGAGGGGATTTCGGGATAGCACGCTCAATTTGCTCCATTTTGGTGAACCTCCTGTTTGCAGTATGCTGTTAGTTTTGCGCAATTTGGTGTATACTATTCCAGGGGAACATATGATTATTTCAGCATTCTGAGAAAATGTTTGAAAACGCAGCAAGGAGGGAATTGACAAATTTCTCAAACCACGTATACTTAAAATATATGTAAAATATTTAACAATGTGTGTTCAGCGCAGCTGGTCGAAGAAATTCATAAGGCGGCGCTTTACTTTTTAAGGAGGAGTTGTAATGCAACAGAGTAAGGTATCACCCCCGGTGATCCGACGTCTGCCAAAGTATTATCGCTATCTGGTCTCCATGCAGCAAAAGGGTATTTCCAAAGTGTCCTCCAGCGAACTGGCACGGATTATGGGCACAACAGCATCTCAGGTGCGGCAGGATTTCAACTGCTTTGGTGGTTTCGGTCAGCAGGGCATCGGTTATAACGTGGATGTGCTGCTGGGCGAAGTAAGCAGACTGCTGTTTGGTGAGGGCGAAAAGCTTTCCACAATTCTGGTGGGTGCAGGTCGTTTGGGTACAGCAGTGTCCAGCTTCCTGACCAAAGAGGTAAACGGCTATAGATTGCTGGCAGTATTTGACACAAAGGACGCATTGGTGGGCGAAGAACTGAATGGCGTGCCGGTGCGGCATATTCGTGATCTGCGGGAGTTCTGCGAGCAGCAGAAGCCTCAGGTAGCGGTGCTTTGTGTTCCCCGTGAGGGTGCAAAAGAAATCAGTGCTACGCTGGTAGAACTGGGCATTCGCGGTTTCTGGAACTTCAGTCACTATGATTTGTCGGTGGAGTATCCGGATGTGACTGTGGAGAACGTGCATTTGGGCGACAGCCTGATGAGCCTGGGCTATCGTCTGCGCAACGACTGATAAAAGAGAGGGTATCAGCATTTTATGGCAAAACTTTATTACCGCTATGGTGCAATGAACAGCGGCAAAAGCACGGCCCTGATGCAGGTGGCCTATAACTATGAAGAACGCGGGATGCGTGTGCTGATTCTCAAGCCCAGCGTCGATACAAAAGGCGGCCAGTGTCTGGTTTCGCGGCTGGGCGTAAGCCGTCCGGTGGATATGCTGGTTACACCGGATTTGGACGTTCTGGAAGCGATACGAGCCGATGCCCAAAAGGCACCGCTGGCTTGCGTCTTGGCAGATGAAAGCCAGTTTTTTACTCCGGAACAGGTGGATCAGCTGCTGCTGGTTACAGTAGAATTGAATATCCCGGTCATCTGCTATGGCCTGCGCACAGATTTTTCATTGCGGGGCTTCCCGGGTTCCACCCGATTGCTTCAGGTAGCCCACACGATTGAGGAAATGAAAACCATCTGTACTTGTGGCCGCAAGGCAATCTGCAATGCACGCAAGGTTAATGGCAAGTTCGTGTTTGAAGGTGAGCAGGTGGTCATTGATGATGGCACACAGGTAGAATACCAAAGCCTTTGCCCACAGTGCTATTTTGCAGAGCGCAGCAAGTTCCTTAAAGAAAAACAGGTATAAGAACGTTCTGCTTTTTGCAAAAGACAAAATTCTTAAAAACTTTTGAAAAAGTGTTGACATTCTGCAAAAGCCGCGTTATAATATAAAACGTTCCACGGCAAACGAACTGAAAAGCTTGAATGTCTGGAAGATATATGCGGATGTGGCGGAACTGGCAGACGCGCTAGATTCAGGTTCTAGTGGTAGCAATACCATGTGGGTTCAAGTCCCTTC
>RCNH01000035.1_pt1 | contig 64188 bp, 53 predicted proteins | sample 2041161 | NCBI WGS metagenome assembly RCNH01 (sample SAMN09708215, study PRJNA481090) | Feces metagenome, whole genome shotgun sequencing project. | biome: feces | host: Leptonychotes weddellii | place: Antarctica: Sion Island | collected 2010-03-01 | reverse complement strand
CACATTTACCTGTATTATTATATATAAGAAATCTTGATTTTTATGTGATATTTAGAAGGTGATATAATGATTAATTTTAAAGAATTATCCGATATAATTATAAAGTACAGACGTGATCTTCATCAGATACCTGAACTTGGATTTTATGTCTATAAAACAAGCGCGTATGTAAGTAATATCCTCTCTCAGTTTTGTTGTGAAGTTAACCCTATCGTAAAGACGGGATTAACTGCTTTTTTTGACTTCGGTCAGGAAGAGACGATTATATTCCGTGCCGATATGGATGCTCTTCCCATTGAAGAAAATTCAGGCGTGGAATTCGCTTCTAAACACGAAGGCTGTATGCATGCCTGCGGACATGATGGCCATATGGCCGCTATGCTTGGCTTTGCCCATGTACTTAATGATTATCTTGAGTGCGGACAGTCAATGAAATATAATGCCCTGCTCCTTTTTCAGCCTGCAGAAGAAACAATTGACGGTGCACTGAGAATATGTGGTACACATATTTTCGACAAATATAAAATTAAAGCTATCTTTGGAATGCATCTATGGCCAATGCTTTCAAAAGGAGAAATTGCATCAAGACCAGGCCCGATGATGGCTAAGTCCACAGAAGTCTCCGTAAACTTTGAAGGAGTAAGTGCTCACTGCGGTGATCCGAATAATGGCAAAGACGCATTAGAAGCTGCATGCTGCTTCGTAAACAGCATTTACCGTTTTAAGAATATCTATGTCAGAGACCGCAGTATTCTTAAATTCGGCATGATGGAAAGCGGTACAGTAAGAAATGCCATCTCTCCTTACACCCGACTGGAAGGTACAATGAGAACATTGCACGAGGATACATGGGATATGCTGACAAACGGAATGAAATGCCTCGGTGAAGATATGGAACTTGAATACGGAGTAAAATTTAATCTCGATGTAAGTAAAAGTCATCCTGCTGTTATCAATAATGAAGAACTTTATACAATAATAAAACCTTATCTTATGGATTTAAATTATGTTGAACTACGTAAACCTGTTATGATTGCAGAAGATTTTTCCTTCTTTGAACAGCATCTTCCAGGAGTTTTCTTCTTCCTTGGAACCGGCAGTGGTATCCCACTTCACAGTGATAACTATGATTTCGATGATACGGTTCTTATCGACGGAGTGAATCTGTTTAATACTTTATTTAAAAATATGCCATAGTATTACTATCATTAAAGCACAAATTCAAATATTTGTGCTTTTTCTATTGACTTTTTTCCCTAAAGTGGTAAATTATATTATGTATTTAGCACTCAGTTATGTTGAGTGCTAACAAAATAGTAAATCATATTATTTTATATATGGAGGGATTATTATGGCAAAAAAACAATTTAAATCTTTATTCTAAAATAAACGGCACTTATATTAAAACCAGTTCAACCCGCGCACATTATGTTACAGCTACGGGAATTGATGATTTTTACATACGCATATCATCTTGGGGACGAGAACTGTACATATCAAGAACTGAATTTTCAGATTATATTCACGCACACAGTAATAGTTTTCTTTGCAATATGCTTAAAATTTTCAAAGAATAATCGGAAATTTTAAGTCGTCGCTTGAAAACGTGTATAAAATAACCCCCTATGGTAGAATAACAGCATCTACCACAGGGGGTATTTTCATGATTTTCAGTTAACAATTTTGTATTTGATATTGAAAATCACCTCTATTATCTGATACTATACGATAGGAAGAAACCTGACAGCAAAATTCTGACAGGCTGATTTCCGCTGTTTCGAAGGGAATAGCCATACAAAGGAGAACGATACTATGAATGAAAACCTTGCCAAATATCAGGGGATTTTCCCCGCTTTCTATGCCTGCTATGACGATGAGGGCAATGTCAGCCCACAGCGCTGCGAAGAACTGACTGAATACCTCATTGAAAAAGGAGTCACTGGTCTCTATGTGGGAGGTTCTTCCGGAGAGTGCATTTACCAGAGCGTTGCCGAACGGAAGCTTACCCTGGAACATGTTGTAAAGGCTGCAAGAGGCAGAATTGTGATTATCGCCCACGTTGCCTGCAATAACACGGCTGACTCTATGGAACTGGCTGCACACGCAGAAAGTCTGGGAATCGATGCCATCGCTGCAATTCCCCCTATCTACTTCCATCTGCCCGACCACGCAATTGCAAAATACTGGAATGATATTTCTTCTGCAGCCCCCAACACAGACTTTATCATCTACAACATCCCTCAGCTTGCAGGCACAGCTTTGTCTTCTTCCCTGCTGCGGACCATGCTGAACAATCCCCGGGTCATTGGTGTGAAAAATTCTTCCATGCCTGTCCAGGATATTGAAATGTGGCGTCACGAGGGCTGTATCGTCTTCAACGGTCCTGATGAGCAGCTGGCATCCGGTTTGACTGCCGGTGCAATCGGCGGAATCGGCGGCACCTACGCTGCCATGCCGGAGCTGTATCTTGCCATTTATCACAGCATTCAGGAAGGTCAGATTGCTCGGGCACGGCAGATTCAGGACGATTGCCTTCAGATCATCTTCAATCTCTGCGGTGCCAGAGGCAACATGTACGCAGTTATCAAAGAGTGCATCCGCAGAATGGGCGGCCCCGATGTAGGCGGTGTCCGTCCTCCCCTGTCCAATCTATTCCCGGAGGACAGTGCGCAGGTGGACCGCTGTGTTTCCATGATTCAGGATGCCTGCCGAAAATATCTGTAACCTCTGATGCAGGATTATCACAAAAAAGAACGGGGATCACTATATGGAGGATATTTTAATCTGGGTAAATGAAGCCGATGAAGAAATCGGATCTGGCCCCAAACTGGAAACACACAGAAGAAAGCAGCTGCACCGGGCATTCTCTCTGTTTTTGTATGATCCGGAAACTAACAGCCTTCTGCTTCAGAAACGCGCTGTTGGGAAATACCACTCCGGCGGACTATGGGCCAACGCCTGTTGCTCTCACCCCAGAAAGGGAGAAACACTGGAGGCTGCTGTTCCCCGCCGCGCCATGCAGGAACTGGGAATTACGGTCGGTCCAATTCAGGAACTGGGGGATTTCCGGTACTTCAAAGACTTCGGAAAACTGGCTGAGCACGAGCTGGACCATGTGTTTCTGAGTACCGCCTCTTCCCGGGATTTGCAACTGCTTCCGGATCCGGAGGAAATCGCCGAATTGCGCTGGATTTCCCTTCCGGAACTGGAAACCGAGATGTTGGAATATCCTGAACACTTCTCTGCCTGGTTCTTTCCCGCTTTTCGCTATGTCAGGGAAGTGCTTTCCCATCAGAACGCTTAATTTATTAAGGCAACTGCAAAAGGACCTGTTTCAGCCGAAACAGGTCCTTTTTTCTTATGCACCATGCAGATACTCTCCGCCCAGGTGTTTTTTCACATACTTTTCGCTCTGCCTTTCCCGAACAGTCTCAGCTGTCGCAATTTCTTAAATTCGGCTCAAAACTTTTTCACTTTAGGATGGTTGATATTTCTCATACCCATGTTTCGAATAAAAACTGTGAGATTCAAATTATTCTTTTCTCTCCAAGTGAATATGTCCAACCTTCTCCCCCATTCTGGGTGTGCGTTTCAGCCGTCTGCAGGATGGCAGTTCCAATGTTCTGACGCTTCCGGTCAAATTTCATATACAGGCGATAGAGCTTCACTTCGGTTGTTCCGGGAACGGAATTTCATCCATACGAAAAAACTGATTATATAAATACATCCACGGCTTCGAATGACACACAGGCATTCACTTAGTACCAACTCCGCAATATCTGCTAAATGCCCAATGGCATTGTATAGAACTACAGTATCGAAGGAAGCACCCCCATAAGTCATGGAAGCTGCATTTATCATCTCAAAATGAAGGTTGCTCTAATCTAAAGTCTCTGGAAACAGTCGTTGGCTATCTAAATCGATACAGTATGCTTTTCTTGCAAACTTAGCGGCTGCGATGGAAAATTCGCACATCCGCAGGCAACTTCCAATATTGTCTTCCTAGTCCGGTTGTATTTGTTTGACAATATTTTCTGCTTTTGTCAATGACATGATACCAGTTCCTCCAGTAATATGTTCACAGCCATTTCGTATAAGCAAAACGGTGCAGGCTTCTGCCTGCACCGTTTGTATGCACTCATACCGATTGCGTTTTAAGGATGCACATGCAAAGCAAAGCTTCGGTTTGATTTTTGCATTCTGCAATCATACATCATACCACTTCGCTCCCTCATCGATCATACATGTGCTTATCGTATCATTCCGTGTTTTCGGAATCAAACTATGAGCCGTCCTCAAATGCGACAAGCCCAAATCAAAATCTGCATTGCGCATACTTCGATTATCCGCAAACTTCCATGGAGGGATCAGCCGAATTTATTCTCCATCTGCTGAACCTGCGGACAGCGTATCATCGTTACAAAAGCAAGCTGTTACGAAACGCAGCGATGCATGAAGCAAACTACCTGTGCCCGTGTGCAGTGCCCGTCAGGGTCAAAGCGATCCGGGGTCACTCCGGAGGCAATTTCCTCATAGGCAGCCCAGATTACCGGCTTATAGTAATACTTGTTGGGGTCCTGGACGTCGTCAAATGTGATTTTTCCATAGTTGGGATCCTCTGGATTTTCCATACGCCACAGGAACGATAGCACCTGCCCCCGGGTGCATATGCCGTCCGGGTCAAATCTGTCAGGTTTTGTTCCGGCAACGATTTCATTTTCTGCCATCCACAGAACTGCCTTGTAATAATATTTGCTCTTATCCTGAACATCCTTAAAGGGACTTTCCATGCTTTCAGGCTCAGGGGAACCGGCTGCACGCCACAGCAGTGCTACCGTCTGTGCGCGGGTGCACTCCTGCAGCGGCGCAAAGGATGTTTTGGTCTTGCCGGCGGCAATATCAAAGGCCAGCGACCACATCACAGATTCATGGAAATAGTTGCTCTTGTTCACATCCTGAAACGGGTTGAAACAAAGTGTAAAGGTCGCATGCTCCTCACTTCCGGTATCATACACATAGGAGGCATTGTTTGACCCGCTGTCAAAGGTAAACGTATGATTCTTCGTGTCAAAACTGCCGCCGGAAACCTCCCGAACCTTACTGACATCGAAGTTCCCGGGCAGCTTTGTGTAATCAAACGTTCTGGAAGGGATCTCGTAGAAGCAGCACTCGCTGTACACCATTTTAAGTGCATTTAAATTCTGCGTGTCCAGACTGGTCAGGCGGTTACTTCTGTAGTCAAGGATGCGCAGGGCTTTGTTGTTTTTCACGTCCAGCTCTGTCAGACGATTGCTCCAAGCTGTCAGGTGAATCAGGTCCGGGTTGTTGGACAAATCCAGCTTAGAGATACGGTTGCTGCCGCATGTAAGCTTAATGAGCGCTTTGTTATTCCGCAGGTCCAGGCTGGTTAGTTTATTGTGTGCGCAGAACAGGTATCTGAGGGTCAGATTTTTGGAAACATCCAGTTTCTTCAGTGGATTATAGGAGCACTCCAGATTTTTAAGCAGGGCAAGCTTGCTCAAATCCAGACTGGTCAGACAGTTGTCATTGCAGATCAGACTCTCCAGCTTCGTGTTTTTGCTCAGATCCAGAGAAGTCAGCCGATTTTCGTCGCAGGCCAGCTCCTTCAGATTGGGAAAATAACCGATTCCCTTGAGATCACGGATGTCTTTCTTATAAACATCAATTGCGGTAACGGCGTTCTGCTCCTGTTCAGAAAGCACGCCATCCCGGTCCGTATCAAATTCTTTTACAGCTTCCCTGAAATTTTTATCCGGGAAATTGGTTTGATTAATGGAAACACCAGATGCTGCAAATGCCTGCGGCGGCAGTATTCCGACTGTCATAAACAGTGCCAGAAGCACACAGGCCAGACGCATCCTGAATTGATTGGTTTTCTGCATATAAAGTTCCTCGCTTTCATAGTAGAGAAAAATGCGGCTTCGAACAATCGTGTATCGGCTGAAAACCCACACACTTCAGGGTAATCTTATCTCACGAAACGGGAGATGTCAACGTTCAATATCCGGCCTCTCCCGGAACAGGAAAAGAGAGAATCGGAAGCTGCACAGCATAAAACCGGCACCTGAAAATCAGGTGCCGGTCCATTCAGGTTCAATTGCTCAAAAAACCTTTCCCAGGCTCTCTTTGACCCATTCCTTCCACTTTTCCATCTTTGTGAAAAGCTTCTGAAGCATGTAGTCAAGCGGAAGTGTCAGCATCAGCAGAGTGACCAGAATCAGCGTGGAACCAAAGTCCAGCGGAGAAATCTGGAACCAGCCGGAGAAAACAACCGCAGCACCCACAAATGCCACGCCCATGGTGCCAAACAGAATTCCATGCCAGCGATTCATAGGTTTGCATACCCGATACAGCATCAGGTACGCAGCAAAGGCGTACAGCAGGAAGCTGACGGTAGATACCATTTCCGGAGCAATGCCAAAGGCATCTCCGAACAGCAGCGTCCACACAACCAGAATTACCGCGGTTAATGCTGCAGGCAGCGCACGGTACATAACGTTGCGCAGAAATTTTCCGCGCACCAGATTGTGGTTTGGTTCCAGTGTCAGGAAGAACGACGGTACGCCGATCATCAGTGCAGACACCAGAGAAATCTGACCGGGCTTGAGCGGGTACAAGGAGACCGAGATCAGACTGATCAGAGACAGGATGAAGGAGAAAATGTTCTTCACCAGGAACAGCGATGCCGAACGCTCGATGTTATTGATAACCCGGCGTCCCTCTGCAACCACCTGAGGCATTCCGGAGAAATCCGAATCCATCAGAACCAGATCGGACACATTCGCCGCTGCCTCGCTGCCGGAAGCCATCGCAATACTGCAGTCCGCGTCCTTCAGTGCCAGCACGTCATTGACACCGTCGCCTGTCATGGCCACTGTGTGTCCAGACTTTTTAATGGCACGAATCAACTGACGTTTCTGCTCAGGAGTCACTCTGCCGAAGACGGTATATTCCATGGCAGCCTTTGCCACATCCTCCTCGCTCTCAAGAACCGTTGCGTCAATATAATGCTCCGAATTTGGAATACCGGCCTTCTGGGCAGCCATGGCAGCCGTTACCGGATTATCTCCGGAAATAACCTTGATGGAAACTCCCTGATCCTGGAAATAGGAGAAGGTTTCCTTCGCCTGCGGGCGGATGGCATTGCTCAGAATCACCAGTGCCACCGGTGTCACACCGGCACCGAGATGCCCGTCCCGGAAAATATCTTCGTCGGAGTCTTTTTCATATGTGTATTCTGCAAACAGCAGCACACGCTGTCCTTGAGACGAATGGAGCGCAATCTGGCTGTCCAGCTCCGCCGAGGGCTGGGCTGCAACTATTTCCGGTGCACCGAGCACATAGGCTCCTGCTGCTCCGAAATCCAGAGCGCTGTATTTTGTCGCCGAGGAAAATCCCTTAACACGAACGGCTCTTCTGCCGGGAAGCTGGTTCCCAAAGTAAGCTTTCAGCGCCTTCATGGTGCTGTTGTCCGCATTCATGCTGCGCACAAACTCACTGATCTGCTGATGGCAGGCTTCTTCTTCCCGTCCATCAAGCGGAATGAGCTGTTCCACATTCATCTGCGGCTCCGTAATGGTTCCGGTTTTATCCACGCACAGCACATCCACCCGCGCCAGAGTTTCGATACACTTCATATCGTGGACCAGTGTTTTTCTTCTGGCAAGCCGGATCGTACTGGCCACCAGTGCCACACTGGTCAGAAGATACAGGCCTTCGGGAATCATGCCGATGATGGAAGCAGCTGTATTTTCCACGGAAATTTTGTCGGACATTCCCAGAACCCGGTGCTGATTCCAGAACATCAGCACTGCAAACGGAATGATCGTCACGCCGATAATCTGAATCAGTCTCGTCAGGGACTTCATCATACCGGGCTGCTGTTTCTTCTTAATTTTCTTGGCATCCCGGGCCAGCTGCGCCACAAAGCAGGCATCGCCCACTTTTTCAAGTTTTGCAACAACCTGACCGGAGATTGCAAAGCTGCCTGACAGCAGAGAATCTCCCGCCTGTTTCTTGATTTCATCCGATTCACCGGTAACAAGAGACTCGTTGACGGTCAGTTCTCCGGCACAGACAACCGCATCCGCACAGATCTGGTTTCCGGCAGAGAAAATCACGATGTCATCCAGGACCAGCTGACTGCTGGGGATCTGCATCCGCTTTCCGTCCCGGATTACCGTCGTCTCCGGTGCGGAAACCAGCTTGAGCTTATCCAGTTCCTTTTTGGATTTCAACTCCTGAACGATACCGATAATCATATTGATGAACACAACCACAAGAAATGTCAGGTTGTTGTAGGAGCCGACCATAATCAGAAATACCGCAATGATGAAAAAAATCAGATTGAAGTATGTAAAAATATTGGAGCAGATTATTTTCCCGGCGGTCTGAGAAGTTTCCTCGCTGACCACATTGACAAGTCCCGCTTCCATGCGTTCGGCCACCTGCTCTCTGGACAGGCCCGCACTTGGTTTGGGTTCATACCGGGGATATTCCGGTTCCTTCATCCCATGTTTGAGTTTTTTTTCTTTTTTCATGAAGGCTTCTTCACTCTCTTTCAGCATGTTTCCTCTGCCCTCTCTGGAGCACTGCAATCTGAATTTCAGGCTGTCAGATTTATTTATGTTATAAGTATAACCCTAAGTCCCCAATTATACAATGGGCTAATTCTTAAGAATCCATAAACAATTCACAAACGGCAGCACATCCGGAAAAACCGGGTGTACTGCCGCATACTCTTGAGCATTTTTCAGGTATTTGCGATTTCCTCTCTGGCTAGCTCCACCCAGCGCACCGCATTGTGGGGCTGATGTCCAAGGGTGTGGTTATCCTTCATAATCAGCTCCGGAATGGTTCCAGCAGAGTGGTCCAGAACATCCCGCAGATTCCGGCGGACTTCTGCTTCATCCATTTCATGGCTGGCCAGCGGCGTGGGAGAAAGCTTGTGGGATGCAATATAGCGATTTCCCAGAAGCCCGGCAGCGGCCTCTCTGGAGCACCAGGGAGAACAGCTGACACGCCGCAGATTCCGGATCTGGGAAACATACTTCCATCGGTTTTCAAATGCTTCGCAGCATCCGTAGCAGCTCAGGCCAAACCGCTCTGCAATCTTCTTGTGGTAGGGAAAAATAAATTCGCCGTACATCTCTCCGGATACGGAGGACGTTTCCTGACTTTCCACAAATCCCCACATATCCTTTGTACTGCATCCTGCTCCGGCAATCGGCAGATCGCCGGTGAAACCGAATCCGCCGGAACCGACATAGCGGTTTCCGTTGTTGCTGTACAGCCAGCCCTGCTCTTCCAGCTGATCCAGGAGATCCAGTGTTCCCTGACACAGCAGATTCATCATTCTGTGCACCGACTCCGGCTCAACAATAAAATCACACAGAAAATCCTCCAGGCCACGCAGCTCAATGTACCACCAGGTAAGTCCCAGGGACCACCACCAGGTATGGTAGGGTTCGACGGTCAGGACTCCGTCAAACACCTCATGGGCGGCATTGTGCAGTGCCTCAGTCTCTTCTCGATTGACCCAATAATGGGGAAAATGCAGTTTTTCAAAGGCCTCGTCATAGTCCGTAATGGCAGACTCAATGTGATAGGCGCCGCCGTTGGCACCGCCGGTTTTGCGGACGGGCAGGCCCCATCCGTCGTTTTCCGTAACCAGTCCCACGGGGAAGCTGTCGCAGATAACCATGTCATCCTTCAGGGACTCGGCATGATACAGCTGGATTTTCAGCATTCTTTCCCATTCCCGGGCCAGGGGGGATTCGCATGCAAGGTCCTGGGGCAGGATGATCTCATTCCAGCCGTTTTCCGGGTCGATAAATACCAGAGGCTGATCGTTTTTCAGGTCATTGTGTTCCTTCCACAGTCTCTTTTTTTGCTCTTCCAGCGGGCGGGCAGCGTACTGGGCAACTTTCTGTGCAAGGGTCCTGAGGATTTCCTTATCCTTCTGATTTATGCTGTATTTTTCCATATTTCCTCCATAATTATCTCTGGATACTTGACATATCGAAAGGATTTATTACACTATATCTGCAGGTAATATACCACTTTCAAAATTTTCAGGCAATCCCGTAACTTGTTATTATCTTACTTTTTTTGTTCAAATGGATCCGGAGGATGTTTTATGGAACAGGATTTTCTCAGGCTCAACCCCAAACTGATTCTTGTCAACCACATCGGAATGGGAAATCTCCCGCCCAATCTGACCAGCTTCGGAAGCCGCATCACGCGCTGGCATGAGCTGGATATCATCACCAGCGGAAACGGAACCGATCACATTGACGGAACCGACTGGCCGGTTACCGGCGGAGATCTGTTTTACCGGACACCCGGCATGCACAACCGGCACGATCTTCCGTTTAACTGCTATTTTTTCGTATTTGATCCCTATTACGATCCGTCCCATACGGATGCCTACGAAAAAGATATTGTGGATCTGGGAAACGATCTCCCCGTCTGCGATACGGCACCCATTGCCCCTTTTGCCTCTGCCACGTCGCCTTATCTGGGAAAAGCCAAGGACCCGGGCAAGCTTGCCGCAACCGCCCGGCAGATTCTTCTGGAATTCTCCGGTGCCAGATCCAACCCGCTTACCTTAAAAATTCTGTTCATGCAGCTGCTGAACGAAATCTACACACAGGTCTCCGCCCCCGAAGCGGAGCTCCCCTGCTCCGGCTATCCCCAGTACTGGATGTTGATCCGGGATCTGAAGGACTGGATCAAGCTGCACCCCACAGAGGATCTGTCCATGGAATCCATGGCCCGGCGGCTCGGCGTGAGTTATTCGTTTTTCAGCCGTCTGTTTAAGGCCGTCACCGGAGAAGCCTATTCCGCCTACGCCGTCCGCACCCGGCTGGACTATGTCAAGCTCCAGCTGATGGATACCAGCAAAAGCATTTCCGAAATTGCGCTGGACTGCGGCTACAGCAATCCGAATTATCTGTACATTCTCTTTCGCAGGGAAATCGGATGCACGCCAATGGAATACCGCATCCGCAACAGCCGGAGAATTTGATGGGGGCAGAGATTGTATTTTTCTGCTTGCTATTGTATAATGACAGCGTATTTTTTCTATCCATTTCAGAAGGAGGACCATTCATGGCAGAAAACACCCCAACCCGTGACAATATCATTCTGATCACAACTGATCAGCAGCGTTTTGATACCATTCAGGCACTCGGTGCCAAGCATATCTTCACCCCCCACCTGAACTATCTGGTCGGCGAAGGTATTTCCTTTACCCGCTGCTATGCGGACTGTCCGATCTGTGTTCCCTCCCGTACTACCTTTATGACCGGTCTGAAGGGCTACGAGAGCGGCGTTATTTCAAACAACACTCACGAACAGGTCATGCGCAAGGCAACTGCCGACCGCACCACCCTTCCCGCCATTCTGACGGATGCCGGCTATCAGACCTACGCTATGGGAAAAATGCATTTCGAGCCCGCCCGGGCCTGCTACGGCTTCGAAAAGACCAGACTTCCCCTGGACTATATGCGTGAGTATGACCACAAGCGCATTCTCGCCCGTCCCAAGGCACACGGCATGGGAGAATGCGAAATCGATCCTGTCATTTCCACTGTCGATGTCAAGGACAGCATCACCTCCTGGATTACCGACGGTGCCATTGATTTTCTGGAAACCAGAGATCCTCTGCGTCCGTTCTTCATGTGGACCAGCTACACAAAGCCCCATCCGCCCTTTGATCCCTGCCGGGACTTCTGGGATCTGTACCGGGATATCCCCATGGACGGAGCTCACTACGGCAACTGGTCGGAAGACATCGAAAAAGCACCTCAGGGTTTCCTGGCCGGAAGCTACGAAAACACCAACATGTTCCTCTATTCCGACGAACAGGTTCGTGCCAGCAAAAAAGCCTACTATGCCATGATTACCCAGATGGATTACTCCCTGGGCATGCTCATCGGCAGCCTCAGAGAGCAGAACCTGCTCAAGGATACCTGGCTGATTTTCACATCCGACCACGGTGAAATGCTGGGCGATCATCACATGTCCCAGAAGAACATGTTCTTCGAAGGCTCCGCCCACATCCCCATGATCATTGTCCCGCCCAGAAAATACAACGTTCCCAGAAACATCCGCGTCAATACCCTGGTGGAAACCAGCGACCTGTACCCCACCATTCTGGCAATGGCCGGCCTGCAGGCGCCTGTGGGAAGCGGCATCAACATGATGAATCCTCCCAGCGAAGACCGCATCTTCTACGGAAACAGCCTGGATGTCAATTTCTGCGTCATGAAAGATAACATCAAGCTGGTTTACTCCGCAAGAGGCGACCACTACCTGCTCTTTGACATGAAACGCGATCCCATGGAAGCGCACGATCTGTCCCACGATCCTGCATATGCCAAAACCTTTGAGGAGCTGAAGAATATGCTGTTCAGGCATGTTTCCGAAACCCGGCCCGATATCATCCAGAACGGAAAGATCCGGACTCTGGAACCTCCGAAATTCCCCGGAGACACCCCCATCCACGGCTTCGGACTGAACTGCAATGACTATACCCACGATATTTTCCACTAAGCCCTTCCCGAAGCTGCCGGAACATCGGCAGCTTCTTTTTCTGATTGTTTTCCTGCGCAGATTACACTTCTTTCCCGTTTTTCTGACCATTCTCTTCGGGCCTGCAAAATTATTCAACACTTTTCCGAAGATGAATCAACAATTGTTGATTTTCAGTTGATTGTGGGTTGTAACTGCACAGATAGAATATGGTGTGATTAACAAATTCAGGAGGATACTATGAAAAGTAAACAACCAAAAAACGGGTTTATCCGAACAATTGCGACTTTCATTGTAGACAAAAAGGCTCTGTTCTTTCTGTTGTACGGATTTGCCCTGGTTTTCAGCATTTTCTCCATGAACTGGGTGAATGTGGAAAACGACATAACCACCTATCTTCCGGAAGATACCGAAACACGTCAGGGTCTCGTTGCAATGAACGACAATTTCACCACTTTTGCAACCGCAAAGGTCATGGTATCCAACATCACTTACGAAACCGCTGAAAAAATATGTGAAAATCTCCGTTCCGTGGATGGCGTAATGATGGTGTCCTTTGACGATACTGAAAGCCACTATCAGGATGCGTCCGCACTTTATGACCTGAATTTCAATGCAGAAGTGAATGATCCTGTCTGCCAGAAAGCCATGGAAACCATTCAGGACATGCTCTCTGAATACGACGTTTCCTACGATACTACCATCGGCGTGGACGATATTGCAGAACTGGACAAGGAAATGTCCGTCATTCTGGTCGTTGCAGTCGTCATCATTGTGCTGGTGCTGACGCTGACAAGCCGGTCTTATGCAGAAGTTCCTGTTTTGCTGCTGACCTTCGGCTCTGCAGCCCTGCTGAACAAAGGCACGGACTTCCTCTGCGGAAAAATCAGCTTTATTTCCAATTCCATTGCCGTTGTGCTCCAGCTGGCACTGGCCATCGACTATGCCATTATCCTCTGTCACCGTTTTTCTGACGAGCACGAAACCAAAAATTCCCGGGAAGCCTGCATCGATGCGCTTTCAAAGGCAATTCCCGAAATCTGCGCTTCCTCTCTGACCACCATCAGCGGACTGATTGCGCTGTCGTTTATGAAGTTCTCCATCGGCCTTGACATGTCCGTGATCCTGATCAAGTCCGTTCTGCTGAGTCTTCTTTCTGTCTTTACACTGATGCCCGGCCTGCTGATCGTATTCAGCCCGCTGATTGACAAAACCCGCCACAAAAAGCTGCTTCCGAACATCACGCCCATCGGCAAATTCGCCGTTGCGACCCGGAAAATCATGCCTGCCTTCTTTGCAGTAATTCTGGTTGCTACCTTCCTGCTGTCCAGCAACTGTCCGTTCTGCTACAGCTACACCGAAGTCCACACAGCCAAAATGACCGAACAGCAGAAGGCAAAATTTCGGATCCGAGACACCTTCGGCTCTGAAAACATCGTTGCACTGGTAGTTCCCAGTGGTAATTACGAAGCAGAAAAAGCCATTATCGAAGATCTGGAGGGCCGTCCGGAGGTCAAGAGTACTCTGGCCCTGGCTGCTATGGAAGTCATGGACGGCTATCATCTGACAGATGCCCTGAATCCCAGAGAATTTTCTGAGTTCATCGGACTGGACTACGAGCTTGCTCAGGGGCTTTATGCAGCTTATGCCCTGCAGCAAAACCAGTACGGCCAGATCCTCAGTGGCCTGTCCGATTACCGCGTTGCGCTGTTTGATATGTTCCTTTATCTAAAGGATGAAATTCAGTCCAACAATATTCTCGTCGAAGGAGACGTCAAAGAAAACATTGACGAGCTATTCAGTCTGATTGACAACGCCAAAATGCAGTTGCAGAGTGACAAATATGCACGTATGGTGGTTATCCTGAATCTGCCTGAGGAAAGCGATGAAACCTTCGCATTTCTTGATGAACTCAGAAGCGTTATAGGAAGATACTACGATGGCGATTACTACGTTGTAGGCAATTCCACCAGTGCAAGAGATCTGGCCTCTTCGTTTGCAGGTGACAACCGGATCATCAGCATTCTCTCGGCTCTGTTTGTCATTCTGGTGCTTCTGTTCACCTTCCAGTCCGTGGGACTTCCGGTTCTGCTGATTATCGTAATCCAGGGAAGTATCTGGATCAACTTCTCCTTCCCGACATTGATGCAGCAGCCTCTGTATTTCCTTGGTTATCTGATTGTAAACGCTATTCAGATGGGTGCAAACATTGACTACGCAATTGTAATCTCCAGCCATTATCAGGAGCTTAAGCATCAGATGCCCCACAAGGAAGCCATTGTTCAGGCGCTGAACGCTTCCTTCCCCACCATATTTACCTCCGGCAGTATTATGGCCGCTGCCGGTCTGCTCATCGGCAATCTGTCCGCCAATCCCGTTATTTCCATCATGGGTACCTGTCTGGGACGTGGAACCATCATTTCCATTGTACTTGTTCTGGGCGTTCTCCCTGCAATTCTGGTTCTGGGAGACTCGGTCATCGAACGTACAAGCTTCCAGTTCAAGGGAATTGACCGCAAAATGCAAACCGCTTCCGGAAACATGAAGCTCAGCGGTCACGTCCGCGGCTATGTCTGCGGCATGGTTGATGCCGATTTTGAAGGCACTCTCAAGGGCGACCTCAGCGCTTCTGTTTCCACGGACCAGTCTATTGAATCCGAAGGAGGTACGGATGATGAAGAAAACACTTAAGAAAACATTATGCCTGTTTATGATGCTCCTGCTGCTGGCAGCTACTGTCGTTCCGGTGCTGGCAGCTGAGGAAAATACGCCGTCAGAAGAAACAACGGAGCCGGCTGATCTGACCCAGCTGACAATTTCCTCCGAAAAAGAATTTCTGAAATTTGCGCAGAACTGCCAGCGGGATTCCTACAGCCGGAACCTGAAGGTTACCCTGCAGGCTGATCTGGTTCTGACCAACTGGGATTTCAACGGCATTCCCACCTTCTCCGGAATCTTTGACGGCAACAACCACACAATCAGCGGAATGTCCATCCATACAGAAGGTTCCGTTCAGGGGTTGTTCCGTTACCTGACCAAAACAGCCTGTGTGCAGAATCTGAATCTGCGTGGAGCTGTTCACCCGGAAGGCTCCCGAAAGCATGCAGGCGGTATTGCCGGAGACAACGCCGGACGAATCGAAAACTGCACATTTCAAGGTGAAGTTTCCGGTGCCGATTACATTGGAGGTCTGGTCGGAACAAACCAGGTTTCCGGCATCATCGAAAACTGTCAGGTTTTCGGAAGCATTCACGGAAACCACTTTGTCGGCGGCATTGCCGGGCAAAATTTCGGCTTGATCCGCAGCTGCAGCAACAATGCAGGAATCAACAAAACCGCCAATCAGAACGATGTCAGCCCCACAGATATCAGCGCAGATACCATCATCGGCACAGAATCCGCCAATACGGTTACCGATGTGGGCGGAGTCTCCGGAATCAACACCGGAGTCATCCGGGCCTGTGAAAATCACGGAACCGTAGGCTACCAGCATATGGGCTACAACATCGGCGGAATCACCGGCAATCAGCGGGGCTATATCGCCGAATCCAGAAATTATGCCAACATTTCCGGCAGAAAGGAAATTGCCGGTATCGCAGGACAGATGGAACCTGTATCCAAAATAGAATACAGCGCAGATACGCTGCAGGTTCTCCGCCAGCAGCTGGCAGACACCTCTGCTCTGGCCAATCAGGCCTCTTCCAATATGCACAGCAATGCGCAGAATCTCAGCGGTCAGATTTCCTCCCTGCATGACAATGCCGAAACTGCCATTGATGCAGTCACGCAGCTGATTCCTGACGCAGAGAATCCCTCCCTTCCGGATATCGACAGCATTCTGGCTGCGGAGAACACCCTGACAAGCAGCATGAGCTCCATGCAGTCCTCTATCTCCTCCATAAATTCCACCGCAAGTGCCACGGTAAGCACCGCTGCCAGTGACATTCGCGCAATTACAGAGCAGATTGCTGCCATCTCCAACACCCTTGACGGCGCTTCTGACAATCTGGGCGGAACAGTTACCGATGTTTCCGACCAGGATACCGCGGAGGATCTGGCAGGCAAAATCGAAGCCTGTGAAAATTTCGGTATCATCTCCGGCGACCTGAATATCGGCGGCATTGTCGGCTCTGTCTCCTGGGAAAATGATTTGGATCCGGAAGAGGATTATCAGATCATCGGAACCCGCTCTCTGAATTTCGAACGGGAACTGCGTGCCGTTATCCTCAACTGCAAAAACAGCGCTTTCCTAAACGGCAAAAAGCAAAACATCGGCGGAATCGCCGGCAATCTGTCCATGGGTCTGATCCGAAACTGCCTCAACAGCGGCAGAATTGAGGGTGAAAAGGCCGATTATCTGGGCGGAATCGCAGGAACCAGTTCCGGCTATATCCGCAGCAGCTATGCAAAATGTCAGATTCTCGGAAACAGCTGTGTGGGTGGAATCGCAGGCGATGCCTCCATTCTTTCCGACTGCATCAGCATGACAGAAATCGAAGGTGGTTCTGAAAAACTGGGCTCTATTCTCGGCGTGCGCTCTGAAACCACCTCCACTACGGACAACCCCGTTTTCCACAACTATTATCTCCCCGGCTCTGTCCCCCTGGGTGCCGTTGACGGAATCGACTACAGTGAAATCGCTGACTCCGTATCCACAGAACAGTTTCTGAAGCTGGAAAACATTCCGGAAATCTTCACTCAGGCATCTCTGATTTTTCTGTTCCCGGATGATACCTCCAAGGTAATTGAAGTTCCTCTGGGGACCGCTGCAGACAGCGCTGCAATTCCTCCCGTTCCCGAACAGGAAGGCTACATCGCCAAATGGCAAGGCCTCGACGACATTGATCTGTCCAACGTGCGTTTCGATGCCGTTCTGGAACCGGAGTATACCCCGTGCAGAAAGGTCATTCAGACCGAACACATCCGCGACAACGGTACACCGGTAATGCTCGCAGAGGGCCTGTTCGGTGAAAACACAGTTCTGCAGATCCAGGCTCTGATGCCTGCACCGGCGCTGCCCGATGAGATGGAGCCCATGGAAAGCTGGCAGCTTCCCGATTTTGGAACCGACGCTCAGACACAGCTCCGGCTCTCCATGCCGGAGGATATCACTCCTGACTGTGGAAAAATCTTCGTCCAGAACAGCGACGGAAACTGGCGGGAAGCCGAAACCACCGCCAACGGAAGTTTTCTCGTCTTCCAGGTGCGCCCCGGAGATCAGGCAATCAGTCTTGTTCACACTCCGGAGAATCCCTATCCTGCACTTTTGATTGCACTGGGCGCTGCGGTACTGGCACTTGCGGTTGTGATCCTGATCATCGTCCGGCATCATCGCCGCAAGAAGAATCCCAGCACCTCCAAAGAACAGACCACACCGAAGGAACCGGAATCACAGTCCTGATTCTGCTTTGCTCCGGATATACAGAAACAGCGGCGGAAGTCCTATGACTTCTGCCGCTGCTTTGTTTATTCAGGTCTTTTCATAATACTGCGCCTGCGCATTCCAGAGCTGCGCATACTTTCCTTCGGTATCCGCACGCAGCTGGTCGTGGGTTCCCTGCTGAATGACCATGCCATTGTCAAATACGGCAATCTCATCGCAGAATTTGCAGGAAGACAGCCGGTGGCTGATATAAATGGCTGTCCGGTCACCGGAAATCTCGTTGAATTTGGCATAGATCTCGGCTTCCGCAACGGGGTCCAGGGCTGCCGTAGGCTCATCGAGAATGATGAAAGGAGCATCCTTGTAGAGTGCCCGGGCAATGGCAATCTTCTGGGCTTCACCACCGGAGACTTCTACGCCGTTTTCGTCCAGGTCCTTATACAGGAAGGTATCCAGACCATTGGGCATGGTCTCAAGCCTGGGCCCGAAGCCGGCATCCGTCAGCACCTTCCGGACATGTTCCCTATCGTAGTTCTGACCGCCTGCCACATTGTCTCCCAGGGGTTGGGAAAGGAGCTGGAAGTCCTGGAAAACCACAGAGAAAATCTCCATATAGTCCTGATAGTTGTACTTGCGGATGTCAATACCATTGAGCAGAATTTCTCCTTCCTGGGGATCATAAAGCCTGCACAGCAATTTGATAAATGTGGTCTTTCCGGAACCGTTTTCGCCCACCACGGCCAGTCGCTTTCCAATCCGAAATTTCATATTCACATGGCGAAGGGACCAAGTGGAAGCGCCGGGGTACTTGAACGAAACATCCCGAAACTCCACCTCATAGTTCCGGTCTGCCCGCTTCTCTGTGGTGAGGCTTCCATGGTACATGGTACTGGGAATGTCCAGAAGCTTGTATGTGGTTTTCAAAAAAGGCACATTGCCTTTCATACTTCCGATGGTTTCAATCATCAGCGAAATATTCTTGGAAAGTGCCGTGACGGCTCCTACATACTGGGTCACAGAACCGACACTGAATGCGCCGGCCCAGGCTTTCAGGCAGACAAAGACATATACCACGCCCATCAGGCCTGCACTGATGCAGGCAGAGAGTGCGGACCAGACTCCTGCCGGGCCTGCTGAAAGCTTTGCCATTTTCCCGCCCACAGAAAAAGTGTTGTCCATATTCATATAGTGCCGGGCGATTTTCTGCTGGTTATACATACGAATGTCCAACGCTTTGGAATGATCGGTAGCCAGAAATCCGAAGGCACCGAAAAGACGATTGCCAAAACGTGCGTCTTCTGCACAGGTCACCTCATATTCCACTACTTTATTCTTACACATTGGGCTTAATCCGGTTGCAAGCGCAAGGGCTGCAATAAACACCAGAATAAAAGCAGGATGATTCAGGACGGTCAGATTTCCGGCGGTTTCCGGGATCTGCATCACAAACAGACTAACCGTCAGTGTAATCGCTCCCAAAATTCCAAAGACACTTTGAAGAAAATCTGCAAAAAATAAAAAAATCTTTCTCAGTCCCCATCCCGTCCATTGCTCATTCTGCTTGATCTGAGCCAGGGTATCATGGGTTTCCGATCTGTCAATGTCTGCAAAATCCATAGACATCATCTTATCGGCAAAGATGTAATCTTTTTGCGCGTTGTACTTGGCATGCATAGCATTTTTATAGTGGGAAAGCACGCCTGAGAGCAGCGCAAGCAGTGCGGTACTTCCGATTGTAATCAGCACCAGCGGCCACAGCACCGCTTCCCTTCTGAGCCCTGCCAGTTCATTGATAATCCGGGCAGACAAATAAATAGTCACATAGGGGCTCAGTGCACTGATTGCGGAATAAAGCGCCGTTACCGCAAAGATTCCGCGGCAATACTTCCGGATATCCCGGAATGCTCTGAGGTGAAGCCGATAGGTTTCACGCAGGGTAACTTTTTCAGATTTCTTCGCCATCGCAATCCCATCCTTCCTGATAATACCGCGCCTGTACCTCAAACAGCCTGGCATATCCGCCGCCCAGCCGCATCAGGCTGTCATGGGTTCCTTCTTCTGCAATAACTCCATCTTTCAGGAAAAGGATTCTGTCGCAAAAGCGGGTGGATGCCAGCCGGTGAGAAATAAACACAGAGGTTTTCCCCGCTGTCATCTGGCTGTATTTGGTGTAAATGTCATTTTCAGCAATGGGATCCAGCGCTGCAGTTGGTTCGTCCAAAACCAGGATCGGACCGTCTTTGTAGAGGGCTCTGGCCAGCATCAGCCGCTGCGTCTGGCCGCCGGAAAGCTGAACGCCGTCCAGATAGACCTGCTTCCCCAAGTGGGTATGGTATCCACCGGGCAGCTGCTCAATTTTCTGCTTCAGGCCCGCCTTTTCGATACAAGCTTTGACCCGGTTCATGTCGATGTTTTCGACAGACTGGGAAACCGTTTCGGCAACCGTAACATCCAGCTCGGAGAATTCCTGAAAGACTGCCGAAAACAGGGCGTAATATTCTCTGCGGTTAAATTCCCGGATGTCGATGCCGTTGAGCAGCACCCGTCCCTGATCCGGATCGTAGAATCCGCACAGCAATTTCACCAGAGTGGTTTTGCCTGCACCGTTCAGGCCCACAACCGCCAGCTTTTCACCGGGGTGAATGGTCAGATTCATGTTGTGAATGATTTCCTTATCCGTGTTGGGATAGCAGAAGCTGACATTTTCCAGACGAAGTTCATAGCTATCTGCCTTGGGAATCGGCAAACCGTCCTCAAAGCGAAACTTCTCCGGCATATTCAGATATTCCTGCACCACAGAAATTCCGATACTCTCTTTGTGCAGGGCCGCACATTCATCCAGAATCCCCGTAACCCAGGCAGAAAAACCGGTGAATGCCGAAAAATACAGCAGAAATTCAGATGCTGCCAGATGATTGTTCAGGGTCAGGTGGATCAGGTACAGATAAGCAATTCCGTTCCGGCAAAGCCCAAGCACCACGTCCGCGGCACAGGCCCAAATGTACTTTTTCTCCTTGCGCATGATGAACGCATCATACAGATTTACCGTGCTTTCATAGATGGATTTCAGCCACGGCTTCAGGCCGAAAATGCGGATATCCTTTGCCAGAACAGCCGATTCCGTCTTTTTCTGGATATACCACATTTTCTTGCTCAGTTCCGCCTCTTCGTCCCGGTGCCGATATGCCCATTCGTTTGCCTGTCTGTTCACCAGAAAACCTGCTGCCGTTGTCACCACAACAATCAGACCTATTGCCACATTCAGCTCCGAAAGAAGCGCCAGGTAAATCAAAAATCCCGCAATATTCTGCAGCAGAGAAGTCAACGTAGTCCAAATATATTCCGTTGGCTCGCTGTTGCCCGAACAGGCAGCCATTGCCTGTTCCTGCATTTTCAGGATCTTCGCATCCCGGATGTTTGGATACGACATGGCACACGATTTGTCGTTGAGATCTTTGATAATATCACTCCGGATATCAATGCGTCCATAAAGTATGTTCTGGTTCACGTATTCCCGCAATCCGTTCAGGAGAACCAGCGTTATGGAAAACAGTCCAATGGTTCCCAGAAGTTGCATCAGAGGAGCCAACTGCTCTACCTTTTTCAGGACTTCAGGCGCAATATACAACTGCACCAGATTGATCCCGACCTCCAGTACAGCGCACACTACACACAGCACCAGAACACTTTTGTGCACGGACCAGGCTCTGCGCAGCATAAATCCGATGTTCCGGGCCACACTGTATTTTGGTTTTTGACTTTGTTTCATGATCTTCACCTCGTGACACTACTCTATCACAAAAAATCGTCCCCGGAGCATTCTGGGGACGAATCGTTCAAATTGGGGGACGAACTGCAGAACCGGCACATCCCGGCAGTCTCTGCGACGAAAGGCACTTGATTTTCCGGCCCCGCCTCACACCTGCGGAATCAGGATTTCGGTGGTAAAGGCACCATCTTCACTGTTACGGCTCAAATATCCGTCCAGGCGCTCAATGATGGCATCGATTCTGACAAGGCCGAAGCCATGGCCGTCTCCTTTGGTGGTTTTAAAGAGTTTGCCCACCTTTTCCATTTTCCGGGAGGAGGTAAAATTGGTAAAGGAGATATAAAGCTGGGTGTTTTTCATATCCATGTACACTCGGATCAGCCGTTTGTCCTCCGGAAGCTCCAGGGTCGCATCGATTGCATTGTCAAACAAATTGCCAATGATACAGCACAGGTCCAGTTCCGACATCTTCAGCTTCACCGGGATATGCGCATCTACTTGAACAGCAATATTTCTGGACTTTGCAAGGGAGATTTTACTGTTCAGAATGGCATCGGCCATACTGTTTCCGGTTTTAACAACCGTATCCACCGTGTTCAGATCCTTGTCAAGCTCGTCCAGATAGGCCTTGATCCCGTCCATGTCGCCGTTGGCCGCCAAAACCTTCATGGTTTGAATGTGGTTGCGGTAATCATGCCGCCAGCCCCGGATCTGACGGTACATATTTTCCACTTCCTGATAGTGGGTTTCAATCAGCTCACGCTGGTAAGCGGCAATTCTCTTGTCAATTTGTTTTGAAAAAAATGACATAACCTCTCCTTATGTATGGGCGATAATCGCCCGGTTCAGCGATTCATAGGCACCTCTGGGCAGCGGAAGAACGGAACCATCGGACAGATGTACTTCCGTTCTGGTGACCCGGCTGATAACTTTCAGATTCAGGATCAGTCCTCTTCCAACCCGGAAAAAACGCTCATCCAGTTCTCTCTCCAGCTCCGCAAGAGAACGCCTGAGCGTATAATCCCGCTTTGCATGGACCGTGACATAGTTTTTCTGAACATCCAGATAGCGAATTTCATACATCGGAATCCGTACCATTTCCCCGGACAGCTCCAGAAAAATGCATTTTTCGTTCTGCTTCAGCTTCTCCAGTGCCCGGTCCAGAACACTGCAGAGTTTTTCCCGGCTTACCGGCTTCATCAGGTAGTGAAGTGCTGCTACCTCGTATCCTTCGGCAATATAATCCGAGTATCCCGTAATAAATACGATCTGCACGGTTTCGTTGCTCTGCCGGATGCGCTTTGCCATCGTTACGCCGTCCATATCGCCCATTTCAATATCCAGCAGCAGAATATCAAACGCCTTGTCTTCGGCATAGTGAAACAGGAACCTTTCGGCAGAAGAAAACAGCATTGTCTGAAGCTCTATTCCCCTGTCGGCTGCCCAGCCACTGACAATATCCTGCACAAACCGGGCATCCTGCTCACTGTCATCACAAATCGCTATGCGCATCTTTTCACCTTCTCGTCGTTTGGTATTATTATACCGAATCATATTCAAAGATGCAAGAAACTGATTTTCGGTTTCTTACAGATTTGGGAAAAGGACCTGCCGGCGATAATTTCGTCAGCAGGTCCTTTTTTCATCAAACACATTCCGGCTGCCTGTTATGACTGCACAGCCAGCTCAACCGTAAACCGGCATCCCTTCTCGGGAAGATTCTCTACATAAATTGATCCATTGGAAATTGCCAGAATCTGCTTTACAAGCGCAAGACCAAGGCCGTTTCCTTCCGCTTTGCGGGAGCTGTCTGCCTGATAAAACCGGTCAAACACATGCTGCAGCTGGTCCTGCGGAACGCCGGGGCCTTCATCATCAATGGTGAAGATAATCCGTTCGTTCTGCTGTCTCAGTTTCATGGTGATCAGGCCATTGTCCGGACCGTACTTGATAGCATTGTCAAGCAGATTGTTCCAGACATGCACCAGCAGATTTTCATTGCCCGTATATGCAATCCGCTCCAGATCCACTTCGAATTCATTGTTTTTCTGGGTCCAGCGCGGCTCCAGCGCCAGAATGGATTGTCTGATCTGCTCATCCAGACGGTAAGTCGCTATATTCGTCTGAATTCCCTGGTTATCTACTTTAGACAGAAGCAGAATATTTCCCACCAGCCTGGAAAGTCGATTTGTATTGAACAAAATCTTATTAACATATTCGGCCTGCTCTTCAGGCTTGAGCAGATCCCCTCCCTGAAGGAGGGTGGCATAGCCTTCAATGGCTGTAATCGGCGTTTTAAACTCGTGAGACACATTGGATATAAATTCCGTTTTCAGAATTTCCGTAGAGCTGAGCTCTTTGGTCATCAGGTTAAAGTCACGATTGATCTGACGGATCTCCGAAAAGGCATGGTGCGTATCCAGCATAACGTCGTATTTTCCTTCCGCCACACTGCGCATGGCCGCCCCAAGCGTCAGCATGGGTGCAAACAGATACCGGACCAGGAAAGCCGTAACTGTACTTCCCAAAATCACACTGATGATGATCAGCCAGATAATCTGCGGAATTGGATTGACAATCCATCCGTAGTATTCAAACACCGTCACTGCCAGCGATGCCACGATATCAATCAGCAGCAGCGCTGCAACAATCAGCAATGTGAAAAACAGGCGCATGGAGAACTGCTTCTGTTTTTTTCTTCGATCCTTTTTCTCTCTCTTCTGCTTTTTCATAGCTTTACCACCTTGTATCCCACGCCGCGCATGGTCACAATCTTAAAATCCTTGTTGTCGCGGAAGCGCTCGCGGAGTCTTCCGATGTGAACATCCACCGTATGGGTATCACTTTCGCTGTCGTAGCCCCAGATCTCATCCATCAGCTGCTGACGGGTAAAGATTCTTCCGGGATAGGAGGCCATTTTATACAGGAGCATGAACTCCTTCTGCGGAAGGATAGACGACTCCCCATCTGAAATCACCGTCAGCGAATCGCACTCGAGCACCGTATTACCCAGCACCTGACGGCGGTCATTAATCATCTGGGCACGGCGCAGGAGGGCACCCACCCTGAGGACCATTTCGCTGACATTGACAGGCTTTACCATATAATCATCCGTACCGGACATAAAGCCCTGGCGCATATCGTCAAAGGTATCCTTGGCTGTAATCATCAGCACCGGTGTGGAATTGCCAGCCTCCCGGAGCTGACGAACCATCTCAAAGCCATCCATGACCGGCATCATTACATCAGAGATGATCAGGTCAAAATAGCTGCTGTCCATGGCATCCAGCCCTTCCTGACCGTTGGATACACCTTTTACCGTATAGCCGTTCTTCAAAAGAACATGAGAAAACAGCTGCCGCAGCTCCCGGTCATCTTCCACAATCAAAATCTTCAGCATGTTTTTTACTCCTTTGCACCCAATTTACTCCGATAACTCCATATTGGCATAAATCCGTTCCATCCGTTCATCCGGAAAACGGTCATCAATAACCTGCCAGACAACATTGGAAGCCTCGATTCCTTCGGTTCTCTGCGACCAGCGGAACAGTGCCAGAAAAGACACTGCAGAATTCACCACAAGAAACACAACCAGGACCCAGGTTATCACCTTTCCGGCTCTGTTTGGAAGCTTCAGAATCCATTTCGCAATTCTCGGATAGAGGTTTTTGATCCACAGCACACTCAGAAAACCCCAGAACACCGAATACAGCAGGCAAATCCTGCCGTTGATGTTAAACGGCATATTGCTGTAATCCCAGGAGCGTGTCCCAAGAACAAATTCCTGTCCCCAGGAACAGACATATTCTAGCACACTTCCCACCAGGATTCCACCCAAAAAGGAAATCCACGCACCCATGTTCCGGAATTTGTACAGACATACAGTCAGCAGAACCGCTCCTGCTCCGTAGAGCAGATTAAACGGTCCGTATACCAGGCCTGCCCTGCTTTCGATGTAGCCGTTTTTCAGCAGACACCAGATCATTTCAATAACAACTCCGAAAAAGCTGCCTAGAAAGCAGATCAAAAACAGCTTGTATCCGTTCATACCTGCAGCAAAGTGTCCGGCCTCCTGCTCTTTCAGGTCGATGGCAGCATTGGACGGGGCCGAAAACAGAATGTTTTTATTTCGCTGCTGCTTGACATCCACAATTCTGCCGCTGAGCTCATCCTTGATGCTGTATACCTGACGTGCTGCCTTGGTCAGATTGAACGCTGCCCGCTTGTAGGATTCTGCTTTTTGTTCCGCCTCCTGTGTCAGGTCTTCTGCAAGGAGCCGGCGATAATAATCCTCCATCTCCACTCTGACATGGCTGACCGAATTGAGCAGAATCTGGCTTTCATCCTCTATAGGCGTGATATACTGTAAAGGTTCTGTAGCGCCTGTTCTTTTTTTACGGGATATCTTTGGCAGTTTCATATTCCACTTCTCCTGTTTTGGGATTGCAGGCCCATTCTTTTCAGCCTGCCATGTCAGCATACCAGAATATGTTCAACCACATCTCAACCGAAAATCAATAATTGTTGAAAGTCAGTTGAATCTTACTTGACATTCATTTACTATACTGACCCCAGAGAATGAAGCATATTGGAGGAAATTCCATGTCTAAGATTAAAGTAACCTGCGACTCTACCTGCGATCTGACAAAGGAGCTTTACTGCAAATACAACATCGATGTCATTCCGCTGGGAATCTGCATGGGCGACGATTTCCGGTATGACAGCGTAAACGTCACCGCACAGGAGCTTTATGACTATGCGCAGAAAACCGGCCAGCTTCCGAAAACCTCCGCAATTTCCATCGGCGATTACGAAAACCATTTCCGGAAATATGTGGAACAGGGATACGAAGTTGTCCACATCAGCCTGTCCAGTAGCCTGTCTTCCTGCTATCAGAACGCCTGCATTGCCGCCGGGAATGTCGGACATGTCTATGTGATTGACAGTCAGAATCTTTCCACCGGCTCCGGTCATCTGGCTCTTCTGGCAATGGAGCTTGCCGCAGCCGACTATACCGCTGCGGATATTGCCGAGGCACTGAACGATATGAAGCACCGGGTCGATGTCAGCTTTGTGCTGCAGACTCTTGATTATCTGCACAAGGGCGGCAGATGCTCGGGGCTTGCCGCCTTTGGCGCAAATCTTCTGAAAATCCGGCCTGAAATCGTTGTCACTGCAGGAAAAATGCATGTAGGAAAAAAATACCGGGGCAATCTGGAAAAATCCATTCTGACCTATGTCCGCGGACGACTGGAGGGACAGACCAATATCCAGACTGACCGGATTTTCATCACCCATTCCGGTGTTCCCGCCGAAATCGTGGAAAAGGTCATGAACCTGGTCAGACAGCTGCAGCCTTTCGAGCATGTAATTGAAACCACTGCAGGCAGTACCGTTTCCAGCCACTGCGGCCCCCAGTGTCTGGGACTTGCTTTCTTCAGGACTTCTTCTGCTTCCTGATAACACAGTTTTCCCATTCTATACTAATACAATTTCAACGATGTCCGGTACGCTGCCCGACAGCCCTGGCACCGCTGGAAGGAGGTTCCTAATTGTCAACTCTGATTTTAACCTGCAGCACCGGCCAGGGGCACAACTCCTGCGCCAAAGCCGTGCAGGAATACTTCGAGCTTCAGGGCGAACACTGTGTTGTTGAAGACGCGCTGGGCTTTGCATCCAAAACCCTGTCCAAGGTGATCTGCTGGGGGCATGTAACCATTTACCGGCATTTCCACGGGCTGTTCCAGATCGGTTACCACTATTCGGAAAAGCATTCCCGGATGTTCCAGGAGAATTCCGGCATCTATCACCTGCTCACGCAGGGCACCGACCGGATCCGGGACTATATCTGCCAGGGCGGCTTTGATAAGGTTGTCTGCACCCACGTGTTCGCTTCGATTATGATTACAGAGGTACAGAAGAAATACCATCTTCCCATCGCCACTTCTCTGGTTGCCACTGACTATACCTGCAATCCCGGCACCCGGGAAAGTGTTGTGGACCTGTACTTCATCCCCGATCCGCCGCTGTCTGTCTATTACGAATGTCCGACAATTCCCGAAGAGCAGATTGTCAGCAGCGGCATTCCCATCCGGCAGATGTTCTATCATTCCGTCAGCCGGGAGGAAGCCAAAGCTGCTTTCGGCATTCCGGCATCCCGCAAACATCTTGTGATGATGTGTGGCAGCATGGGCTGCGGTCCCATGAACAAGCTGGCGAAAGGGCTTTCCGAAAAGCTTCCGGAATCAGCAGAGCTTACCATCGTCTGCGGCACCAACAAAAGTCTTCAGAAAAAGCTGAGCCGGCAGTACGCAAACCGGAAGAACATCCATGTTTATGGCTACATTCAGGATATGTCCAGACTGATGGACAGCGCAGACCTGTGTCTGACAAAGCCCGGCGGCATCAGCGTGACGGAAGCTTACATGAAAAATCTGCCCATGGTTTTCATCGATGCCGTTGCCGGCTGTGAAGAATACAACAAAATCTACTTTATCAACAAACAGGCCGCCACCACTGCAGCCACTGCCGAGGACATCACACAGGTCTGTGTGGATATCCTTACCAATCCGGAAAAGCTGGAAAAAATGCGCCGAAATCTGGTGGATTCCCCCAAGCAAAACGCCGCAAAGGTAATTTACGACAAAATGTTCACGCTTACGGAGACAAAAGCCCATGAATCATGCTATTCCAGAGGTTGATTACCGAAAACTCCGGCTCAGCAACCTCACATCGCCCAGATACCGCCATCTCTTTCTGCTTCTGTACTGGCCGGTGTATGGTCTGATGTTTTTATTTGTAGAGCGGTTTTACGCAGTGGATTTTTACCATCCCATGCACTGCATGCTCGACGATCTGATTCCCTTTCAGGAACTGTTTCTGATTCCCTACCTGTTCTGGTTCGTGTATCTGATTGGCATGCTCCTTTATACGCTGCTGTATGATGTACAGGCATTCCGGAAAATGATGCACTTTATCATTCTGACATACTCTGTCACTATTTTGATCTACCTGGTCTACCCCACCTGTCAGAACCTGCGGCCTGCTGAATTTACCCGGGACAATTTCCTGACCCGGTTTATGGCTGCCTTCTATCAGTTCGACACCAACACCAACGTCTGCCCTTCTCTGCACGTAGTCGGATCGCTTGCTGTGGCGTTCACAGCCTGGAACTGCAAAGCTCTGCAGAGCCGGGGCTGGAAGGCCGCATTTGGAATCACGGCATTTCTGATCTGTATCTCCACCGTTTTTCTCAAGCAGCATTCTGTTCTGGATATTGCAGCAGCCCTTATTCTGTGCGCCGCTGCCTATCCGCTGTGTTATGCAAGAAGCAGAATTTTCGGTCGTCAATCCGAATTTCAGCACAATTGAGGGTTTTCTATGTTGCAAATTAAAGATGTTAAAAAAGAATATGTCACCGGCGAGCTGCATCAGATTGCGCTGGCAGGTGTCAGCCTGAATCTGCGGGAAAGTGAGCTGGTTGCAATTCTCGGCCCCAGCGGCTCCGGAAAATCAACGCTTCTGAATGTCATCGGTGGTCTGGACAAGTATGACAGCGGAGATCTGATTATCAACGGCATCTCCACGAAAAAATACACCGACCGCGATTGGGATTCCTACCGGAATCATACCATCGGATTTGTGTTCCAGAGCTACAACCTGATTCCCCATCAGTCTGTTCTTTCCAATGTCGAGCTTGCACTGACCATCTCCGGCGTTCCCAAATCCGAACGCAGAAAGCGTGCCGTCAAGGCCCTGGAAGACGTAGGACTGGGCAGCCAGATTCACAAAAAACCCAGCCAGATGTCCGGCGGACAGATGCAGCGTGTCGCCATTGCACGGGCGCTGGTGAACAATCCAAGCATTCTGCTGGCCGATGAGCCCACCGGTGCGCTGGATTCCGAAACCAGTAAGCAGGTCATGGAACTTCTCAAGGAAGTATCCAGAGACCGCCTGGTGGTTATGGTTACCCACAATCCGGAGCTGGCTATGGAATACGCGGACCGGATCGTTCGGGTCAAGGACGGAAAAATCATTGAGGACAGCCATCCCTTTGAAGTGGATGAGCGCACCCTTGCCCAGCCGGAACACAAAAACATGGGAAAATCCTCCATGTCCTTTTTCTCCGCGCTTTCTCTGAGCTTCAACAACCTGAAAAGCAAAAAGGGCCGGACGCTTCTGACCGCCTTCGCTGGATCCATCGGCATTATCGGCATCGCGCTGATTATGGCCCTGTCCGTCGGTTTTCAGCGATATATCGACACCGTTCAGGAGGATACCCTCGCTAACAATCCGCTGACCATTCAGGCAGAAACAGCGGATCTCATGAGCGTGGTCATGCCCCAGATGGGCAGTACCTCCGCAGAAACCGATGATTCTTCCAAACTGATTCACGAAACGCCTGCCCTGAGCAACATGTTCCAGCACTTCGGTGCCAACGATATGGCATCGTTCAAGGCACATCTGGAAAATCACTACGACGAAATCGGGCATACGCTCAATTCCATCTCGTATTACTATGGAATCCGTCCCAGAATCTACGTCACCAAGCCTTCCGGCATTCAGCAGGTAAACCCCGCACATCTGTTCAAGGATCTGACCGGAAATCAGCTGGTCGCTGCAGTGATGGATGCAGATGTTTTTCAGGAAATGACCGACGACCGAAACCTTCTGAACGATCAGTATCAGATTCTGCAGGGACGCTGGCCTGAAAATTACGATGAAGTTGTGTTCGTTCTGCCGGATTCCGGTCATCTTTCCGACCAGATTGCCTATACTCTGGGTCTGAAGGATCTGGACAGTCTGAAGGAAATGATCCAGCTGCTGGCAGACAACAAAGATGTTCCTCCGGAAACGAATCCCATGGAATGGACCTATGACGAACTGATGGCACTTGATTTCCGGCTGGTATTCGCTCCGGATCTGTATGTCAAAAACGAAGAATACCATGTCTGGGAAGATCTGTCCAAGGACGAGGCTCATCTGGCTCAGGCAGTTGAAAACGCTCAGCATCTGAAAATTGTAGGTATTGTTTCTCCCAAACCGGACAGTGTTTCCACTGCCCTGTCCCCCGGTATTGCTTACCTGCCCAGTCTGACACGTCACATCATTGACGAAGCCGCTGACTCTCAAATCGTGCAGGAGCAGCTGGCCAGTCCCGATGTCAACGTATTCAGCGGAAAACCTTTCAACGCAGAAGCCGGTCAGACGCCGATTGATTTTGATGATCTGATCTCCATCGACAGCGAGGCAATCTCCTCTGCATTCGGCATCGACATAGATGAAAATGCCATCATGGACCTTATGAAAGACTATCTGGCAGAACTTGGCGGATCCGCTGAGGTGGATACTTCCGGTGCCCAACAGGCATTTATTTCCGGGCTGGTGGACTTTTCACGGCAAATGCTGGGGCAATTCGTCTCCGAAAATGCCGGTTCTGACGGAGTTGCAACCATCCGGCTGAGTGATCTGGTTCCCATGGCTGATGCCTATTTTGCATCCGATGCACCGGCCGCCCGCCTGCAGCATCTTGCCGACACTTATGCGATGGATGCTGAAGCCTTTGTTGGCGTGTACAAACCCATGATCGTCGGTCTTCTGACGGAGCACATCGCCAAAAGCGTATCTGAAGAGGCCGGCATTACCGCCGCCCCAGCCGAAGCGGAAACTTCCCCGGCAGCAGTTCCCGACGCTCAGACAGAACCCGCAGCTGCTCCAGCAGAAATCAATTCCGCTGCTGCAGGAAATGCAGCTGACCAGAATAGTTCCGTCCCCTCCACTCCAGACAATACACTGCCCGATGAAAACATAGACATTTCCCCGGACGATCTTTCCGCAGAGCTTACCCTCGGCTCCGTGGATACTCTGGTGGCAGGTTTCCCGGACAATCCGATTGTAGACGGTGCCGCCGCCATCATGGGCAAAAAGATGATGGAGCCTCAGATTCTGCAAGACCTGATGAAGAAGGCCGCTGCTTTCGGAGACGTTCTGGCCCAATATTTCACTGATTCCTTCTATGTGGATGGAGAGAAGCTCTCTGACGCTTTCCATTTCAACATGGATGAATCCGAAATGAAGCGTCTGATGGACGCACTTTCCTCCCGGCATCAGGAGCAGACAGCACAGAGCAATCTCAAGGCTCTGGGCTATGCAGACCTGAACAATCCGGTCTCCATGTCCTTCTACTTCAAGGATTTTAATGCCAAAGAAGAATTTACGGATTTTCTGACGGATTACAATGCCTCTGCGGAAGCATCCGGCCATGAAGAACAGGTAATTCGCTACACCGATATGACTGCCATGATGATGGACTCCGTGCGAACCATTATCAACACCGTCAGCTATTGTCTGATTGCCTTTGTCGGTGTTTCCCTGCTGGTTTCGTCCATCATGATCGGCATTATCACCTATATCTCTGTGATGGAACGCACCAAGGAAATCGGAATTCTGCGGGCAATGGGCGCTTCCAAGCGAAATATTTCCCAGGTGTTCAACGCTGAAACCTTTATCATCGGACTGTGTTCGGGCCTGCTTGGCGTAGTCATCAGTCTGGTGATGCTTATTCCGGGAAACAAGATTATCCATGTTCTCATGGAGACCAACCAGATCACAGCCTATCTGCCTCTGATCAATTCGCTGGCACTGATTTTGATCAGCATGGTCCTGACTTTGCTCGGAGGTCTGATTCCCTCCCACCAGGCTGCCAAAAAGGACCCGGTGATTGCACTGCGCTCTGAATAAATCTGCCGGTATCCGGCAAAAACAAAACACCTGTCTGTTTCCTTGCCGGAATCAGGCGGGTGTTTTTCGCAGTAGCTGTGCGTTTCCATATCAGAAATCCTTATCCGGAAAACCGCATGTCTGGTTCTGGGAAAATTGTTTCCGATACTCTGACGGAGACATTCCGTTTCTCTCCCGGAACTGCCGAATAAAATGGGTAATGTTTCTGTATCCCAGTTCCTGGGCAATTTCCTTGATTTTCTTTTCTGTGAAGGCAAGCATATTTTGGGCGGAATTCATTCTTGCGTTGATCAGGTCAGCATTAGGAGAAATTCCGAAAACCGTCCGATAAATTGCAAAAAAACGTGCCTCGCTCAGATGCACTTCTTCTGCCATGTCCCGAATGGTCCAGTCCCGCTCCAGATTCGAAAACACCTTTCCCCGGAGATAGCGGAACCGCTCCTTTGTCTCACGCAGAAGGTCTGTATTTTCCTCGTTGCCCACGTTTCTTCCGATTTTCAGGAACAGCTCCTCCAGCTTCAGCTCCAGCAGGCGCTGCATATGGATTCCGGCGCTGTAAAACTCCGTTTCCATTTCCCCGATGATTGCCGTGATAAAGCCGCTGCTGGATGGATAATAGATTTTGTCAGGTTCCAGTCCTGCCTCCCGAAGCAGCGGCGCAATTTCTCCGTCAAAGTGCATCCAGTCATGCAGCAGCGGAGTTGGGCTGCGAAAAAACTGCGGCGTCCCTTTTTGATATAGAATCACCGCATGTGGCTCCGTTTTGTACAGGATTCCGTCCTTAATGATCTCCACACTGTTGTGAAAATGCAGAAATGTATAGGCCGGATGGCCATTTTCCCGGATGATCCGGAACCCGGCTTTTTCCGGGTATGCGTGCCGAAGAGAGATGATCTCCATTCCCTGCACCTCCTCTTTGTCGCTGATTATAATAGGATTTGTCAACTATTTCAATAGGTTATCTTATTTCTTTTTCTGTTCCTATCGGTATAATGGAATGCAAGGCAATACCTTCAGAAAGGATGACTTCACTTGGAAATTTTCAGAACAGAACACCCAAAGCCCCAGTTCATGCGGGACAACTGGGTCAATCTCAACGGCGAATGGCAATTCGAAATTGATTATTCCAACAGCGGCGTTCAGAAAAAATTCTACGCCCCTGAGAAAAATTTTACGCAGAAAATCAACGTTCCCTTCTGCCCCGAGAGCAAGCTCTCCGGCATTGCGTATCTGGACTTTATGAATGCAGTCTGGTACAAACGGGAGTTTACCCTGACGGCAGATCAGCTCAGAGGCAGAGTGATTCTGCATTTCGGCGCTGTCGACTATGAAGCTACCGTTTATGTCAACGGCAGCAAATGCGGCGTCCACAAGGGCGGCTATATCTCCTTCAGCTTCGACATCACCGACTTTGTTTCCGCCGGAGTCAACACCGTAACCGTTTATGCCGCTGACGATCAGCGCAGCAAAATGGTTCCCAACGGAAAACAGTGCGACCAATACTACTCCTACGGCTGCTCCTATACCCGTACCACCGGTATCTGGCAGACCGTTTGGCTGGAGTTTATGCCCGAAACCCACATTGTCAGCACCAAATACTATCCTGATCCTGACAACACCGCAGTAACCATCACCGCGGAGCTGGCAGGCTCCGCAACACTGTGTGCTCAGGTTTTCTACGAAGGACATCCTGTTGGCACCGGTCAGATCCGTTCTTCCGGCGGAAATGCGGCAATGACCATTGCGCTGTCCGAAAAACATCTGTGGGAAGTCGGCCACGGAAGGCTCTATGATCTGGTTCTTACCTATGGGGATGACCGGGTCAGCAGTTACTTCGGCCTGCGTTCCGTCCGGCTGGATGGATTTAAATTCCTCATCAATAACCGTTCTGTGTTCCAGCGGCTGGTTCTGGATCAGGGCTTCTATCCCGACGGAATTTACACGGCTCCCTCTGACAGTGAACTGATTGCAGATATTGACCGCTCCATGGCAATGGGCTTCAACGGAGCCAGACTCCACGAAAAAATCTTTGAAGAACGTTTCCTTTATCACTGCGACCGCAAGGGCTATATTGTCTGGGGCGAATACCCCAACTGGGGACTGGATCACACCTATCCCGAGGCAATTTACAGCCTCCTGCCGGAGTGGACTGAGGAAGTCAACCGGGATTTCAACCACCCCGCCATCATCGGCTGGTGTCCCTTCAATGAATCCTGGGATATCAACTACCGGAAAATTTTCACCGGCATGCTGACGCTGGTTTACCGCACGACAAAGGCCTTGGATCCCACCCGTCCCTGCATCGATACCAGCGGCAACTTCCACGAAAAAACCGACATCTTTGATGTCCACGACTATGAGCAGGATCCGGTAAAATTTGCCGGCTACTACAACTCCCTGCCTGTAGACGGCACATTTGTGGATCACCACGGAACCCGACAGACATACCGCAAGGGCCAGCCTGTTTTCATCAGTGAATACGGCGGCATTGGCTGGTCTACGCATCAGAACGGCTGGAGTTACGGAAATGCGCCTCAGACAGAAGCGGAATTCAAGGATCGCTTCCAGCGTCTGACCGCAGCAATTATGGATAACCCCTGCATTCAGGGGCTGTGCTACACCCAGCTGACCGATGTGGAGCAGGAGCAGAACGGTCTGTACACCTACGACCGGAAGCCCAAGTTCCCGCCGGAAGAAATTGCTCCTTTCCTGACCCGCAAAGCCGCCATTGAAGACTGAAAAAGGCAGGTATTTGCACACGTTACTTTTATATAACCATCAGCATTTACCACCAAAATGGGCTGGATTAATTCCATCGCCGGTACCGTTGCAGGCAGAACCGAGATAACTGCAGCTGCAAAATGACTCCCCATCTGACAGGTATCTGGCAGCATACCATCCGGCACGCATGGAAATTTTCCCATACTTTTCGCTATCCTGAATTTGTATCCGAGTTGCCGCAGTGGCCTGATTGCTGTAAAAAATCCCCCAGCGCAGTCGTGTTCTTCCGAACTGCACTGGGGGCTGTTTTCAGTTTTCGTCAGAAGCTACAGCCAATTTTCCGCATTGGGACATTGGTTGCTGCTCAATCAGATGCAGACATCCTGGCTCATTCCGGTTTCTGCGGAGCGGGCTGCTGCCTCCATAACCTTGATGACACGCATGGCCTGCTCAGGTTTGATGGTCAGCTCTGCTTTGCCTTCCACAGCATCCAGGAACTGGTCATACACAACCGTCAGGCTGTCAACCACGTCTTCCGGCAGGTGCAGCGGAATGGTTTCCACAGAATCCGATCTTCTCGGTGCCATGGTCTTGGTGGGGCCTGCCATGGTGTAGACAATTTCTTCGCCCCAGACATCCTCTTTGTCCAGACGGTGGACGACCTTGCCTTCGCAGTCCCAGCTGTCGATCTGGATGCAGCCGTCATCACCCATGACGTACCAGCGGGGATGGGTGATGTAGTTGTTGGTACCAACTTCCACGATGGCATTTACGCCGTTGTCGAATGTAAGATCCAGATGGAAATTGTCATCGACTTCGGGGTAAACCAGCTTGAGCATCTTGCAGTACACGCTGGTAACCTTAGCGTCGCCATACATGTACATCAGCTGGTCAATCAGGTGAACGCCCCAGTCAAGCATCATGCCGCCGCCAAGCTCCTTTTTGGTCCGCCAGCCGGTGGGCATGCCCCGGGAGCCTTCCACGCGGGACTCAATAACATGGGGCTTGCCGATCATTCCCTGCTCAACGCAGCGCTTCATAAGTACAAAATCCCGGTTGGTTCTGCGGTTCTGATCAATGGTGAATACCTTGCCGGTCCGCTTGGCCGCAGCCATGATCTCTTCCAGATCCTCATGGCAGATCGTTACCGGCTTCTCGCAGATAACGTTCTTGCCGGCTTCCATGGCAGTGATGGACAGGTACTTGTGTGCGTCATTGGTCGTAGCAACAAGAATGAGGTCCAGCTCCGGATCATTCAGAATTTCTTCCAGAGAGCCGTACACGTATGTACCGCGCTCTTTTGCAGCTTCCTCCACTCTGGAGTCCAGGTCAAAAATACCCTTGATCTCCAGTCTGGGATAGTCTTTCAGTGTATCAAAATGGTATCTGGCCATACCGCCAAAACCAATAATTCCCATTTTATGCATCATGCCCACCACATTTCTCCTGCACTTTCGTAGATAATAATATTTTTCAGGAAGGAAATCGCCTTCTCCAGGCCTTCCTTCGCCGACATCAGGCCGTCCTCATGCTCAATGCTGATCGCACCGTCATACCCAACAGCCTTGAGGGTGCTGATAATGTTGTTCCAGACATCTGCGGAATGACCGTAGCCAACCGTCCGGAAAACCCATGCGCGGTTGAGAATATCCCCGTAATCCTGACTGTCCAGCACACCGATCCTGGCGGTGTTGGCCTCATCGATCTTGGTGTCCTTGGCATGGAAATGATAAATAGCACCCTTGAGCATCTTAATTGCCTCGCAGGGATCAATGCCCTGCCAGAACAGATGGCTGGGATCCACATTGGCGCCGATAATATCACCCACAGCTTCCCGCAGGCGAAGCAGCGTAGAAGGATTATAGACACAGAAACCCGGATGCATTTCAAATGCGATTTTCTTGATGCCGATTTCCTTTGCAAGTGCGGCAGTCTTTTTCCAGTAAGGAATCAGGACTTCCTCCCACTGCCACTTCAGGATTTCCTGATAATCGGGCGGCCATGCACAGGTTACCCAGTTAGGATTCTTAGAGTTCTCGCAGTCACCGGGACATCCGGAGAATCCGATGATGGTATCCACGCCCAGTTCAACAGCGACCTTCATGGCGTCCACGAATTCATTGTGGAATTTCTCCGCAATCTCCCTGTTGGGATGAACGGGGTTTCCGTGGCAGCAAACTGCGCAGATTTTCATTTCATTTTTCTTGAGCAGGTCTTTCAGCCACTGTACTTTTTCGGGATGGCCAAGATACTCCTTGGGGTCAAGATGTGCTTTGCCGGGATAACCACCGGCGCCGATTTCAAAACTGTCTACACCCAACCCATGCAGATAAGCAAGGGCATCCTCCAGCGGCATTTCTGCCAGAACCGGGGACATAACAGAAAGTTCCAATTTAAGCTACTCCTTTTTTTGTTATTTTTCCAAAGCTTCAAAATGTAAGCAAGGAATCACTTTGCTTTGCTGTGCGGGGCAGGCCCATCTGACAGCATTCTGAATGATTCTCTGGACGTTCTTGTTGTGGTAAGAGGGATTCGTCTCATGACCCGGCTGGAAATAGAAGATTTTTCCGTTTCCTCTTGTCCAGGTACAGCCGCTGCGGAAAACTTCGCCGCCCCGGAACCAGCCAATGAAAATCACATCTTCCGGATTGGGAACATCAAATGCTTCTCCGTACATTTCCTCCTGTTCCAGCAGGAATCCGTCCTCTACGCCCTGTGCGATGGGGTGGCTGGGTTTCACCGTCCAGATCCGCTCGCGCTCATGGTCACGCCACTTCAGATTACAGGTTGTACCCATCATGCGTCTGAATATTTTAGAATGATGGCCGGAATGCAGAACAATCAGTCCCATACCGTCCAGCACACGGCGCTGAACACGGTCAACGGTTTCATCACTGACTTTATCATGACCGGCATGTCCCCACCAGAGCAGAACATCTGTATCCTGCAGGAGTTCCTCGGGCAGTCCGTCCTCAGGCTCATCCAGCGTTGCGGTACGGACCTGGATATCGTCGCACTCCAAGAAGCTCTTGATGTATCCGTGCAGGCCGCCGGGATAAAGCTGCGTTACCTCAGGAATTTCCTTTTCGTGAATATTTTCATTCCAGATTGTTACCTTCATCACTTTTCCTCCAGACAAAAAAGAGTTCGTGTCAGGAAGCGGAGTATTTGTCAAAAAATCTCTTTTTTATGAAGCAAAAACTTTCGATTTCTTTCCTTTTCAGCCAGATGCACCGCATGATTTAAACAATTTTCTGTCAATCTTCGGACTACGCACCGCTTTCCCCCGGTTTTTCCTGCAGATTCAGTATAGCATTTTGTATTCCACATTGCTATAATAATTTTACTCAAAAATGTAATATTTTTACGATTCATCTCAGGAAGGGGTTCATATGGATATTGAAAAAGAAGAGTCCTATTACGTTGACGGAATGGAAAGCTACCTGCACTGTCTGTCATCCTTCGCACTGGCACATCCCGGAAACTACCAGCCTCACTACCACTTTCACGAATATATCGAACTTTTATACTGTCTTGAAGGAGAAGGAATCGTCTGGATCAACGAAAAACCAAACACTTTTCTCCCTGGTTCACTGATTATTGTCAATTCCCAGAAAGCACACGACGTACAGTTCCGAACAGACACCAGCTATCTCTGTGTCAAGTTTTCTCCGCACATTCTGTACGAAAGCGAAAATCCTTTCCAGATCTTCAAATATGCCGTGCCATTCATCTCCGAAGAACAGAACCGTTATGTATTTCCCGCAGAGCAGATTTCCGGAACACCCATCGAAGCACTCCTGCTGGAAATCATTGCAGAATGGAACGGTAAAAAGGATGCCTATGCTTTTATGATTCGTGCTAACATTCTGAAAATCTTTGCCACCATTTTCAGGCTTTGGAATGCATCCGGCAATCTCCCCCCGGAAATCACGCTCACCCCGGAAATCAAGGAAGCCATTGCCTATACCTCCGAACACTACCAGACCGTCACACTGAAAGAGGCGGCAGAAGTCTGTGGGCTGAGCTATAACTATTTTTCGCAGCTTTTTCACCGCTGTGTCGGCATCCGCTATCGGGACTATCTGATGCTGCTGCGCATCAGTGAGTCGGAACGGCTGCTGCTTACAACCTCGAAAAGCATTACGGAAGTTGCCGAAGAGACCGGTTTCTCTGCAACCAGTCACTTTATTGCCAGCTTCCGAAAACAGATCGGCATCACTCCAGCCAAATTCCGCAAAGTCAGACCCGGAAGCAGCTCAACGCAAATTTAATTCTGCACTGTACATTTTCTACGGGTACCTTTTCTCGGGACACTGCATATTCTGAAAAGGCAATCATTATGTGCTGAAAGGAATATGTGTATGGGACTGATCCGTTGTACAAAAGAAGTCAGCAGGTCTGTCGTCCCCTGCGGCGGTATTTTCGATGTAACACTCTCTCTGACTGCAGAACCGGATATTGTGGAAAGTCCGGCTGATATTGTTCTGGTACTTGACCGGTCACAGAGCCTCGCCCAGGAGTCTTTGGAGCACTTAAAAAACGGAGCACGGAAGTTTGTAGAATACTTTGCCGACGCAGCAGACGGAAACTCAATCGGAAACGGCTGCCGGATTGGAATCGTCAGCTTTGCTACCTCTGCCTCTCAGGATGTGCCGCTGGTTACCTCGGCAAAAATGCTGAAAAAGGCCATCCATTCACTGGAAGCCGGTGGAAGCACCAACCATGAGGACGGCTTCCGAAAAGCTTCTCAGATGCTTTGCACAAGCTCCAGCAGGCGAAAAATAATCGTCATGTTTACCGATGGCATTTCCACGGCAGGCTGCAATGCCGCTTCCATGGCCCAGAAAGCAAAATATCAGGGAGTCACTATGTACATGATGGGCATTTCCGGAAACAGCGGTATTGACGAAATACAGCTGCAGCAATGGGCTTCCGTCCCTGCGGAAGATCACGTTTTTCTTTCCGACGACTGGGAAAACCTGGAACATCTGTTCTGCACAATTGCTGGGAAAATCGTCCGTGCCGGTTCGGTCAGTCACATCTGCATAGCAGAGAAGGTCCGCAATGATTTCGAAATTCTCGACTTCGATCAGCCCTCCAAAGGTACAGCAGTGCGCAATCCTGACGGAACGCTTCAATGGAACATCCGGGAACTGGGAGCGGAGTGCCGGGAGACTGCGGTTCTGAATTTCAGCGTCCGCCACACGGGAACCCGATGTGGATATCTGTTTATCAACGATTTTCTGAATTACTGCGACGCTGAAGGGAATCACCCGAATTTCGGCAATCCCCAGATTTTGGTTCAGGGCGCATCACCTGTGCCTGACTGCTGTTTGGGAGACGTGGAGATGGATATCAGTGGCTGTAAATCATGCACCGATTATCACATCGGTAATCTTTGTCTGGACTCTCTCGGCAGAATTCTTCAGCTGGATGTCACTGTAAAAAATGTATGTCCGGGGAAACGGGTTGCACTGGCAATTCTCCTTAAAGAAATCGATTCCTGCGGATACGAACACAAGCGCGGTATGAAAACACTGGTCATTCCGGCACATGATGGCTGCAGCTGCAAGGATGTGACAGTTCCCTGTATTCGCTTTGTTCTGCCGGAATCTCTGGATGCCTGCGGATGCAGCAGCATCTGCAACACCCGAAAATTCAAAGCTACCCTTCTTGCCAACTATATTGACTTCGACTATGAATGCTGCCGATAAAAAAAGCTCACCTCTTTCGAGGTGAGCTTTTTCGGTAATAAAATTATTTTACGGTTACAGCAGTGATATGGGGGTTTGCACCTTCGTACCAGTACAGGAAGCCCTCGATATCAACGGTGTCGCCTTCCTTCAGGCTGCCGACAGTGGTGTACACATCAGTATCAGGACCGGTCAGGTAAGATTCCACGCAGAAGTTGCACTCTACATCGCCCTGAGCCAGAGTCAGGTAGATGTCGTTACCGGGCTCGCCGCCCTTGTACTCAACCTTCTTGACAGTCAGGCCGTTGGCTGTGATCAGCTCGTTCTGATGAGCCAGCAGCTCTTCGTTATTGCTCAGCATACCGGTGATATCCACAGGCTCAGCAACAAAGTTGCCTTCCAGAATTTCGAAAGTAGCATCCGCGATTTCAACTTCTCCGGACCACTCAGACTTGAAGCCGGTAACACGGATCTTGGTGCCTTCGGTCAGCTTTGCGTAATCTTCCTCAGAGCATGCCATGTTGTACAGGAAGTATGCACCATCTTCGGCCTGGGTATAAACCGTAGCCTTGTTTTCGTACCAGCTCTGCTTTGCCTGAACATAGGTCTCAACCGTAACTTCGGTCTCAACAGCAGCAGCCAGGAACTCTTCATGAGTCATAACCTTTGCATTTTCCACAGTAGCTTCCGTGGTAGCCTCGGTAGTTGCTTCGGCAGTTGCCTCGGTAGTTGCTTCAACAGTAGCTTCGGTGGTAGTTTCCACAGGCTTCTCAGAAGCGCAGCCCACAATGGCCAGAGCCAGAGTCAGGGCCAGAACCATAGCGATGATTTTTTTCATATCAAATCTCCTTTTGGTTTTATTATTACCACGGTCAATTATACACACTCTCTTCAGGAAATCAATGCTTTAACAGATTATTTGCCATGTTTTCCAGAAGATACGGCATTTTTTACAAGATAAAGGAGGATAAAGACCCATACTACAGCCAAGGTTGACAAAAGCAAAACAGACTCCTTGGGCATAGGCCCCAAATCCCTGCCATGATTGTTTCCGGCCTGCACCTGATCCAGCCGGTAAAGCGCCGTCATTTCCCTGTCCAGATTCTCCATGAACGCATCGTCCACCGGCTTGTTACGGCGGACTGCCTTGACCGTGTTCTCGATCATCTGTCCAGCGGCATTGCGCAGCGAGGCAGAGCCGTTGAATACCGGGGTCACAAAGGTATTTTCTGTATTGTCCATCAGCATTCTGGAGGCTTTGATTTTGACATCATAATGCATCTGACTGTCTTCCCCGCACCGGGACAGATAATCCTGGTACTCCGGGCTGTTCTGCGCCTTGGAAGTCACGGGCAGATAGCCCTCGGTCTGAGAATAACTGATCTGAATGGAGTTAGTCAGCAAAAACTGCGTAAACAGCCAGGAGGCCAGTACTTCATTGGGGTCTTCCTTGTTGAACACGCACACACTCGGTCCCTGAGAAATCATCCGGGGATTCTCGGGATCATACTGCGGAATGGGTCTAACCTCTGTTTCAAACTCCGCAATTTTATCCTCACTGATATCGATCAGCGGCGCATCCGCACCCATCCAGGTGGCTCCGGCAGTGGAATCGATTGCGAAAACGCATTGTCCGGCATTGAGGAAATTGGCAGGATAGCTGGAGATTTTAAACGTGGAAAACGCACCTTTTTCGGTATGATCAGCAATCTCATACAGCAGCTTTCGGGTGGTTTCATTGAAAATCTGAATTTCCCCAGAATCCGTGGAATATCCTGCGTCCAGCTGTCTGAGCATCTGAATCATCATGTTGTCCGTAGATTTGTAGATAAACGGAATCATGACTTCCTGACCGTTGAGCTTGAATTTTCCGTCAGGCCCTTTTTCCGCTGCAGCTTCGGATACTTCCCAGACAAAATCCCAGGTCAGCTTTTCCGGCAGCGTGTAGCCCAGTTTTTCCACATATGTCTTGTTGATATAGCATGCTTCGGTAGAACGCATAAACGGCAGTGCATAGGTTTTTCCGCCAATGGCGCATTCCCCGAGAAACTGCGGGATGATCTCGTTTCTGGCTGGCGAATCAAATTTCAGTTCACTGCCGCCGAGTCCGTATCTGGGGTTGTCCATCAGCGTATCCAGCGGGACCACACTGTTTGTGCCCGTCAGATAGGTGGCAATGTGGTCCGGATAGGTTATGCATACGTTTGGTGTAGTATCGGTTGCAATGTTCGTGATAACATCATTATAGATTTTTCCGTAATCCGAGTACAGCCGAATATTAACGGTGATGTTCGGATACAGCTTTTCAAAGTCGGCAACTGCCTTCTTATAGATTTCCACCTGAGTCTGGTTCGTATCGTTTTTGGCCCAGAACGTAATCTCGTAATTCCGTGTGGAATCGAATTCTTCCGGCACAGTCAGGGCCTCATGCTCCCGCGATCCATGGCAGCCGGTCAGCGAAAGCAGAATCAGCACCAGCATAATCAGCGATCCGTATCTTCTCATCCCTTAACGCCTCCTCTGGCGACGCCCTCCATAATTTTTTTCCGGAATATCAGGAACAGTATAATCAGCGGAACGGAAATTACCACAACCGCTGCCATCATCGCCGGAATGTTCTCCCGGCCGAAGCCGTTTTCCCGGATAAACTGGATACCGTTGGAAACCAGGAACCGCCCCTCGTCATCGGTAATGAGTCTGGGCCAGACGTAGGAGTTCCAGCACTCAATGACTTTCAGAATGGTGATGGTAATCAGTGTGGGCCTGCACATGGGGATCATGACCTTCAGCAGATATTTCAGGTCCGAAGTCCCATCTACCTTGGCAGCATAGTACAGCTCATCGGGAATCTGCGAGAAATTTTCCTTCAGAAGGTAAATGTAAAATACAGATGTCACGGAAGGCAGAATCAGGCCCAGGAAGGTATTGCGCATATCCAGATTCGTAACCGTCACAAAGTTTGTAATTACCACCAGTTCGCCGGGGATCATCATCAGCGACAAAAAGGCTGTGAACACAATGTCTTTTCCCCGGAAACTCAGTCTGGAGAAGGCAAACGCTGCCAGAACCGTAACAAACATCATAATTGCAGTGGTGCTGACGGTAAAGATCACCGTGTTAACCACGTATCTGGCCAGCGGGACCGCCGTAAACGCATCTGCATAGTTTTCCAGTGTGGGGGCCAGGGTAAACAACTTGGGAACAAATTCAGAGTTGTAGCTGCTGTAGCTTTTAACCGAAGTCAGAAGCATCCAGTAGAATGGAAACAGCACAATCAGTGCCCAGATCGTCAGGCCGGTATAGAGCAGGACCCTGCCGATTTTTCTGCGGGTCTTTGCCGCAGAATTTATTTTTTCATAGTCGATTTTTTCCATATGCTTGCCCCTCAAATCAGTAATGAACATGCTTTCTGCTGACCATCAGGTTGACGCAGGTGATGGTCAGAACAATCGCAAACAGAACAATGGCCGCAGCAGACGCATAGGACGGGTAGCCGCCGCTGTTTCCGTACAGCATATCGTACACATAGCCCACAATCGTATTCATGCCTGCAGCATTCAGATCGGTGCCGAAAAGCGCCACGCAGTCGCTGTAAGCCTTGAACGCACCGATAAAGCCGGTAATCACCAGGTAGAAGATCGACGGAGAGATCATGGGCACCGTGATTCTCGTAAACATCCGCAGTCGGGATGTTCCGTCCACTCTGGCAGCATGATAGTAGTTCTGATCCACAGAGGCAAGTGCGCTGGTCAGAATCAGGATCTTAAAGGGCATGACAATCCAGATCGTATAAAAACACAGGACAAACATCTTGGCCCAGTAGGGTCCGTCCATAAAATCCACGGGACTTCCCCCAAACCAGCTGATCAGAAGATTGATCAGACCGTCGGTATAGGGCGTGCGCTTAAACAGGATCATGAACACCAGGCCAACTGCCAGCGTATTGGTAACATACGGCAGGAAGAAGACCGTCTGGTAAAGGTCACGCAGCTTCCGGATGGAGCTCAGACCCACAGAAATCAAAAGCGCAAGTGCCGTAGAAACCGGCACCGTGATCACCACCAGAAGAAGCGTGTTTTTAACTGCCTGAAGAAAAAACGGATCGTGAAGCACATAGGAATAGTTGTACCCGCCGACCTCTGTGTATGTCTGTGAGGCAAAGTTGAAGTTTTCCTCAAAGGAATACACAAATACGTCAATCAGAGGATATACCATGAATACCCCCAAAAACACAATTGCAGGCAACAGGTACAACCAGGCTTTCAGGTTGTTTTCTTTCATATGTTTACTCCTCTCCGGTAACCAGGGCCAGGAAAGTGTCCTGTGAATGCAGCCATGTGCACTTCGCCAGCCCCCTTATTCTGAAATTTCTTTTCCATTTCATTCTTTCCCATTATATTCCCTAAAGTTTCCATTTGCAAGGCCGTTCTGACGGCGCGCGACTGTCAGGTATCCTGTCTGCGGGGAAACCGGACCGTAAACACAGAGCCCGTCCCTGCCGCACTTTCCAAAGTAATCCGCGCCTTGTGAATATGCGCTGCATGCTTGACGATAGAAAGCCCCAGGCCGGTACCGCCCACTTCCTTGGAATGACTCTTGTCAACCCGGTAAAAACGCTCAAAAATACGCTCCTGATGTTCCTGGGGAATGCCGATTCCCGTATCACGGACCGTCAGAACCGCATAGGGACCATCCTCTGCTGCCGTAATTTCCACGATTCCCTCCGGGCGGTTGTATTTTACCGCATTGCTCACAAGATTGACCGCAATGGCAAGCACCTGCTGATGAATACCGTCCATTTCCACGGAGCTTCCGTGCAGTGAAACGGAAACCCCATTGGGATTTTTCATACCTGCGGCTATGGAAACTGCCTCTTCTGCGACCTTATACAGGTCGACTTTTTCCCAGACAACCTCTCCGGTAGTTTCGTCCAGACGGGAAAGGCGCATGATATCCTCCACCAGACGGATCATCCGCTGGGACTCTCTGTAGATCTGACCGGAGAAATTTCCTACATCCTCCGGTTTGACCATACCGCAGGAAAGCAGCTCCGCATAACCGGAAATGCTTTGCAGCGGCGTTTTCAGCTCGTGTGACACATTGGCAGTAAACTCCCGCCGCATATTTTCCGCTTTCTGCTTTTCCGTTACATCGAAAATCAGGATCACGGCACCGGATACCATTCCGCCGGAAGTCACAGGCGTTGCATCCACCTGATAAGCTTCCTCACGAAACATGACTATTTTCTCGGCTCCGGTGCCGTCCAGCGCTGATCTGACCACATCCTGAATCCGCTTTCCCTGCTCCAGGCTCATAAAGTCTTCACCCTTGCAATACCATCGGGCATCCAGCAGGCTGGCTGCTGCATGGTTCATGGTCAGGATTTTCGCCTGATTGTTCAGAAGGATCAGTCCCTCTCCCATGCTGCACACCACAGCGTCAAATTCATCCTGCTTTCTGCGCAGCTTTGCAGACTGCTGCCGCAGATGCTGCTGCTGGGCATTCAATCGATGCAGCAGCGGTGAAATCTCCGGATAGCCCACATTTTCCAGAGGCATATCCAGATTCAGCTCATTCAAAGGCCGCACAACCAGCTTGGATACCCGGTAGGCCAGAAAAACAGACAGCCCAAGGGCAACGGCAATGACCAGAACAATCAGCCTGCTCATTTCCAGAACCAGGTTGATCACCGTCGGATGTTCTGCCGACAAACGCATGACAGATCCATCCGAAAGTCTGCGGGCGCAGTAAAGATATCTGTGAGTTTTTGTATTTGAGTAGCGGGAGCTTTCTCCCCATCCGCTCTCCATAGCTTCTACGATTTCTTCCCGTTCCAGGTGGTTTTCCATTTCCTGATATCCGGCCTGATTGTCGTACAGTACGGTTCCGTCTGCATCAATCCAGGTTATCCGACAGTCCTCCACCTGCAGATTTTTAAAATAATCCTCGTGAGCAAAAGTGACCGCTTCTGCCGCCAGCAGAGTCTCTGTGCGCAGCTGGTTCATCTGAATCTCCGTAAAATAGCTGTACAAAACGCCCATGAACAGCACAAGACAGGCCAGCAGAACGGTCATGGCTACGGCAGAGATTGACCAGAATATCCGTTTGGTCATGCATTTACCTCCAGCCGGTATCCTACCCCGCGGACCGTTTGAATATAGTTTCCGCAGGAGCCAAGCTTGGTACGCAGCGTTCCGATATGGACATCCACCGTTCTGGTTTCTCCGTAAAAATCAGTTCCCCAAACCCGTTCAAGCAGCTTTTCACGGCTGAATACCATTCCGGGATACTGCAGAAACAGATTCAGAAGTTCGTACTCTTTCAGGGTTAACTCGATCCTTTTTCCGCAGCAGACCACCGTATGGGCCTGCTGGTTTATCTCGATCTCCCCAGCCCGCAAAGCCGGTGTAAAATCCGATTTTCCCGTTCTTCTGAGCACAGCACGAACTCTGGAAATCATTTCCATCATTCCAAACGGCTTGGTCAGATAGTCATCTGCCCCCTGATCCAGGCAGGAAACCTTGTCAAATTCCGTTCCTTTTGCCGTGGCCATGATTACAGGAATCTGACGGGTTTCCGGATTTTCACGGATTTTTTTCAGGATTTCTACGCCATCCATTCCCGGCAACATGATGTCCAGCAGGATCAGCTCCGGCCTTCCGCTTTCCAGCTCACGGAACAGGGCGTTGCCGTCAGAAAAGCCCTCTGCCGTAAATCCGGACGCACGAAGGGCATACAATGTCAATTCCCGGATTGCTTCATCATCTTCCACACAATAAATCATTTCTCAGGACCTCACTTTTTAACGGAGCACAATACAAATTTTTCTTTTTTATTATACCTGTAAATTTTACATGGTGCAAGAGATTATATCACCGATTCTGCCCCGCTGCGGCAGGTCCTTGACTTTATCCTCTGTTTTTCTTATAATATGACACCATAAACCAGTCACACAGAAAGCTTCCTGCATTGTCCTGCTCCGAAGCTGCCTGTTTATTAAGGGATCGGAGGATCTGAATGAAATACAATACCCTGTTTTTTGATCTGGATGGAACACTGACTGACTCCGGAGAAGGAATCATGAACTGCGCCCAGCTGGCACTGGAGCACTTTGGCCTGTCTGTACCTTCCCGGGACAGTCTGAAAGTATTTGTGGGCCCTCCCCTGCGGCAGATGCTGATGCAGTTCGGTATTTCTCAGGCTCAGCTGGAGGAAGCTGTGTCTGTATTCCGCACCCGGTATGAATCCACCGGAAAATATGAGAACTTCCCCTATCCTGGAATCCGGGAGCTGCTGATTGCACTCCAGCAGCACGGCTTCCGGCTGTTCGTAGCCACCTCCAAACCGGAAACTATGGCGCTGGACGTCCTGAACAAATTTGAACTTGCCGAGTTCTTTGACTGCATCTGCGGTGCCACACTGGACGGCACCCGGGATTCCAAAGAAAAGGTTATCACCTATCTGCTCGAATCCATCGGCGGTGCCGACCATGTGGTTATGATCGGTGATACCGAGTATGACGTAATCGGTGCCCGTGCCCACGGAATCCCCACCATCGGTGTCACCTGGGGCTACGGAAGCGAACAGCAGCTGCGTCAGGCCGGTGCCGCTGCACTGGTACATTCGCCGGAAGCTCTTCTGGAATATCTGCTTGCATAAAAAACACCCCATCTGCCGTGCCGCTTTTCAGGCGGACCATCCGGAAGATGGGGTGAACTTTTTTACGCTTCCACAAGTCTGGAAGCCCGGACTTTCTGCCGGAGAAAAGACGGCAGATAAAACAATGCAGGAATAAAGATGTACAGCAGATACAGCACAACGGTAACCGTAATTTCAGATGCATCTCCGAAAATCGCAGCAACCAGAGGCAGCTGACCTCTGAAAAACATATAATCCCCCTGAATTGGAGAATAATTGACGATATTTGCCGGAATGGACAGAAGCAGCGACGGGATGCACGGCAGGAACAGCTCCCACCAGTGTTCTGCCCGATATCCGCAGAAACCGGACATCAGCATAACCAGACAGGTAAACAGCATCGTTCCATGGTAGAAGAAAGTATGGAACCCCGAAAAAGAAATACAGGAATAGGAAACCAGCCGTACGGCAGGATACAGAAAATTCACGGCTGATCCCAGAAGGCCCAGCGTACAGACGTATCCGCAGGCCATACGTTTCCAGTTTCCCCTCCCCCAGATTGCAAAGGGCATCACATACATGAATATGGAGCAGGGGTACAGCGAAAGGTTTGTCGCAAGGTCCAGCGCAACCGTTTTTCCGGACGTACTTTCCCAGTATACGATAATTGGCTCAAGCACAACCAGCATCGCCCACAGAACAATAAAGGTCGGACGGATCAGACGTTTTCTTCTGGATACGAAAAATGCTGATATGACAACCAGTAACAATAAACAGCCCGCGAAAGCAAAATGCAGCGGAGTAAAGAGCGTCCCGGGAATCTGCTCTGGCGGAACCAGAAAATCTTTATGGGTAAAAAAATTATGAATTAGGTAGTGAAAATCTTTCATTTTTCTAATCTCACTCCTGTCTTTTGAAGATTTACTCCGGTATTATATCATAAATCCAGACTTTTTCAAGGGAATTAAGAAATTCTTATAGAAATGCAAATAAAATCTGCATAAAAGAAAAACCGCCTTAAAAAGGCGGTTTTGGCGGAGAGTGTGGGATTCGAACCCACGGTGCGTCGCCGCATCACCAGTTTTCAAGACTGGCTCCTTAAACCGCTCGGACAACTCTCCATATGCCATATGTTATATCATCTCAAACGCCAAAAGTCAAGCGCCACGGATTTTCCGCCTCAGGATTTGCAGCAGAAAATTTCTTTGCGTAACAGCCTATTTGCATTTCCTCCATTAAGCCGGTGCACAGAAAAAGCGAAAAAATAAGCCGCAGTAAAAACTGCGGCTTATTGGCGGAGTGAGAGGGATTTGAACCCTCGCGCGCTTATTAAACGCCTACTCCCTTAGCAGGGGAGCCCCTTCGGCCTCTTGGGTATCACTCCAAATCGAAGTCGAACTGAGATTCACTTGATTACTTGGGTATTTTAGCACAGGAATTCCTTTTTGTCAAGCGCAAAACCACACTTTGAAAAAAATGAACCGGAGGGTGCCTGAGCACGCCTCCGGTTTGTGTATCACTCTGAGTCCGTCTGCCCGGATTGTTCTTCCTTGTCTTTATTGTCGAGGACATTGGGAATAAACATCTTTGCGATTTTTCCCTTTCCCTTACTCTTGACGTAAAAGAAACCGATAACTGAAAAAACAACCGCGCCGACAAAGTTGACCAGCAGATCCATCATAGTATCCAACAGACCGATATCCAGATAGCCGCCCAATCCCAGTGCCTGCTGCCTTCCATCGGCATAAACAAGGATCAGGTCCTTGACATCACGCACATGGTACGGAATGTTATGTCCTCCGGGATCCAGCATGACAGAGTTAAACGATGAAACAATGGTATCTTTCTGCATATCCACTCCGAACCAGCTGTCCATTGTCCACTCGAAAAATTCCCACAGAATTCCGATTGTCATAGAAAAACAGAACGCAGTAACCGCCATATAGAACGGTGACAGTGACAGCGACACATGACGGTCATCGTTGAGCAGATTCACAATGGAAAATCCGATTGCGGCAAACAGGAATCCATTGATCGTGTGCAGAACCGTATCCCAGAACGGAATCAGAAGGTAATACTCCTGAATTTCTCCCAGAATTTCCGCCGAAAAAATAAAAAAGAGAATAATGATTTCCAGCGCGTTGGGAAGTTCCACATTCAGCTTAGACTCCAGAAAACTGGGAGCAAGGAACAGGATCAGCGTCAGAACGCAGATATATACGTTTTCAAAGTTCCTGTTGAATACCTGTGCGATTAAGGTCGCCACCACCAGAATCCGCAGAATCAGATAGACGATCAAAACCGAAGTTTTGTTTTTTCGGTTTGCACGAGCTCTGAGATTTCTCTTTAAATTTTCTTTTCTAAATTTCATATCCTACCTCCCCCGGGAGAACAACCAGCTGTTACCGCACATCTTTTACACAGGCATCAGCGTGCTCAGCAGCATATAAAACGGAATGATCAGCGTCATAATACTAATCAGCCAGGGATACAGAGGTTTTTTCGAGCAGAACATAAGCAACAGACAAAGACCTGTAACAACCAGCGGAAAGAAAACAGCTGTTCCGTGCGTGATGTTAAGGGCATAGCTTCCATTCGCCTGAATAAACACACCTACAGACTCGGGAAGGGCCCGCGAATTCTTCCACGCCAGTGCAAGCGCAGCAGCTGCCACAGGAACCGTCATAATGACTCTGCGCAGTTTGTAGATCCAGGAAAAGAATACGCCGATTCCGTGCCCGATCTTCCGGAAGACTTTGCAGACAGGCTCTGCTTTGTCACGGAATTCATTCCACTTGCCCTTGGCAGCATCAAATCCACCCATAAGGCACCTCCAAAATGTTAAGAATTTTTCTTGTTATCATATCATACTTTTCTATGTGATGCAACCGAAAGAATCCGGGTTCCGGAGCCGGCTGCTCATCCGCGGTGGTTATCCCGGTACAGTGCAGCCAGGCCTTTGGTTATCAGATCCTTGTCGTAGACAATGGGGTGCTTGCACAGAGGAACGATATATTTTGCGATTCCGCCCGTAGCAATCACCGTCGTTTTGCTGCCAAGCTCCTGCTCCATCCGCTCGATCATACCGTCAAGCATACAGGCTGTGCCCATCATAATTCCGCTGCGCATAGCATCAATTGTATTGCGGCCGATTGCTTTCTGCGGCTCATTCAGCTGAAGTCCCGGAAGAAGCGCCGTGCGCTCGGTCAGCGCATCCAGAGAAATTCGCACACCCGGGCAGATACATCCGCCAATATGTGCTCCTTTCTGGTCAATAACTGCCATGGTTGTAGCAGTTCCCATATCAATCACAATCAGTGGGGCCTTGTACTCCCGAAGCGCTGCCACATCCGCCACAACCAGATCTGCTCCGGTTTGTCCGGGATTTTCCAGCAGGATATTCAGGCCCGTCTTCAGTCCGGGGCCAACCACCAGGCTCTTTTTTCCGGTGAGCTTTTTGATGGCAGTCTGAAACGAGTTCAGCACCTGCGGAACCACAGAACAGATGATGCTTCCTTCAATATCATCTGCAGAAATGTTGTTTACATCCAGAATAATTTTCAGATCCACGCAGTATTCGTCAGAAGTTTTGGCAACCTCAGTACGGATCCGTGCGCGAAAAACAATTTCGTCCTCCTGAATTCCGCCAATGGAAATATTGGAATTTCCGATATCCACCGTTAATATCATTTTAGTACCTCCAGATCTTCCCTTCGCAAAATGCGGCAGGACACGATTTTTTCATTCTCAATTACCATATATCCCACGGAACCACTGTAATGACCGCAGGTCCCCGGATTCAGGACCCACATACCGTCCGGCGACTGATAGCACTCTGGCTCGTGAGTATGGCCAAACAAAACTGCCTGTACATTCGCTGCTCTGGCTGCCATCAGGAGCATCTGCGTTCCGGATTTGACTCTGTACCGATGTCCATGGGTCATGAAAAGCTTTACGCCGCCTAGCTCCGTAATCAGATCTTCTTTCACGGACAGGCTGCACCGCCCCCAGTCACAGTTTCCGGGCACCTGATAAAAAGGAATTTCCGGATAATTCTGCGCAACAGATGCCCCATCATCGTAGTAATCTCCAAGATGAAGGATAACATCCGGCTGAATCAGATTGACACTCTGCTGCATAAGAGATAAATAGGAATGGGAATCGGACAACACCAAAACTTTCATAATCTGCACCCACTGTTCTGCAATTGCATAGAATACCGATAGGATCTCGTTTATTATAACAAGAATTTTGACAGGAGGCAATGCAATGGAACAAAAATTTGATAATTTTTCCGTACAGCAGGCCATGGAGCTGATCCGGACCCCCGAAGGAAAACAGCTGATTAATCTGCTTCAGAAATCATCCGGCGCTCGGCTGCAGAGCGCTATGAGCAAAGCATCTTCAGGTGACTACAGCCAGGCAAAAGATCTGATCAATGAATTTCTCTCCACGCCTCAGGCTCAGGACCTGCTGCGCAGAAAGAAGGAGTGAGTCATGGGAGAACTGGAAGATAAACTGAGTTCCATTCTGGGAAATCCCCAAATGATGCAGAGCATCATGAATATGGCCCAGCAAATGAGTGCTCAGACAGCTCAGGCGGAACCTCAGCCGGAGAAACAACAAATGCCTCCGGTGCCACAGTCACCGCAGTTCGGTGGGAATGAACTGGAAATGATCCGCAAAATTGCATCTTTTTCCCAAAAAACGGGACTGGATTCTCACCAGCAGGATCTGCTTCACGCACTGCATCCGTATCTTGGCAGCAGCCGGCTGGGAAAACTGGAGAAGGCCATGCACGCTGCCAAGCTGGCACAGTTTGCTTCTGTAGCTCTGTCAGACGGCGCAGGGCTATTCTCCGGAGGGAGGTAATCCTATGTATAATCGTTATGTACCTAAAGATGACGGCACCTGGCAGAAGCGAAGCGTGCAGGATTCCAGTTCCCGTCAGGAGCCGCCTACACAGTCCGCATGTTCATCTTCTCGCTCGTCTGTCTGCAACAAAAATACCGGCAGTTCTCCTTCGGCGCAGTGCGCCCGGGAGCCGGATGTCGGGCGCTTTCTCCGGAGACTGATTCCGGAAAATTTTGATACGGGAGATCTGATTATTGTCCTTCTCCTGCTTCTGATTGCAGGTGACAGCCAGGAAAACAGAAACACAGCACTTCTGACACTGGCTCTGTATTTTTTCCTGTAACCAAAAAGCCGTCACTTTCCGTGACGGCTTTTTCATTTGGGACTTTCTTTTTTCTGACGGATGCGCTACAATACACCTGCCTGCACATCTTTGCTCAGACAGGAGGATTTTTATGAATGTCTATGATTTCGACGGCACCCTGCTGGACGGGGATACCGAAGATTACTTTTTTGAATATCTCTTCCAGAAACGAAAGGATCTGCGCCTGTGCAGATTCCGGTATCAGTTCTGGAATCTGGTCATGCGGATTTTTTCGCCCCGTGACAAAACCTGGTTTCGGGAAAGACAGTACCGTGTTCTTCGGCACATTCCCGATCTGGATCGGTTTCTGTCCGAATTCTGGGCCGAACACAGAAAACATCTCAAGTCCTGGTTCCGTCCGGTCATTCACCCCGATGATATCATTGCATCGGCAACCCCTCGGTTTCTGCTTGAACCGATCCTCCCTGTTCTGGGAGTGACCCGGCTGGTAGCCACCGATATGGATTCGAAAACCGGAAAAGTGTCCGGTCACTTTACCAGCCACCAGTTCAAAACAGAAGCATTCCGCAAGCAGTATGATCTTTCCCAAATGGACAACTTCTACAGTGACACCTACTCAGATCATTTTATGGCTGACCTGGCAAAACAAGCCTATGCTGTTCACGGCGAACAGCTCACAGAATGGAAAAAATATTTCTGTTCTCACTACCAGCACACCTGATTTATCCAATTGCTGTATATTTTTAAGGAGGATATACCATGATTTCCCTACAGAAAGACCCGTCCCGGGATTTTGTCGTACTGAACATTACCGATCCGCATTTGAGTGACATGCTGCCCGACAGTCCGGACCTGCATCACCTGACCGATACTGTCAACCGTCTGGTCGCCCGGACAAAGCCCCAGCTGATTACCGTCAGCGGCGACATTGGCTTCAGTGACTGGAAAAATTATCCTGAAGTACGCAGATGCTTTGCCGAGCTGATGGAAGCCCAAAATCTCCCCTGGGCTGTTGTCTGGGGCAACCATGACAATCAGGGCGGTCCTGAAACTGTGCAGGAAACCGTCCGGTTTTTCCAGAACTACCCCCATTTTCTCTATGAGTCCGGCGATCCGGCACTGGGAAACGGAAACTATGTAATCTCCATTGAGGAAAATGGCGTACCTGTAGAGGGCATTATTATGATGGACTCCCACGACAGGGTTTCCTTTACCAATGACTCCGGAGAGACCGAAACTGTCTGGGCAAAGCTCTATCCCGAACAGATGACCTGGTATGCCCAGCAGATTCATGCCCTGCAGTCCCGTGGCTGCAGCAATTCAATCATGATTCTCCACATTCCCATTTACGCATACCGCCAGGCCTTTTCCGCTGCCTTCCGGCAGGATTTGGATCTGCGCCGGTTCCCCCGGGACACCTCCTGCAATGCTGAATGCTGGAACGAAGGTTTCGAAAATTCCTTCGGCGTTCGCTACGAAGGTGAATGTTCTCATCCCATTGATGATTCCGTTTTCCCGGTAATCAAGGCCCTGGGTTCTACCAAGGTAATTGTCTGCGGTCACGATCACGCCAACAACTGGTGCGTGGATTATCAGGGTGTGCGCCTGACCTACGGTCTGAAAACCGGGCGGGGCGCTTACTTTTCCGACGGACTGAACGGAGGTACGGTACTTTCTATCCGCAGCGACGGCTATGTAGATATCCGTCACGAATTTATCGATTCCGAATTCTAAATAAGCTTCCCCGATGTACCACAAGTACATCGGGGGTTATTTTATGCAGCGGAGCCACTGCTTCTGCGAAACTGATACCCGGCGGGAATCCAGCAGCTTGCGCACCGTCATTCCAAAGACAGGTTCCGGAATGGATTTTCTTTCCAGAAGTACCCGGATTTTCTCAGGAGCCACAGTCCAGCAGGAGCAGAACGCCCACGCCTGTGCCATCTGTACATATGGCTCATGGGACTGCAAACAGCACAGCTTCTGAAGCACCTCATCCAGATATGGCTCTTTCAGGAAATAGTCATTGAGCATAACCACAGCAAATCGCAAGGAGTAGCCGCTTCCGGATTCCAGAAGCGGCTGCAGAAATGCATAGGTCTGCTCCGGAAATTTCTCCGCAATCTTCAGACTGCTGCAGAAGCTATCGCACAAAGACCAGTTGCAGATTTTGGGAAGAAATGCACGGATCAGGCAAAAAGCCTCTTCCGGATTCTTCAGCGATACCGCTCCGATTACCATCCCCTGCAGCATAATTTCTTCAAAGCTGTCCGTTCCGGCCCAGGAAAGAAAATTCCGCCAGTCTCCATGGGCGATTTTCCGTGCCGCATTCCGAAGTTTCGGCAGACGGACTCCCAGTACCTTTGGTCCCCCGGGCGGCAGCAGATGCGCAGAAAACACCGCATATTCAGGTTCGGCTTCCCGGTTCAGCCATCTGAGCAGCTCCTGTCGGAGCTGCTGGTTTTCTTTATTGGAACCGTTCTGCACAATTCTGTTATTTTGATAATTGTTTTTATTCTGCATAATCAACCAGTTTTTTCTCCATTCTCGCATTCCAGCCAGAATTCTTTCACCGTCTTTTCGTATTCACCTCGCGCTGTATAATAGCTCATACCATGGTCAGCGCCCGGAACAACCAGCAGCTTTTTGGGACCTGCACAGGCCTTGTAGTTCTCATAGGACATCTCCACAGGCACAAAAGTATCGTCCGTTCCGTGGATCAGAAGCACTGGCACCTTGCTTCTTTTCAGAGCCTCCGTAGTGGAGCATTCTATAGGAGAAAGCTGAATTTTCCGATGGCAGATCTTATTGATGTCATACCGGCGGATGCCGTAAAGAAGGTGAAGATTATTATTGGTAATGTGCTTCCAGATTGCCTGTGCCGAAGTAAATCCACAGTCTGCAGCAATTCCCTTTACATTCTCCGGCAGGTCCAGTCCTGCCGCCATCAGCACCGTAGCAGCTCCCATAGAAATGCCTGCAAGATAGATTGGAAGATTGGCATCCAGATTCTCATTGATCCAGTTTGCCCAGTCCAGACAGTCATAGCGCTCGAGCATTCCAAAACCCATATAGTTTCCGCCACTGTTGTTCTGCCCACGCTGCTCGGCATACAGGACCGTACATCCATTCTTATACCAGAAATCTGAGATCATACCAAAATCCTGATCCCAGGAAGAACGCCATCCGTGCATAGCAAGAATAATCCGTCTGGGGTTTTCGCAGGTACGAAGATGGCCAACCAGCTCAATTCCGTCACGGCTGGTAATCTGAACTTTCCGACAGGGGGTGTTCTTCAGATGTTTTGCCGCTACACTCACATCCTCCAGAAACATTTCCTGATAATCTGTGCCCCTGATTTTCTGGCGGGCTTTATCGCCGAGCAGAATACTTTTCGGTTTTTCACGGTTCATGGCCATATCAATCATATATTTTGTCAGCAGATGGGACGCTGCAGCGGCAGCCGCTGAAACGGATGCCACAGCTCCGGCTGCCAGCCAGTATTTTGTGCTCTTTTTCATTTTTCGAACTTCCTTTCTGCATCCACAACTTTATTTTCTCTTTTCTCCCCGAAATTCCGATATGCAAAAACTTCTGCTGCATCGGTAAGAGGATCATACTTTCCGTGTGCACGGCGAATCATCAGCAGTACAAACACCAGCGTTCCCACAAGGCACACCAGCATATCCATCATGGTGTCTGTCACACCGGAGTCCAGCACATGCTGAAGATCTCTGCCAGCAATCGGTGTCAGGGCAAATTCACACAGTTCAAACATTCCCGCCACTGCCATAGATGTAAAAAATACGAAGAAGCAGGCAGTTACAGATCTTCCCCGGTTTCCTTCCAGAATGCGGTAAAGGGCCAGCGCTAAAACAGATACAAACACGCCGGAAAGGCAATGAACAAATTTATCATAGTACGGAACCAAATTGTAAACCGAAGCCGCACCGCCCAATGTCCAGCCAAGATAGGAGAAAACATAGATGTATGTCTCCAGCTGCCAGCTTCCTTGCAGACGAAAGCAGCGGCGCAGCAGGTAAAACGCCGGAAAAAGTGCCAGTGTTCCGAGCGACACGCCAATTTCATAGCTGCTGTGGATCATCATGCCGTGAACTGTAATCGCAAGTCCGGTAATCAGATAGATAACCTGAACAACCCGCAAAATCTTTTTGTATTTCTGATCTTTCTGTAAAAAATGTTCCATAACAACCTCCTGCAAATATTGGCAAACAGTTGGTCTTCCATTTATTTTGTTATTATAGCATATTCGTTACAACTCATCGTAAACTTAAAATAAACAATAAATAAACAATAATTGGTAATTGCGTCGAATCTGTATTTTTTACGCAGAATTTTGCTGTATGATCTTTCTCCCAGCAGCCAGACAGTTTTCATAGGAAAAGCTAAAAATTTACTCCGGAACCACATCGGCTCCGGAGATTTTTGATTCAGAGAATTACGGTTTCAGGGTCACAGCATACAAAATCTGTGTCAATATAGTTTGCCAGGACTCTTACCTTGAACGTTCTGTCGTTACAGATGGAGGAAGGATTTCCCATTGCATCCAGATCCTCCGGAACCACAAAAGGAATACACTCAAGCAGAATATCCTGACAGTCTGTCCCGTGCTGTGCTGCAATGGTCATGGTCTTCATTCCCCGATTGTACTCTTCCCCGTTGGGGCCTTCCTCGGTAAGCAGTACTGCCACCGCCACCCGTTTCCCGGGGCAGATATTTCGAATTGTCACATCCACCTGAACAATGCGTCCCAGCGAAGAAAGTTTGGTTTCCAGCGCATCAGCCACTACGGAATCCTTGCACCCATCCACATGAATAACCGCAGCGCTGGGACACGGCTCAGGATAAATTACGGTACCGCTGCAGTCAACTTCTACCTGAGGACTGGGGAACGTTACCGTGTTTTGTTCTCTGTCACGGTAGACAAGCGACTGATTGACGTTCTTTGTGCCGCCTGTGGTGCCAATATGCATGATGTCAAAGGACAGCGAAGTGTTCCCCTGTGGAACTGCGCCCGCCGCATCCATTTTCCAGATCAGCTTCTGTGGCATCTGAACATCTACTGTTCCGTCTGTCGGCGTGTGCAGACTGATGATTTTAAAATCCGGATTCAGCTGTTCCGTGATCACTACATCATGTGCCCCGGCGTGAATGACCTCCATAGCAATCTCCCGGAATACACGATCGAGCTGTTCAGGATTGTCTGTATAAGCTACGTGAATCTCATCCGGATCAGTAGCCCATGTGTTCAGAATTGCCGGGTCCGTGACCAGACCGATACAGTAGATCTCTCCCCCTGCCTGGCGGATTGCTTCCGCTGTCGGTGCCGCATCCCCTCCTGTTGTCGTAATTCCATCGGTAAACATGATGACTATCTGATCGTTGGACGACTGCATATCCATCATTTTGTGTGCTTCTTCGAAAGCTGCCTTATGATTTGTAAAGCCGCCGGATCTCAGCGCATCAACTGCCGCAAACATAGAGGCTGTATCAGATGTCAGCTGTACATCAGCTGTTGCCAGATCCGAGAAGCTGATCAGTCCCATCCGGGTCCCGTTGGCAATGGTCTGCGCTGTGCCGCCGCTGGCAGCTGCCACCATTTCAATCAGCTGGCGGGCACCCTGCTTGGCAAAATCCATGCGCACGGGATTCATACTTCCGGACCGATCCATCACCAGAATAATATCTGCTGGTCGGCCAATCAGCTCTGCTGCTGTGTCAAAGCTGATTGTAACAGTGGTCATCCCGTCACAGCTGAGAACATTGCGATTTACAGTTTTTTGTGGATTCGATACAGACATACATGTTCCTCCTTGATTTCAATAGGAAATATCCCGAATCATCTTATGCATACCGCTATTTTTCGTGCATAAAGAAGGAAATAATCTTTGCTTTATGGAATCTGGTTGTTTCTCGATTGCCGCTGCCCGTGATACTCCACAAAATATATGGTTGAAATTCGTTATTTTGCTGATTGTATTCTAGGAATTTTTCGTTAAAATGTTACGTGAAATGCCTGAAGCATTTTACCATTGTGAAGCCAGAAGGCGGAAAGGAAATTATTATGGACAGAATCGTCAATGTCGGCATTATTGGCTGCGGCGGTATTGCCAACGGAAAGCATATGCCCTCCCTGCATCAAATTCCCAACGTGAGGATGGTTGCATTCTGCGACCTGATTCGTGAAAAAGCAGAAAAAGCCGCCAGAGAATTTGGTACTCCTGACGCAAAAGTTTATACCGATTACAAGGAACTGCTGAAGGATCAGTCCATTGAAGTTGTTCACGTGCTGACTCCCAACAAAGAGCACGCAGATATTACTGTGGATGCACTCTACGCAGGAAAGCATGTCATGTGTGAAAAGCCTATGGCAAAATGCGCAGCAGATGCACAGAGAATGTACGATGCTGCCAAGGCCACCGGCAAGAAGCTGAGCATCGGCTATCAGCACCGTCAGAAGCCCAGCGCTCAGTTTGCTAAGCAGTACATCAACGAAGGCAAGCTTGGTGACATTTACTACGCCAATTGCTATGCCATTCGCCGCAGAGGCACACCTAACTGGGGTGTTTTTCTGAACGAAGAAGAACAGGGCGGCGGACCTATCATCGATATTGCAACCCATTCTCTGGATCTTACGCTGTACCTCATGAACAACTATGAGCCCAAAATGGTCGTCGGAAAGACGCACAAACAGCTTGAGCATCCGGAAGCAGGTAATGTCTGGGGCGACAACGGTGTAAGTACCACACCTCTGGAAGAAGCCGCCTGCGCATTTATTCTCATGAAAAACGGTGCAACCATCATGCTGGAAACCAGCTGGGCGCTGAACACCTCCGATCCAATCGCCGAAGGCAGTTGCCGTCTGTGCGGCAGCAAAGCCGGTCTGCAGATCATCAACGACAAGCTGACACTGAACAGTGTTGAACTGGATCGTCAGCTTCAGACCGAAGTAGATACATCCGCCGGAGGTGTTGCTTTCTATGCCGGTGAAAATGCTAACCCCGGAGCAACCGAAGCCGCGAACTGGATCAAGAGCATTGTCGATGACACAGCTCCGGTAGTGTTGCCCGAGCAGGCACTGGTTGTATCTCAGATTCTGGAAGCCATCTACACTTCCAGCAAAACAGGAGAGCCGGTGTTTTTTGATTGAAAACTGCAATCTGCGGTGTCTGGCACGTCCACGCCGGAAGCTATTTCGAACGTGCCCTGGCGCTGACTGACGTAGTCGGTGTCTGGGAAGAGGATGCCCTGCGCAGAGAAAATTTCTGCCAGCACTATCATGTAAAGGCTTTTGACTCCTTTGAGTCGCTTCTTTCCAGTGACGTAGAAAACGTCATTGTTTGTACTGCAACCAATCAGCACACTCAGATCATCACCCGCCTCGCCGAGGCCGGTAAAAATATCTTTACCGAAAAGGTCCTTGCTCTGACCGATGAAGATGCCGAGAAAATTGCTGCAGCAGTTGCCAGAAATAATGTAAAATTTGTAATTTCACTTCCGCACAAGTACAGTGCCGGACCTCAGACTGTCAAGAAAATTGTAGACAGCGGAGAGTTGGGCAAAATCAACTATCTGCGCTTCCGCAATTGCCATTCCGGAAGTCTGGATAACTGGCTGCCTGCACATTTCTATAATCTGAGCGAGTGCGGCGGCGGTGCCATGATTGACCTTGGCGCACACGGCATGTACCTGACCGACTGGATCTGCGGTCAGCCTGACAGCTACAGTTCTATATTTACGGTCTCCTGTGAAGACACCAGTGTAGCCAATGTTACCGGTGATCGCGTAGAAGATAACGCAGTTACCATGATGGGCTTCCGCAGCGGCTGCATTGCCATCAACGAAACTGGCTTTGTTTCCAGAGGCTATCCGATGAGTCTGGAAGTTGGCGGTGAAAACGGCTGCGTCCGGTATGACAACAACGGTGTCTGCAAAATCACGAAACAGACCGACTTCAAGCCTCAGATCGTTGACATGGCTCCTGATCTCCCTGCACCCATCGACCAGTTCCTGACCAATCAGATTCTGGATGGCTGTGGAATGGAAGAAGCTCTGCATCTGACGCACATGATGGTCTGTGCTTACAAAAACCGCATCTGATCTGCCAAAAACCGGCTTTCCCTCTGGAAAGCCGGTTTTTTATAGTACCCAATCCACCCGCAGCAAAAAAGGGGCGCTCTGATGGGTACGCCCCATAAGGAAGTTTTTTGAGAGATACGGTATAGTTCCGTTTGGGGACTATACCGTATCTTTTTATGCGATGAAGCGGCAGTCCTGAGGATGTTCCCGGATTTCCTTCATCATCGACTGGATATCCTTTTCGGTCGGAATATCGATCATTCCAACCGCTGTAAAATAAATATCCACCTTCACATAACAGTGACCGCTGGATTTACCGTTGTTATGGACCTCAATGCGCTGGATTAGGGAATTCACAAGCGTTGGTGTCAGCTCTTTCACATCCTTAAGTTCCCGCAGAGTGCGGAGCATCAACCTCAAATCCACTGCCTGCTGTTCGGATTCCGACAAAGTCTTTTGGCTTTGCTCCACTTCCTCCATCAGCGTTTTCTGTTCCTTTTCGTAGCTTGCCATCATGCGGGTATACCGTTTATCTGACAGCCGTCCAAGGGCATTATCTTCATAAATCTTTTCAATCAACCGATCAAGTTCTATAATTCGTTGCTGCCCTTTCTCAACGGTATGTTTCAGCCTTTGCAGCTCCGCTTTTTTCAGCGCATTGTTTTTCTTTGCCAGCATATAGAGGGAAAACTGGCTCATAGCAGCGGACGAAGTCCGCCAGGTCGCTGATTGCCTCCAGAACAAGTTTTTCAAGCACCACATTGCGGATATAGTGGATGCTGCAACTTCCTTTGCCGTCTTTGTAATTGGAACAGCAATAGAATTCCTGATTAGGTTTCAGACTTTTTGCCGCACAGAAGTAAAGTTTTGCTCCGCAGTCCGGGCAATATACCAGTCCGGAAATCAAGCTCTGCCTGCCGGTAGCTGTGTTGCGGCGCCGATTTTCCCGAAGCTCCTGTACACGCAGCCATTCCTCCTCGGAGATAATGGACTCCTGCTTGTTAGGAATGATCTGGTACTCCTCCTTGGGATGTTCCACTCTCCTATGAACCTTATAGCTGACCGTTGTGCTTTTGAAATTGACCGCACAGCCGGTGTACTGGCGATTTTCCAATATACCGACAATGGTTTTGTCATCCCATCGGCAAGAGGCTGCGGACACCTTACGAGAGTGACTTCTTCCAACGGAAGCATAATAAGCAGATGGTATCAACACACCTTCGTTTTCCAGCTGTCTTGCAATCTGGGAAGGACCCTTGCCCGCAAGGCAGAGTGCATAGATTTTTCTTACAATCTCTGCGGCAGGTTCATCAATGTGCCAGATTTCTTTATCCTCAGTGTCTTTCACATACCCAAAGGGAACAGCAGGAGATACACGCTTGCCGTGTTCGGCTTTGGACTTCCACACGGCACGGATTTTCTCCGAGGTTTGCTTGGCATACCACTCGTTGAAAATATTGTAAAACGGCAGCATCTCCATTCCTTCGCCTGTGGTGCTGTTGACATTCTCCTGAATGGAAATATAGGTCACACCCAGAGACGGATAGACGATCTGTGTCAGCCTGCCGGCTTCCACCTGTTCTCTGCCGAAGCGGCTCAGGTCTTTGACAATGATGGTGCCAATCTGTCCTGCTTCTACCATCTGCTGCATTCGCTGGAAGTCGCTTCTTTCAAAGCTGGTGCCGGAGATGCCGTCATCTACGAAAAACATCGTATTTCGGTAGCCGTTCCGTTTAGAGTAGTCACTTAAAATCTGTTTTTGAGATTGGATTTGTCAAGGGTAATTTGTGCGTGCAAATAACTTTTCTGAAATTCTCTTGACAAAATTTAGATTTGACAGTATAGTAACAGTGTTATATAACACTGCTATATAAAAGGAGGGACAGATTTGAGTGAAAGTGAATGCACGACATTAGAAAATATTATGACGGTTGCATGTGAGGAATTTCTGCAAAAGGGATTTCAAGGAGCCTCTCTGCGGATTATTGTTCGAAAAGCAGGTGTCACAACCGGTGCATTTTACGGATATTTCAAGAGCAAGGAAGATTTATTTGACTCTCTTGTGAAGGGGCAGTATTTGCATATATTGGAGATGTACCAAACAACTTTGGAAAACTTCCAAGAGATGGCGCCCGATGAACAACGGTCCTGTATGGCGGAGTATACCGTTTCCGAAATGCTTCGCATGGCCGATTATATCTACGATAATTTCAGTGCGTTTAAATTGATATTGTGCTGCTCAGAGGGAACGCTTTATGAGAATTTGATTCACGATATGGCGCAGATGGACTGTGATGCGACCCGTGATTTTTCTAATGTAATGAACCAGAACGGCACTCCGATGAATACAGTTCACCCGCAGCTTGAGCATATGCTGACCAGCGGTATGTTTTATGCATTTTTT
>RCNH01000046.1_pt1 | contig 64667 bp, 54 predicted proteins | sample 2041161 | NCBI WGS metagenome assembly RCNH01 (sample SAMN09708215, study PRJNA481090) | Feces metagenome, whole genome shotgun sequencing project. | biome: feces | host: Leptonychotes weddellii | place: Antarctica: Sion Island | collected 2010-03-01 | reverse complement strand
CCTATCTGTCCGCAATCTGTATATCTCACCAAGTGTCGAAGAAATCGGACCCCAGGAATTTAGCGTTACTAAGGCAACAGTTGTACCGTCCACCATCGACTACATTGTAGATGAACGCAGTGAACACTACTGCTCCTGTGAGGGCAGCCTGTATTCCAAGGACAAGACAAGCCTTCTCTTCCAAAAATGGCCCTATCCTCGCGAGTTGTGGCTCCCCGAAGGGCTTGAGCGTATTGAAAGCGCCGCCTTTATTTCTGGAGCACCAGGACCTGCAGTTATTCACTGTCCCGACAGCCTCTATCGCGTTAATTCAAAACCAAGCCCTGACCTGCTGTGGAATCCTGCCAGCCTTTGGGAGTGTCCTCGTGACTCCCAGCTCGCTCGCCAGTTAAATTCCCTGCGTCCTAACACCATTCATCCTGGCTGGGTAGAAATTGATGACTTCTATTACGACATTACCGCCGAAGGCGAAGCTGTTTTGGCTCGATCCCCTCGTAAGTGCGATCGCGTTGTTTTGCCTGAGGAAGTTGACGGTCACCCCGTAGTTGAGCTGCGTCAGCAGTCCTTCCCCCGTCGTCTGAAAGCGCTTATCATTCCTCGCAACGTGCGTCGCATTGGACCGCATAACATGCTCACGGGTCTCACTGAGCTGTATCTACCAGAAGGCATTGAAGAAGTTGGCGAGGCCAGCTTTAGAAGTCGCTGTCTTGCAGGCGTTGTAAACATTCCTACAAGCCTTCACTCCATTGGACGTGGCTGCTTTGAGAGTGCGCTCGTACGCTTTGAAAGCTGTGGCTCTATCGTGCAGGTTTCACCCCGTCTTGAAGCGTCCTGCTTCATTGGCGAGGCTCCTCGCAATCCTGAAACTGGCGAATATGACTGCGAAGAATACGATGGCATTCCCTTTGACTTTGCAGCCTATGATGCCTACCTGCTTTCTAGTAACCACGTGCCTGATCGCATGGGTGCTATTCTTCTGCGCCTTGCTGTTCCCTACAAGCTCTCAGACGATGCACGCGACAATCTGCTTTCCTGGCTTACAGAACGCGAGGAAGAGTCTATCGGCGCCATCGCTCGTACAGGTGATGTTGCCATGTTAAGCACCTTGTGCGACATGGGATTTATTACCGAAGACAATATTGAAAAGGTCTCAGAGGAGTGCCGCCGCATTCATAAGACTGACGCCGTGTTGTTCCTGATGGAATACAAAAACGAACACTTTGGTTCTACGCAAAATCAATCAGCTCTTGATCGCTTTGCTCTTTAGTTACACGAGCTACTACGACACAATAACGCCCAAAGCCCTCAGTAAACTTTGGGCGTTATTCTTATCCAGGAGGTGGCTTAATGGCTATCTTTACTGTACGCGTCATGCCCCTGCTTGTCTGCGTGCTTGTTTCTTATCTCGTGGTGTATGTGCTCTATGCACTGTTGCATTCAAGCATCCATGCAAAATATATGTTGCGTCGCTATGCCATAGGACTCAACACGATCCTCTCTCTCGCATGCGCTCTTGTTGCCCTCTATGCCCTTGCTGATCACAATCGTGTTGTTCTTGAGATTGCCTTAAGCTGTCTTGGGCTTATGGCCGTACTTCTCTGCCTAGCCTGTGCTGCCTACGCGCGCTTTCTGTCTCGGCACCCCAGTTATAAAAAACGTGCCGCACGAACAAAACTTATACCCCGCAATAAAAAATGACGCCCGTAGGCGTCATTTTGTTTTTTAAGACTATATATCCCCTTAGGTGCAGACGGCTTAGTTATCGCCCATAATGGCGCGCATCTGCTCTTCCATAGCTAAGGTCATAAGCGTATTGTCGAGCTGCTGCTCAATCATTGCACGCACATAGGCCTCATCGGTATCTTCGATTTCACCTTCGATAACCTGTTTTGTTTTTTCGTTCCATGCACAGCCATGATAGAGGCGCATTCCTCCTAGATCTATGCTATCAACAGCGATTTTCCAATCAGAGCGATCCATCATCACTATCTTCTCCTTCTTCCTTCACATGGGGGACAAGGCGCAATTCCAACTTATCAACACGATGATAATCCATTTTTACGACGGTGAAGGTAAGCTCGGCTTTTTCATGCTCGCAAACATATACATTACCTTCTTGGGGAATCTCTCCTGCGATGTCAAAAATCAATCCACCTGCAGTTTCGCAGTCTACTGCTTCTTCAGGCTTAAAACCAATCAGTTCATATACATCTTCTGCTGAAGCTGTGCCATCGATTGCATAATGATTCTTTTCAAGTTCTCGAATTTCATCAGGCGTATCGTGGAGATACTCATCATCAAGGCGACCAAGGATTTGCTCCATAATATCACTCATAGTTACGATGCCTGATGTGCCGCCATGCTCATCAACTACAAGGGCTATCTTTGTGCGCTTGGCCTGCAATACTTGCAAGAGTTTAGCAAGCGAGACACTCTCGGACACCGCCTGAATGGTACGCATCTTCACATCATGCATACTTGCATCATCAGGCAGGCCGTATAGATCCTTAATGTGGACAAAGCCAATGATGTTGTCTTTGTTGTCCTTATAAATAGGATAACGGGTGTACTTGTGACGATTTGCAACAGCAATAGCGTCCGCCAGCGGCTCATCTATATCAAAACAAATAAGCTCAACGCGAGGAGTCATAATTGCTACGGCATCTTTGTCACCGAGGTCAAAGATATTATCAACGTATTCATTTTGTTCGGGATTGATAAGCCCGCTTTCTGTGCTCTCGTCAATAAGAAGCTTAATTTCTTCATCGGTATATACTTCATGTTCGTCAGCTACGTCATGACCGAGCATACGCATAACACCATTGGTAATGGAATTAAACAGCACCATAACAGGATAGGTGATGCGGTAGAACCATACCATGGGGGCAGCTGTAAGCAAGGCATAGGTTTCGGTGCTGAAAATCGCCAAGGATTTAGGAATAAGCTCACCTACGATAATGTGCAAGGCTGTAATAAGCGCAAAGCCAATAGCCACAGCTGTTGCTGATATTGCCTGATCAGACATGCCTGTATTTGACAGCACAGGATGCAAGATTTGAGAGACGGTAGGCTCACCAAGCCAGCCTAAGGCAAGAGAGGCAAGCGTTATGCCAAGCTGACAAGCAGAAAGATAGGCATTAACATTTTCTGCAACAAGCTTTGCATAGCGTGAACCGGTACGCTTGGCCTCATAGGCCATTTCTATCTGAGACTTACGAATACGAACACAGGCAAATTCTGCCACAACGAAAAACGCATTCATGAGTAGAAAAAAGACAACTAATAATAAACTAACCGCGACTGACATATACTTCCATACGCTCCTTAGACTGTGTATCCAATGCATGAGGTGTGTAGCTAGTATCTCTAATATTTACACACAGACAGCTTAGAATTGTAAAAGTATACCAAATAACTATCACCACGAGCGCCCTCGATGACTAATAGCTCACTCAAGCGAGGGTTAGACACCGTTTACTTATGCGTTTACATCGTCTACTCTCTTCATTAGATGCTCTTTTGCAATTACCCCTTACCAAGAAGGACGCAACGTGCAACAATGCCTGTAAGCATATTTTTATAGAAAGAGAGTTTCTTATGTATGACGGTTATGAACAGCCCGGACGAAACGACGAATGCTGGTGCGGCAGCGGTCGTAAATATAAGAAGTGTCATCGTGATTTTGACGAGCGCCTGCAGGGCCTTGCAGATCAGGGCTATGAGGTGCCCAGTCGTGACCTGCTAAAAATGCCGGCAGATATCGAGGCCATTAAATATTCTGCAGAAGTAAACGTGGGCGTCCTTGACTACGTAGCAGAACATATTGCTGAGGGCATATCCACTAAAGACATCGACACCTGGGTCTATGACTACACAACCCAGCACGACGCCATTCCTGCGCCCTTAAATTACGAAGGTTTTCCCTGCAGCGTGTGCACCTCCATTAATGATGTTGTTTGCCACGGCATCCCAAGCGATACCCAAATTCTAAAAAGCGGCGACATTATCAACGTAGACTGTTCTACCATACGTGGCGATTACTTCTCTGATTCTTCTCGTATGTTCTGCATTGGTGAAGTTTCACCTGAACACACCCAGCTTGTAGAAGTATGTAAGCAGGCTCTAGAAAAAGGCCTTGAAGCTGTAAAGCCCTGGGGCTTCCTTGGGGATGTAGGTGCTGCTGTCAAAGAACATGCTGAAGCCCATGGTTATAGTGTAGTACGTGAATTTGGCGGCCACGGCATCGGCTTTGAGTTCCACGAGGAGCCCTTTGTAAGTCATGTGAGCACCAAAGGAACGGGTATGATATTGGTGCCTGGCTTGGTATTTACCATCGAACCCATGATTAACCTTGGTTCCCAAACCATCACCATGCCAGGAGCTGACGGATGGACGGTACGCACCAAGGATGGCAAACCAAGCGCACAGTGGGAAGTTCAGATTGCCATTACCGAAGACGGCTATGAACTTCTAAGTTGGTAGTTACCCCATAAAGGAGCATATATGCATCTTCAGTTTAGAGTGGGCGGAATGAAATGCGGCGCCTGTGCCGCACGGGTCCAAAAGGCTGTAGAAGCACTTCCTAACATAGACCAGGCTCAGGTCAATTTATTGACTGGCACACTGGAACTCAACGCCCAAGACAAACGTGCCGTCTTGGGCGTTCTTTCTTGTGTAGAAGGCCTTGGCTTTACTATAGAGGAACACTCGACTTCTACACCCAAGACCGCACCTGTCCGAGAATTTAAAGTGTATTGCCACATTGGACCTCACGGCGAGTCCTTGGCTGAGATTCAAAGCTATCCAACACTTATGGATCTGCTTGCCCAAGAAGACGCAATCCTCACACCCAGCAACGACGGCTTTACCTTGACCATTAAGGCACACAAGCCTCAAGAGGCACAAGAAAAACTCTACAGGCTAGCAGATCAGTGTTTAGAACTGGGACTAGAAGTTAGGTATGACCAGGAGGTTTACGAACGAGACGATTCTGCAGCCACCGCTGATAAGCCCGCAGTAAGGCTTCAAGACCAGCAGAAGCACGAACTCCATGCTGCGAGGGTACGCCTTTTTGGCTCACTTGCTGCCTGCATACCTCTTATGTATCTCAGCATGGGCAGCATGCTCGGTCTTCCCCTTCCCCCAGCAACGCCAATACATGTGTGGATTATGGCCTGCTTGCAGCTTATCCTATGCCTGGTTGTTATAGGACTAAATGCAGATCGCTTTATAGAAGGCGGGAAGGCGCTCATACATGCTCGACCAAATATGGATAGCCTCATCAGCCTTGGGGCTGGAGCGAGCCTCGCATGTGGCCTCATAGGTCTATTCCATATAACACAGGGCGTGTGGATCAATGGGGCGAGCCCTGCAAGCATACAAAGTAGCTATCATAGCTTGTACTTCGAGTCGGCCGCCATGATCTTAAGCTTTATAGCCCTAGGATCTCTTCTTGAGCTGCGAGCTAAAGCAAAAACGACCCAGGCGCTCGAAGACCTATATGGCCTCCAAGCTCCCAAGGCGCGCCTTGTCCTAGACGAAATGCGCTTCATTGTTCCTACATCCAGGATTTCTGTTGGAGACCGCCTGGAAGTCAAGGCCGGAGAAGTCATACCTACAGATGGCCTTATATTGCAGGGGCAAGGACGGCTCGATGAGTCCTTTCTCACAGGTGAGAGCATGCCTGTTTCACGCAGGCAGGGTGATGAGATTATTGGAGCAAGTACGCTTACCGAGGGCTGGTTGGTCCTGCAAGCTCTGCGCGTAGGCGAGGATACCAGCCTTTCAGAAATCATAGCGCTCGTCGATCGAGCAAATGCGTCTAAGGCACCCCTGCAACGCCTAGCTGATACGATTAGCCTTGTCTTTGTCCCCTGTGTACTTGGCATAGCGCTTATTACAGCCCTCGTGTGGGCCTTCATATATCCTAACGACCTCGGCTATGCTGCGAGCCATGCGATAGCCGTACTGGTGATTTCGTGTCCGTGCGCACTAGGACTCGCCACACCAACCGCCCTCATGGTTGGCACAGGACGGGGTGCACGGTCGGGCATTCTTATACGCTCAGCCGAAGTGCTTGAGCGGGCCTGCAAGGTATCGGCCGTAGTTTTTGACAAAACGGGAACACTTACAACCCAATCCCTCTGCCTCACAACAGTAAATCCTGCAGAAGAAGTAAGTTCTCACGAGCTTTTAGAAGCAGCCGCCTGGATTGAATCCTTTTCGAATCATCCCATTGCCCAAGCCATCTGCTCCTATGCCCAGGAAGTAGGCATAGACCCTTCCCTAACGTATCCCAAGGAGGGGAATCTTATACACATTCCCGGCGAGGGCATAAGAGCACCTAAGAACAACACACAGCTCTGGGCAGGTAACGAGCGCCTTATGCTGAGAGCTGGTGTAAGCGCTTCCATGCTTGAATCCTTTGCGTCATCTCACACCCAGGCAGCCGGCGCAATAACTCGTGTATACATAGCACACAATCAGCAACTCCTCGGCTCGCTAGAACTAGGAGCTGAGCTGAGGCCCGAGGCTCAGTCCTGCATAGAATGGCTTCGAGGACAGGGAATATATACAGCAATGCTTACGGGAGACAGCCTGTCAGCAGCTTATGCTCTACAGACAGAGCTTCAACTCGATGACCTGCAGGCAGGCATGCTCCCCCAAGATAAGGATGCCTATATACAGAAACTGCGCGAGCGCCATGTTGTTGCCATGGTAGGTGATGGCATAAACGACGCACCTGCACTCTCTCAGGCAGATGTAGCCCTTGCTATCGGAAGCGGATCCGATATAGCAAGAAACTCTGCAGACATACTGCTTACCCGGCCTCATTTGCTTGGTGTAGTTAATTCGCTACGGCTCTCACAGGCCTGCGTGCGCATTATCAAGGAAAACCTCTTCTGGGCCCTTATCTACAACGCCATCTGCATACCCCTTGCTGCTGGCGCGCTAGAATCACTAGGCATTCATCTGATGCCTGCGTATGCAGCTGCTGCCATGAGCGCAAGCTCTGTATGTGTTGTAAGCAATTCGCTGCGCCTGCGCCACTGGAAGCCCCTAGAGCCGAAGAAAACGTACTAACACATATCCTTAGATACACAAAAACCGTGCCCGCTCTCTTATAGGAGTTGGCACGGTTTTTGCTTTTTTATCTCTTAATTTTTTAAACGGAAGTACACAGCCTTAACACAAGGATCGTCCTTGCTTGGAATCTCCTTAGTTTCAAACATCTCAAGTGACTCCATAAAGTGGGTTAACTTCTTGTAGCCAAAATTTCGTACGTCAAAGTCAGGCATACGCTTGGCAAGCAGGTTGCCTATGGAGCCAAGGAAAATCCAACCATCGTCTCCTGAGCGCTCATCTACAAGCTCAACAAGAATGGTACGAACCGCATCTAAATCAGATCCTGTACCCTTGCAGTAGGCCTTACAGTCATCAGTGGTACAGCACTCATCAAGAACATCCATAGGCTCCGGCTGAGGAAACGCATGATCCAAGGACGACGTATCCTTGAGCTTTTGTTCTGCATCAATCTGTGTAGCAGATTTTACCTGCTCAGACATATTCTTATGTTCAGTCTTGGCCTGTTGGTCAGCACTCTCCTGTACAGCAAGCGGATTTACCTCGCCACATTCCTGCATTGAGGCCTTATGAAGCAGGTCAATATAGGCAAACTTATTGCAGGCAGAAATAAAGGAGCGGGGTGTTTTTTTCTCCCCCATGCCAAGCACAAACATCTCCGACTCACGTAAGCGTGCAGCCAAACGAGTGAAGTCGCTGTCTGAAGAAACAAGACAGAACCCATCCAGGCGATTCTGATACAGCAAATCCATGGCATCGATAATCAAGGCTGAGTCCGTTGAGTTTTTACCCATGGTGAAGCTATATTGCTGAATCGGTTGCAAGGCATTGTCAAGAATGACCTTTTTCCAGGAAGACATATTTGAAGACGTCCAGTTGCCATATATGCGGCGATAGATAACGTTTCCTAGGTTATTAGCCTCGCGCAAAATGACATCGACATACTTACTTGAAATATTTTCTGCGTCAATCAAGACTGCAAGACGCATCTCTTTTTCCATCTATATCACCTAACGATAGTTATGTATCTATATACTAGGGCAGTTCGTCGCATATTCATTCGACTCTCACATCCCTGCCGGCTATTATACCAGCTTGCCTAAGTCCACATGCAGGCTCATAAAAAGCTCGTTTTTTGTTTACGATGTAGGCTCGGGGTGAGGAAAGTATACAAGCATTCTCACCACAAGCCCTAGATACAAAAAGGCGCCCCCAAAAGGAGGCGCCTGTGAGACGCTGTAAGCGAGTGCGTGTTTACTGAACAGGCTCTGCAACAGGAGTAATCTTGGTGTTGCGGGTACCCTGCTTGCTCCATGCAGCAAGATAGCCATACTTCTCCAAGTTTTCCAAAGCAAGCTCTTCCTTGCCAGCTGGTACATCGATGTTGTCCAGGTAGACACTGCGATAACGTGGGCTGTCGGTGAAGAGTTCCTGCTTGAATGGATTGCGCTTCTTAGAAATCATGACATAGAGCTGGTAAGCTACAACGCCAATGTTCCAAACCAAGGCGATCACAGCAATAATCATGTGAGCACGTGGATCATTGGTGGAGTGAATTACCGTAGCATCGCTCAAGTAGAACCAAGGGAAGGTCATGGTAATCATCATGTTTACTGCCAAGGTGCGAACACGATGCTGGGCATAGGCGCCACGCTTCATAAAGAAGGCTGGGATGGTGCAGGCAAGCAAAAGTGCCAAACCGCAGTAAGCAGAACGATCGGAAACTGAGTTGTAGGTATAAGCAAAGTTCCAGAAGTCATAACCAAGAATCCAGAACCACATCTGATCTGGCCAAATGTAGTCCTTCTTCTTACCGCGAGAGACGATAATACCAAAGAAGCCACAGATGCACAGAGCATTCAAGATGCCTGCTACACCGTTGATAACATTCCAAGGACCAGCCAAAACTTCATAACCACCAAGGGTTACCAGGCCTTGACCTGCATACTGATGCAACTCGAAGTCACGAACGCAGGCTTCCAAAATGTTAATGGCAAACAAAACTGGAGGGATTGCCATAATCCATTTTTTCTGGAAGCTCTCGTAGTAACAAATAGCCCAACCGAGAATTGATGGAACAATACAGGAATAGGTCTTTACCCACTGGAACCAACCTGCAGGTGCGATTGGGTCTTTAGAAGTTGTGGGCCATACAAAAATAGTCAGGACAACAGGAATGGCGATAAACATAACAAGGCCTGCCCATTTGTTTAAACGAGAAACCTCGTTCATACCAATGAGGAATACCAAGTACAGAGTTACCGTCAAAAATGCAGTCCAGGTTAGCGGCTCATAAAAGAACATGCAAACCTCCCCTTACGTAATCTGACGAACGTTCACAATAATAACAAATTTTGTAACCAAACTGAAATATTTATTTTATTTCTTTGCTTTTTATAGAAGGTCGCTTGTCTTCTAGCCAAGATGACGGCTTGCATCTAAGCTATTTCCATGCAGGTAGAGAGGCGTTGACTAGCTACGAGACATCAAACTGGGTAATTTCTTAGTGGACCTCTCATAGTGAGCATGATCAGCACCTATGTCTCAAAGCTAAAATACACAGGCCCCGGAAAAGGTGCGCTAGATTGCCTTAAGTATTACTACAAGCTTACTTTTAAGAAGCTTTGCGTACTAGGACCAGCTAGGGAGTAGCTCACAAGGGCGCATCTATACGTATTTGATATACTTTAGATTTACGTATGAACTTATCTATAAGAGAAAAGAGCAGTATATGACTCAGGCGAAGAAAAGCATCTTAGTTACGGGCGGTACCGGCTTCATAGGCTCCCACACCACCGTAGAATTGATTGCTGCTGGCTGGGATGTTGTAATTGTTGACAACTTCTGCAATTCAAGTGACAAAGTTCTGGATCGTATTGAAGAAATATCTGGCACTCGCCCTTCTTTTTACGAACTCGATGTCCGCGACACAGAGGCCTTGGGCGAAGTATTTAAAAAACACAACATAGATACTGTCATTCACTTTGCTGCCCTCAAGGCTGTAGGCGAGTCAGTAGAACAACCGCTTGCCTACTACGACAATAACCTAGGTGGCCTTATCTCCTTGCTTAAGGTCATGGAGACACACGAATGCCGCCGTATTGTATTTTCATCATCTGCAACCGTATATGGCGATGCTCGCATCATGCCCCTTACCGAGGATTGCGAAAAAGCTAAGGCAACAAATCCCTATGGTCAAACAAAGCTTATGTGTGAGCAGATTCTCGAGGACCTCTGCGTAAGCAGCGATCAGTGGAACGTTGTCCTTTTGCGCTACTTTAATCCCATTGGCGCACATAAGAGTGGACTCATTGGCGAAGACCCCAAAGGTATTCCTAATAACCTTGTGCCCTATATTACTAAGGTTGCCCTAGGCGAGCTTGAAAAGCTTTCTGTATTCGGCAACGACTATGACACTATTGACGGCACGGGCGTGCGTGACTACATTCACGTTGTAGACTTAGCCCAAGGTCATGTAGCCGCTATCAATGCCATGGACAAAGAAGCTGGCCTGGCAGTCTACAATCTTGGCACTGGCCAGGGCTACAGTGTTCTAGAAGTACTCCATGCCTTTGAGCGTGTAGTTGGTCATGACATTCCCTATCAAATTCTTGACCGCCGCCCAGGCGACGTAGCTACCTGCTACTCTGACCCGAGCAAGGCTGAAATGGAACTTGGATGGAAGGCACATAACGGTCTTCAAGAGATGTGTGAAGACGCCTGGCGTTGGCAGAGCATGAACCCTCACGGTTTCTAAGCGCCAGTTACATTACAAAACAGGGATCTTCGAACTATTCGAAGGTCCCTGTTTTACTATATAAGAAGGATCTTGTGAGCATAGGACTAAGGCGCATTTACAGGCATTATACAGGGGCGCCACCTAGCCCGAAGGAGTAGCCGACCTCCTAGGCTGTACATAAGCGAATTATTCTACACAAATGCACTCTAGGTCCCACTTTTCAGCCCTCGCAGGCACCGAAATATATTAAATATTCGCTACTTGCAAGACTAATAAAATGTCGATACGTGCAGTATATCGAGAAAGGTTGCGCACATGTCTCACCTAAACAACTCTATAGACTCTAGCCAAAAGAAGACCCCTGAGGAAAAGGGCTCTACCCAGGAATCCTTTTCTTTTCAGCAGCCGCACACTCCTAAGCCGCAGACAGATACTGCAGATTCTTTAGCCTGTTGTCCCTGTGATCAGGTAGCCTTTAAACTCGATCCAGACATCAAAAAGGTTTGGTATATCCGCGGCATAGTCAACTGCCTTATCGCCTCTATCATTGTTAGTGGCCTAGCTTATTTCATAGGAGATTATGTGCCATCTCCTATTACAAACTACCTAGAGCCCCTACTGGATGGCCTTATTCTTCTATACTTTGTGTTAAACACCCTCATAGGGTCTCATCTGCAATATAAATTTTCATCCTATGTTATATGCGAAGATGCATTCGAGATAAAACGCGGTGCCTTCTTGCGCAGAACAACTCTCATACCCTACCGCCGTATCCAGCACACTCAGCACAAACAAGGACCTCTCATGAAACACTTTGGCCTGAAAGAGCTCACAGTTGCAACGGCATCATCGAGCTTTACCCTGGACGGCCTTAAGGAAGACCGCGCTCGTGAGCTTGCAGAGCTTGTTGCTTCTAAGGTAGAAGCCATCAGGGAGGATGTCTAGCCATGCAAAGTCAGCACGATACACACTCCACCCAGGATACGCATGATGAAATCCTAGGGAATCTACCCCGTGGGCGACATGGGTCCTACAGAATGTTAGTTCCCTACATCCTTGGTCTCCCTGCACTCATCTGCTTTTATATGGCTAGTAACTATTACAACAAGACAACGCTTGCAGGCGGCAGCTTTCTTATACTTATGGCAATCTTGCCTAAATGCCTGCAAGTGCTCCTACCTCTTATACGTATGCGCTTTTGGCTCGGCTCTGAAGAACTCATAATTATGAATAAAATTTTCGTTGAAACAAAGGTGCGCATACCCTATGCCCATATTCATGGTGTGAGTGCAAGCACAAGTGCACTTGAAAAGCTCCTCGGTCTTGTTACCCTGAATATAGAAACGTCTTCTGACAGCTCCATACGAGCAGATGCCCTTCGCTGTCTTGATGCAGAAGAAGCTCGAGGCATTATCACCTTTATTACCGAGAGGAATCAATTAGGCGAGCAACCTTCTTTGTCCGAAGCCAATCCTGAGCAGGAAGCCTTGCAGCAGACACAAGAACATGATCAGGCCGAGACTCCCACGGCCTGGGACTTTTCTGACTTTTCATCCATCCGACTGCTTCATATGGCTCTTTTGCGTTTTAGACTGCGAAAGATCCTTATTGCTGTTGTGGGTATCAGCGCCTTTTTCAACAGCATAACCGATGCCCTAGAGCTATTTGGCGTATCTGACCACCTTGTAAGCTACGGTGAGACCCTCACCCAATCCGGCATCTATCTACTTGTAGCATTAAGCCTAGCCTTGCTTGTTGCCCTTGTGGCATTTTGCCTTATTGCAGCCATCGTCTATGAAATTTTAAGACTCTGGGGTTTTTCAATTACCGACAAGGATGGTAGCCTTTCCATACGTCGCGGCTTTATCTCAGAACATATACGCTCTATCAATAAGGAACGTATCTATGGGCTCAAAGTCCACCAAAGCATTCCCCAGCGTATGGCAGGCTACGCATCATTAAGTCTTTCAGTCATGGGTGACACCGTTGATCCTGAGCGCACACAGGGAGAAATACTCTTTCATCCCTGCATTAAACTTAACGATATAGAAGACTTTTTGCAAAGGTATACCCCTGAATATGGACAAGCCTATGCTATTAAGCCAGAAACCTACCTCGGTACTAGGGCCAAACGTCGCATTGTTCGTAAATCTCTTCTCATCTATGCAGGTGTATTGTCTGCTTGCATGGCCCTTTGTTACTGCCTTGCTCTTCTGAATCTCCCAATCATCGATCAGATACTTCTACAAAGCTTCCTCATCATTGCTCTTCTTATCTTGAGCATACATATGCTTCTGAGTACCTATTGGGAGCTTGAAACAAGTGCTTACAAACTCGACCACACATGCATCGTCTATCGTAGAGCAAGGCTTGAAACGACTGCCCAGTATCTACCTCGTAGGTCACTCGAATTCGCACAGTGCAACCAAACCATGTTTCAGCTTCGACCACAATTATGTGATTTTTATTCAAGCACCCTTGCTGCAACGGAGCTGTGCATCAACGAGCTCACCCTTGCAGAAGCACAGGCCATCAAGGCCTGGGTGGCATATAGGAAGTAGCTTATTGACTACCGCCAGCATCATCTCAACACATGCCTAGTAGCTATATAAAAACGCCTCCTGCATCAAATACGATACAGGAGGCGTTTTGCACAACAGACTACTAGCACCTTATCAAGGGACGTAGTAGTAAGAGAGAGCACCTATGTTATAGCTGAAGCAGAGGATAGTCCTTATCCTTTTCACTCAGCAAGATCTTTGAAGGATCGAAGCTTTCATCTCCTTCGAGAGCAGGCCATTCTATACCGAGGGCCGGGTCGTTCCACAACAATCCCCCTTCGTCATTGGGGTGATACACGTCATCACACTTATAGGCAAAAACGGCATGATCTGAGAGCACCAAAAACCCATGAGCAAAGCCACGAGGAATAAAGAACTGGCGGCGATTTTCTGCTGAAAGAACCACTCCTTCCCACTTACCATATGTAGAACTCTCGGGACGGAGGTCAACGGCTACGTCAAATACCGCGCCTTCAACTACACGCACCAACTTAGCCTGGGGGAAGTTTTTCTGAAAATGCAGACCACGCAAGACTCCCTTGCCTGAACTGGACTGATTGTCCTGAACGAAGTCTGCAGAAATACCGCCTGCCTTAAAGTCTTCTTCCTTATAGGTCTCCATAAAGTAACCGCGATGGTCGCCATAGGCTTTCACATCAACAATCTTAACACCTTCAATGGAAGTGTCATGAAAGCAAAAATTTCCGATTTCTTGAGCTGTCATACTACCGTCCTTATCTAGCGAGCGAGTTCGTCATAATTGCTCATATAATTTGCCAGCGCGTCCTGCCAACTGCGCATCTCATCTCCAATGGTGGCACGTAGATGGGCATTATCAAGGGATGAATACTGGGGACGATGTGCAGAGTTAGGGTTTGCCTGTCTGTATTCTTCTGAGGTGCAAGGAAGAACCATCTTAGGATCAAGTTGTGCCTCATGCAAAATAGCCTGAGTAAAATCAAACCATGAGCAGGTGCCCTTATTGGTGATGTGATAGAGGCCATAGTGTTCCGTGAGAGCAATATGTAATATCTCATACGCCAGGTCATTTGCTGATGTTGGGTTGCCCCATTGATCAGCCACAACCGTCATGCCCCCACGCTCTTTGGCAAGCCAGAGCATGGTTTTAACAAAATTCTTACCAACATATCCATAGAGCCACGCTGTACGTACGATAAATGAACGAGAACACGCCTGAGAAACAAGCTCCTCACCTGCTAATTTAGTACGACCATAGGCACTCACGGGACCCGTGGGGTCTGCCTCTGTACGCTCGCCGGGCTCACCGCCCGAAAATACATAGTCGGTCGATACGTGCACAAAGCGCGCACCACACAGCTCACAAGCCTCGGCCAAATAGGAAGGGCCTAGCGCATTAACGGCATATGCAAGCTCTGTCTGTGTTTCGCAGGCGTCTACATTTGTGAATGCAGCACAATTGATTACGAGGTCGGGCTTATATTCCTCTACATAGGCTAGAACATCATCGCGCTTTGTAATGTCAAGCTCCTGAGCATCGACATATGAAACTTCTGCGTTGTCATAGGCAGAAGGAATAGATCCCATTTCTGCCCGACCCTGGGCGAGTATGCGCTGCATCTCGCTTCCCAGCTGACCACGAGATCCTGTTACTAAGATACGCATGGAATACTCCTTACTGCTGTAAGCTTGCATGACGACGTCGCGCACGCGACAAAAAGCTTACTACTAAACATAAAAATACAAGCGCCAAAATAAGCATGGTTCCGTCATAACTCATCACGGCACCCATTAAACCAAATTGCGGAATGAGCATCTGAGTGAGTCCATAGGCAGCGGCAGCGGCAATGCCATATGCAAGCATGACATAGTTTTGGCAACGCATGGTTACGAGAGCGTAGTACAAAATAACTCCCATGGCATTGCAGGCGCCACCAACCAGCAGAAGCAAAAGCTCAGGGCGCAATCCGCCCAGGTCTACACCATAAAGCCAGGAAAGTATAGGGATGCCTATGAAATAAGCCACGACAACACAGGCGGCAGTAATCGCAAACACTAAACCAACGCCCTTGGCAATAATAGACATGAATCCTGCTACATCCCCATCCATCCAGCGTTTTGCCAGGGTGGTTAAAAGGGGCTTGAAGATAAAGCCTGAGAGCAAATTGATAACCAAGGCAGGCATAAAAATTACAGCGTAATAGGTTTGAGCTTCCTTGGATAGAAAGCTTTCTATGCCATAACGTGGAGCGTTGGCAATATAGGCCAAGAGAAAAGACCCGATAAACAAGGGCACACAGCTCCATAAGAGTGCAGCAATCTGCCTTCCGTGAAAACAGGGAACAACACGAACAAAGTCACGTGCAGGGGGATAATTGAGAACCACCAAGGCAACAAGTGAGAGGCTCAAGGTAATAAGGCAGGCTATGCTTAAATCCCTTACTATAAAGGCCGAAACACTAAAGACCACGGTGGTTACAAGCACACGATAGAAAAAGGCGCGTCCTGCTATGTCAAGACGACCCTGTTGCTGAAACATACCATGAAACACATCTTCAAAGGCATCAAAAAACTTCATCAAGGCTACCAACACCAAGACAAAGCCCTCGGGCCCATTGCTTGCTGAAAGAAAGGCATATGCCACAATGCAAGCAAGCATTAATGCACAGGTGAGTATGCGCGAAGCATAGTATTCGCCAAAGCTATACTTTTCCTGTAGGTCGGTTGCTTGCAGGGGACGCATCTCGAAGTGACCAAGCACAAGAAATTGCTGGGAAATGGCATAGGCAATAGAAAAAAGACCACCCGCATAGACGCCCATTGTTTGAGTTACTACTAAAAGCAAAATTACGCTCGAAAGAGCATTCATAGTGCTCGCAAGCGTATTCCAAAAGTAGTCCTTTTTCATCTGTGACGCAGAAGCACTATTCATGATCTAAGGCCGTCTCGTAGGGTCCAAAATCAAGTTTGGAGGGATAGTGATTTTTGCGATCTGACTCAGGAGGAAGCGCCATATAATCTCCGTATCCACGCGTAAGAAGGGTGTCATAGGCATGGGGAAGATTAAGCGTAATGGTGTCAAAGGGCATTTCTACCAAAGGAAAAAGTTCATCACGCGTTAGAGACCAATCAAGCGGATTTCGATCTGCAAAGTCACAATAAAGACCGGTGTCTTCATCATTGGCCGCTTGAGCAGCACGCTCCCACTGCTCATGTATCCAGCGGGGTGACACATGTACTATTTTCATGCCCCAATGTGCAATAAAACAGGCAAAAAGCACACAAAAACGTAGCCCACCTGTCAGAGTAAGATGTGGACGAGGGGTTGCACGTAAGAAGGCAAGGCGCGCAAAGAGCCAGGTCTTCTTCCTTTGGCGCTCAAAGAGCTTCTTGTCATCGCTAACAACGTCCAAGGGATAGAGGCCAATGCCTAATTTGTACTGAAAAGGACAGGCGTCAAATTCTTCAGGAACGCACAGGGTATCCTTCAAAACCAGATTAGAATTACAGGCTGGGAAATGTGGATCTGTGTGATAGTTTTCGATAGCAAAGTGGTCTTGCAATACAGCTGGAGCCTGCTCAATAAAACGCTCGTAGTCTGCACGCAGAAAAGCGATATCCACATCGTCATCCCAGGGGATAAAACCCTGATGACGCACGGCACCAATGGCTGTTCCTCCATAGGCAACGTAGGGTATATCAAGTAGGCGACATACGCGATCCAATTCTGCAAGAATGCTCACCGAGAGTTTTTGCAACTTTTTGAGCTCCTCTGGCTTATACTGTTTGTATGTCATTAAGGCCTAACCTTTCAAAAGTTATTTATTACATCAGGCAGTATGCCCACAGGCACACATACCCGATTCGTCATTATACAGGAAGTAGTATGTATACCACCAATTCTCATAGCTTTGTTATTTGCGCCTATAAAGAAAGTGAATTTCTTGAAGAGTGCATCACATCTCTCCTTGCACAAACAGAAGCAAGCACCATCCTTATGGCCACATCTACCCCCAACAAGCATATTACCCAACTTGCTGAGCGCTACAACATTCCCTTGCATATCAACACCGGGGAAGCAGGTATTGCAGGAGACTGGAATTTTGCCTTAAGCTGCGCCACCACCGAGCTTGTTACCATAGCTCATCAAGATGACATCTATGAGCCTCACTACACACATGACATGCTTCGACTCGTCAATCAAGCACAGGACCCCGTAGTATACTTTACAAACTATGGCGAACTGCGACAGGGAATGCGGGTTGACGATAACAAGCTTCTCAACACTAAGCGCATGCTCCTCAAGCCTCTCTGCAAGTCTCAAAACTGGAGTAAAAAGAGCGCAAAGCGTCGGGCTCTTGCCTTTGGCAATGCCATATGCTGCCCCTCTGTCACTCTTATTACGTCACGCTACACCGACAATCCCTTGTTTTATGCAAACTTTGGATCAAACCTTGACTGGGAAACTTGGGCACGCATGCTCGATATTCCTGGTAGTTTTGTATATAACACTCGTATATCCATGTACCACCGTATTCATGAAGAATCAGAAACCTCGCACCTTATTGCCAACAATAAGCGTGCTCAGGAAGACTATGCCATGCTCTGCCAATTTTGGCCTAAGCCCTTGGCCTGGCTTCTCAACCAACAATATAAAAAGGGGCAGGCAAGCAACGAAGAATAGGCCTGTCCTCCCCGTTGCAGCATTTGGTATACTATTACGATTGTCAGTATAAACTCAGGAGAAATGGTACGTATTTAATGAATGTATTAGTGGTCATTCCTGCATATAACGAACAGGATTGCATTGTGCAAACTGTCGAAGAACTACATGCAGTTGCCCCTGAATTTGATTACGTCATCGTGAATGACGGCTCAAAAGACGACACTGCGCGTCTAATTGCAGAACACAACTACAATGCCATAACTATGCCTATTAATGTAGGCCTAACTCCCGGCTTTAAAACCGGCATGAACTATGCTCTCAGGCATAATTATGATGCTGTTTTACAATTTGATGCTGATGGGCAACATCACCCCGCCTATATTCGCCCCATGGTAGAAACCATGCAGCAAGAAGGCGTCGACATTGTTGTTGGCTCACGTTTTGTTACTGAGAAAAAATCAGCTTCCATGCGTATGATAGGCTCCCGCCTTATATCGGGGCTTATTAAACTCACTACAGGTGCCAAACTTAATGACCCAACATCAGGCATGCGTCTTTATAATCGTTCTATGATAGAAATTTTTGCAACGCGAACCGACTTTGGTCCAGAACCCGACTCCCTAGCCTATCTCTTACGCAAGGGCATTAGTATTTCTGAGGTTCAGGTAAGCATGCGAGATCGCCTTGCTGGCGAGAGCTATCTCAACCCAATTAGCTCTATTAAATACATGATGCGAACCTGCTCATCTATTTTGTTCCTCCAATGGTTTAGGTGATAATCATGACTCCGACATTACGTATACTTTTAGTAATTGCAGCCCTAGGCCTTCTCTTTTTCATACGAGGCAAAATCAAAAGTGGTCGCTTAGAAATCATGGATTCTCTGTTCTGGCTTATTTTTTCTTTCTTGCTCGTATTAAATGCCTTATTTCCACAATTGGCTACGGCAAGTGCTCATTTCCTTGGGGTTGAATCGACCTCAAACTTCGTATTTTTGTGCGTCATAGGCGCCCTAGTTATCAAAAGCCTTTCCCTATCGGCTAAACTTTCCCTGCAGAAGGCGCGCATTGACGCGCTTGCTCAACACTTGGCCCTTGATGCCAAGGAGAACGAGGAAAAACAGGCATCACACCAGGCATAATAATTACCCCAGAAGACACGCTGGTCTTCTGGGGTAATTTTGTATATGTATGTAATTTTTTAAGCCATCTAACGCGACAAGTCTTGTTAGTAAGGTCCAAAATCTAGGCGAGCGGGGAAGTGATTTTTACGCTTATCCTCAGGCGGGAGTTGCATGTAATCCCCGTAAATTTGCTCTAAGGTGTATTCCAAATTAGCAGGGAAGCTAAGCTCGATATCTTCAAACGGCAGCTGACGCAAGGGCAAAAGGTCCTTAACATAGTAGGTTTCATTTAGACGGTCTGTGTCGTTGAGATAGGCAACGCGCTCCGTTTTAACTGAGCGATATCGATTACGAGCTTCTTGCTCCTTGGCGTAGGCCTTTTCCTTAGTAATGCCAATAGCTCTAAAGAAGTATGATGCGCAAAATGAAATGGCCTTGATCAGCTTACCTTTAATTCCGCCAACGATAATAACGGGCTTAGGAATACTAAGAAGCATGCGCACATGTGACCAATACCATGCATCCCAGGCCTGCTTGCGATAGAGCTTTTCATCGTCTGCCACATTATCAAAGGCATACAGGTCTAAGAATATACCTAAATCCAAAGGAAGATGAGCCAGAGCTTCTTCACAAAACTGTGTGCCCTTGAGCATCATGCGGGTTGTTGCGAGGGGATACTCGATATTGGTACCTGCATTAATAATGGTGTACTTGTCAGAATAGTCACGCTGGACAATTTCAATTAACGTTTCTAGGTCTTGAGAAAATAGCGCTACGTCAATATCGTCATCCCAGGGGATAAAGCCTCCATGACGCAAAGCTCCGATGCCTGTGCCCGCTATGGCCATATAGGGCAAATTATGCTCTGTGCAAATAGACACAAAATCTCGAAGAATCATCATTTCACATGCCTGTAGATGAGCAAGTGTTTCTTGATCGTATGTTTTCATATACTACCTTGTCTATGAAGCGTACTGTTTTACCCAATTATAGCGCAGCAAAGCCTTCAATAGCTATCGAGGGAAAGATATGCAGAAAATGGCGGGGCTGGTGCAGACAGGCTAAAACTTAGTATAATGAAGAGATATGTATCCCTGCGAAAGGCTTTATATGACGCCATCACATACCGCATCACTCGAAGATGCCTTAGTTACACGCAAGAATAATTTGGACATTATTCGCTTTTTTGCTGCATTCTCCGTTATTTTTGCTCACTCATTTACTATCACCCAAGGTCCTCAGTACTCAGACCTCTTCAGCCAGATATCAGGAGGCAATCTTAGTCTCGGAGGCCTTGCTGTGGGATTCTTCTTTTTCTATGGTGGCTTTCTTATTGCGAAGAGCTGCGAGAGAAGACCTCATGCACGTCAATATTTTACTGCTCGTGCGTTAAGAATCTTTCCCGAGCTTGCCTTTGTGATTCTAGCTACCACCTTTATTATAGGACCCCTCTTTACAACTGTAAGTCTGGGGGAATATTTTAGCTCTGCTTCCTGCTGGCAGTACCTCATTAACATAGCGCTGATACCCCAACATGCGCTTCCAGGACTCTTTGTTGGAACTCCCTTTGGAGGAGACCCTAACGGTGCTTTATGGACCCTGCCTGTAGAGTTTATCTGTTACATCATTTGTTATCTTGTCTACAAATTTACACATTACAAGGGCAAGGGCTTTCTTTCCTGCATAGTGGCACTTATTGCAACGAGCCTCATCTATACTGTCTACTATTTTCCTTTTTACTTAAGTGTTGTGCGCGCAATTGTGTTGTTCTGCATAGGCATTGTTTGCTATGTATATCGTGAACACATCAAGCTCGACACTCGACTCGGAATAGCATCCCTGCTTGTATTTGTGGCTCTCATCTTGCTGCACCTGCCCACGGTAGCTATGATTTTCGTCTTTCCCTATATGGCTCTCTATATTGGATTTGGCACGAAGCATAGCTTCTCTAACTTTGGTAAGCATGGCGAATTTTCTTACGGAATCTACCTATGGGGATGGCCAACTCAGCAGTGCCTTGTTCAACTGTTTGGCTACTCTATGCCTTGGTGGCTCAACGCCACTCTTGCTTGCATGATAGTTCTGCCTCTTGCCTTCATTAACTCGCGCCTGGTAACCGAGCCACTCAATCGATACCTGCGCTCGCGTCGCTCCAAAGCTTAAATTCAACAACCCTCTAGAAAGTAATAGTTATGCTACTTCATACTGCATTCTCAAGTCTTATTGGTCTGCTCTTGCTGTATACACCTGGCTATTTTTTGCTGAAAACAACAAACTTCCGCCAACTGCATTCAGTAGCTCTTGCACCTCTTATCACCATAGGCCTTGCCTCATTTATAGGGCTTCTTTTAGAAAAGGCTGGCATCTTTGTAGCACCCTATCTACTTTTTATTGTTCCAGCTATTCTGGCCTGCATAGCCTATGGCGCTACAAAACGTCCGGTAGAGAGCTTAAAGCTAGCTCGCCAACGCTCACGTGATCTGGGATTTCTTGCCCTTTATATTGGCATAAGCGCTCTAGCTGGATACTTCCTATTCTTGCGAATTCTTCCCTCGTTTGATGCCTTTTCGCAAACCTGGGACAATGTAACACATATGACCCTCGTGCAAAATTTTGCTGCCAATGGCAATTGCTCGCCGTTTGCCGTGTCCCACTACAGCCCTGGAAGTCTTACCCCCTATGGTGTAGACTCCGGATCTTCTAATTTCTACCCTGTAGCCTGGCATGTCTTTGCAGCAGCACTTTCATCCTTACTCGCCATACCCGCAGGAGCAGCAGAGACAGTTGCAAACTTTATATTTGCCTTTGTCGTATTTCCAGTAAGTACCTACGGCTTTATTAAGTACCTCACGCACAATAACACCTATGCCTTGATTGCTGGCGGGCTTCTTACTCCAGGATTTGCCATTTTTCCTTATCGCCTGCTTGTATGGACACCTTGTTTTCCCAACCTTGCAGGATTTGCTCTGGTTCCAGCCATTATTGTGTCCTTCATGAGCATCCTTGACTGGCACTTAACAAGTCGCCAGCGCATTTCATATGGCATTCTTTTTGCTATTGGCGTATTTTCCCTGATGCTCTTGCATCCTAATGCAGTGTTTACTGCAGCAACCATCATGATCCCGTACTGCGTTTACACAGCCTATCGCATAGGATCTCTCCATCCTCACAAGCGACTTGGTAAGCACACCTCCCTTATTGCTGCTTGGACTACAGGACTTGCTTGCCTCCTTATTTGGACGATTCTCTATAAACTACCTGCGCTTTCCTATATCACAAGCTTCCACTGGCCAAGCTCCGGAACTCTAGCAACAGCCCTCGTAGGTGCTCTTGACTTAAGTTTCGCTCTTCAGTGCACCCAATTTACTCTTGGCGCCCTTGTGTTATATGGCTTTGTCCAGGCGCTCAGACAAAGCTCTCTACGCTGGCTGGCTGCTGCCTTCTGTATTACGATTGTGCAATATGTGGCTGCTGCTGGCAGCGAAGGCTTCATCAAGCACTTCCTTACCGGATTTTGGTATACGGACGCTTATCGTATAGGCGCCAACGTCATGCTTGTTGCCCTGCCTCTTGCCTGTCTTGGTTTTGATCGCCTTGCGGGTAAGGCCATTATGTATGTGAAAGAAAACAAGCAATCCCTCTTCCATCAACACAGCAAGCTTAGCCCCCTAGCATTAGCCCTTATCCTAGGTGTGATCGTGTATTTCCCCACCGTTCAAATCACCGCCAATGTAGTTAAAGAAAACTTTTCCACACAGGTATGGACAAGCATTTATAACTCATATGGCGACAGTGATGAACGAGTACTCTACGATCCTCAAGAGCGCGCCTTCATTCAAAAGGTAAAAGAAATTACTCACGACAAGGGCATGATTGCAAATGTGCCTTTTGATGGCTCTATTTTTGCCTATCCTGCTGATGGCCTTGATACCTTCTATCGCAGCTTTACAACGCGCCCCACTGATGGGGAAATGCGCAACAGTGAAGTACTGCGACGTAGCCTCGCACAAATTGCCTCGCGCCCCTATGTTGCAAAGGCTGCAAAGGAACTTGGCATCTCCTACGTCATGCAGCTCGATTGCTACCCTGACACCCAGGAAGGGTTCCAGGAAGCCGGCTATGAAGAAGATAAGTGGAAGGGTATCACCTCCATTACGGAAAACACCCCAGGCTTTACCCTTGTGTTGTCCGAAGGCGACTGTCGCCTCTATAAAATTGACGCCGTTGACCAAGGCTAGGAATTAAAGCTTCTGGGTCACAGGCATAGTACAACAAAAGATTTCAGGAGCAATATAACAACGCTTCTGACAAATAAAAAGCTCGGCCCCCAAACACGGGGGTCGAGCTTTTTGACTATATGTTCGTGAAGGCAATCGAGGAGTTTTTAAGCTTCGCGCAAGAATACCTTATAGCCGCGGTATGCCTCATATACATCAGCCTTGCTGGTAACTTCCCAAGGTGAATGCATGGACAATACAGCTACACCAGAGTCGATAACATCCATACCGTACTGAGCCAAGATATAGGCAATGGTTCCACCGCCACCAGCATCTACGCAACCAAGTTCGGCCGTCTGGAAGCTGATATCTTCTGCATCAAGCATGGAGCGAATGCGTGCCATGTACTCAGCAGAGGCATCGTTGGAGCCACCCTTGCCGCCGGAGCCTGTGTACTTGTTAAAGCACATGCCGCGACCAAGGTAGGCTGTGTTCTTTGTCTCAAACACGCTTGCATAGGCAGGGTCAAAGCCAGCACTAACATCAGAAGACAGCATAGCTGAACGAGAAAGTGCTCGACGCAGAGCGACTTCGCCTTCTTCTCCTGCAAGAGCCATGATTTCACGCATGGCATTCTCAAAGAACTGAGACTGCATGCCCGTTGCGCCAACGGATCCAATTTCTTCCTTGTCTACCAATAGGCAAACAGCGGCGCGATCAGTAAGTTCGATATCAAGCTGGGCTTCGAGGGAAGTATAGGCACAAACCTTGTCATCCTGGCCATAGCCCATAATCATGCTGCGGTCAAAACCACATTCACGAGCACGACCTGCTGGAACAACTTCGATTTCAGCAGAAAGAAGATCCTCTTCTTCGATGCCATATTTTTCAAAGAGAAGCATCAAAAGCTGAGCCTTAATAGGCTCTTTTTCAGCAAGATCTGCAATGTCTTTAGGGCAGTCAGCAGTTACCGTCAGTGGCTTGTTGCCTGCCAAGATATCCAATGCCTCACCTTCGACAACTTCGCGGCCGGCCTTTTCCATCTGCTTGCGAGCAAGATGAATCAACAGGTCAGTTACGCAAAAGATAGGATCATCGGCATCCTCGCCAACAACTACATTCACACGCTCGCCCGAACGCTTAACAACTACACCATGCAGTGCCAAGGGGACAGTAACCCACTGATACTTTTTAATGCCACCATAGTAGTGAGTGTCTAAAAGGGCAAAGTCGCCAGATTCAAACACAGGATTCTGCTTGAGGTCGAGTCGAGGAGAGTCAATGTGAGCGCCCAGGATGTTCAAGCCGTCTGCCAAAGGACGCTTGCCAAGCTGCACAAGAGCAATAGCCTTTTCTTGGATCTGGGCGTATACCTTGTCACCCGCACCAAGCTTGGTGCCGCGCTCTATAGCCTCTTCCAAGGAAATATAGCCTGCTGCACGAGCGCGCTTAATGGCGGTTGCCGTGCATTCACGTTCGGTCTTGTTCTCAGACAAGAAGTCGATATAACCCTGAGAGATGGCCTCGAGCTCCTTGAGCTGTACTTCGGAGAATTTAGTCCAAATGTTCTTACGTTCCATACAATAAACTCCTTTATTTATAGATCTTGTTGCAGTATCTCACAAAGCGCCTCTCTCGACCAGGCCTTTGAGACTAAGGAGCAAAAGCTCTCCGTATGTTTTATCCTCATGCATTGAGAGCCTTAAATTTTCTAGCTTCTTAGTCGTAAGACTCAAACGACCTATGCGCCTAAAACATTGTGGGCACAAAAAAGTACAGAGCCCTCTTTGTAAAGAGAGCTCTGTACTGAGTCATATAATTATATGTAGTATGGCCTTATACTGGGTGGCTTGATGCGTACGCTCGTTAGACACCTGTCCTACATGCCATCGCGCAGGCGCTTAAGCTTATCTAGGGTCTGGGAGTCTATGCGCTCAGCAACCGTATTCTTACGTGCCACCTGTGGCGAATTGCTTACGCGATTGTCTTCCGTGCGCATACGCATTTCCTGAGAAAACCCGTTGGCACTCATGCGATTAATGCCTTCTGCAAAAACAGTGTTCTGAATGGTAGCATCCGAGCTTACCACCATGGTTTCAACACCACGGACACGAGCGTCATAGGCAAGCTTTTCAATAACCTTATCGGCGGATGAACCAGCAGGTGAAAACATAATCGTCACGCCACCGATCTTTTGTCGCTCTCCTGTCGAGAACTCATTGCGTCCTCCGTCAAACACAATGATGGCGTGGGTGTTTTGACCTGCAAAGGCCAAAACGTCGTTAATAAGGGCCTCACGAGCCTTATTAAAGGGATCATCCGTGTAGTCAGGGTCAGAAAGATGGCGATATCTGCTCCCTGAACGCAAAACATTATAGCCATCAACTATCAAAAGACGCTTTTTCGTCTTTGCCATAGAGCACAAACCCCCTTAGCTCTCTTATAAAAACTACCTGTTACTAAACCACGCGATTGCGTTTATCCCTTGATGCGATTCTGACGCATGAATTCATACATGCAGGCTGTTGCAGCCTGGGCAACATTAAGAGATCCAATTTCGCCAGCCTGAGGAAGACTTACCAGGAAGTCACAGTGCTCTTTAGTCAAGCGAGACAAACCCGTTCCTTCGTTGCCCATAACCAATACAATGCGTCCTTGCATATTGCTATCCCAGATGCAGTCACGCGCCTGCTCGCTTGCACCTGCTACCCAAAAGTCTTCCTTCTTTAACGAATCCAAGGCTTGAGCAATATTAGATACTTGAGCAAGAGGGATGTGAGAAATTGCACCCGCGGAACTTTTATAGGTTGCAGCTGTTACGCGAGCTGAACGCTTATTAGGAATAATGATGCCACTTGCACCAACGATTTCAGCAGATCGAGCAATAGCGCCTAGGTTACCTGCATCGGTAATGTGATCAAGAACCACAATAAGAGCGAAGCCTTTTTCTTCATACTGGGCCTGGGCAGCATCAATAATCTCTTGCAACTTAGCATAGTTAAAGGGTCGTGGTTTTGCCATAACGCCCTGATGGCTGCCACGCTCTGATTTTTCATCCAAAAGGCGGCGGCGAACAGTCTTTACTTCAACATCTGCATTGCGTGCCTTACGCAAAATATCTTCTACAAGACTGTCACGTTTAAGGTTGTCCGCAATCATGATAGAACTCATGGGCACATGGGTGCGCAGAGCCTCAAGAACTGGACGCTTACCTTCAATTAATTCACTCATATATATCCTCATCTAGTACAGCCCAAACCATGAAGCACATATACTTCCAAGGTCTTAGGCTTATCTATATCGTTTCTATGATGCGTGGGATTCAAAACCACCATCTGTATTGAGTACTTCCTCGCGAACGCCTGAATCAAGATCTACAGCCTCGCAAACGACACTATCTTCTACTTGAGACGTACGGAAGAATATGCCCCTAAAACGTTGCCTGCGTTGCACCGTACCACCTCGCGCAAACAAGGTATGACAGAGCTGCTGGAAGGATTGTTTCAAAAGCGGGGTTAAATCCTGGGATTTGGGACTCCGCCAGTCAAAGACAACGCTCCAGTACCGAAGGGCAACAACGGTAAATACGCAGACCACTGATGCTATGCCTATGGGCAGGTGAATAAGGCGCAGTCCAACATAGGCCATGGATCCACCAATGCCTGCAATGGCATAAAAGTTACTCTCTTGGAAAACACCAGGGATTTCGCCAACGGAAATATCACGCAGGGCGCCACCACCAACTCCCGTAAGCGCTCCGAGGATAATGGAATAGAGTATGCCAGCATCGCTCGCCATTCCCTTGCTCGCACCTGCCAAGGCAAAAAGGCCTACAGACAAGGCATCTGCAAAGAAGATGGTAGCGGGCAGATTGCGAAATATGCCATGGAAAAAGAAGGTGAACAGACACACACCCAGGCATATCATCACAAGATCGGAATGCTGCATAAAATAAAAGCCGTGATTTTGCAGGAGCATGTCACGGACAATGCCTCCGCCATAGCCGGTTAAAAACCCACAGACGCAGGCGCCAATAATATCAAGGTTGCGATCACAGGCAAACAATACGCCCGTAATAGCACCCACAATTACAGATGAATAATCGATGGCAGCAACGATTGAGGAAATATCGTGAAACATAGGTTCCTTGTCTTATCAAAAGCAGCCCCTTAGGAGGGGCTGCGTGTGAGCTGGTATAACGAACTTATGCGATGCGAGGTCCCTGAGGGGTGTCCTCAATTACAAGGCCTAATTCCTTTAAGCCATCGCGCACTGCATCGGCCAGGGCCCAATTTTTATCGGTGCGAGCTTGAGTACGAGCAGCCAAAAGCGCATCAACGGCTTCTTGTGTGCTCTCGCCTGCATACTCTGCAACAGCACGTGCAAGAGCAATAACTTCAACAGGATACTGAGCTTCTTCCTGGCTAAGGACAGAAACACCCAGGGCACCCATAAGTTCAACAATCTCGTCAAAGACCTGCTGCAAGGATGCACAGTCGCCGGCCTCGATGCTTGTGTCAGAAATAAGAGCGTTAAGCTCGGTTATGGAGCTAAAGATTACACCAAGAGCACCTGCGGTATTAAAGTCATCATCCATGGCATCAATAAAGCCTTCGCGTAGGCTTGTTGTAATTTGACGAAGCGCATCGTGGTCAAGCACGCCATCTCCCGGCTGGGCCTGCTCAATAAGCCAGCTAATGTTTTTAAGGGTCTGGCTAATACGAGCAAGGCTTGCCTCAGATTCCTGAAGACGTTCTGCAGAAAAATCGAGAGGGCTGCGATAATGAGCCTGAAGCATCAACATGCGCAAAACTTCTGGACGTGTAGTTTTCAATACATCGCGCAGAACGAGGAAGTTGCCCAAGGATTTAGACATTTTTTCAGAATTGATCTGTAGCATACCACCGTGCATCCAAACATTGGCAAAGCAGCACTGGTGGGCAGCCTCAGACTGGGCGATTTCATTTTCATGATGAGGAAATACCAGGTCAGCGCCGCCACCATGAATGTCAAACGGTAGTCCCAGATACTTATGAGACATGGCAGAGCATTCGATATGCCAGCCAGGACGACCAGGACCCCAGGGGGAATCCCATGCAGGCTCGCCAGGCTTAGCAGCCTTCCATACAGCAAAATCGAGCGGATCTTTTTTACGATCTTCCAAACCTTGGCCGTCTGCACGAAGGGCACGATGGCCGCTTTCCATTTCATCAACATTGCGGCCAGAAAGCTTGCCGTAGTCCTTAAAGGAGCGAACGGCAAAATATACATCGCCTTCTACCTCATAGGCATGTCCGGTAGCAATAAGCTCTTCAACAAGAGCAATCATCTCAGGAATTTCTTCTGTTGCCTTAGGACGAATATCAGGGTCCAAAACACCAACAGCACGCATATCAGCAATGAAGGCCTCGGTGTATTCCTGGGCTACCTCAGCAGCTGTCGTGTCTTCTTCCTGGGCGCGCTTGATAATCTTGTCATCAACATCGGTTACATTTTGTACAAAGGTAACATCTAGGCCGCGCCACATAAGATAGCGACGAACAGTGTCAAAAGAAATAAAGGTACGTGCGTTGCCGATGTGGATGTAGTTATATACCGTAGGACCACATACATACATGCGAATCTGTCCAGGAACGACGGGTTTCAGTTCTTCCTTCTGGCGTGATTGCGTATTGTAAATTTTGATCATACAGCTCCCTCATCTCATGGCGCTCGATATATAGGACAGGATAGCTTCCTGCACTACTTTAAATCTCTGATGTATGGTAGCACCACGCAGTGTCATACTGCGTGCTACCCCATCGTGATTTTATCAGAAATACCGTCACCCTGGACCTGCAAAGCCCAAATCCATGACAAAAGTTACGTCTAGACGCGTGGACCCCTCATGCCTCCTAGCAAACGAGATAATCCACGGATTTTTTGCTAACTTAGCAGCTCTATTTAAACATCGTGTTACACTGAGCCCATAATCACAGCATCGAATGCCTGTGAGGAAGGAGTTCTCATCCTATGAACCACATCCCTAACCAAAACGCCCGCTACACGCAAGAATACCTTGAGCTCGTGGCCTCTGAAGCCACATCCATTGCCGACAGGCGTGCCACTCGTCACTACATGGACACATCTACAGCCATTGTAAAGGGCCGTCATGTTGCCTCATCCTTTATTCCTCGTCTTTATGATGCCGAAAGCTTTCATACTATGCGCTTCATTACAGAGACGACACATGGCATATTGTGTAAGGTGATTCAGCAGTATCTTAACAATCCAGACTATCGACGGCTTTTCTCCTACGACCCGCGCCTCGTTGAGCTTATTTTGCTCCCGCGCGACTACCCCCATCTTTTACCCTTTGCTCGCTTTGACATCTTTCTTGATGAAGACGACATGAGTTTTGGCTTTTGCGAGTTTAATGCTGACGGCTCTTCTGGAATGAACGAAAATCGAGAAATCACCCGATCAATCCAAGATTCTCAGGCATATCAGCGCTTTGCCGAACGTCATAGCCTTGCGACCTGCGAACTATTTGATAGCTGGGTAGATGAATTCATGGCAATCTATGATAGCTACACCTATCGTGTAGACAATCCCCATATATGCATCTGCGATTATCTTGAACATGCTGTTATTGCAGAATTTGAGGTCTTCTGCGAATACTTCAAACAAAAGGGGATAGATGCAAGTATCTGCGACGTACGTAAGCTAAGCTTTGATGGAGAGGTGCTTGTAGATGACAAAGGTCAGGCTGTTCATGCAATCTGGCGTCGCAGCGTAACTAACGATGTTCTTGAGCACTGGGATGAATCCCAGGCTTTAATCGAAGCTGTTCGCGCTCATAAAGTTGCACTTATTGGCTCTTTTGCAGGTCACATTGTGCACGACAAGCAGATCTTTGAAGCCCTGCACCACCCTGAGACCCAGGCCTTTCTTACAGAAGAAGAACAGGCCTTTGTAGCTACTAGCGTACCTGTGACTAAATTTTTAGATGAGGCGCATATCAAGCTTGCTGATATACGTGCGAACAAGGACGCTTGGATTATCAAGCCAACCGACTCCTATGGAGCAAGCGATGTATTTGCTGGAAGCTTATACACGCAAGAGCAGTGGGAAGATCTCATTGACACCTATGCTAATAGCAAGGCTGGTGCTCCCTTCCTAGTTCAGCGCTATATTACGCCTTATAAAACACTCACCCTGCCCCCTGACTTAGGTATTAGCCAGCTTTCAGATGATGAAGTAGATTTTGCACCCACCCTATATAACAATCTTGAAGGCCTCTACTGCTACAACGGCCGCTTTACCGGGGTTTTCTCACGCCTTGGGCCTAAGGCTACTATTTCAAAACCCCTCAAAGGCATCACCTCCGCAACCGTCTGGGTAGACTGCTTTGATGCTTAATTAACATCACAAGGGAAACGCCCGGCCAACAAGCTCGGCATATATCCCCCTCATACCAAAACTCGCTCCGACGACTCAAAAGGTCACCGGAGCGAGTTTTTTCTTATATACAGTTAATAGCTAGCACAGTGCCGCTGTATAGCGGACAGCTAGGCATGCTGTTGTGTCAGCTTTTCTTCAAGCTCTAAGATGCGCTCTTCAAGCTTGTGCAGGTGTTCTAGCACAGGGTCGGGCAAGCACTCCTTGTGCTGAGAAGCGCTGTCAGATTCAGCCGCAACACGATGTCCGTCTCGAATAACAACATGTCCGGGAATACCTACAACCGTGCAATTAGCAGGAACATCATTTACAACAACAGCACCGCCACCAATTTTAGAATTCTTACCAATGGTAATATTGCCCAAAACTGACGCTCCTACACCTACAAGAACACCGTCCTCAAGCGTAGGGTGGCGCTTGCCTGTTTCCTTACCCGTACCACCTAGGGTAACGCCCTGATACAGCGTAACATCGTCACCTATGATGGTTGTCTCTCCAATAATGACACCCATGGCATGGTCGATAAAGAAACGACGACCAATTTGTGCTGCTGGATGAATCTCAACACCTGTCCAAAAACGTGTCATTTGCGAATGCAGGCGTGCAATGCTTTTCAGTCCGTGATTCCACAGAAAGTGCTCCCACACGTGCCACCATCGTGCATGAAGCCCGGGATAGCTGAGAAAAATAACTACGGAATTTTGAGCAGCTGGGTCGCGGTCCTTAACGGCGCGAATGTCTTCATGCATGGTGTGAAAAATATTCATGGAATTCTCCTTTTGTGTTTGCTTTATTCGATCAATGTGTCCCCCTTTAGGGACTAACAACATCGTTCGAGCAAACAAACAGCCTGGGCGGAGATGCCCTCTTCGCGTCCTTCAAAACCAAGACGCTCAGTCGTGGTTGCCTTAATTCCAATATTGTCTACAGGAATATCTAAGGCACAAGCTAGGCGCTTGCGCATGTCTTCCCGATAGGGGCTTAGCTTAGGAGCCTGAGCAGCAACAACGCTATCTACATCGCATATTTCAAAGCCTTCTTCACGAACACGCCTTGCCACCTCTGAGAGCAACACCAGCGAGTCCGCGTCCTTAAAGGCAGGATCAGTATCTGGAAAGAGCCGACCTATGTCTCCCAGACGCGCCGCCCCGATAAGAGCGTCACTTATGGCATGGGCTAGGACATCAGCATCTGAATGGCCTAAAAGGCCTTGACTATGTTCGATTTCAACACCACCAATAACAAGGCGCCTGTCGGGTGCAAAAGCATGTACGTCATAACCAAGACCTATGCGCAGTCCTTGGGTACTCATGAGCTTTCGCCCCCTTCTTTAAGCGCTAAAGCACGAACGGCTGAAGCGAGCATCATATAATCTTCTGGCACAGTGAGCTTAATATTGTCACGCTTGCCTTCTACAATTAAAATCTTGCCTCCCATACGCTCAATAAGAGAGGAGTCATCTGTCCCAACAAAACCATCTGACAGGGCAGAGGCATGGGCGCGGCGATAAATACCACACCGGAATACCTGAGGAGTTTGAGCATTCCAAAATACGCTTCGATCAGGAGTGCCGATAACAACCCCCTCGTCAACAATTTTTAAGGTATCAACAGCAGGATGAGCCACAATGGCGCCGTCACAATCGATGTTGCCTTTGACGGTATTGATCGTATGCATAATAAGATCTGGTGACACCAAAGGGCGAGCACCATCGTGCAAAACCACATATTCGAAGTCCTCAGGAACATATTCAAGACCTGAAAATGCAGATTCCTGACGGATAACTCCTGAAGGAGCAAAAACGATGGGCGTTACAAACGGGAAGGGCTCAATTGCCTGCTTCTTATATTCCTCGATACGCTCTTCTGGGGCAACAACCACGATAAGACCCACATCCCCCACGGCATCAAAGGCGCCTGCTGCCCAGGTAAGCATGGGCTTGCCTGCAATCTCTATCAGTTGCTTGCCGCCTTCTTGGCCAAAACGCTCGCCCGAACCACCTGCTAAGATAATTGCTGCAGTACTGGGCTTTTTATCGAGTCTACCTTCAAGACCCCGCACACAGGCATTGAGCACATAGCGATCAATGTCATCAAATAAACTTGCAGCTCCCTGTAGTACAGAGGGAACGGAGACGGGATCTGTGGAACTATTCATGGAAACTCCTTGGAGGCAGTAATGTGTTATCTGTAACGGTAACACCAAAATAGCGCGAGAGGGCCAACAGAGTCAAAATACTCGTGGATTTTCAACAAAAAAGTCGTGTAGATAGCTCATATCTACACGACTTTTGCTAGATGATGTGTGCCTACTGTGCTGACGAACCTGACATACCTGTCTGTCCGCCTGTGGTAGGACGGGAAGAACCTGTATTGTTCAGACTATAGTTAGTGAGCAAAAGTTCAGCTTCACGCACAATGCTATCTCGCTTACGAGGCTTCGGAATTTCTCCCTCGCCAGCAGTAAATAAAAGCTCCTCATTCTGCTCATCATATTCTACACAGATGATAGAGCCCGTATCCCAACGCCCTTTGAGAATGTCTTCAGATATAGCATCCTCAAGCAGGCGCTGAATAGCACGGCGAAGCGGACGAGCGCCAAAGACGGGGTCATAACCCTGGCGTGCAATATAGCGCGCGGCTTCCTTGGACACGGTAATACTCATCTGCTGCTCAATAAGGCGATCGCGCAGGTCAGCGATCATAAAGTCGACAATTTCAACCTGCTCTTCTTCGGTCAGTGCCTTAAACACAATGATTTCGTCTACACGATTGAGAAACTCAGGACGGAATAACTTTTTAAGCTCATGCATAACACGAGACTTGACTTCCTTGTCTCCCAAGCCTTCCTTTTGCTCTGTTGCAAAGCCCAAAGGTGTGGTTTGAATGATATTTCGAGCGCCAACATTACTCGTCATGATGATAATAGTATTGCTAAAATCAACAACCCTACCCTGGGAATCCGTTAAACGACCTTCTTCTAGAATTTGCAGAAGGATATTAAACACATCGGGATGTGCCTTCTCGATTTCGTCAAACAAGACAACAGAATAGGGGCGCTGGCGAACCGCTCGAGTGAGCTGACCACCCTCGTCATAACCCACATATCCTGGAGGGGCACCAACGAGACGAGAGACAGAATGCTTTTCCATGTATTCAGACATGTCAAAGGAAATGAGGGCCTCTTCTGCATTAAACAGAAATTCAGCCAGACTTTTTGACAACTCAGTTTTACCCACACCAGAAGGACCTAGGAAGATAAAGGATCCTGCCGGACGACGACGGTCCTTAAGACCTGCTCGACTTCGACGTATGGCCTTTGAAAGCGCGCTTACGGCCTCTTGCTGGCCCACAATGCGCTCATGCAAAACATCTTCCATGCGCAAAAGCTTAGACGTCTCTGCTTCCGTTAAGTCAGAAACGGGAACGCCTGTTGTGGTAGATACAATATCGGCAACATCTTGAGCACCAATAAGCTGCAAGCTCTTGCTTGCATGCTCTTCCCAATCCGCCTCGGCCACCTCACGCCTATGCTGTAGCTCTTCTTCTGTATCGCGCAGAGCAGCTGCCGTCTCATAATCCTGGGAAGCTATGGCCTGCTCTTTTTGAGCGCGTACTGCTCGAAGCTCGTCATCAACAGCTCGAATCTCAGGAGGGAGGGTCATGTTGCGAATACGCATACGTGCCCCCGCTTCGTCCAAAACATCAATGGCCTTATCAGGCAAGAAACGATCTTGAATATAGCGATCTGACAGAGCAACCGCAGCCTTTAGCGCCTCATCAGAGAATCGTACCTGATGGTGAGCCTCATAGCGGTCACGCAGGCCTTCTACAATACGCAGGCTTGTTTCTTCATTGGGCTCAGAGACAACAACGGTCTGAAAGCGTCGATTGAGAGCAGAATCTTTTTCTATATGCTTTCGATATTCGTCAGTAGTTGTTGCGCCAATAACATGCAGCTCTCCGCGTGAAAGAGAGGGCTTTAGAATGGAAGCAGCATCAAGAGAGCCTTCTGCAGAACCAGCGCCTATAAGCGTATGCAACTCATCGATGAACAAAATAATGTCTTCAGCGGCAATAACTTCTTTAAGGCACTTCTTCATGCGATCTTCAAACTCGCCACGGTATTTAGAACCAGCAACCATGGCTGAAAGGTCCAAGGTATACAGGCGCTTGTTACGCAGGAGCTCGGGCACTTGATCGGCCACAATAAGCTGGGCAAGGCCTTCTACAACAGCCGTCTTACCGACACCTGGCTCACCAATGAGCAAAGGATTGTTCTTTTGGCGGCGTGAGAGAATCTGCATAAGTCGCTCAAGCTCGCCAGCTCGTCCAATTACAGGATCCAAGCTACCCGCCAAGGCTTTTTTAGTAAGGTCGACCCCATATTCTGCAAGCATAGAGCTCTCATCGTTACCCATAAGGGTGTCGATAAAGCCCTTGCCCGCAGCAACGGGAGAGGGGCCCACCAAATCGTTAAGGGCAGTACGTATGCTGTCGCCCGACACATTAAGGCGTGCAAGCACGTCAAGGGCAGTGCCAGATCCTTCGCGAACCATACCGAGCAGCAAGTGCTCGGTAGAGATATAGGTGGATCCCATTTGCATAGCCTCGCGTAGGGAGTTTTCCAACACGCGCTTCACCCGGGGAGTAAAACTTAAATGACCAGAGCAATCAGCCTGTGGATCAATGTCAACTAGCTGCTTAATGGTGGCCACTACTGCCTCGTATCGTACACCTTGACGCTCAAGCGCCTTAGCAGCCAGGCCATCTTCTTCTTTAATCAAGGCCAAAAGGATGTGCTCTGTACCAACATAGGGCTGGTGAAGAGAGCGTGCTTCGTTTTGTGCAAGCACTAAAACCTTTCGTGCCTTGTCTGTAAACTTATCGAATGACATAGGGTTCCTCTATTCTATTTAGCCCCCCTTGCAAGCAAGGAGGGCTAAATGCGTGTTTGAGTATAACCATTGTTGTAGTGTGTTGCGTGCACGCCACTAAGGCAAAGCCCACGCAAACACAAGCCGTGTCTTTAGTAGAGCTTAGCACCTGCTGGAATATGAGGATCAAGCATGAGGCAATGAAGCTTTTCGACGCCTTCTTCCTCATGAACAGCAGAAATAATCATGCCGCAGGAATCTATGCCCATCATCTTGCGAGGAGGTAGGTTTGTAATGGCAACGAGAGTCTTGCCCAGCAGATCCTCTGGCTCATAGGTGTCATGAATGCCACTTAAGATAGTGCGATCTACACCACTGCCATCATCAAGGGTGAACTGCAAAAGCTTTTTAGACTTAGGAACAGCCTGGCAGGCCTTTACCTTAACAGCGCGGAAGTCAGACTTGGTAAAGGTTTCAAAATCTACCATGTCTTCAAACAAGGGCTCAATTTCCACCTTGGAAAAATCAAGTGGAGCATCTGAAATCAAGGGTGCAGCAAGGTCTTGTGAAGCTTCTTCAAAGTCCTCAGCGAGCACACCTGCCTCTTCAGCCCTACGAGGGTCTCCCAGGGGCTTCATCTGAGGGAAGAGCAATACATCACGAATAGATGCCTGGTCGGTAAGCAGCATAACCATGCGATCGATGCCGATACCAACGCCGCCAGCAGGAGGCATGCCGTATTCAAGAGCACGAATATAATCAGCATCGTAGCCCATGGCTTCGTCATCAAAGTCTTTAGCTTCAACCTGAGCCTTAAAACGTTCAGCCTGGTCAACAGGATCGTTAAGCTCGGTGAAGGCATTGGCATATTCGTGGCCACAGATGAACAACTCAAAGCGATCGGTTAGGTTTTCATCACTTGGCTTTTTCTTGGCGAGAGGAGATACCTCAACAGGGTGATCAAGAACAAAGGTAGGCTGAATGATCTTTTCTTCAGCTAATTCACCAAAGATTTCAGCAATAAGCTTACCCTTGCCCCACTGCTCTTCAACCTTGATGCCTGCTTTGGTACGAGCAATCTCACGAAGCTCGTCAATGCTGCGCTCAAAGCTAACGTCTTCGCCTGCTGCTTCACTAGCAAGCTCAATCATGGTTTTGCGCTGCCAAGGACCTGCAAGATTAATAGCCTGACCCTGGTATTCAATCTCAAGGCTACCCTGGGCAACCATAGCAGCTGCCTGGAAGATGCCTTCGGTCAAAACCATCATACCTTCAATGTCAGTAAATGCCTGGTAGGCCTCAATTGTGGTGAACTCAGGGTTGTGATAAGGGTCCATGCCTTCGTTACGGAACACACGACCAATTTCATATACGCGCTCAAAACCACCTACGAGCAGGCGCTTTAGCGGAAGCTCGGTTGCAATACGCAGGTAGTAATCACGATTAAGGGCATTATGATGCGTGATGAAGGGGCGAGCATTAGCGCCACCCATGATGGCCTGCAGGAAGGGGGTTTCTACTTCATAGAAGCCCATTTCTTCATCCATATAACGACGAACAGCGCTGATAATCTTAAAGCGAGCCTCAAAAGTCTTGCGTACATCAGGGTTCATAACCAAGTCAACATAGCGCTGGCGATAGCGTGTTTCCTTATCAGCCAAACCATGGAACTTTTCAGGCAAAGGACGCAAGGACTTGCTCAGAAGGGTAAAGGAGTCAACAGCAACCGAAAGCTGGCCGCGACGCGTGCGCATCATGGTACCAGATACGCCAATCCAGTCACCCATGTCCAAATCCTTCATTTCTGCAAAGGCATCTTCGCCGAGCGCATTTACGCGGCAGAAAAGCTGAATATCATCAGTGGTGTCACGTAGGCCCATAAAGATAATCTTACCCTGGTCACGCTTGGCCATAATACGACCGGCAAGCTCTACGCGGTCTTCTGTGGTCTCACCATCTTCAAGGTGGCCATAGAGGGTATTTAGGTCAGCAACATGGTGAGAGTAGTCAAATGCCTGACCATAGGGAGCCTTGCCTTGAGCAAGCAAGGCCTCACGCTTGGCGCGGCGAACCTCAATAGGATCGTCTTCAATTATTTCTTGCGTAGCTTGGGGCTGATCGCTCATGAAATACCTTTCTATATAAATCTCTGTGTACGTTTGGTATAAGGATTCTTCTGTATATCCTAAAAGAATGCCTGTCCCATCCTAGTATGCAAAAAGCTTTGCTTAGCCTGCGCCTCAATAAGCTATGTTCTCATACAATGAACATAGGAAAGAAGAGCTGGCAAGCAAAGCTATGAGTGCAAAAACGGGTGGCGTATTTATTTAATATCAAGAACCGTAAGAGGGATAACGCGGCCCGTTGGACCAACAGCAGTTACCTTGTCACCCTTTTTACAGCCCAAAAGTACAGATCCTACAGGAGATTCGTTGGAAATCTTACCTGCAGCAACATCTGCTTCAGCGCCACCAACGATGGTAAAGGTGCGCTCGCGACCATCCATGTCAAGGGTAACTACGGAGCCGATATTAATATGGTTGGACTTCTTAACAGCAGCAACAACAGTAGCCTCGCTCAAAATGCGTGTGATTTCTGCAATACGAGCTTCCATCATACCCTGTTCGTTTTTAGCGTCGTCATATTCTGCATTTTCAGAAATATCGCCAAATTCACGGGCAATACGAATGCGCTCGCCAATTTCGGCACGCTTCTCGTTTTCGAGGTAGCTCAACTCTTCTTCGAGCTTAGCCTTGCCTTCTTCAGTGAGAATATACTCTCGATCTGTCATGTTAGTTCCATTCCATAGGGGTTTATACCAAAGGTGTAAGTATATACAAACACAAGACGCTCGTGGCGTCTTGTGTAAGTGATGTACGTGATTGTACTATGCTTCTTCTTTTTCTTCAGAAGATTCTTGTTCTGTAGCACGCTGCGCTGCCTTTTTAGGTGCAGGTTTTTTAGCAGCTGGCTTTGCTTCAACGACTTCTTCTTCATCGCTTTCAAGCTCTTTTTTGCCAGAATCCATGCCATCGCGCAAGTTTTTAACTGTCTTGCCAAGGGCGCTACCGAGCTTTGGAAGATTTTTTGGGCCAAAGATAATCAAAATCACAATAAGGATGATGATGAGCTCTGGGGTGCCCATTCCAAAAATACGCATTTTGCCTCCAATACGTGGTACTGCTACCAACTGATCTACTATCTAAAAAAGGGACGTCCTCTTCACCATAGAAAACATCCCTTTTATATATGCATGGTCGGGATGACAGGATTTGAACCTGCGACCCCTGCGTCCCGAACGCAGTGCTCTACCAAACTGAGCCACATCCCGTTATACAAACTGGTTGAATAATCGGCGTGGTAATAGTATCACATTTTACGATATCTGGGGCACAAGCGAGCTGACTTTATAGGTATTTACGCTCAGCGGTTAGGGGCGAACAAATACCATGCCACGCTGAACAGGACCTACTGAAACGGTCTGCCCGAAGGTTGGAGCATGTACCATTTGTCCGTTGCCAATGTATACGCCGCAGTGGCCCGTGTTGGTGCAAATATCACCAGGCTGTGGGTCACTTACGCGCTGCCATCCTAGGAAGCTTGCGGCGGTACCCAGGCGCCTGTGGCTACCTGACACTGCATAACTTACCAAGCCAGAGCAGTCATAGCCGTTAGGGCCTACACCACCCCATACATAGGGCTGACCCATGGCGCTATAGGCGCGACTTACAATGGCATTACCTGAGCCTGGATTGTAGGAAGGCTGAGGCTTTGGCGTAGGCTTGGCAGCAGAGCCACCGCCTGAGGTGCTTGATGAGCCGCCACCGGATCCAGAACTTGCCTGGCTTGCAGCGGCAGCTGCTGCTTCACGGACAACCTGAGCAGCACGAGCCTGTTCGGCTGCTGCCTGGGCAGCACGTTCCTGCTCAAGAAGCTCAGCAGCTTCAGCACTTAGGCTGTCATACGTTGCCTGCATACTTGCAACGGTTTCCTGGGCTTCGTCTTCAATCTTTTTAGCTTCGGCAACTTTTTGCTTAGCTACCTCAGCCTGAGCGGCGTATTCGCGCTTAGAGGACTGAATAGTTTCGCGAAGCTGCTTTGTTTCAGAAACTAATGCAGCGTCGTTTTGGTTCATCTGGCTTAACAAATCCCAATTTGTTGCAAATTCTTCAAAGCTGGTTGCTCCCAGCAAAAGTTCTAATACAGAAGAAGCGCCTGCTCGATACATGCTGCGGGTACGTACACCCAACTTGTCCTGGTAGGAGCCAATCTTTCCATTGGCGTCCTCAAGGCGAGCCTGTGCTTCTGCCATGAGTTGCTCAGCTTTTTCCTGAGCCTGGACTGCTTCCCAGTGCTTGTTACTTGCTTCGTTGAGCGTCTCGCGCATGCTGTCAAGTGAGGCAAGGGCTGCTTCAGCCTCTGCCTTCTTGCTTGCTGCGGTTGGAGCAGCGAGCGCAAGACTTGGAAGACTAAGGCTTAACGCAAGAGCGCAACCAAGTACTGCCGGAAGAGTAGCTTTTCGTATTTCAGCTCCATTTATTTTGATCATGGAACCTCCTCGATTAGTTCGTTTTAGATGCGTTGTGCACAAAAGCTAGAGGCTCATATTACCAAATACTGGCTATATATGGCGATATTTTCTATAAATACTCATAAGAAATGTTACAAGCTTCTATATATTGTGCTTCCTGCATCGTGCCACCCCAAAACACATATGCGCCTATCGGCAAGTGGCACTGCTTATACGACCGTTGCTATTGTACCCTATGATGCCAGCCACCACCCCTCTAGCCAGGCATATCTTCAGAGCATCTATACACTATCTATATATTTTTTATCTAGACAAAAAGCCCAGCTTTCTCTACACACCCTATAGTACAAGCACCACTACGATACACAGCAATGGCCGAAACTACCTTAGGCCGTCTTTTGTGTGAACCAGAGCCACTGCAGGCCATAAGTACTGGTAATATAGTAGTTTGCAAGCTCACAGATCAAAGCTCCCTCCTTGGCGTTTCTTAACCTCCAATCGAGGAAGCTGCCAAGAATCGCTCACATATGGGATGAGGGGACATGCGCTATTGTCCTGCCCGTGTCGGCTCCCATCTCTCGATCGCAGAGCTTTTTTACGGTACGTCTATAGAATCAGAAAGAAGATGAGTATGGATCTAGGTTTACTGCTTTCCCCCTGGAGCATTGTGCCCTTTGTCGGCATGCTGCTCTCCATTGCCATCATCCCGCTCGCAAGACCACACTGGTGGGAGACCCATCAGCTCCATGTTTCCATCTTTTGGTCTTTGCTTTTTTGCATCCCCTTTGTAGCCTTCTTTGGAGGCCACGTCTTGTATGAAAACCTTCTCGAAGCTATTCTGCTTGACTACGTGCCCTTCATCGTGCTGCTCTTTGGTCTTTTTGTTGTATCTGGCGGCATTGCTATTAAAGGAACCATTGCAGGTACCACCAAAAACAACATGGGCATCCTGCTCTTAGGTGCCGCCCTTGCAAGCTGGATTGGAACTACGGGAGCTGCCATGCTTCTGATCCGTCCTTTGCTTAAGGCGAATGCCTGGCGCAAACGCAAGGCTCATATTGTGGTCTTCTTTATTTTCTTGGTAGCCAATATTGGTGGCTGCCTTACTCCTTTGGGTGACCCACCCCTGTTCCTGGGCTACTTACGTGGTGTCCCCTTCTTCTGGACCATCGAACACATTGTTCCTTTATTGGTTCTCAATGTTGCTGTACTTCTTGGTGTGTTCTATCTCATGGATCGCCGCTTCTGCAAGAGCGAATATGCAGAAGGACGCAGCCCACTAGATACACAAGTGGGAGAAAAGCAGCCCATCCGCATCGAAGGCGTGCATAATCTTATCTTCTTGTTCATGATTATTGCAGCTGTTATCCTTAATGGCTCGATTCCTTCTATGCCACTCTTCCAAAATCCTGATGGCAGCCCTATTGCCTGGCTTGTTCCTTTCAGTGAGGTACATTTGGGAATTAACTTCTTTGCTCAGATCATACTTATCTTGCTTGCTGCCTTCCTGTCAGTTAGGACTACCAAGCCTGAAGTTCATGAGCACAACGACTTCAACTATGAACCTATTGCAGAAGTTGCCCGCCTCTTTATTGGTATCTTCATTACCATGATTCCTGCCTTGGCCCTCCTTCGTGCCAATGGTGCAAACCTTGGCATCGACAGCCCCTTGGGCTTCTTCTGGGCTACAGGCTTACTGTCAAGCTTCCTGGACAATTCGCCCACCTATGTCGTCTTCTTAACAACAGCGGGTGCCTTGGGCGCAGAAAGCGGCATTGTCACCACTGTTGGCACTGTTGCTGTTGCTAACCTCTTGGCTATTTCTGCAGGTGCGGTGTTTATGGGTGCCATCACCTACATTGGCAATGCTCCTAACTTCATGGTTAAATCCATTGCAGAAAAAGACGGCGTAAAGATGCCTTCCTTCTTTGGCTATATGGGCTGGTCTATTGCCATTTTAGTACCCCTCTTTATTCTCAACAGTCTGCTCTTCTTTATCTAAGAAAAGCCCAAGACACATAACTTGCGCATGATCTTTAATCCCCGTGCGTTCAGACCCTATCAGAATGATCTCACTCATTCTGATAGGGTCTTTTTTTATCCACAAGAACTATCCTACACGTTAGGAGGCCTTGGAGCGGATTAGACCCTTTGTTGCCAATCGCTCTATACTCACAAAAAAACGAGGGAGTACTACTGAGCACAAGCAAGATCCAGGGTGGATACAAGCCCTCTTATTTAGGCTACGCTCGGGGGCGTTGTTTTCTAATTTGTTACCTTTTACCTGCGGATATAACATTTATTCTTTAAATGCGCTATATTGAAGTCAGAAGAAAAGATGCACGTCATCTCTCTTAGAATTCCAGATTGTATGATGGCATCTTTTGCAACTAGCTGTGCCCCATATGTTAAAGAGGTGATTGATATGGAGATTACCGTTACTGGACGTAAGATGAACGTAACCGACGCCCTTCGTGACTATGCCTTGAAAAAGATCGGCGGCGACATCGAGCGCATGGATGTTCATCCAACAGATGCTGAAATTGTTTTGATGTTCGAACAAAACACAGCAAATCCGCTCCCTGCTATCTGCGAAGTGACCCTGCATATGAAAGGCCATGTCGTTCGCGTTGAAGAAGCAGAAGCAGACATGTATGCTGCTATCGACGTTGCAGCGGCCAAGGTGCTCCGTCAGTTGCGCAAATATAAGACACGCGTCATTGACCGTCGTGTTCGCGCAAGCGAAATTGCCCAAGAAAAGCGTCATGCCCAGGCAGAAGAACTTAACCTTGATGATTTGATGCAGGATCTTGCTGCAGAAGATGATGAGATTCTACGCGTTAAGGAAATCACCCTGGTTCCTCTGACCGAAGAAGATGCTTTGATCCAGATGGATCTTTTGGGACATGACTTCTTCGCCTACATCGATCGCGACACCAATGCCTTCCATATTTTGTATCGTCGTGACAATGGAGGCTATGGCCTGCTTAAGCATGTCGATTAATGCTTGATTAACACAAAGACTCGCGTGGACACATAGGTCCCGCGAGTCTTTTTATTGTGAAGGAGCACCGCTGACAGCTGATGGTCGGCGGTGCTCCTTCGCGTGTTATGAGAGGTCCTCAAAAGCTGCAATAACCAAATCAGCAAGCTCTTTCATACCTTGTTTTGTTGGGTGAGTTCCCTCATAGGAATCATAGGGAATCTGTGCCTGGGCGATATCAAGCAAGATGCAGTTCTTTTCCTGCACTGTCTGACGGATTGCCTTGTTGTAATCCTCTAGACAGGCCTCAAACCGCTGTGTAAGGCGCTTTTCTGGATGATCCTTAACAACAGCGTCCAGAATAGTGCAGCATGCAATCTGAGCCTTTGGGTAGCGCTTATGAAGCTTATCGAGCATATTTGCATAGGCAGGAGCAAACTCATCAGGAACTGAAATGCTTCGTCCAAAGTCATTTACGCCAAAATATAAAACAATGAGCTCTGGCTCGGCACCATCTGGGCCTGCAAGGGCCTCTATGCGCTCATCGCTTTGCCCTGCAGGAAAACTCTCACCAGAAACAAGGCTTCCTGAATAGGAGGCGTTTGTTACAAGACGTGCCTGCAGGCGACTCATTACCTGATGCCACCAGGTGTCTTCTATCTTTAATACCTGAGTATTCTGGGCATTTTCACCCACGTAAAAGACTTCAAAGCCCTCGGGAGTAATGCCTTCAAAGGTGCTAATGGAATCTCCAAAAAATGAAATAGTGCAACCACTAAACTTCACGGTGCGTTCGATCCTCTCTTAGTTGAGCATGTTGGCCAAGAATTCCTTGGTACGTGGATGCTTAGGATTCGTGGCCATTTGTTCTGCAGGGCCGCGTTCTACGATATAGCCGCCCTCCATGAATACAATACCATCAGCGACATCGCGAGCAAAGTTCATATCATGGGTAACAATAACCATGGTCATGTGTTCTGCAGCGAGGTCTCGAATTACATGCAAAACTTCCTGAGTAAGCTCAGGGTCGAGAGCAGAGGTAGGTTCGTCAAAGAAGATGATTTCAGGCTTCAATGCCAAGGCGCGCGCAATAGCAACACGCTGACGCTGGCCACCGGAGAGCTCGCAGGGAACCATGTCTTCCTTGCCTTCAAGGCCAACCTTGCGCAAAAGTTCACGAGCTTCCTTTTCCACTTCTGCCTTGTCTCGCTTCTGCACGTGAATAGGAGCGTCAGTAATATTGCGCATAACGCTAAAGTGAGGGAAGAGATTAAAGCTTTGGAATACTAGGCCAAATCGAGAACGAGCCTCTTTGATAACGGCCGGTGAGGAATACTGTGCCACGCCGTCTTCACCCATGGTGCACACCTTAAGATCGCCATAGGTAAGCTCGCCACAGTCAAAGCGATCAAGCATGGTCATGCCACGCAAGAGGGTAGATTTACCAGAGCCCGAAGGGCCAATAATTGCAACAATCTCGCCTTCGGCTACCTGCATAGTGATGTCACACAGGACCTTGTTATCACCAAAGCTTTTGCTGCCATTTTGAAGGCGTACGATAATGTTTTCTTCTTCAGTAATCATGACACTATCCTAATCGTGGTAGTAACTCATCTTTTTCTCAGTACGGTTCAATACAAATTCTACAACCAAGCACAGCAACCAGTACAGAAGGGCGGCCCACAGGAAGGGCTCCATGCTTACCTGAGCTGCACTTGTGGTCTTAGATGCGCTCATAAGCTCGCCAACACCGATAACAAAGGCCAAGGAGGTATCCTTTGCCATGGTGATGACTTCGTTACCCATGGCAGGAAGGATGCGCTTGATTACCTGAGGCAGGATAATACGCATAAAGGTTGCCTGCTTAGAATATCCCAAAACCTCAGCTGCCTCATACTGACCACCTGGAATGGACTGAATGCCACTGCGATAGATTTCAGCAAAGTAGGCTGTTGAGTTAATGATAAATGCAATCATGCAGGCAGCAATCTGCCAGGAAGGCGTGAGCTGCATATGGAAGAGGTAATAGGGACCAAAGAAGATGGCAAGCAGTTGCAACATCAAAGGAGTGCCACGCAGGATAGAGATACAAATCTGCGTAAAGCGTGCAAGAGGCTTAAAGCTACTCATGCGACCCAAGGCCACAATTACACCCAAGGGCAGGCCACCAAGCAAGGTGACGAAGAAGATTTCAAGGGTGATCAAAAATCCCTGACCCAAGATACCAAGCAAGGTAGCTAGGCTCATCTTATTGTCATCATGAGAACTTGCAACGCCCGCACCAGCTGCAACAGGAGTGGTTTCAATTTTCTGGCCAATGCAGCAGTTCTTCATATCAAGGCCATACTGCTCATAGCGCGCAGCGATATCTTCTACAGCACCATCTTTAAGCATTTCTTGAAGAGTCTTAGAAACGAGCTGAGCTTTTTCTACATTGCCCTTTTTGAAGCCAATTGCTAAGTGCTCGTCTGAAAGACCAGGCTCAAGTACACGGAACGTACCTGGCTGAGCGGCGGACTGGTACAAGGCCACCGTTAAGTCACAGGCAATGGCATCACATACGCCAGATTCGAGATTTCTAAACCCTAAGGTATAGTCCTGAATTTGCTGCAGCTCTGCAAAGGAATCCAGGAGTTCCTTATTCTTTGTTGTAAGCGCTTCGACAGCAGCAGAGTCAATCTGGGTATTAACAACCTTGCCTGCGAGCTGACTTTGCTCAACGACAGGAGAATCAGAACGAACAACTAAGACCTGCTTATTGAGCATATAGGGCTCGCTGAAGGTATAATCCGCCTCGCGACCCTCCATGGTAAATGCCGTCCAAATACAGTCAATGGTATCTGAATTAAGCAGAGCATCTTTTGCATCCCATTCAATGGGGCGAACCTCAAGGTTCCAGCCATTGCGACGTGCCACCTCGCGCGCCATATCAACGTCGAAACCGATCATCTCACCTTGATCGTCAATAAAGCTATATGGTGGATTAGCCGCATCCACACCCATCACAAAATCATTTTCGCCCCTGCTAGGCTGGCCTGCACAGCCTGCCATAAGCAAGGCCATACAGATAAAGATGCCTGCAAGAAACGCGGACCATGCGCGGGTCTTTTTGAAGGCTGTCATCATCATTCATCTCCTTGTAAAACGTCGTAATTCATGCATTTTTCTGAATGCATAAACAAGCCCATTATATACAAGTTTTTGCTATTTACCTGAATTTTTTTTCATAATTATTAGCTGAATGAAGATGAAAGCATCAAAATCATGCATTTTCGTTCAAATTTTTCGTAGTTTTATAAGTTTTTCCACCCTAAATTTGTATACGCATTTATGGAGGGCAGAACCTAAAAACACCCGTAAGAACAAAGTACCCACCTGCTTACTTTGGCGGGTGGGCGGTCGTATTTTGGCTGTGAATGGTCATGGGCAGACAATATCGCTGCGGAGCCTGCTCGGACCAATCTCGCGGCGGCCACTCCTTGCGTTCCCTGCACACGTAAGGCTTTCGAATATCTAGGGAAATGCCGGATATATGCTTAGTCGTAGTAGTAACTAAAGCCCTTTTCAACACGATGAAGTCCTGCTTCAATGATCAGGCAGAATGCCCAGTACATGAGAGCTGCCCAGACAAAGGGCTCCATACTCACCTGGGAGGCACTTACAGATTTTGCAACACTCATAAGCTCCCCTATGCCAAGCACAAAGGCAAGGGAGGTATCTTTTACAAGAGTGATTACCTCATTTCCCATAGCAGGCGTAACCCGCTTTGCAACCTGGGGGATGACGATACGCACAAAACATTGGAGGGGCGAATAGCCTAAAACAGCTGCTGCTTCGTATTGTCCACGAGAAATAGACTGTATACCTCCACGGTAGATTTCTGCAAAATAGGCTGCATAGTTAATAACAAAGGCAAGAATGCAGGCAGATATCTTCCATCCAGCTGAAAGCTGGATACCAAACAGGTAATAGGGACCAAAGAATACAGCCAAGAGCTGCAACATGAGAGGCGTTCCTCGCAGCAAGGAAATAAAAAACTGAGCAAGCCAAGCAATAGGCTTTATACGACTCATGCGTGCAAGTGCCACCACCATACCTAGAGGGACAGAGCCAATAAGTGTGCAGGCAAAAATTTCAAGGGATAGCTCAAAACCTTGTGCCAAGATGCTGAGCATTACAGACCATTCCATTTCATATCTCCCAACAAAAGGCCCGTTTGGCGTTTTGTTTGAACAATCATTCAAAGCGCCATAACGGGCCTTATACACTCCGAGTGTTTTCTAGTTAATCAACCAATTATTCATTGACAAGCCATACTGCTCATAGGCCTGAGCAATACGAGCAACCGTGCCATCCTTATACATTTCGCGCAGGGTCTCATTTACTTGACGGACACGAGCATCATCGCCCAGCTTAAAAGCAATGGCATAGTGCTCTTCAGAAAGAGCAGGCTCAAGCATTGTGAATATGCCAGGCTTTGCTGCCATTTGATATTCGGCAACTGACAAGTCGCAGGCAACTGCATCAACAGCTCCGCTTTCCAAATCCATAAATGCCGTGTTGTATTCGGCAATTTCATCGAGCTTTGCAAAGGTATCGGCTAGTCCTGCCTGATTATCCTGCAAAACATGTAAGGCAGAAGAATCAACCTGGGTTTCTACGGTCTTGCCAGCAAGGCCTGCAAGAGACTGTATGCCTGAGTTAGCTCGTACAACAACAACTTGCTTGTTGAGCATATAGGGCTCACTAAAGGCATATTTGCCTTCACGGCCCTCTTTAGTAAAGCCATTCCAAATACAGTCAATGCTTCCGGAATTTAGCAGCTGATCTTTAGCATCCCAGTCAATGGGCTCAGTAACCAATTCCCAGCCATTGCGCTGTGCAACTTCGCGGGCAAGATCAACGTCAAAGCCAACAATCTGACCTGCGTCATCCCTAAATCCATAAGGTGGATAGGCATCGTCAAGACCAATAACTAAACGAGGTTTATCCGAAGCTGGATTGTCAGCAGCCTTATCCAGCAGGGCGCAGCCTGCAAGACCGGGCAGCAGCATACAACACAGGAGTAAGGCGCCAATGTAGAAATTTTTCTTTCCTGAAACCATGGGATGATACCCGCCTTTCTTATACGTGATCGATAGGCATTCTTGCCGCGCATCGTGTTACTGTTTACTTTATCACTCCGCCGTACTAAAGTGATTTCAGTATAAACCAGCCTCAATCAAAGATTCAAGTCCCAATTTGCACTGTTCTATCCTCATTTAGCACGTTGGAAACATTTGCTATAAAGGAGGTATATATCCAGAGGGTCGTTATGGACTGAGAGGGATTCTGCAACTATCCACTCTTCGGTCACATTCGTACTATAGGCCTTGCCTTAAGACGCCAATAAGAGCGTAGCGCGTACCTCTAATCCAGCCACTCGGAGGAATTTGGGGGCATTAGCGTTACAATACAAACAAGAACTTCGAATCTAAAGGAGGCCCTTTATGGCAAATTGCCTGGTTGCTCAATCTGGCGGCCCAACAGCTGCTATTAATTCCAGTCTAGCTGGCGTCATTCGCGCAAACCAGCTCAACCCCCTCTATGACCACGTATATGGTGGACTCAACGGCATTGAGGGCATTCTTGAAGATAGACTCTACGATCTAAGTAAACTCACGTATGCAGAGCTTGAACTCCTGCGTCAAACACCTGGCTCTGCTCTCGGATCTTGCCGCTACAAGCTCAAGCGCGACAATCCTGCCGATTTTGAACGCCTTATTGCTGTAATGGATGCTCACGACATCGAAATCCTCTTCTATATCGGCGGCAACGATTCCATGGATACCGTTGATGCCTTAGGCGAATGGGCTAAGAATAATGGAGTTAACAAGCGCTTTGTTGGCATTCCTAAGACCATCGATAACGATCTAATGGTAACCGACCACTGCCCAGGCTTTGGAAGCGGCGCCAAGCTTGCTGCAAGCGTTGCGCGCGCGACCGCCATTGACCTGTCTGTCTATACCCGTCAGGAAGTCTATATTTTAGAAACCATGGGTCGTGATGCAGGCTGGCTTGCAGGTTCTGCCCTTTGTTCAGGTGTTGTTGACCTTGTGGTACTGCCCGAGATTGATTTTGATCAGGCTGACTTTTTGACCCAGGTTGCAACTTGCATGGAAGAAAAAGGCAAGTGCTATATCGTTGTGAGCGAAGGCGCTCACTTTGCAGATGGTTCGTACCTTTCTGCTGGCACCAGTGCCAACGACGGATTTGGCCATGCCATCCTTGGTGGAGCAGGCGCTGCCCTAAAGCAGATGATTTTAAACGCTGGCATTTCTCCCCGCGTTAAAGTACAAGATCTTGCCTCCCTGGCTCGTAGTGCCAACTTCTGCCAGTCCCTTACCGACATAACCGAAGCCTACGAACTGGGCATGTCAGCCCATGCTCGTTCAGCACACCCTGACTTCACTCGCTCTGTTGTAGCCGTTGTGCGCCGAGAAGACTGCTCTGGCTACGATGCGCGCTTTATTGCTGCTCCTGCTAGTGAATTTGCAAACCATGTTAAGCACGTACCAACCGAATGGATTCTTCCTCATTACAAGGGTCTCACCCAGGAGTTCTTCGACTATGTTGAGCCCCTCATTCAGGGCGAACCTGAGCCCATCAGGGAACGGGGTCTGGTAATAACCCTCACACCCTTTGTTTAGGCACTTCTCGGGCATGGCTGCCTATGTGCCGAGAAATTAGGGCACACGAGCGCCAAGCCACCCAGCTATCAAGCTCCAAAGGCGCCTACAGAGCAAGACAATTAAAAACCAACAATAATAAACCCCTCGTCACAGGTCCGAAATGGCGCCTTGTGGCGAGGGGTTTATTTTGTAAAAAGGGCATACGTAGGAGTATCAAGGTTTACCCCAGCTCAAAAAACTTACGTTTTAGGCTTTGTTTAAAAAGAATACGGCCTTGATGCAGGCACCACACTCGCGAATGTTGTACCACAACTGGCGATCATAGCTATGATAATCCGTCGGCACGCCAAAAGCCTGCATGCCAAAACGCTGGGCGAGATATATTGATCGATAGAGATGGTAGCGCTGTGTGGTAATAACAATTCGCTGGGCACCGAATACGTCATGGGCTCGACGCATGGTGTCGGCCGTCGTATAGCCCTGGGTGTCACAGACTACGTCCTCTTCTTGAACGCCCCGTTCTACAAGATAGGCCTTCATGGCAGAAGGTTCATCATAGTTATCTTCCTTATTGCCACTTACGATAATCAGTGGCGCAACTCCTTGGCTGTAGAGCTCAAGCGCACCATCCAGACGATCTTCGAGAATTCCTGACGGGCTGCCATCCGGACGAACGGCAGCACCAGGGACTACCAAGGCATCGTATGTGCCCTTAGGAAGATCTCGAGCAGCATAGATGGATCGTACAGCACTGCCATAAACCCACAGGGCAGGCTGGCAGACAAGCACCACTATCAGCACAGCGAGCTTAAGAAAACCAAGGCGGGACATGGCTGTTCTCCATTTCTATATATAGATGTCATCCTTCAACATCCGTCGAGATAAAAAATGAGCCTGCATAATCCAAGCAGGCTCATTCGTATACTTATTTGGCCACGATATTAACAAGACGACCCGGCACAACAATCACGCGAGCAACTGTTTTATCTGCAATGTGGCTTGCAACTGCGTCAAGAGCCATACGCTCAAGGACGTCATTAGTAGCATCAGCAGGAACCATAAGCTTTGCCTTTGGTTTGCCCATGATCTGAACAACAATTTCAATCTCAGAGGCCTGAGCGAGCTCTGGGTCAAAGCTTGGATAGGGCAGGGTGAATACAGAGTCTTCATGACTCAAAACACTCTTCCACAACTCTTCTGACCAATGGGGTGCAATAGGAGTCATCATGCCAACCAGAACTTCTGCGACCTCAGAACAAAGGCCGGAGAGTTCCTCAGAAGCAGCACGGCGCTCTGGGGAGGCAGCACGCAAGAGGTTTGCAGCAACATTAGAAAGCTCCATGATTGCAGCAATGGCAGTATTGAAGTTGGAGCGCTCCATGTCGTCAATAGCCTTACCTACAAGACGATGACGCTCACGCAAGAGCTCTGAGGCTAGTTCTGCAAGCTTCTCATCACTTGCTTCTGCCTGGAATACCGTATCATCGCCTGCCTGGCCAGCAAGGTCGTGCACAATACGCCACAAACGCTTCAAGAAGCGATACATGCCTGCAAGACCCTCTTCATCCCAATCAAGATCTTTGTCAGGTGGAGCCATAAACAAAATAAAGGCACGCACAGCGTCAGCGCCGTATTCTGCAATCATCTCTTCAGGAGAGACAACATTGCCCTTGGACTTAGACATGGTCTCGCCATGCTCGTCTTTAACCATGCCCTGACACAAGAGATTAGTGAAGGGCTCATCAAAATCAAGAAGGCCGAGGTCACGCATGACCTTGGTATAGAAACGGCTGTACAGAAGGTGCAAGATAGCATGTTCAATACCGCCAATATACTGATCTACTGGCAACCAACGATTTGCCTTTTCGCGAGCGAAAGGAAGCTCGGTGTTACGAGGATCAGCATAGCGCAAATAGTACCAGCTTGAGCAGGTGAAGGTGTCCATGGTGTCTGTCTCGCGACGAGCGGGTCCACCACACTCAGGGCAGCTGCACTGGGCAAACTCGGCATGCTCTGCAAGAGTTTCGCCTGCTGCAAGATCGATGTCCTTTGGAAGCAACACAGGAAGGTCGGATTCAGGAACAGGAACAAGACCGCAGTCAGGGCAGTAGATTGCAGGGATGGGATTACCCCAATAACGCTGACGAGAAATCAACCAGTCACGAAGACGATAGTTGACGGTCAACTTACCCTTACCCTGGGCTTCAAGATCGGCAATAATTGCGTCAACAGCGGGGCTGTGCTTACCGCCCTTCATGCCGGTATAAGGGCCCGATTGTACCAAGACGCCTTCTGCATCATAGGCCTGATCCCATGGCACCTCGGTGCGAACACGTTCGGACACACCAGCAAGTTCAGGATAGAGCTCGTCATCCTCAGGCAGAATGATAGGAATGATAGGCAGGTCATACTTACGTGCAAATTCAAAGTCACGACGGTCTCCACAAGGAACGGCCATAACAGCACCCGTGCCGTAGTCGGAGATTACATAGTCTGCAACCCATACAGGCACCTTTTCGCCATTGATGGGGTTAATCATATAACGGCCAGTAAAGGCGCCATGCTTTTCATGATCGCCCTGAGCACGCTCTACCGCAGAAACCTTCTTAGCTCCTTCAATAACCTCACGTACTGCCTGCTCATAGTCTGTTCCAGCCACCAAGGCATCAATACCAGGGTATTCAGGAGCAAGCAAGAAGAAGCTACAGCCAAACAAGGTATCAGGGCGCGTTGTGAAAACAGTAATGGTTTCATCTGTGGGATTACCTGCTGCATCACAAAGCGTAAAGTCAACTTCAGCACCTTCAGAGCGGCCAATCCAGTTTGCCTGCATCTGCTTTACGCGCTCAGGCCAGCCATCCAGCTGATCTAGGTCATCGAGAAGCTCCTGGGCATAATCGGTAATCTTGAGATACCACTGCTCGAGCTCACGCTTTTCAACTTCGCCATCGCAACGCCAGCATACACCATCGGTTACCTGCTCATTTGCAAGAACAGTGTTGCAATTAGGACACCAGTTAACAGGGGAATTACGACGCTCAACAAGGCCTCGCTTCCACATCTGCAAGAAAATCCACTGACCCCATTTGTAATACTCAGGATCGCAGGCAACTACGCTGCGGTTCCAGTCATAGGAAAAGCCAAGGCGCTCAAAGGACTTCTTCTGCGTTTCGATATTGGCATACGTCCAGGTAGCAGGATGGCTCTTGCGCTTAATGGCAGCATTTTCTGCAGGAAGGCCAAAAGCGTCCCAACCCATGGGATGAAGAACATCAAAGCCACGCATCTTGTAATAGCGAGCACACACATCACCAATGCTGTAGTTACGAACATGGCCCATGTGCAAGTCGCCAGAAGGATAGGGAAACATCTCAAGGATGTACTTCTTTGGCTTGCTGGTATCTTCAGCCACCTCATAGAGACCTGCTTCACTCCAGGCACGCTGCAGGCGAGGTTCTATTTCGTGTGGATTGTACTCTTTCATATAAACTTCCTTATCAAATATACCGTGTGCTGCACCTCTTTGGCCTAAGTGCCAAGAGTGCAGGTTATTGATGTTCTTATTTGCATATATCTTTCATATTATAGCCTTCACCCCTTGTAAATATCTAGCACAAGAAAAAAGCTCTCGATTTTGAGAGCTTTTATATGAGTGTAGGCCTGATAAATCGCACATGCCAAGAAACAACTTTTGCAGCAATCAAAAGCTAAGAGGCGTGGAGCCTCTTAGCTTTTCGATGTAGGCGCTCTTACAAGAGGACCTAAGGGCAAGGTATGGCATATGCCAGATGAGACCTAGCCAAACCAGATTTGGAACTTAGGCAGGTAACCCATAACAAAAATAATCAGGATAAGAACGGGCAAGACATAGCGCAGGTAAGGGCGCAGCCAGCGAGGGAAGGGCCTGCCTTCTCCTGCATCAGCTTCTGCAACAAAATTATCCCAGCCCCAGCCACGGCGACCCGTGCAGAACAAAAGAATAAACAAGCTTCCCAAGGGAAGGATGTTGTTAGACAAAATGAAGTCCTCTATACCCTGAATGTTGCCAATGGCAGGAATCTCCAGTCCTGACCACAGATTAAAACCAAGGGCGCAAGGAATGGAAAGAACGATAATCGCAATGCCATTGACTAGAACGGCACGCTTGCGCTCCATGCCCCACAAATCCATGGAGAAGGCAATGATGCCCTCAAATACACCAATAACGGTAGACATGGCAGCGAAGGACAAAAAGACGAAGAAGGCAGCGCCCCAGAACTGGCCACCCCACATCTGACTAAAGATGGTAGGCAGGGTAACAAATACCAGGGAAGGGCCTGAATCAGGCTGAACGCCATGAGCAAAGCAGATAGGGAAAATCAAAAGGCCTGCAAGAAGGGCAATCAATACATTTAAGGCCGATACACGCAAGGCCTCGCCAAACAAGGCGCGCTCACGATTCATGTAGCTACCGAAGAGGGCCATAGCGCCAATACCGACAGACAGGGAAAAGAAGGCCTGACCCATGGCAGCATAAAGAGCATCACCCAATACGAGGAAACTTGCATACCAGCCATCACGAGCGGGGTTGCCAAGAATCTTTTCAAAATCTGGAGTCAAGTAGAAGGCGACGCCTTCCTGAGCTCCTGGCAGGGTAAGAGCGCGGACACACAGGGCGAGAAGCAGGATGAGCAAGGCGAGCATCATGGGCTTTGTAATGCGCTCAACGCCATTCTTAACGCCACCGTAGCAAACAAGCAATCCCAAAAGGCAGCATACTATCATCCAGCCTACAACCTCTACAGGACTTGAAAGCATGGCCCCAAACTGGGCGGCAACCTCGTCTGAGCTTGCCTGGTTAAACATGCCTGACCCTAGTTTAAAAATATAGGCGAGCATCCAGCCGGCTACGGTGGTATAGAACATCATTAGGATGTACTGACCTGCAATAGCAGCCCACTTAAGCCAGTGCCATCGCGTAGACGGAGGCTCGAGCCTGTCATAGGCATGAGCAAAAGAAGAAACCGCTGCTCGACCCATGGCGTACTCCATAACAAGAATGGGTACACAGGCAAGAATTAAGAGTAGGAACAAGATAACGAAGGCAGCTCCGCCATATTGACCGGTGATATATGGAAATCGCCAGACGTTCCCCAAGCCAATAGCGCAGCCGGCGCTAACCAGAATAAAGCCGAGACGAGATCCAAAGGTCTCGCGTTGTCCTTGCTTCTGAGTCATCGAATCACCCTTTCAAAAATCGCGGTGCGAACACCTTTGTGTACAATCACGCTCCAAGAGAGCGTATTTCCCTAGACTACTGCTTTATTGAACAATGGGGTATGCATATATACTTAAGCTTATTCAATATTTAACACGACAGTAGCGTGCTAAAGTCTCGCGTATTCGCAGATGACAGCCGCATTAGCCACAAGGCGTGAAAAAGGACAGGCTGAAACGTATGGGATGAAACGAGCAAGGACCCACATACAAATCAACCCCGCCTTGCGAGTTAGCGCAACAAGGCGGGGTTGGAAATCATAGCTCTGTATCAAGCTCTGCACAGGGGCCGTCATAGCCCCAAGAGAGTAACTTGAGTTCTATTGTTAATGCAAAGGGCGCTGAAAATCTCCTACACTACCCGCTTTAAGGAATTGGTGCTCCTTAAAGCTGGCTCTGTGTTGCGCCTTTTAGCTGATGCACGGAAGACATAAGGCACAAAGAGCTTGCCCCTTAGTTCTTCTGCAATGACTGGGGCTGATCAGTCTCATCCTTAGGACTGCTAAGCTTTGCAGCTGAAAGCATGTCATCAACCATATGGTCAGCTACCGAGCAGGAATCACAGGTGCCTGCAACCTTCCCACTGCAGTCTCCTCCACAGTCACACATGCCACGCTTGCGTATGCGCAAAACGGCAAGCACGAGAGCAAGGATAAGAATCCCTGCAACTATCAGTGTTGGGAGCGAAGGCATGACAGACCCCTTTCTACTATAAGCTCTCTTAAACTTGATACGAGCTTATTTCTTGTCCTCAAACTTAGGCATAGGACGGAAGAGTTGAAACAAAAGACCAGCTGCAACCACAAGAGCAACAACAGTCCAGAAGTTAAAGCTGACTTCGCCTATGGCAAGACCAATGAACTGGTACATGATCAAGGCAATAGCCCAGGCGAATACGGTCATATACCCAATGGCAAAGCCCGTCCATTTGCCGCTGCCCATCTGACGATGGATGGTAGCCATAGCAGCAATACAAGGAGCGCACAACAGGTTAAATGCGCAGAAGGAAAGAATGGCGGCTACCGAGCTCTGCATCATAGCTGCAAAGGCAATCCAGGTGCTTGCATCTGCCTCACCAGCTTCTGCACCGAGGCTCGTTAATACACCTACGGTCGCAACAACATTTTCCTTAGCAACAAGGCCTGTAATGGCGGTAACGGTGCTCTCCCAGTTGCCAAAGCCCAAAGGAGCAAACATCCAAGCAAAGGCATTGCCGATGCCTGCCATAAGGCTGTACTGAAGATAGTTATCCACTTCGGTATCCAATAGACCGAAAGATCCATCAACGCTACCAAAGGACAGCAAGAACCAAATAGCCACACTGCTCAGGAAGATGATAGTACCTGCCTTGATAAGGTAGCTACGGATGCGTTCCCAGGTAGACATAAGAACAGTCTTTGCACCTGGAACGTGGTAGTTAGGAAGCTCCATGATGAAGGGAGCGGATTCGCCAGCAAACCAGCGGGTTTTCTTAAGCATGATGCCAGAGGTGATGATGGCAAACACACCGAGGAAGTAGAACAAAGGAGCAACCCACCAGGTGGATTCTGAATTAGCACCTGCCAAGGCACCAAATACAAGGGCGATGATAGGCAATTTTGCACCACAAGGGATCATTGATGTTGTAATGATGGTCATACGACGATCATTTTCATTTTCAATGGTCTTCGTTGCCATAATTGCAGGAACGGCGCAGCCTGATGCAATAAGCATGGGAATAAAGGACTTGCCTGACAGGCCAAACTTACGGAATACGCGGTCCATAATAAAGGCAACACGTGCCAAATAACCACAGGATTCAAGAATGGCCAGGATGAAGAACAGGATTACCAACTGAGGTACAAAACCCAGAACAGCACCGACACCACCGATGATGCCGTCGCAAATAACACTCTTGAGCCAAGGCTCAACGCCTGCATTATCCAGGGCATCACCCACAACGCTTACAAGACTTGGTACCCAGGCGCCAAATTCACTCGGATCTGGCTCTGCTACTTCAAGATCTTCAGCAAAGTCTTCGAAAGAAATAAGCTCTACTTCGTCATCTTCTTCAACTTTAGCAATAAGACCAGCTTCTGATACTTCCTCAAGGAAGGTATCAATTACCTGCTCATCACGAGCGCTGGGTTCTTCAGCCTCGCGTGCCTCATTGAAGGCCTCGACATCAAAGCCAGCCTCTTCGGCAGCTTCAAGATAAGCATCAATCTGGGATGTGGCGCCTTCGTATACCTCGGTGGCTTCTTCAAAAGCAGCACGATTAGTGTAGAGCCAACCGTCACCGGTGATGCTGTCATTACCCCAGTCGGTCACAATATTTGTACCAAGAGCTACAGAGAAGTAGTAGACCAGGAACATGATGACCACAAAAATAGGAAGACCTAGGAAGCGGTTGGTAATTACCTTGTCAATTTTTTGCGTGGTCGTAAGTCCTGTGCTCTTGCGCACATATACGCCCTGGATAAGACGGGCGATAACAGAGTAGCGCTCGGAGGCGATAATAGACTCTGCATCGTCGTCTTGCTCCTGTTCAAGCTGGGTGCGAATCTCATCAAGCTGAGCCTGCGCTTGAGAATCGAGCTTAAGAGCTTCAAGTGCCTTTTCATCAAGAAGCTTAATAGCCTGCCAACGCAAGAGCTCACCTACACCGGCCGCACGAAGAATCTCTTCAACGCGAGTGATAGCAGCCTCTACCGAAGACTCAAATTCAAGGATATGACCCGGCGCCTTCTGCTCCGATGCTGCCTTGATAGCAGTCTGCATAAGTTCATCAAGGCCGTGGTTACGAAGCGCTGAACAGCTCACAACTGGACAGCCAAGACGATTTGCCAACTCAGGAATATCAATGCTGTCACCGTTTTTGGTAACAATGTCAAACATATTAAGAGCCACAACAACAGGCAAGCCCAAAGACAAAAGCTGGGTTGTTAAGTACAAATTGCGCTCAAGGTTGCTTGCATCTACCAGATTGATTACCACATCGGGCTTCTCATCAATCAGAAAGTTACGACTAACAATCTCTTCTGGTGAATAGGGTGAGAGCGAATAGATACCTGGAAGGTCGGTAATCAGTACCTCTTTATCCTGTGAGTACTTGCCCTCTTTCTTCTCAACCGTAACGCCTGGCCAGTTGCCAACGTATTGGCTCGAACCGGTCAGTTCGTTAAACATGGTTGTCTTGCCGCAGTTAGGATTGCCAGCAAGAGCAATACGAATCCCCATACTTATCCTTTCCGTATTCTATAAGTTGCAATTCTCTAACTCATGTGTCAAGAAAAGGCCCTCCTGGGCCACACTGGTTACTCGTCTTAAGAGATATCCTCTACCAAGACACATTCCGCTTCGCTCTTACGAACCGTAAGCTCATAGCCACGAACCGTAAGCTCAAGAGGGTCACCCAATGGAGCTACCTTGCGCACATAGACTTCGGTGCCCTTGGTAAGGCCCATGTCCATGATGTGTCGCTTGAGTGCGCCTTCGCCACATAATTTCTTGACGCGCACTGTTGTGCCAATAGGCACTTCACGAAGAGTTTTTTCTGCTGTCATAGTCTTTCGTCTTCCTTGTCTCTCTGTATGAAAAACAGCACGTAGTGTACCTACACAAGCTGGCACTTAATCTTAAGAGCAACAGAATTGTCTATGGCAAGCTGGGAGCCCTTAACTTCCACAATGAAGCCAGAACCTGCTGCTGACACGACAGCAACCTGTGCCCCTTCGACAAATCCAAGACTTGTAAGATGCTGTTTAAAATCCTCAGATCCTGCCACCTTTGCCACAAGGGCTGTGTTACCAACGCCAACAAAGGACAAAGGGAGCAGAGAAGATGGTGTTTGAGTCATAGTTTTATCCATACGATTGTTAGACACTTATAACACACAAATCCTAGCACATGACAAATCATCTGAAAAGGCCTAGTTTACCTGGGCTTACTAGATTTTCGATTGTCTGAGAGCATAAAAAAGCCCCTGCTGTGCAGAGGCTTAAAAATTTGTATAAGAATTAGCGATTTGTTCCTGGGGTGTAAGGAAGCTTATCTTTAAGCAAAACATCATGGGCGCCACCTTCTACGATAGACGTAGCGGAAACTAGCGTAAGCTTTGCTTTTTCCTGAAGCTCAGGAATAGTAAGTGCGCCACAGTTACACATGGTGGATTTAACCTTTGCCAAGGTAATGTCGACATTTTCCTTAAGGCTACCAGCATAGGGAACATAGGAGTCGACGCCTTCTTCAAAGGAGAGCTTTTTCTTGTCGCCACCCAGGTCATAACGCTGCCAGTTGCGAGCACGAGCAGAGCCTTCGCCCCAGTATTCCTTCATGTACGTACCATTTACATTAACACGAGGAGTTGGGCTCTCGTCAAAGCGAGCAAAGTAGCGACCAAGCATCATAAAGTCTGCGCCCATGGCCAAAGCAAGGGTCATATGATGGTCATAGACCATGCCACCATCGGAGCAGATAGGCACATAGATGCCGGTTTCTTCATAGTATTCATCACGCGCACGTGCAACCTCGATAACAGCCGTTGCCTGACCACGGCCAATACCCTTTTGCTCGCGAGTAATACAAATTGAGCCGCCGCCAATACCAATCTTGATAAAGTCAGCACCAGCATCTGCCAAGAAGCGGAAGCCTTCGGCGTCTACTACGTTACCAGCACCAATCTTAATGCTGTCGCCGTAGTGTTCGCGAGCCCAGTCAAGGGTGAGCTTCTGCCATTCTGAATAGCCTTCAGATGAGTCAATGCACAAAACGTCAGCGCCTGCCTCTACCAAGGCTGGAATGCGCTCAGCATAGTCACGTGTATTAATACCAGCACCAACAACAAAGCGCTTTTCGCTGTCCAAAAGCTCGTTAGGGCTTTCTTTGTGTGCAGAATAATCCTTGCGGAATACGAAATACAAAAGATTATCGTTGTCATCCACGATAGGAAGAGAGTTGAGCTTCTTATCCCAAATGATGTCATTAGCTTCTTTAAGCGTTGTGGCTGCGGGGGCAACGATGAGTTTTTCGCGAGGAGTCATAAAGTCAACGACTTTTTCATCCATACTCATACGAGAGAGACGATAGTCTCGACCCGTTACAATACCTAAAAGGCGGCCGGTGGAGCTACCGTCATGCGTAACAGGCATGGTGGAATGACCGAACTGCTCTTTGAGAGCCACAACATCGGCCAAGGTAGCATCGGGAGAGAGGTTTGCATCGCTGCGAACAAAGCCAGCCTTGTAGTCCTTTACTCGACGCACCATGGCAGCCTGGTCTTCTACCGTTTGAGAACCATAGATAAAGGAAACGCCACCTTCGCGTGCAAGAGCAATTGCCATACCATCGTCAGAAACAGCCTGCATGATAGCAGAAACCATAGGGATGTTAAGACTGATTTCAGCTTCTTCGCCACGTTTAAATTTAGTAAGAGGAGTTTTAAGACTTACTTCGGTAGGTATGCACGCCGAGGAAGAATATCCAGGAACAAGAAGATATTCATTAAATGTGCGTGATGGCTCGGAGAAATAGTAGGCCATGAAAAAACTCCCTTTCTAAAAAGTTCTGCAACAGATACGTATGCCACGTATCAGGTATATGCTTTTTCATTATAGAACGCTTCATGCTAAATATCTAGCGTGCCCACATATTCCCGACAGGCGTAAGGGGTGCTGTGTTGCAAGCATGTTTCATACCTCCCGCATGAGAGGGCTAGTGGCAGCCTTTTACCAAATGCCAACTTCACAAATTCCTTAGGCTGCGTATACTAGGGCACATACAATCATATACAGGGGAGCGTACGTGCTGAGAGGGATCCTAAGGATCCGACCCTTATACCTGATCCGGATAATGCCGGCGGAGGAAGTTCACATGCAAGGCCATGCTGTCTTGTGCTGTACTCTGACGGCTCAAGACAAGGAGGACATTATGGAATGTGGTCTTGCTCTTCAAATTCTACCCATGGATGGCAACAACACCGAAGACATCTGTGCTGTTGTTGATGATGTCATCGCCTATATTGACTCAACAGGAATATCTTATTTTGTAGGCCCCTTTGAAACCACTATCGAAGGGGATTTCGATGCATGTATGCACATTCTGCAGGAATGCCAAAAACGAGCTATTCAAGCAGGCTGCGAAGATCTTATGACCTATGTAAAGATTCACTATGCACCTACAAAGTCTGTGCTCACAACTGCTGAGAAACTTGCAAACTATCATGCAGAATAACACGCAGACACACACAGTTCGTCTTGGCCACAGACTTCCTGCCCTTATAAGCCTAGGCTGCCTTCTTGTGCTTTGGCAGCTCGCCACGAGCTCAGGAGCTATAGCAGGCTATCTTCTGCCGAGCCCCACCAGCGTAGCCAAGGCCCTTATCCAGGATGCACCACTCCTGTTTGATCATAGTCTTACAACCCTTTTTGAAGCAGGACTCGGTCTTGTCCTTGGTATTGTTGCAGGCTTTATCTGTGCCACACTTATGGATACCTGCACCATTTTGCGCCGCAGCCTTCAACCCCTACTTACTATTTCTCAAACCATACCCACCATAGCTCTTGCCCCTCTTCTGGTACTCTGGCTTGGATATGGAACCCTGCCTAAGATTACTCTCGTGGCACTTACAAGTTTTTTTCCTATAGCAACTGCTCTCTATCAGGGTTTTTCAACGGTAGATACAGACCAAATCCATCTATTGCAAACCTTTAGAGCGTCCCGGTGGCGCATTTTCAAACTCTTAAAAATCCCAGCAGCAGGAACCTACTTTTTTAGCGGCCTGCGCATTAGCGCCACCTATGCCATTGTGGCAGCTGTTATTGCCGAATGGCTTGGCGGCTATTCGGGTCTGGGTGTATATATGACCCGTGTACGCAAGTCCTTTGCCTACGATCGAATGTTTGCCGTCATTCTTGTAATTAGTCTACTTTCCCTGTTACTTATGCTGCTCGTAGATCTGGTGCAGCGCAAAACCATGCCTTGGAATTTATGTAAGGAGGACTCCCATGAATAAGCTCACACGCCGAAACTTCCTCTACCTTCTTGGAGCAAGCGCTCTTGCAGCAGGCAGTCTTAGTGCCTGTACGCAAACTAATGCAGAAAAACACGGCGACAATCATCTGCGCTTTGTGCTGGACTGGGTGCCCAATACCAACCACACGGGAATCTATGTGGCACGAGAGCTAGGATTTTACTCACAACGTGGACTTGATGTCGACATTATTCAACCACCCGAGGATGGAGCTGACGCACTTGTTGGCACAGGTGCTGCAGACTTTGGTGTGAGCTATCAGGATGGCATGGCTCACTACCTTGGAAGCCCCAATCCCATCCCTGTTACTGCCGTTGCCGCCATCTTACAGCACAATACATCGGGCATCTTTAGCGCACAAACGGGTGGCATTACGCGTCCACGTGATCTTGCGGGAAAACGCTACGCTACCTGGAATCAGGAACTTGAACAGGCTATTCTACGTTCCGTTATTGAGGCTGATGGGGGCAAATGGGAAGACGTGGTTCTTGTTCCTAATAACACAACTGACGAAATCGCAGGTCTTATGTCAGATGAATTTGATGCCGTTTGGGTATATGAGGGCTGGACCTGCCAAAATGCTCGTCTCCAACAGTTTGATTATGACTATTTCGCCTTTGCTGACCTAAATCCCCAATTTGACTACTACACACCTGTCCTCATAGCCAATAATGATCTTTTAACTCAGCGTCCACACCTTGCTCGCGCCTTCCTTGAGGCCACAAAAGAAGGCTATGAATATGCAGCAGCTCATCCTCGTGAAGCGGCCGACATGCTTTTGGCTCAGGTGCCAGAGCTCGAACCTTCACTTGTCTATGCAAGCCAAGAATTTTTAGCACCCTACTATCTGGATACTACGCACAGCTGGGGTGCGATCGACCAGGCGCGCTGGGATTCGTTTTTTACCTGGATGCAGTCAGAAGGTCTGCTTGAACAGGCAATTCCTGCAGGTGAAGGCCTCGATATGAGCTATTTGGGAGTTAACTCGTGACTCACCCATGTTTTAAGGCTTGCGATATAAGTTTTGCCTGGGATTCCACAGCTGTTTTTTTGGAGCTTAATTTAGTGCTCAAACCCAGAACGGTCAGCTGTATTCTTGGCAAATCAGGATGCGGCAAGACAAGCTTATTTACGGTCCTAACGGGCCTTGCTGTTCCCCACAGTGGACACATCTACCTAGGTCAGAGGGATATAACAGGTGAGCCCGGATGGGTAGGGTACATGCTTCAAAAAGATTTACTTCTCGAGCATCTACGCATTATCGACAACGTTGCCCTCCCGCACCTAGCGCAGGGCCTTAGTCGAAAGAAAGCTCGAGCCGAGGCGCTTGAGCTCCTCAAAACCTTTCAGCTGGATTCCTACGCTCACCACTGGCCTCGACAACTTTCAGGTGGCATGCGTCAGAGAATTGCCCTGCTGAGGAGCTTTTCCCTGCAGACGGATTATCTATTTCTCGACGAACCCTTTTCTGCCCTCGATGCCTTTACACGCTCAGAAATACATCAGTGGTTTCTATCGACCCTGCACGAGAGCAACAGAGGCGCCTGCCTTATAACTCACGACGTTGATGAAGCTCTATGCCTAGCAGACACAATTTATGTAATGCGCTCCCACCCAGACCCCTCTCAGGGAGCCAGGCTATACAAAGCCCTAGAGGTCGAACGCAAGGGTGTCTCTGCTCAGGAATTTTCTCTCACCGAGGATTATTTGGCCTACAAAAAACAGTTGCTCTCAAGCCTCGAGGACTAATTCCCTGGATGTCGCGCTCGTCCTAGGTAGCGACTCCGCAGAAACCTCTGTCGCAAGAGCTTCTCTTCACGAATATTTCTTTCGTGATACCTATAGCAGGCATATATGCTTCCTCCCAGCACACCTGTAAACAGCAACAAGGCAAGTATCATTCCTGCTACATCTCCCACGAGAGGGATGGGGATGGGTGGAAGTTCTGGACTTCGCCTATTGAGAATCTCAAAGTTTTGGGGCTCTTCTGTGGGCAGGACGGTAAAGCTCATATCGGATGCAATATCAAAGCCCAAAGGAGCCTCCTTCTCTCGCAGGATATAATCACCCGGTGGGAGCCCCTTGAAAAGCTCGGGCGTATCACCTGATACCCACTCGGCCTCAATTTCTCCCGATGCTTTCAGGAGTTCTAGCTTAGCTCCTGAAAGCTCTGCAAGACTTGCTGCGTCCTTTTTGCTGATAAACACCTGTGTTGTTGCGTTTATCATCTCCCATTCATACAGTCGCGTGTCGGTAGTGATGCGTATCGTGGCTTTCTGCTGATCCACCACATAACCCTCAGGCGCCTTCACTTCTTCAAGTATATAATCACCTGGAATAATGGGTCGCAGTACATGAGGCTCGCCTTGGGTCACCCACTCATCAACAAGATCCCCTTGGCTATTAGTAAGTCTCAAAGAAACACCCGGCAGGTAACCGCGTGTTTCTTTGTCTCTTTTTGCAATACGCAACTCATAAGGCTCGTTATAAAGAATATATTTTGCTCGTGCATCCTTATGTATGCCGAGTTCCT
>RCNH01000034.1_pt1 | contig 65177 bp, 55 predicted proteins | sample 2041161 | NCBI WGS metagenome assembly RCNH01 (sample SAMN09708215, study PRJNA481090) | Feces metagenome, whole genome shotgun sequencing project. | biome: feces | host: Leptonychotes weddellii | place: Antarctica: Sion Island | collected 2010-03-01 | reverse complement strand
GCATCAGAAAAGCCGGTGAACCGCTTGGCAGTTCCCCCGGACAGACCTAAAAGCAAATTAGAGTGGATATTGGTTCCGGTCCGCAGAAGGCAGACGGGAACATGTCCCTTTGCTGTTCAGTAATTGTTTCGCCCGGTTCTAGATCGGACATACTCCGCGGAAAAACCCGTAAATTACGGCAACCTCCCGCATCAACGCATATCGTTGGCCCCGCGCCCTTGACACAGGGCCTTTCGCAGCCGAGATTTATTGTATCACACTGTTCCGGGTGTTGCAAGGGTTTTTTGGCAAAAACTTAGAAAATTTATAGATTTTCTTGTGCAAGCTTGCCCCTTGACTTTTATCAGCCTCAGCTGCCCGTTTTCGATGTGTTTTTCGGCTACTGTTCGCTATTCTACAGCGGTTCCCCTGCCGTGTCAAGGCTTTTTCCCTTTAGAATCAGCATTGTCACAAAGCTCTGGTATTATGCACAAGCGCCCCACGGCAAAGCCGCAGAGCGCTTGTACAGATTCTTGCTTTTAAAAGAATGCCAGTGCCGCAAAAGCCAGATACACTACGGCCGCCAATATGGCCAGCACACAGATACCGGCCAGTACAGCCAGTAAAATCAAGGCTGCACGGGCATAACCACGCTTGACAGGATCGCTGTGCGTTGTGAATGCCCATATGCACAGCATCACCAGATTCACACCCGGAATTACGCTGAGCAGCAGCACAATCAGCCACTCCGCTGTGCTCATACTCTCCGAATGGTTCCGGTGAAAGGGTTCATAGTGCGGTTTGACAGTGGGTTCGGGATTTGGTTCCGGATGAAAAGGTTCCGATTTTTGTGCTCTGTCGCGGGCATAAATCGGAGCACGCCCTTCCGCTTCGCCTTCCGGGCACGTTTCCCCGTCCTCTTCTTCATAGGGATCAGCCGATTCTGCCGCAGACGCCTGCTGCTCCTCCGTTTGCATGGGCACAGCAGTTTCACTCTCCGGCTGCTGCGGCTCGTCCGCGGAATTTTTCCGGGGCATCTGCGCAATGAACGCATCAATCGTCTGCTCGTCCCAAACCGGAGGTTCCGGCGTCACAGCAATCGGGGCGCCGCAATGGGTGCAAAAACTGGAATCCTCTGCCAGCACACCGCCGCATTTATCACATACCATGGGTTTGCTCCTTTTCTGCCGGGATCACTTGCTGAGCTTCAGTTTCTCTTCCAAACCGGCTTCGGGGGTAATGTAGGCAGTTTCGTAGCGTTCGTACAGTACCATGCCGGGCTTCAGATCGCCTGTCTTGCGGATATTGCGCACTTCGGTGTAATCCACAGCCACCAGCACGCCACCGGCCTGACTGGAATGAATCACAGCCAGCTGTGCCGCTTCGTTTTTGGTTGCATCCGGAATATCCTTGCCCTCGCTCATTACCACGGTATGGCTTCCGGGCGCATTTTTCGTATGGAACCACAGATCCTTGCCGCGGGCCATATGCAGAGTGAGCTTATCATTTTGCAGGTTATTGCGGCCCACCAGAATCAGGAAGCCATCCGAAGACTGGTAGCGCAGGAAATCTGCCGGTTTCTGCCGCTTATCACGGCTCTTGTAATATTTTAAGTAGCCCTGACTTTTCAGCTCAGCACGAATCTCACCCAATGCCTGTTCTCCGGTGGCACTTTCCACCTCATAGAGAACTGTCTTCAGGTATTCAATCTCCTGCTGCCCCTCCTCCAGCAGTTTGACCAGCATACGGGCTGCGGTCTGTTTCTTTTTATATTCCTTAAAATATTTCTGTGCATTGGCGCTGGGCGACAGCCGCACATCCAGCTTGATGGTCATGGGTTCACCGGTATAGTAGTTGGTCACCGTGACATTGGGTGCGCCGCGTTCAATCGCCCAAAGGTTTGCCTGCAGCAGCTCGCCGCAAATGCGCAGTTTATCCGCCTTTTCGCTCTGCGCCTGTTCTTCCTGACGTGCCGCCTGCTTGCGCACTGCCCGGTCATACAGATTGCGAACTGTTTTGGCCAGATCATGGCTTTTCTGCCGCAGACGTTCCGCACGATCCTTGGCTGAATAATATCCTTCCAGCAGGCAGCTGAAATTCTCATATTCCTGGCGTGTGCAGCCGGCATTGTCGTACTGGGTCAGCAGAGTAAAGCTGAACTCAATGGGGCGGCCCTCTTCGTTGCGTACTGTATTGGGATAACCGCCCGCCTGATAGTCTGCACGGATCTGTTCAATCGCCTGCGCCAAAGCCGCCTGCTGCTCGCCTGTCAGGGTATCCGCCTGCTGGCTCTCCTGCCCCAGTGCACGAAATGCCACTTCGCGGCAGACCACAGGGCCTACCCCGCCGCAGCTTTTCATCAGTGCATCCGAAATCGGCAGGCTCTTCTGACAAGCAGCTGCCACTAAGCCTGCTGCGCTGCCGGCGAAAAAGTCCGGCTTATTGGGTTTCGGGGGCAGCGTATAGGCAAGGCCCGGCAGCAGCTGGCGAACCGGGCTGTCCTCAAAGTCCACACGCTTGAGCGCATCAATAATGCGGCCATTCTGCACCAGTACCAGATTGGAATAGCGTCCCATCAGTTCCACAGCCAGAATGTTCCGCACCAGATCGCCCATCTCATTGACGCACTGGAACTCGAAATACACAATACGATCTCCCGGTTCCATGCGCAGATCCATCAAACGTCCGCCGGTCAGATGCTTCCGCAGCAGCATACAGAAGCTGGGCGGGGTCATGGGATTTTCAAAGGTTTCATCGGTCAGGCAAATTCGGGCCGAACCGCTGCGTGCCGACAGCAGCAGACGAAATGTTTCGGTACGGGTACGCAGTGTCAGCAGCACCTCATCCCGGGTGGGCTCATAGATTTTATCAATTTTTGCATCCAGCAGCAATACACGCAGCTGTGCTGCGGTCAGTGCCAGGGTTGCGGCATCCAGTGCCATAGGTCACACCTCACTTTATGGGTAAACAAGAAAATGCCGTGCCGGTAAGGCACGGCCCTGTATGGAGCGCGTTCCCACGCCCCTATTATAAATAGGTAAAGGGGTCTTTGTTGCGGCGCGTACCGATCACACGCAAATCCGGGAATCGGCGGCTGAGTTTATCGGCCAGCACCGATACCACCGGAAACTCTGTGGCATAGTGGCCGGCCACAATCAGCGAAATTCCCATCTGCTTTGCATCCAGCGCCACATGATGGTTTGCCTCACCGGTGAGCAGGGCATCTGCACCCGCTTCCACTGCTGCCCGCAGCATACTGCCGCCTGCGCCGCCCACAACCGCCAGACGATTGATGGGCCGACCGGCGTCCACCAGTTTCACGTGTGCCCCCAGAATATCCCGGCAATCCTGCGCCAGCTGCTGTGCGTTTGTTGTGTGTGCCGTGCGTCCAACACGGCCCAGGCCATCAAACACAGTGGCGTCCTGCACCGAAAACAACTTGCACAGCACATCATTCACGCCGCCCTCGGCAGCATCCAGATTGGTGTGCATACAGATTGCGGAAATATTCTTTTTAATCATGCGGAAGGGAACGTCCCGGCAGCCGATTGTCCGCAGCGGATCAAAAATAACCGGGTGATGGGATACAATCAGCTGGCAGCCCTGGAGCTCTGCTTCATCGACCACTTCGTCCGTGATGTCCAGCGACACCAGAATACTGGTGACATCTGCGCCGCAGTTCACCAGCAGACCCACATTATCCCAGTCTTCGGCCAGCTCCGTGGGAGCCAGCTGACTCATAAAGTCCAGGATTTCTTCCACCTTTGCCATGTTTATCCCTCCCGCTTCAAACACGCTGCTGCAGGGTATCCAGCAGAGCATCTACTCCCTGCTGTTCCGGCCCGGGAGCCAGGCCCCGCCGATATTTGCGCAGCTTTTCCAGCTGCTGCTTCAGATATTCATCCGCACCGGGCTGAGTGCCTGTCAAGCCGCAGATACACTGCTCGCCTGTGGGCTCCACCGGTTCGCCCCTGTATTCTGCTGCCATCACTGCGTACCAGCGGCCTGCCGCCTGCACCGGAAGATCCTGCACAAGGCAAAAGCCCTGACGCAGCAGCCACTGCCGCAGCAGCGGGTGTTTGGTGGCCGGTACCAAAATCAGCCGTACCGCCGGATCTCTGACCCAGGGTGCTGCTTCCAGAATCTGAATGGTCGTCTGCGCACTCACACCCGCCAGCACGATGTCTGTTGCTTCGCCGGGTGCCAGCACGGTCAGGCCATCGCCCAGCCGCAGATCTACACGTTCCAGGCACCCCGCCGTCTGGCAGGTAGTCCTGGCCACAGCCAGAGGACCGGGCCGCAGGTCGGCACCGATCACCCGGTTCACATCGCCCCGCAGCGCCAGAAACGCTGTGAGCTTGCCGTGATCGCAGCCAATATCCGCGGCTGTACCACCGGACCGCACCAGAGCGGCCGCAGCAGCAAGCCGCGGGTCCAGATGAGGCACCATCTTACTGATTGCCAAAGTGTGCGTTCAGCTTTGCAACCAGATCGTTCACGTCCACACCGTGTACCATGCAGGCTTCTTCCAGGCTCTCGCCACGGCTGGTGGGGCAGCCCAGGCAGTGCATACCGATGGCCATGAACAGGGGGGCGGTGGTGGGATCAGTGTCCAGAATATTTCCAATGATAGAATCCTTTGTAATCTGCATAATATGCCTCTTTCTCAGCTTTCAGCTGTTCTTTTTCTTTTTAATATATCCCAAAACAGGGTAATTTGGCAAGATGCCGCTCACATTCCCGCATAAATTCCCATGCCCTGCAATGCCACAAGTGCAGTCAGTGCCAGGCACGCCAGACGGATGCCGCCGGTGCAGGAACGTTTTTTACAGAACGCGCTGTTCTCTCCCAGACAAAGCAGCGCCGGCAGCAATACAGGCAGCAGGTAGCGGCCCTGCACGCCAAAGAGATGCTGCATATTGATGGGGGTCCAGGTAAAGCAGGCCGCTGTAACCAGGAGCAGCGCTGTCAGTGCCGTGCCGCCCAGCACCCAAGCCCGTATTCCGGGCAGCCTGCGTTCTTCCTGCTGAACACGCAGCGCGGCAGCAATCAGCACCAGCACCAGGCCCAGCGTGTAGATCCAGCTGGCTTCCACCGTGTAGACAATGGGTTCGCTCAGTCGGGTTCCCAGCAGCTCCTGCAAAATCAGCGGAGCCTGCTCAGTGACGGTATTGATGACAAGGCGTACCGCCGTGGGCAAATTCCGGAGCAAATAGCCAATCGAGAAGGTATAGACGGATTCTCCGTTAGGCTGGATGCTCTGTGCCAGCTCTTCCGGCGTAATCTGACCGCCCACATGCAGCAGGCCGAAGGCGGCAAGCCCTGCAACCATCACCAGCACTGCTGCCAAACCAATGCAGAGCGCAATGCGAAACGCGCGGTTCCTGCCCCAGCGCCGAAGCGCCCAACGCAGGCCAAAGCCCAGGACCAGCGCCGCTGCTGCCAGCAGCGGCAGTCCGCTCAGGGTTACATCCCGGAACTGATACGCAACCGTGCGGATGTTATATGCCAGCCAGCCAGCCAGCGCTGCTGCCAGGCATCCAATCCGGAAAAGCCAGGCCGAACGGGTGCCGCTGAATTTTTCTTTGGGAATCAGCCAGCACAGGGCAATCAGCACCACATAAATGGCCTTGCAGGGTCCCAGTGCCAGACACAACAGCACCAGGCCTGTTATCTGACCGTGACTGATGGGCTTTTGCTGCTGAATGCAGCGCAGCGCCAGTGCCGTCAATGCAAGGCAGATACCCAGAACAAAAGCATCCGGCGAAAAACTTGCCGCCAACTGAATACTCATGGGCAGCAGCGCCACGCAAAGTGCCAGATCCCGCGCAAAAGGCATCCAGCGCAGTGCCAGCCATCCCAATACCAGATACAACGCCAGATTGGCCAGACGGCCCATCCAGAGCATTCCGTAAAAGCCAAGCCCCAGTGCCCGTGCCAGCAGAACGCCCAGCGTTTGTGCGGCATAGAGCGGGTGTACGGGTGCATAAGGTGCGCTCACCTTTACCGCAGTATCAGCTGTATTGGCATAACCGCCGTCCAGCAAATGCTCTGCCACTGCTTTATACACAAAAGGCCCTGCATCCCCTGTTACATGGGTCATGTGCGCTGCATCACAGGGACGCATATACAGCTTACCCTCTTCATTATAATCGGGCTGCCCGGTCAGGCGGTTGGCCATGCTGTAGCTGGCAGCCACATGGGCATATTCATCCGGGGCCGCCAGCGGCGGGGTAATCAGGCTGAATGCAAGGCCAAGCAGCGTACCGGCCACTGCAAACACGGTTTGTGCGTGGGCGTGCCGTGCAATCAGCAAACCTCCCAAAAGCACCGCGGCCGCCAACAGCAGCGCCGGTGCCCAATAGAAACGTCCCACAACGCTGCCGGTGTAATCCACCATATATTGCAGAGCCGCACTGGTCTGAGCATCTCCAGGGTCAATGGAGCCTGTAAGAGCCATTTTCTCTTTCTGCGGGCCTGCCCACAGACCAATCACGTCCTGCTCCGTTGCAGGCTGTGTATAAATGTGCAGCTGCCAGACAGCATTTTCCTGCGGGAATACCGGATGATCGAACACCAGCCCCAGGAAGGTATTATCCAGTACCTGTGTCATATCACAGGAAGCCGATGCCAGCAAATTGCCTGCTTCATCCAGCAGGTCTGCGTGCAGCGTACCATGCACCACCTGATTAAAGGTGGTAAAGTTCAGGCGCACACCATATAATGGCATGGATGGCTTCACCGGAAGCTGCTGAATCAAACCCTCGGTTGGGTCCAGCGGCTGCACTACCCGGTCGTAATCGTCATTGATAATCTGATAGGCAGGCTGATCCGCAGCTGCTGCCGATGTTGTGTACCAGCCCCAGCCCAATGCCAGCAGTGCTGCCAGCACCAGCAAAAGCCCCAGCAGGGCCCTGCGGCGGCGAAGTGCAAATGCGCGAATCTTTTGCACCGGATGTCCCCTCCTTCTGGTCAGGAATCACTGTGACAGAACAAAAGGGGCCGCCTGAGATAGGCAGCCCCCTCTTTATATGGTGCCGGTGGTGGGACTCGAACCCACACGGTGTTGCCACCAGCGGATTTTGAGTCCGCATCGTCTGCCATTCCGACACACCGGCTTGTGCACAGTGTGTATATTATAAACGATTATGCTCTATAAATCAATACGTAATGCTCAAATTTCTATAAAGATTGTTCAAAGTGCCAAAGTCATTTCCGTAAGCCTGTGCAAGATTTTGTTGACAAAATCAAAACCACCCTGTACAATATAGAAGTATTCGCGGCTTACAACTCCGCATACAGAAAGTGAGCGTACCATGGCAGGTTTTGATTCAACACAGCTTGCTGCGCTGCGCTCCGGCGACGAGGCCGCTCTGGCCAGAGTGATCGCCTGTATGATGCCTGCCATCCGGCGGAGCGCTTCTATGTGCACCTGCCCCGGGCTGGAGTTTGATGATGCCGTTCAGGAAGGAATCATCGGTCTGTTTCGGGCTATTGAAACCTTCGACTCTACCCGCAGCGCCTCTTTCGAAACTTATGCCACGGTCTGCATCCAAAATGCTCAGGTCAGCGCCCAACGCGCTGCCGGCCGCAAGAAGCATGGTCCTTTGAACACCAGCGTTCCTCTGGAAGACGATCTGAGTGCGCCCCAACCCCTTGATCCTGAGGAGTTGGCCATCCAAAATGAGCAATCCGCACACTGGAGACAATGGCTTGATAAGCACCTGTCCCCGTTTGAGCGGGATGTTCTGTCCCTGTTTTTGCAGGGCGCCAGTAATGCCCAGATCGCAGCTGCACTGGGCCGCACCCCTAAAGCCATTGAAAATGCTTTAGGCCGCGTGCGCCGCAAATTAAAGGCAAAGCAGTGATTCTTTGCCCCCTATTCTGTTGTTGGCCAAATGGCTTTCAAAAATGTGCCCCAGTAGCTTAAAAAGAGCGTTGGTCCTAAACCAAAGGTGTCGGTTGAAATCCTTCCGCGGGCAAATACTAATTAAGAGGAGACTATCCACTATGTTCGAAGACAAAATCTTAGTTTGCAAAGACTGCGGTCAGGAGTTCACTTTCACCGCCGGTGAGCAGGAGTTCTACGCTGAGAAGGGCTTTGAGAACGAGCCTCAGCGCTGCAAGCCCTGCCGTGACGCCCGCAAGAACGGCGGCCGTGGCACCCGCGAGATGTTCGACGCTGTTTGCGCTGCTTGCGGCAAGACCTGCAAGGTTCCCTTCCAGCCCCGCGAGGATCGTCCTGTTTACTGCAGCGAGTGCTTTGCAAAGATGAAGGAGAACGGCAGCCTGTAATCAGCTGTGTTTCTTTTGAATCACTAAGAGTGTCCCCACTGGGGGCACTCTTTTTTTGCGCACAAAACTGCCTCCGGTGCAGCAGCGCCGCGCCGGAGGCAGTCTTACTTTTGCAGCATCCTAATTCTGATGAAACGACAAAGTGCCAGGGGCAGAAACACAAGGTTTCCGCTCCTGGCACTTTGCTCAGTGTGGCATGATTGAAATCATGTGATGGGGGTTTAACTTAACGCAGCAGCTCAGCCAGCTCATCTGCAGAAGGCACATCGCTCACGCTCTTAGCATAGTGCACGTGCGTCAGAAGGCGGTCCTTCTGCATCACGAACACAGCAGGGAGCTGCAGCTCATTGCCCTCGTAATCGCCGTGGGTAAAGCCGCTGGACTTTGCCTTGGCAATTTTGCCCAGAGTCTTGGCATCTGCCATCTTCAGCTGCGATTCTGCCGGGTTAATCTCAAACTGCTTATACAGTTTGGCCTCGGGATCGCAAACGATGTCAAACGGCAGATCGCCCGGCTTCAGCTGTGCTGCCAGCTTCTGAGGGTCAGACTGCAGCACTACCAGCATCTGACCGCCGGTAGCTGCAATCTGATCCTTTGCCTGTGCATACAGATGAATGTCGTACTGGCAAAGGGTGCAGCCGTAATAGCGCAAAAACACCAAAGCTGTTTTGCCGTTCACGCGCTGTAAAACGTTTTCCAGGGTGCAGCCGGACTCAAACGGAGTTTCAAACTCAAAATCCGGAATGCTGTTACCTACTACTAATTTACTCATTCTTTTGTCTTCCCTTACGCATTAAATACGTACTTGTCCAGACGGTCGAATGCTTCAACAACCAGAGAATGAGGCACAGCCAGATTCATACGGATTGCATTCTTACCATGGAACTTGCGGCCATCCTGCCAGATTACGCCGACTTCGATGCCTGCGGACTCCAGCTCGTCGATGGTCTTGCCGTGCTCTTCACACCACTCGGTGCAATCCAGGAACAGCATGTAAGTGCCCTCGGGCTTGCCTACCTTGACGCCCTTGAAGTGGTTCTTGATGTAATCGCAGGCATAGTCTACGTTTTCGGTCAGAACATGACGCAGCTCGTCCACCCACTCATAGCCTTCCGGCTTATAAGCGCCGATCAGTGCGTGCATGGACAGCACGTTCATGTCGTTGTAGTGAGGCAGAGAAGCTTCCTTGGCAACACGATCACGCAGCCACTTGTTGTAGATAATGTGGTAGCTGCCTACCAGACCGGCCAGGTTGAAGGTCTTGCTGGGAGCGTACACGGCTACAGTGCGCATCTTGGCGTCTTCGCTTACGGACTGGGTAGGAATGTGCTTGTGGCCTTCCAGGATCAGGTCAGACCAGATCTCATCGGAAATCACATACACATCGTACTTCTTGAACAGGTCCATTGCCTTTTCCAGTTCCCAGCGCTCCCAAACACGACCGCAGGGGTTGTGGGGAGAGCAGAACACTGCTGCATGGATGTTCTGAGTGCGCAGCTTCTCTTCCATATCCTCGTAGTCCATACGCCATACGCCGTCCTCATCCTGCTTCAGGGGGCTGAGAACCATGTCGTAGCCGTTGTTGGTCAGGCTCTTGGTGAAGCCAACGTAGGTGGGAGAATGCAGCAGCACCTTGTCGCCCTTAGAGCAAACTACGCTCAGTGCGCTGATAACGCCGCCCAGAACGCCGTTTTCGTAGCCGATGCACTCCTTGGTCAGGCCCTTTACGTCGTTGCGGGTTTCGTGCCACTTGATGATGGAATCAAAGTACTCATCGGTGGGCAGGAAGTAGCCGTATGCGGGATGCTTTGCACGCTCGATGATTGCTTCGGGTACAGTGGGAACGGTGGGGAAGTTCATATCAGCAACCCACATGGGGATCACGCTGAACTCATCGCGCACCTTTACGCCGGTTACGCCCAGCATTCCGCTGGCCATACCTGCTTCAACTTCCAATGCAACGGCATCTTTGCCTTTTCTTTCCATGATGCTAGTAAAATCGTACTTCATCACAAAACAACCTCCTATCAAGTTCTATCAAAGATTTTCTTTTTTCTGCAAACATTCGATTTCCTTCGCTAAGAAGCTGTTTTGTACGCAGGATCTTCGCTGGTTTACTTCGGAATATCAATGTTTCAAATTAATATTCAACAAAAAGTTTCAGGGTATCAGCAGTCATTACAACTGCTGAACCCTTCAACTCTTTGTCTTTTGCTGTATAAATTAGCCTTCTGCGTCAGTTGCAGCAATTGCCTGTTCTGCGATAGCCTTCTGCTTTGCGAGCAGAGCTTCCTTATCAACAGCACCGGTCTTCATGCGAACTGCTGCGATCACAACACAGCTCAACAGAATTGCTGCGCAAACGATCTTCTCGCTGAGAGACAGACCGACGAACAGGTTAACAGCTACCAGGATTGCGCACAGAGAACCTGCGCAGCACAGGATGGTGAACAGAACCTTGGGCATATGGAATACGCTCTTCTTCCACTGCTCGGGGTACTTCTTTACCAGACGGATCAGAGAAATGTTCAGGTATGCGTTCATCAGCATCCAGGGAACCATGATCAGAGAAACGATGGCATCCAGAGAGAAGCCGAACACGATGGGCAGAACAGAGATCAGGTAGAAGAAGCCCTGGATTACGTAGGGGTAGCCGCTCTTGGTGGTCTTCTTAAATACTGCGGGCATCCAGCCGTCCTCTGCAACACGTGCGCAGGGGTAACGCAGCATGGCAATGCTGCTGACCATCGAAGTTGCGATGGCGAACACAGCGCCGCCCAGAACGAATACCACGTACAGCCAACGGGGGAAGATTCTCTGAGCAACCAGAGCCAGGCTCTGACCTGCAACCTCATCGATCGGCAGAACGTGAGAAGCAACGAAGCCCATCAGACCGTAAACGATAGCAACAGTCAGGGTGATCCACATGATTGCAACAGGAATGGTGCGGCGGGGCTTTTTGGTAACTTCCATCATGGAAACAGGAGCCATGGTGGTACCCTGGCAAGCAAAGCTCATGATGGCAATAGCCTGCAGGAAGCCCAGGCCGCCGTTCAGGAAGAAGGGGCTGCCTTCAGCTGCAGCACCCTGGGTCTTCGGCAGACCAAAGCCGATGAACAGGGCGATTGCAACCAGCAGAATAACGGTCATTGCGCTGGTGATGTTTGCCATGAACTTGGAACCGCGAATGGTTGCGGCAAAGGAAAGGGTCAGAACCAGGAATGCAATAAAGCTCTTGTAGGGCAGAATTGCGGGGAACACCATCGAGGCGTAATCCACGATGGACATACCATACATCGCAAGCGCAAAGCCGTGGACGTATGTATTAATTCCGCTGACGCCTGTCAGCAGCGGTCCAAACAGCATAACCTTCATGTCGTAGTCGCCGCCGGGCAGCACGAACATGGAACTCATAATGGGCTGATACATAAATGCGAGCAGCATGTAGAAGCAACCTACCATAACTGCCAGCCAGATGGAATGGCCGGTGAATCCAATGCCAAGACCCATCATAACAAAAATACCGGAGCCGATTGCTCCACCTACACCCAGGCTGTAAATGTTAAACATGCCTAGTTTTTTTTCTTTCTTATCGCTCATAAAAAAACTGTCACTCCCTTTTTAAAATTGCCGATATCCTCCAAAAACCTACTGTTGCGCCGCATTCACCTCCGGAATCTTTTGTTCTCTATGTTTTCTTCCAGTCTTCTGATTGGAATGATCAAAAGCTGTCTGAATTCATCCATTCATTCGTTTCATCTACTTCATTTTTAAGTAGCTTAACCATTTAGCAGTTTCATCATACAATATTTCGCCTTTTTAGTCAATTATTTCACGTAGTACTTTTATATATTCTGCACTTACAATAAATCAGCCTTTCGTTTTTGGTGCATTTCACCAAAAACAAAAGAAACCAGGCGGACAATCGTCCGCCTGGTTTGTCTTTTCGGCATCATTCATGTAAAAAGCTCTCTGCTTCGACGCACATCATCGGCATAAGCTTCATTCAAACGTTGCTGTATTCTTATATAAAGATCCAATTCCGCATCTGTAAATTCATTGAGACGCTGATAGGTTCGCTCTTTGCATTCATCATTGAACTTTGCATGGGCCTTGTACAGTTTTGTTCCGGCTTCGCTCAGCCGCAGTTTGAACTGCCGATTATTCAGGCTGTTGCGTTCCTGGTTCACCAAACCTTTTTCACGAAGCTTGCGCACGGTCTGCGAGCAGGCACTGGGGCTCTTGCGTACAATCTTGGCCAGGTCGGTGATGGTAATGTCCGGATTCACCGCAATCAAATCAACAATATGGGCTTCTGCCTGGTATAAAATATACTCTCCATAACGATGCGGCAGTTCATCATATTCATACATCAACGCATACGCCTGATCCTGCGAATTCCATATTTTAGTCAGCAGTTCCGGTCGATTTTTGGACACACTCATCATCTCCTCGTTTTTTTAGTATATCAAATCCCTTTCCGTTTTGCACGATATTTTCCTCTTTTTCATTTTTATGGAACCGATTTAACAAATGCTCTGGCAGATTCTGACGCTTTACAGGGTTGTGCCCGCATGATAACATATATATCATCGCATTGTACAATAATGTATCCACTTACGTTTAATTGACCGCTTCAACGGCAACATTTTCAGGAGGTTTTCCATGAAAGCATTTATGGATCAGGACTTTATGCTGCACAGTGATACTGCCAAAACACTGTATCACGACTATGCCGCAAAAATGCCCATTATCGATTACCACTGCCATATTCCGCCCCAGGAAATCTGGGAGGATCGTCGGTTTGAAAACATCACCCAGGTCTGGCTGGGCGGTGACCATTACAAATGGCGCGTAATGCGCTCCAATGGTGTAGACGAATACTACATCACCGGCGATGCACCCGATCGTGAAAAATTCCAGAAATTTGCAGAAGCACTGCCCAAGTGCATCGGCAATCCCATGTACCACTGGTGCCACATGGAGCTGAAAACCTACTTTGGCTATGAAGGCATCCTGAACGGCACTACCGCTCAGGAAGTGTGGGATCTGTGCAATGAGAAGCTGCAGAACGATCCCAGCATGAGCGCCCGCGGCCTGATTCGGCAGAGCAACGTCTATATGGTGGGTACCACTGACGATCCCTGTGACGATCTGCACTGGCATAAACTGCTGGCCGAGGATTCCAGCTTTGAAACTCAGGTTTGCCCCTCTTTCCGGCCGGATAAGGCTCTTGCCATTCAGAAGCCCGGCTTTGTGGATTATATTCATCAGCTGGAAAAAGTTGTGGGCAGCGAGTTCAAATGCATCCGCTGCGTTCAGAATGCACTGAGTCAGCGCATTGATTTCTTTGATAAGATGGGCTGCCATGCCTCCGATCACGGTCTGGACCATATGGTCTGCACTCTGGGAACCGATGAAGAAGCTACGGCTATTTTCCAGAAGGCCATGGCTGGCGAAGCAGTAACCGGGTATGAAGCCGATCTGTACGCCACCAACCTGCTGCTGCATTGCGCACGCGAATACGCAAAGCGCGGCTGGGTTATGCAGCTGCACTACAGCTGTATGCGCAACCCCAACAGCAGAATGCTGTCCAAGCTCGGCCCCGACAGCGGCTTTGACTGCATTGCCATTACAGACAGCTGCTTCCAGCTGTCCACCCTGCTGGACACCCTGGATTCCGCCAACGAGCTGCCCCGCACCATCATTTACAGCCTGAATCCCGCCGACAATGCCATGATCGACACCGTAATCGGTGCATTCCAGAGCAGCGAAGTTCCCGGCAAGATTCAGCACGGCAGCGGCTGGTGGTTCAACGATACCCATACCGGCATGGAGGCACAGATGACCAGTTTGGCCAACCTGAGCCTGCTGGGCAACTTTGTGGGTATGCTCACCGACAGCCGCAGTCTGCTGAGCTATACCCGTCACGCTTATTTCCGCCGCATTCTGTGCAACCTGATCGGCCAGTGGGTGGAAAACGGCGAATATCCTGCGGATCTGCAAACCTTGGGCCAGATGGTACAGGATATCAGCTTCAACAACGCCAAACGCTACTTCCAGCTGTAAGATCAAAATGGGCCGCCTGTATAGGCGGCCCATTTTATTGCCCTTTTGTTGCGGTTTCACCATTCCCTCTCGACAAAATACAGTGCAAGGGTATAATATATGTGTTCCGAAATTTTACTTGTCTGGCCTAAAAGGAGGCTTTTATGATTTATCCTCTTCCCATGGCAGCCCCGGATACTTATCTGGTTGGTGCCAGTGATCGCCGTCTGGCTCGATTTGAGAATCTTTTTCCCATTCCCCGCGGCGTTTCTTATAACTCTTATCTGATTTTGGACGAGCAGACCGTTCTGCTGGATACTGTGGACAACGCAGCTGCTCCCGATTTCTTTGATCGTCTGGAATGCGCTCTGGATGGCCGCACACTGGATTACGCAATCGTACATCACATGGAGCCGGATCACTGCGCTGCACTGGCCGATCTGGTACGCCGCTGGCCCAATGTTCAGCTGATCTGCACCGCCAAGGCCAAGCAGATGCTTGGCCATTTCTTCTGCACCGGCCTGGATCAGCAGGTACGCACTGTAAACGAAGGCGAAACCCTGTGCACCGGCCGTCACACACTGCATTTCGTTACTGCCCCCATGGTACACTGGCCTGAAGTAATGGTCAGCTACGATTCCTTTACAAAAACCCTGTTCAGCGCCGACGCCTTTGGTACCTTTGGTGCTCTGGATGGCAGCATCTTTGCCGACGAGCTGGACTTTGAGCACGTCTGGCTGCCGGATGCACGCCGCTACTACACCAACATTGTAGGCAAATACGGCACCCCCGTGCAGGCCCTGCTGAAAAAGGCCTCTGCACTGGATATCCAGACCATCTGCCCGCTGCACGGTCCGGTATGGCGCAAGGATCTGGGCTGGTTCATTGAAAAGTACGATCGCTGGAGCCGCTGGCAGCCGGAAGGCACTCATGCCGCTGTATTCTACGCCAGCATGTACGGCAACACTGCCGCTGCCGCTCAGCTGATTGCACAGCAGATCAGTGCCCACGGCGTTGGCCCCGTTCCCGTGTACGACATTTCTACTTCCGATATTTCCGAGCTCACTTCCGAAGTGATGCGCTGCAGCCATATCGTACTTGCCTGCCCCACCTATAACGGCAGCCTGTACCCCAAAATGCGCGACCTGCTGAGCGACCTGAAGGAGCTGGGTGCACAGGGACGCACCTGGGCCCTGGTGGAAAACGGCAGCTGGGCACCTACCGCTGCCCGACTGATGCGTGCAGAACTGGAATCCATGAAGGATATGACGGTTCTGGAACCGGTACTCACCCTGCACTCCACTTTGCAGAATCCGTCTGACGCCATTGCTCTGGCCGATGCAGTTGCAGAAAGCATGAAGCCCTGATTTCTGTTATATTTCTGCATTTTATACCAAAAGTAAAGCAGCGTGGTTTCGATTCTTGTCGAAACCACGCTGCTTTTTGTTATTGAATTAATTCCAGCACCGGTGTGTCAGGATCGTATTTTCCTTCCTGCAAAAATGCGCGGGAATCCTCATCCGGGGCGTACAGCACCAGATAATCATAATGGCCGAACAGATCGTCATATCCCAGATCCTGCTCCGGGAACTGCCAGAAGTCCACGGTGTCCGTATTCAGCACATACCGTGCCACAAACCGCATAGACCAGGTATCCACATCGGGGTTGCCGCGCGTGTAGAACAGATAGCGCTTTCCTTCCTCCAGGCCCAGCTTTTCTTTCATCTGAAGCATTTCGCCCTGAGTCTGATCGTCCCGATAGGGTGCACGGCTGACCAGTGCAGCCAGCTGAGCAGGCTGATCCAGCAGCACCATCACTGCAAAACCCAGCGCAAACAGAACGCCTGCCAGCGCTGCGCTGCGGCTTTTCGGCTGCCGGGCAATTCCCGCCAGAAGGAAGATGGCCAGTGCTCCCGCCAGATAAATAATTCCGGTCAGATGATAACGGCCGATGCTTGCAAGACACAGCATTTCGCTGGCATTCATAGAGAACGCATACGTTCCCCACAGGCAGACGATATACAGCAGTTCGCCCACAATCAGTGCGCCGCCCAGCAGTACAGCCCGTTTTCCGCTCACAGCACCGCTGCGCCACAGCCACAGCATTCCTGCCAATACCAGAATCAGCAGCAGATACATACTGCGCGTATCTGCCTGGGACAGGTCCGCAAAATGGTGAAGGAACATCCGGTTAAAGGTGTGGATCTCCTCCGCAGATTTTCCGCCGAAGATATTCTCATAGCCGCTCAACGTTACCGCGTGTTTGCTGCTGCCCGCTTCCGGAAACACCAGCGCCACATGGCGCAGCCACAGCCACAGTGCAGCAAAGGGTGCCGCCCAAGCCGTGAACAGCAGCGGGGCATTGGCCTTGCGCTGTTTTTTTTCGCGCAGCAGGAACCAGCTGAGCACAGCCAGATCCAGTGCTATAAAGAAAATACCGCTGTTTTTTGTCACCGCCAGCAGAACAAGGCCGCCCAAGCTGGCCAGCACTGCCATGCGGGGCTTATCCGGGCCGTAATAGGCAATCACCGCCAGAGCACCCACCGCCTGCACCGCCAGAAGCGTATCGACGCGCAGATCTGCCGGGGTAATATCACCAATCAGCAGCAGAACTGCCGCTGCCGCCCACAGCGCCCAACCTCTTTTTTGGCCTTTGGGGCAAAAAACGGTCAATGCGAACACACCGGTCAGGAGCAGCAGCCCCTGAGCGAACATCATCATACCGTCTGATGTACCTACAAAATCGCAGAAATACTTAATCAGGCCGGACGTTCCCGGCGGATAGCCCACAAACTCAACTGCTTTATTCTGCACGTTGGGCAGCCTGCCAAAGCGCACCATGGTTTTGACCATGATACCCCAGTGGGACATATTGTCGTGTCCCATCAGGATGGCTCCGCGCATCAGCCACAGCATCCAGCCGCCGCCGGCGGCCAAAATCAGAGTGCGCCCTGTAAGCCACGGGCCAAACGCACTGCGCTGCCGCAGGCTGTAATAGACCAGCAGAGCAAGACCGCCCAGCCAGAGCACCCATTCCACAGGTGCATAAATATTCAGCAAACCTGCCGGATAAAGCAGCGTGCCCATGCCGGAAAGCACCACAAACGGGGCCAGCTCCATGCGCAGAGAAAAGCGCTGTGTTGCCAGCAGACACCAGCCCAGCACCGACAGGCAGAAGAGCGCCAATTTCAGCAATGCAATCATTGTTCTTCCTCCTTAGCTTGGCCGGCTTTGGATATCGGCGGCATCAGAGTCTGACTGTAGCTATGGCATCCCCATGCCACATTGCACAGCAGCAGCGTGTACAGACTGGGCGAAAAGTTGCGTTCCATTACACCATAGAACGCATATCCCAGCACCACTGCGGCCAGAGCCCAATCGCTGCCGCCCCGGCGCACAAGCCGCCAGACCAGCCAGGCTGTTCCAGCCACAAACAGGGCCAGCATAATCGGGCCGCACAAAAAGCGATAATACACGTATGCGTTGTCTACACGGTACAGCAGGCTTTCATGCAGCGTGCCGAATTTTTCGCCAAACAGATGTGCTTTAAAGCCGTATTGCTGCACCCAGGCAAATCCCACGCGACCGCTGAACAGCCGGTCAATGAGCTTCATCCAGCTTTGATCCTGATAGCTGTTGTACAGCCACACAATAAAATAGCTGAATGCCGGAGGTATCAGAGCTGCCGCCCCGGCCAGCCAGGGCATCCACTTCTTTTGGGCCAACTTCGGAAAACACTTGGCTGCCAGCATCACGATCATCACAATCAGGCACAGCATTGCCGAACCGCGGCTGTTGGGCACCACCACAATAAAGACAACGCCTGCTGCCGCCAGCAGCAGATCCCACCAGCGCAGCTTTGCATAGCGCAGGCAAAGCCACAGCAATACCAGCTGTGCCGTGGAAATTCCCAGCGCATTATAGCTGCCGTATCCCAGCGCATAACGCACACGGCCGCCCTCGGTGGTGGCCATCATATCCAGGAATCCCATCAATGCCATGATTACCGTTGTGCCATAAGAAACCAGTGCTGCGGCAAACATGGTCCAGAGGTTCTGCACCAGCTTGGTATCCTTTGCGCACAGGAACAGAAATACCGTTCGGATGATCGGCGGATAGGCACACACCGCGTAGAATTTCACAAACAGTACAAAGACTACTGCCGCAGGAACCAGCTGCTGATATGAGTAGCGGGTACAGCCCAGAAGCTTTGCTACAACAATCAGCGCCACCAGCACAGATCTGCCCATTGTGAGCACCGTAAGCAGGTGCGGCGGCAGAAATGCTTCGCTGATACGCTCCACTGCATCCCAGCCCCACCATAAAAGGATCAGGCCGCAAAACAGCGGCGTACTGAGCATTTCGCGCAATTTTCCAAGCCAGCCGCACACCAGCCAGTGCTCCTGATTCCACAGTGCCTTCCAGCGCTGTGCAAGGCTGCCCTGCCCGCGGACCAGGCCGATCAGAAGATCAGCCATCCAGACAAGCGGCCCCAGAATACAGAGCAGTTTGATGGTATTTCCCATAGTTTTTTACTTCACCCTTCTTTATTCGGCAGACAGACCAGACAGGGTTGCATCCTGCCCGGCCGCTGCGCTCAGCTGTATTGTTCCACAATGCGGCGCATTTCATCAAACTGCTTTTCCATTTCTTCCACCAGCTTGAACTGAGTGCGGCAGCGCACCAGATTGTGTACAGGATACTGTGTCTTAAAATAAGAATCGCCCTGCAGGTAGTCCGTAAGGAAACGCATTCCGCATTCCAGGGTCATCAGCTTTGCACCCCAGATCAGGCTCTTCTTTTCGGCAGCGGTCAGCACGTCACCGGCGGACTCCAGATAGCCCCTGGTATACTGCTCGAACAGGTTAATATCAAAATGCACCTTATCCAGATCCGGCTCGTCCTCGGCTGCCGTGGATGCACCGAATCGGATGGAATCACCGTAATCGTTGGCGGCAAGGCCCGGCATAATGGTATCCAGGTCAATAATGCACAAACCTTCGCCTGTTTTCTCATCGAACAGGATGTTGTTGAGCTTGGTATCGTTATGTGTAACGCGCAGCGGAAGCTCACCTTTGCGCAGCTGCTCCATCAGTACGCTGCAATCCGCAGTACGCTGCATGGCAAAATCAATTTCCTTCTGGCAGGTGCGGGCACGGTTTTTCACATCCCGCTTTACGGCACGCTGCAAATCGGCCAGGCGGCTCTCGGTATCGTGGAACCGTGCAATGGTTTCATGCAGCGTAGCTGCCGGATAACCGCCCAGCTGCTTGAGGAACTTGCCGAAGCTTTTGCCCGACTGATAAAACTGCTCCGGACGCTCCACCGACTGATAGCACATGGAATCCGGAATGAAGTTGTAGCAGCGCCAGGGCAGACCTTCGCTGTCCTCAAAATAGTTGTCACCGCTGCGGGTTTTGATATAAGACAGTGTTTCACGATCCGGATTGCCGCCGGCTTCACGAATGGAACCGCGCAGATATTCGGTCACGCCAAAGATGTTCTCCATGACTTCCTTGGGATTTTTGAACACATAGGTATTCACACGCTGCAGTACATACGACAGCTCATCTTCGCCTTCTTCATTGGGCATGTAAACAGCAAATGTTTCGTTGATGTGACCTGCGCCGAAAGGCCGGACGTAGCTGCACTGATTGCCAAAGCCAAAGGCATACAGCGCATCTTCCAGATTGCGGTTTTCAACGCCTTCGATTTTGCGGTGTGTGGAGAACACAACCGAACCGGCCTCCACCTTGGTACCGGCCTTGACCTGACAGTTTGCCTTGACCACACTGCCCAGACCGATGTGTGCGCCATCGCCAATCTGACTGTCATGGTCCACAATGGCACCACTGTTAATCAGGCAGCCGATGCCCAGGTGCACATTGGTATTCAGCACAGCGCGCTGCATTACAAAGCTGCCTGCGCCGATCTGTGCCGAAGGGCTGATTACAGCAGTGGGATGCACAATCGCCGGAACCTCAAAGCCTGCTTCCAGCAGCTGCTTGGTCCACTTCAGGCGGGTTACATTGTTGCCCAGTGCTGCCACTGCACAGGGGTACTGTTTAATCCATGCCGGATAGTCCACACACTTACCAATGACACGGCTGTCTTTGGATGCATCGTCCAAAAAAGCAATTTTCTGGAACTGGCCGGTTTGCTGTGCGGTTTCATAAACCATCCGTCCAAAACCGCCGGCACCCATAATCAGAAGGTTTGCCATGATTTTTTCTCCCATCTTTGTGCAAATTTCGTTTTGCGACCCTTACTGTCGGTTTCTCCACCGCACAGCTTCTATATGCGGCTCATAAGCCGGAATCTCCCTGTCAATTCTGCTGCGTGAGGGCTGTAGCCGCAGTTTCCAGTGCATCTGCCTGCTGACAGGCCTGCTGTGCACTCTTGCCGCAGCTGAACACGTAGGCCTTCAGCTTGGGCTCTGTACCGCTGGGACGCACCAGCAGCTTGCAGTTTCCCGCAAGCCGGAATTCCAGAACATCCGCAGCCGGCAGACCGTTCAGGCCCGGTGCATAATCCACAACCTCTTCCACAGCAAGCCCTGCCAGTTCAGCCGGCGGTGCAGTGCGCAGATTCTGCATCAGCTGCTGCATGGTGCGCATTCCCTGTGCACCCGGGAACTGGAAGCTGAGCAGACGATTCTGATACCAGCCGTACTTTTCGTACAGCGCGTCCATTGCCTGGCCCAGCGTCATGCCTTTTGCCTTATACCAGCGTGCCATCTGACAGATCAGCATGGATGCATTGACGCCATCCTTATCGCGCACATGGCCGCCGGACAGATAACCGTAACTCTCTTCAAAGCCGAAAACATAGCGTTCCATCTGATCTGCTTTTTCCAGCTGACCGATCACTTCACCGATGTATTTGAAGCCGGTCAGGGTGCGGCGCACCTCTACGCCGTGAGCGCTTGCTACCGGATCTGCCATGGCCGTGGACACAATGGTGGTTACCGCAATCGGATTTTGGGGCATGGTTCCGGCTGCTTCACGCTGGGTGCAGATATAATCCAGCAGCAGGATTCCCACTTCGTTGCCGGTGAGCAAGCGGTAATCGCCGTCTTCTGCCACAGCCACGCCCACACGATCACAGTCCGGGTCGGTGGCCAGCAGAAGGTCCGGCTGAACCTTGCGGCACAGGGCGATGCCCTCTTCCAGTGCCTCACGGATTTCCGGATTCGGATAGGGACAGGTGGGGAAATTACCGTTTGGCTCTGCCTGGCTGGGCACAACCTGCACGTCCTCCACCTTGATTTTATCCAGAATGCGCAGCACACACTCCCGACCTGCGCCACACAGCGGTGTATACACCACTTTAAGCGGAGCCTGTTCACCGGGGGCCTCCACGCCCTGCTCATACACCGCCTGTACAAAGCGATCCAGCGTTTCTTCCGGGATGGCATGAATCAGCTCTTCTTTTGCCTGCCAGCACGGTCCGGCCAGAACGTCCACCTTGTTGATTGCAGCCTGAATGGCCTTGGCAGCCTGCGTTGTGATCTGGCAGCCATCCGGGCCATAAACCTTATAGCCATTGTAGGCCGCCGGATTGTGGCTGGCCGTAACACAGATGCCTGCATCGCAATGCAGATCCCGCACAGCAAAGCTCAGTGCAGGAGTTGGTTCCAACCGGGGATAAACCCATGCCGCAATGCCGTTGGCTGCCAGCACCTGAGCTGCGGTATCCACAAACTCCGGGCCGCCGTTGCGGCTGTCCCGTGCGATGGCTACGCTCTTGGCATCACCGGGCAGGCTGTTCAGATAATCCGCCAGCCCCTGTGTTGCTTTGGCCACGGTGTAGCGATTCATACGATTGGTACCGGCGCCCAGTACACCGCGCAGACCGCCGGTGCCAAATTCCAGCTGGCGGTAAAACCGATCTTCCACAGCTGCGTCCTGTCCGGATACATCCCGCAGTTCCTGCAGCAAAGTTTCATCCATTCCGGGCCAGGTCAGCCAGCGTTCCAGCTCCCGGCGCATCGCATCAGTTGTTGCCATAGTTGTATATTCCTTTCCGGGCCTTTTGGAATGCCCCGTGGTCTTTATTTATGCAGCGCAGCACGCAGCTTGCGCTTATATTTGCCGCCCCAGATTTTAAACCGGGGCCAGAGCCGGGTAAACCAGCAGTAAACCGCCGGAATTACATGAAAGCGATTTTTCAGTTCATCCAGCTGTCGGGCTGTATGCTTTGCCCGATATTTTTCGCTCTGGGCCAGGTGCACCAGCGGCGTGCTGGCACTGAATTTTTCCATGGACACCAGATCGTAGCTTTCCCCTGCCCACTCCAGAATGCAGGCTTCCGGCTGACCGCCCAGAATATTTTTACCGCTGCGCAGTGTTTCCAGATGACGGGTTGCATAGCGGCCGGGATGCAGTGTGGTTACATAGGTGCCGTAGGTTTCAAATTCGCTGAAGCCGGACCCCTTCAGATCCTCCGGGCTTACGGCGTACAGAATTTTCTGCCAGAACACCGTGCCGTCCAGTTTATCATTGGCTTCAATCTTTGCCAGAAGCTCCCGCATCAGAGCGGTGTCAAAGATCATGTTTTCTACGATGAAGCTCTCCTGCTCTGCTTTTTCAAGGCCCAGCAGCGTGCGCAGGGTGTTGAAGTAGGGCGGGTTGAACTCCTGACGCAGGGTGAACAGATACTGACCCTGTTCATTGCAAAAGCGCACCGGGCGCACAGGAACCGTGTCCGCATCCCACACCACATAAGCATCCTGATCGCAGATCTGAGCATAGCCCAGCTTAATGAATTGCTGGAAATACCATCCGGCACGCTTATCGGTGTAAATGCGGCTGTACATCAGCTCTTTGACCGCTTTCAGGGTAAGCCCCGGCACAAGCTCGTTCTCGTTCACAAAAACGATGCGCTCATCTTTTGGCAGCAGCTCCTGAATATCCGGAGCGCTGACCACCACCAGCCGACGCACCGGCAGGTTCTTGAAAACGAACGGAAGGTTCGCCTGAGCAGCAGCCCAGTCCCGCTTTAGAATCGGCATTACCACGTCATAGGTCTGCATCGTGTTTTCCTCCGTTTCGATCATTTCAGCCAGCCTTTGCGCACGCCGAACCGCTCGCCCTTCTCATAGAGTTTCCACAGACGGCTGCGCTGCAGCCGGGCCACCTGACGGGCCTGCTGCTCATACTTTCCGGTCCAGAAGTCCGGGCTGCGCCGACGGCTGGCCTCGGGGCCCTGTGCCACAATTTTACGCACAAAGTCCCACATCAGATCACCGCTGATCTGGCTGCGCACCAGCTGTTCGTCCACAAAGGCAGGCTGATGCACCATGTACCACCAGCGGTCAGGATCTTCCTCCACGGCGCGCACCTTTTCCACCATTTCCTGCACGCTTTTGCAGCTGCTGCAATCAATAAAGGCTTCCGGATTGTATGTGCGTGCCACTGCGGGATCGCCCCAATATACAGGTACGCCGCCGCTGGCAAAGGCATCCAGAATTTTTTCAGTGCAATAACCACTGGTGCGCGCATTCTCGAAGCACAGGCTGAACCGATAATCTTTCTGAAATGCCAGCTTATCCGCCACAGGCTTGCCGTCGGGCAGGTTGTTGTGGCTGCGGCCGCCGCTGGCCACCCACTTATATTTGCTCAGCTCCTCAAACATCTGCTCACGCACCGGATTTGCGCCGTAGTTGCTCACCACATAATTGCAAAAGCCCTTTTTGGCTTTGTAATATTCATCCGGATGCGTGTGCTTCAGCAGCGCTTCCTCACGCACCTTTTCCTGACCGGGGAAGCAATACCAGGGCAGATGCAGAAAACGGTCCTCGTATTCCATCCAGTCGCCGCCCATGGCATAGTCATAAAGGTTGAAATCCGGGCGGATATTTTCACCCAGAAACAGAATACGTGTGCAGTCATATTTGAGCACGTTTTTGCCAAAACAGCTGCACAGCACAAAGTCCGGATCGGTGCTCAGCTCGGCACCGCCCAAAGGCTCCAGTGCATCCATCATCATCTGTGCAAACCACTGGTCTGCATCTCCGCCAAAAAAGTCTACAATGGCAAATTTGATTTTATCGCTCATTCCGCATCTCCTTGTCCGGGGGTCATCAGGCGCTTGTCGCCAAGGTGGGTGGCAAGCAGCCGACATTTGTCATAAATGCTCCAGATCTTATTGGCCCATCTCATTGTGAAATCCACACTGAGCGACTCAATGGCACATTCGCGGCAGAGCTTTGACAGATCCAGCCCGGCCTCCACACCCATGTAGCTCCGGCCCGAGTTATAATGCTCTGCCAGATCCATGATATGAACCTGTGCTGCAACAATAGCCACCTGCTGCAGCAGCGGATGCTGCTTTGCCAAAAAGCGGCTGCACCAATACTGCTCTACCAGAGCATCCTGCCACTCCTGCACATTGCGCGAGGAGTTCTGCCCAAGGCCCACGCGATAAAGGGTTCTTGGGATTCGATAGCAATGGTACCGATGAGCAAATCGCACCATCATGCAGTAGTCCTGTGTATAGTATGCGCCGATGGGATTCTGGCCCACCATCCGTGCGCCCAGCTGAGCACCGCCCATTTCCATAAAGGCACTGCGGCGGATGCAGCTGCCCTGCCAGACGATACCGGGGCCAAATTGCAGCTGTCCCTGGCTGAGCGGGCGAAGAGAACGGGGTGCTTTATCCCCGGCAGGGGCACACAGCGCAGTCAGATCCGCTTCTTCCTCATCCGGGTTGGGGATGGGGTAGCTGCTGTGCTGCGCCGCCACCAGATCGGCCGAAGGTGCAGCACGCAGCGCACTGCGCATCCAGGGCAGATAATCCCGGGTAAGCAGGTCATCGTCGTGCAGCATGATAACCCACTCGCTCCGTGCCAGTTCAAAGCAGCGATTCCAGTTTGCAAACAGGCCCAGATTGATCTGGTTTACGTAATAGAGCAGCCGTTCATCTGCAAGCGCACGCAGCACCTGTCCGGTTGCAGCATCACCGCCGGGAACATCGTCCACCACCAGAATCTGGTAATCGCTGCCCGGCTGAGCCAAAGCACTCTTTACCGCCGCTTTCAGCAGTTCCGGCTTTTTATAGGTTGGAATCACAATGGTGAACCGAGGTGTCTTTTCACGATGTGTGCCCTGCATCAGGTGTGAGGGCAGATCTTTTGTTTTACAAAAGTTATCTTCGCAGGCAAAATAGTCCCGCATACGGATGGCTGTAATAGCCTCGGGCGTCATGGTCGCAGCCCCTTTCGATCTTTTCTTTAGCGGCCAAGCTTGGCACGCACTTTTCCGAGCATCGGCTCAAAGCGCGCCATAAGGGCTTTGAAGTCCGGGTTTCGGAAGAACAGCGCCAGCAGCACCATGTTCGGTACCACAGCGCAGATGACACACTGAATGATAAAATTGCCCCATCCAAGGGCGGCAAAGGGGCGGCAGAGCAGATGCACGCCCAGGGTCATCAGGGCGGTAAAGCCCATCCGACCCACCATGCGGCCCAAATACGGCAGGAAGGGCAGCTTAAAGCCGTCGTGGAATACATAGTATCCCTTGGCAAAGAAGGTGGTGCAGATTTCAGCCAGCACCGTGGACAGGAACACACCCAGCAGGCCCAGATGCTTTGCCATCCAGAGCGTAAGCACCACATTCAGAACACCGCCGAACAGAGCCAGATAGCAGCCCTGACGCAGCAGACCCATGGCATTTTTAAAGGTATCCAGGGTATTGTTCACCGTACCCATATAGAAACGAATGACCAGGCACACCACAACCGCAGTGCTCACGGTCAGATCTGCGCCATTCTTTTCTTTAAAGAACAGAGCAACACAGGGCGTGAGCAGCTGAAACAGGCAGACCGTGGAAAAGCTGCTGGCCCAGAAGTTTGCCAGATCCAGCTGCCGAAATACAGTCAAACGCTTTTCAAGGCTCTCCTTTGCATTCAGATTGCCCACGCTGGCGCCCAAAGACACAGTAGCCATGGCAATAATCATCACAATATAGTTGATAATCATGGTATACAGGTCTGTGTTGGCCACCAGGGCCGTGCTCAGCGCCGCAGAGATCACAATGGTATCCACTGCGGAAAGCAGCTTGAAGGACAGATTATTGATAAACAGGGCCCGCACATCCCGAAACAGCTTTTGCAGGACAGGCTTTGGCATTGGATCGGCCTTTCCCTCTTTGATGAAGGGATACAGCCGGTCTGCCTTGCGTGCAATGGCAATGTTTTTAACGATTCCCACTGCCAGCTCGGTGGAAAGTGCCAGAATAAAGTTTCGGGTGAAAATGACCACAATGCACTTCAGAATGCTGGCCAGCATGGTATAGGCCGAATTCAGGTTATTGACATAATAGCCTTTCTGGTCCGCATTCAGAATGTTGGTCTTGTAAGCAAAAAACCAGTAGGATGCCACCGAATTGGCCAAAAACAGCAGATATACCACGTACAGGTTGACCGGAGGTGCTCCGTCAAAGGTCACCAGATGCGGCAGGAACGGAACCAGACACAGACCAATGCCCAATACAACCCAACCGATAACCCCGTAGCACTTTTTATAAAAGCGCATATAGGTGCGCACGGTGTTTTCGTCCTTATCCGCCAGCGGTTTATACAGGTACACCGTGATAGCACTGCCAATGCCCAGTTCCGCCAGTGACAGGAAGGTGAGCACCTTACTGAACAGGCCATTGATGCCCAGAAACTCCTGCCCCAGATAATAGATAAACACCTGTCGGGCCATGAAGCCCACCAGCATGGATACAATCTTCTGGCCCACACCGGAAAGCATCACCAGCATGGAATTTTTTGTGCGTGAATTTTCCAAGAATTACCCTCACGTTCTTCTTTAAAATCAGAGCATTTCGCATTCAGCGTTACAGCTGCTGCAAAATTTCCAAAAAATTCTGAAAATAGGTTTCCGGGCCAAACTGTTTGGCCCATTCCATACCGGCATTGCCCATCTTCTGCCGGCGTTCCGGATGTTCCCGCAGCTCCTGAATGGCCTGCGTCAGGCGCTGTGCAAGCCCCTCACCCTGAGGTACCAGCACACCGCAGTCCTTACCCAGATATTCAGGCAGACCGCCGCTTTCGGTGGCCACCACCGGGCAGCCTGCCGCCATAGCCTCTACCGGCACCAGGGGGGCGGCCTCCTGACACAGGCTGGGCACCACCACCACATCTGCCATAGCATAAAAATGCCCCAGCTGATCGTTGGGAACAAAGCCGGTAAACTGAACCTGCTTGCTGTTTTTTTCAGCCAGCTTCCACACTTCTTTTTCGTAAGCGTCGCAGGCGGAAAGGCCAAAATTGGTGCTGCCCGCCAGCACCAATGCCACATCGCTGCCGGGCAGGGCATCCACTGCCTCCAGCAGCTCTTTAACACCCTTATAGGCCACAATCCGGCCCGCATACAGAATCACAAAATCATTGGGGGCAATGTCAAAACCCTGACACATCTGCTCCCGTACCTGAGGCAGCGGCGGCTTGAAGCAATAATTTGCCACACAGTTGGGCAGCACGTGCACGGTGTCCATGCTGCGCCCGGTAGCTCGAACCCAATTTTCAGCCACATAGTTGCTCACTGCCAGCAGATGGCCGAAACTGGCATCATTTTTTGCCGTAGGCTCTCCGACCCAATGCATATGATAAAGCACCTTTTCCGGCGGCACATGGGCGTGCTGGACGATGTCCAGATCGCATTCGGTCAGGATTAAATCGAACTCTGTATGATGTTCCTCCAGCCAGTCGGCCGCCTGAACTCTCTGATATGGAAACAGCAGCGGTGTATCGCTGAATTTCTTATGCAGGGCACGAATCCGCCACCAGACTTTGTTCCACATCACCTGCGGCTTAAACCACACAAACTTTGCATGGCGATAATCCACAGCCCGTTCTCTTGCACCGGGATGATCCACGGTGAGAACTGTAAATTCCACCTGGGGATTTTTTTCATTTTCATCCAGCAGGGTCTGGGCCAGTGCCTCACTGGCACCTCCCTGCACAGCCGGAACAGGCAATTTGCCCACGGCTACCATGCAGATGCGACGCTTCATAGAGTTTTCCCCTTTCACAGGATGTATTGTTGAAAACTTAAGTTCGCTGCTGGGCCGCCAATCGGCTGCGGTACATTCTGGTGCCTTTTTCCAGACCCATCAGTTTTGTGTACAATGTGATACGACGCGGCATTTGCTTTGCCGCCATGTGCAGCAGAATATCCTGCCGAATTTCTCCCGCCAGCAGATGCAGGGCATCTCCCTCGCGCTGGGCTGCATAATCCAGCGCCTGGCTGAGCACCAGCCCTGCACTGCGTGCAAGACAGCGGCAGCGCACCGGTGTTTCGCCCTGTGTGGACTGACCTGCCAGCACACGGGCTGCTTCCAGGCAGCTGTTCTGCCGTTTTTCCAGCGCAGCTTCATCCAAACCCGCCATAATGCTGCCCTCGCGGGCCAAGCGATAGCCATACACCGGCTGTTCCAGCACCATTCCGCTGCGGCAGGCACACAGGGCCAGCGGCGTCCATTCCATATCCTCGTGCAGAATGCCCTCATGGAAGCGAAGCTCCTGCTGCTGCACACGTTCACGGCGAATCACCAGACACTGAGCCTGCCCGTTTACGGCATAGCGGCGAATGTATCCATCCAGAAAGGCATCCCACCCCTGGGCCAGCATCTGCGTACTGTAATTGCTTTGGCTGACTTTTTCGCCGCTGCGATAGCGATTGACGTTGATCAGCAGCACATCCGGCTCTTCCTGCAATGCTGCGTGAAGCGCATCCAGTGCACCCGGTTCCAGCCAGTCGTCGCTGTCCACAAACTCAAGATAGCGGCCTTGCGCAGCATCCATTCCGGAATTGCGCGCAGCAGACAGGCCCCCATTTTCCCGATGAATTACCTGAATCGGAGCGTATTTTTCTGCATAGCGGTCACAGATGGCCGGGGTTTCGTCGGTAGAGCCATCGTCCACCAGAATAATCTCATCGCCCAGACGTGCAGCATCTGCCGCAAAGCTGTCCAGGCACTGCGCCAGATAGTCCTGCACATTGTAGCAGGGCACAATGATACTGATGCATACGCTCATGGTCGGTCCTCCCTTCCGCCGATTGCCGGCGGACTTTATTCTGCGTGCTTTTGTTCAGCTTCGTAAACCTGCAGCATCTGCTGCGCAATGCTGTCCCACGTGAAATCCTGCGCCACGGTTTCGTGGGCTGCTTTTCCAACCCGAATCTGCATATCCGGATCACAGGCCAGATCGGCAATTACCCGCACATACTCCTCTTCGTTGAAGTCCTGTGCAATAAAGCCGTTTTCGCCATTCTTTACCAGCAGGTCAGACCCGCCGTTCAGGCTGGTCAGTACCGGAAGGCCGAAGTACATAGCCTCCAGCAAAACCATGCCGAAAATTTCATATCGCGTGGGCAGCACAAACAGATTGGCCTCCTGATAGAGTTTGCAGACCTGATCCTGCGGCACACGTTCCTGATAATCAATGCGCTCCCGCACACCCAGCTTTTCGGCATAGGCAAAGCACGCATCCCGATACGCTGCATCGCCGTTTCCCACCAGGGTCAGACGCACATCCGGCAGTACCTGTGCTGCATCCGCCAGCACCTTGATCAAAAAGCGGATATTGCGCCGCTCTTCCAGAACGCCGATATATAAAAGGCGAAAGCCCTCGCTTTTAGCCACGCGGGGGCGCACGCACGGGTCATAGTTTGCCTTGAGGGTGTCCAGATCCAGACCTACACCCACCGGCAGAACCTTTTCAAACCCTTTGGTGCGCAGAAAATCCGCCGCCATACGGCTCTTGGCAAAGCAGGGCACATTTTTATTTTTACGGGGACGATTGAACAGCAGGTCAAACAGACCGCAGCGCAGATTGTACCCCTTGGTAAATTCACTTTTATAGGGACCGTGATACAGTGTGACCACTTTATCCTTTGGCTTCAGATAATAATGCCGGCTGGTCATCTGGTCATATTCAGCAACCTGAATCACATCATACCCGGCGGCAATGGCCTTGAGCCCCTTAAAGAATCCGTTTTTCAGAATTCCCACGCCGGGCAGCCAGTGGATGGTAACCGGAACATCGCAGCCGGGTGTGGGAATCTGCTGATCCCGTGCCGGCTCTTTTCCGCTGAAATACACAATATCACAGATATGCCCGGCCCGCACAAAGGCGCGAGCCAAGCCGATTTCCTGCGAATTATAGTTTTTGGGGTTCAGCACATTGGGAAACGTGCGGACAATCAGGATCTTCATACTTATAAGTCCTCCAGACAGGCCGTCAGTGGCGGCCCAGGATACGGCGCTTCAGGGCAAGATACCGCTCTCTGCCCAGCGTGCGGGCAGCAAGGCCAATCATGCGAAAGCGCAGCTTGCGGTACCAGGGCGACCAGGTAGCCGTAAAGTGATGCATTGCATAGGTTGTGGGGGTCGTGAGCATCATCTGTGTTTCATGCTCAAAGGGGCAAAAATACTCCATAGGATAAATGGTGAACTCCCCCACCTGCTGCATCCGGTTGCCCCCGGTAAACCCATGCCGTTCCAGCATTCGGGTTCCGGTGGTCACAATGGTGGTTTTATCCGGCTGGCCATCCAACATAAAGTGGCGCTGATGGTACTCTTCCAGCACTTCGCCAATCAGCGGACTGCCCGCCGGGCAGCTCATGATGGTACCCGGGTTCACATTGTTTTCCATTTCAAAGCCCATCACTGCCGGCGTTTCTTCCAGCAGGGCATCCAGCGGGCGCAGCAGCTCCACATCGGTACAGAAGCACACACCGCCGTAATGATAAAGCGCCCAGAACCGGGCGTAATCTGACACGAACGCATATTTTTTAGCGGCATAGGCCTCACGGGTATAGGCACATCCGTTTACATCAAAGTTATCTTCGTTCCACTCGTGAATCTGCCAGCCCGGAAGATAGGTTTTCCAGCTCTCGATGCACTTTTTGATCAGAGGGCTTTTTTCGCCCCGGCCAAACCAGCAGTAGTGGATTACTTTGGGCAGACCCTTGGCCGTTTTTTCAAACTGTTCCACCGCTGTTGCCCTCCTTTTATCGCTCATAAAGTTCCAGTGTTTTCTGCACCGTTACATCCCAGGAGTAATCCCGGGCGATTCTATCTGTCTGTGCTTTTCCGGCCGGCGGCGGATTTTCAAGTGCCGCGCCCAGAGCGCGCTGCAAATCCTGCACATCCCCTGCCCGGAAGCTGGCACCGAAATCGCCCAGCACCTGCGTATTTTCAGGAATGTCGCTGACCAGCACCGGCGTGCCATAGCTCATGGCTTCCAGCAAACTGATGGGCATACCTTCAATATCACTGGGCAGTACATACAGCGCCGCATTGCTGAACAGCTCTGCCTTGGTCTGGCCCTGTACAAAATCCGTGAGCACCACACGGCTGTCCTGCCGGGCAAGCTCGCACATTTCGGGATAATAGCTGCCGGAATGACTGTCACCGCCGGCGATCACCAGCTTCACATCGGTATCCAGATTTTTATAGGCTTCCAGCAGATAATGCAGCCCTTTTTCCGGCACAATGCGGGCAAGAAACAGGATGTACTTTCCCTTTTCAAGGCCCCATTTTTCCCGGATCAGCTGCGGCCCGTGGAACTGCGGCAGCTCTACACCGTTGGGCACACACACGGTGCTGCGGCCGTAGGTATCCTGAAAATACTGCTGCACACCGGGGCTGAGCACAATGACTTCATCTGCATATTTTGCAATAATCTTTTCGCCCAACTTGAGGTATTTTGTGCCGAAGCCACCCCATTTGGCGCGCTGCCAGTCCAGCCCGTGCACTGTGGCCACCGTCCGCTTGCCGAACAGATGCGGAATAGCCAGCATCACACTGGGGCCCAGTGCGTGATAGTGAATCACATCATAACCGCCGAACAGGGCACGCACGCTGGCCAGGAAGCTATAAATTACAGCGTCCAGGCTTTTTTTATTGATGGTGGGCACCGTGATAATCCGGGCACCTGCATATTCATGGAAGCGGGCCTTGCCCTTGGCGGCGCGGTTATACAGGGTAACCTGGTGGCCCGCCGCAGCCATACGGCCTGCCAGCTCTTCCACCACCACTTCCACGCCGCCCTCGCGGCCCGGAACACGCTTGTGGCCGATCATGGCGATCTTCATTGTTTTTCCTCCCGGATCAACCGCAGGATGCGGTCAATGTTTTCGTTACTGATCTTTCTGTGCCTGCGGGATAAAGCTGTTTTCCGAAAGGCTGTATTTGCCGCCCTTCAGGAACTTGTGCTTGAACACCCACCAGCCGGGCACCCAGATATACTTATGCATGGCCGGGGATGCGCTGCCGATCATCCAGCAGTTGCGGTCGCAGCAGCGAGTCTGCTCGCGCACCTTCTGTGCCTGTTCGCTGTTCCACAAGGTTTCCCAATCCGGGGATTCCTTCAGATTGCCCATCACAGCTTTCTGTGCCATGCCGTTGCAGGGAATCACGTCACAGAACGGGTCAATGAAGAAGGCATTCTTGGACATATCGCAGGGCAGCAGACGCTTGTTGCCGTAGATATAGTTGATCAGACCATGGTTGAAATAGGCGCGGAACCACTTCTTGGGGCTTTTGCTCTTGAGCAGCTCGTTGATCAGATCCTCAAAATTCTGGGCAACGTGGTACTTATCATCAATTTTGTTATCTGTTTTGCGGAAGTAGAAGCTGTTGTGCAGCGTAGCGGTGGCAAACTCCATGCCCATCTCATCGCTGAGCTTGTACAGGGGCACCAGATCTTCGCAGTTCATATCCTGCACCGTCATGCCGAAGCCCACATCCGGATGACCCATTTCCACCAGAGTTTTCAGGGTTTCATAACCACGCTGCCAGCCATTGGGCAGGCCGCGGATGGCATCGTTGGTTCCCTGCAGGCCCTCAATGCTGATGCGAATGCCGATTTTAGGAAAGCGCTTGCACAGATCAATGATTCGATCGGTAAAATAGCCATTGGTAGAAATTACAATACGATCGGTCTTTTTGTACAGCTCTTCCACAATTTCAGGCAGGTCTTTGCGGATAAAAGGTTCACCGCCGGTGATATTGGTAAATGCCATTTCCGGCAGTTTTTTAATGGTGTCCATCTGAATTTCATCTTCCGGACGGCTGGGATCACGCCAGCAGTCACACATATTGCACTTTGCGTTGCACCGGTAGGTTACAATCACGGTGCCGTAGAGGGTACGTCTTGCCATTTTATAGGGGTCCCCTTTCAAGAGTTTTGATTCACTAATTGTTCGTACAGGGCCGTAAGCTGCTCCAGATAGCGCCCGGCCTCAAAGGTATTCTGTGCAAATATCACTGCATTGCTGCACAGAGTGCTGTATTCTTCTGCGGGCAGACCCAGCAGATGGGCCATGGCAGCTGCCAGTGCCGAAGCATCACCGCGCTCAAAAGTAAAGCCTGTTTTGCCGTCCTGCACCAGCTCCGGAATACCGCCGCTGCGGCTGCCGATCACAGGCTTGCCTGCGGCCAGAGCCTCCATCACCGAATAGGGGCAGTTCTCATAGCATTCACTGGGAATGACCAGGGCTTTGCAGGATTCCAGGGCATCCCGCAGGGCGCGTCCGGTCAAAAAGCCCAGGAAATGCACCCGCTGCTGCACACCCAGCTCCTCGGCCAGCTTTTTCAGCTCCTCCAGCTGGGGACCGTCGCCGGCAATATCTGCCACCGCATCCGGACATTGAGCCAGTGCGTGCAGCAGCGTAGCCGGGCCTTTTTCCGGTGAAAGGCGGCCCAGATACAGCAAACGGTCATTTTGTGCCGGGAAAGCCTTATACTGGGTATCCGGCGGCAGGAAGTTTGCCAGATGCCGAATCGGCCGTCTGGTAAACGCGCCCTTTTCCAGCATACTTTTGCAGAACGCCGACGGAGTAATATAGCAGTCAATTTTATTGTAGGTGCCCATCATGCGATAAAGCCGGGCCTCGGCAGCAGCCAGAAGGCTCTTTGCCTTGGAACCCTTCACGCAGCCCTTTTTAACACAAGCGCCAAAATGGCCGGAAAGGCAGTCTTCGCAGATGCCGTCCGGCGCAAGGCAGGTATAATTGGGGCACACACAGATCAGGTCGTGCTGCGTAAACACCACCGGCACCCCCATCTTTTTGCACACGTCCACAATGGACAATGTGATCTGGCGATGCACCAGATTGAGGTGTACCACATCCGGCTTTTCCTGTTCCAGCAGCTGGGCAAATTTCTTTTTTGCCTCAAAGCTGTACAGCAGTTTAGCCGCACTTTTCAGCTGGGCCGCAGCCCCCTGCGGGCCATTGTATTCCACGTTGGACACAAAGAACTGTTCCTGCTGGCAGGGCTCATTCTTTTCGCTCTGCATTGCAAAGAACACAACCGTATGACCCGCCGAACGCAGCAGATCGGCCAGTGCAAAATAATAGGTTTCGCTGCCGCCCTTGCGGTAGTGGAACTTGTTCACCAGTAAGATCTTGATAAAAAGCGCCCCTTTCCTGTACCCGGGATGCAGCGTTTAATATGCGCCCTCGCCCCGAAGCACCACGCCCACTGTTTTAAATATAATGCGCAGATCCGTAAGCGGGCCCTGCTCTTCAATGTATTTCAGGTCCAGCCGCATCCACTCTTCAAAGCTCACATTGCTGCGGCCGCTGATCTGCCAGTAGCAGGTCAGGCCGGGCCGCACTGCAAGACGGCCCCACTCCCAGTCGTTGTACTGAGCCACTTCTCTGGGAAGCGGCGGACGCGGGCCCACAATGCTCATATCGCCTTTCAGAATATTGAACAGCTGCGGAAGCTCGTCAATACTGGTCTTGCGCAAAAAGCGGCCCGCCGGGGTAATACGCGGATCATGAGCCATTTTAAAAGCCGGGCCATCCGCCTCGTTAAACTTTTGCAGCTCAGCCAGGCGCTCTTCGGCATCCTGATACATCGAGCGGAACTTGTACATATAAAATTCTCTGCCGCGCAGGCCAACGCGCTTTTGCTTAAAGATGATCGGTCCCGGGCTTGAGGAACGAACGGCAATCGCCGCACACAGCATAATCGGGCTGAGCAGGATGATACCGCAGAACGCGCCCACGATATCCACAAAACGCTTGGTAAAGGCCCACACCGGACCACGGCCCGGTGCCCGACGCACGTTGAGCAGCTTGAGGCTGGCCACGTTCTCCACCGTGGGATACGACGGGATAAAATCGTTATAAGTGGGAATGATGCTGATTTTGGAGCCGTAACGGCCGGCTGCCGCCACCAGACCGCCAATCAGCTGGGCATCCTGTGCAGGCAGAGCCACCACCACTTCCTCCACCTTTTCTGTTTGGAGAATGGTGCGGAAATTGCTGACCGGGCCGCGGTACCGGCCCATTTCTTCGGCTTCGCTGTCAGCCACATAGCCCAGATAGTTGTAGCCCAGCCAGGGCCGGCTGGCAATTTCCTGATGGTATCGCTTTGCAAGCTCACCGCTGCCCACCACCAGCACCGAACGGGTATTATGTCCATGGGTACGTGCATAGCGCAGCATAGCCCGCAGCACAATGCGCTTTACCAGCAGCAGCACCATGGAAAAGCCGTACAGAAACGCCACCTGCAAACGGGCAAAATCTGCAAGCTTGGTCAGGTACAGGAATGCACCAAGTGCCAGCACGCCGAAACCGTTGGCAACCAGCAAATTAAACGCTTCCTTATAGATACTGCGAAAACGATAGCTGCCATAAAACTGAAAGCCCATAAACAGCAGCACCATACAGGTGGCATACACAAGAGCCATTTCGCCATAATGGTATTGGCCGCCCCAGATATGCAGAATCCACACTTCCCGCATGGCCACCTGACGTACATACACCGAGCCAAGATACGAGACTACTAAAAGAAGCCAATCCAGAATTACATTAATGACATTGAACAGCTTTTGATTTTTGCTGGTCATTCCGTCACGCCTTTCTCACAGCCAGGCGCAGTGCACCCAGCATATAATCGTTTTTATTATACAAAAAAGCCCCATCTTTTGCAAGACGGGACTCTTTTCCGGCTTCACGCTTGAATGCGCCAATTTGCGCTGAATCGTTTCTTTTCGTCCTGTGCTCAATGCGTCAGTTCAAATGTGTCCGAACCCGCCCGTTTATTTTCCTTTTTGCCGCCTTCTTCCCGCAGTGTGTAGAGCGTAGGCACTACAACCAGCGTAAGCACTGTGGACAAAAGCAAACCGAACAAAAGCACACTGGCCATAGGTGCTGTCATGGGATCGCCATTCAGAATCAGCGGCACAAGGCCAATGCAGGTTGTCACACTGGACAGCATAATGGGCCTGAAGCGCTGAATTACTGCCTGACGGCAGGCCGTGCGGATATCGCTGCCTGCGCGCCGCTCTGCATCAATTACTTCGATCAGCAGAATGCCGTTGTTGACCACAATTCCGAACAGGCTGACAAGACCCAGCAGGGCCATCACCTGAATATCCATATGGAACAGCCACAAACCCAAACAGCAGCCGATCAAGCTCAGCGGTATACTGGTGAGCACGTTCAGCGGCTTAACAAAATCCCGGAATTGCAGCAGCAGAATTACATAAATTGCCAGAACCGCCAGCAGTGCTGCCACCCCCAGATCACCAATCAGGGCAACCATATTGGCTGTTTCGCCCCGTCCGGTGATGGTGACACCATCCAGATCCATCCGGGGCAAATAGCTGCGATTCAGCTCCGATTCGATTTTGGTTGAGGAATAGCCCGGCAGAACATTGGCCAGCACATTGACCACACGCTGTCCGTTATAGTGATTGATCTGCGGCACCGCCGGCTGCAATTCAATCTCTGCCACCTGCCCCAGCAGCACCTTGGTTCCGCTTTGGCTGCCTACAATGGGCAGGTTTTCCAGATCTTCCAGGCTGTGCACGTTGGCTTTGACCACAACATCCATATCACTGCCGCCCACATTATAGGAAGTAGCAGTGGCCCCCATCAAACCGGTATTGAGCTGCTTGGTCACATCGTATTTAATCAGCCCGTAACCGGACAAAGTTTCGCTGTCCAGATTCACCCGATACTGATATTGCGGAATTACGGTGGAATCCCGCACGTAATCGGTACCCGGAATCTCTTCCAGCGCCTGTCTGAGCTGCCGGGCTGCCTGATCGATCCGATCCGTATCTGTGCCGGTTACTGCTAGTGCAATCTTGGCATCGGTTGGAACCGAATATTCCAGACACCTGACCTCCATGGCAGCGCCCGGAACCTGCTCATCCAGCGCAGCCTGCAATTCACGCCTGGCGTCTTCCATCTCATCGTATTCATCCAGTACATCGGGGTCCAGCTGCATCATAATCTGGGCACTGTTGGAGGCCGGCCGCAATGTGGGCACAGTCAAAAAGAAGCTGGGCAGCCCCTGACCTACACAGGCTGTAGTGTGCTGCACCAAAGGCTGCTGATCCAGCACCTGTTCGATCTCATCCACAATGCGTCCGCTTTCATCCAGACTCAGGGTTTCTCCTGTAACGTTGACATACATTACAGGCTTTGCCGCGCTGGGAAAAAACTGCATTCCCAGACCCATTGCCAGCAGCACTGCCACGCCCAACGTGGAAAAGCAGACCGCCAGTGTGCGGCGGGGGGCGTTCATGCCGATTTCCGCCAGCTTTAAAAACAGCTGCCGAACAGGGCTGCGCCGCTGAAGCCGCTGTTTCTTTTCCGGCTTAAAAAACATATAGGCCAGCACCGGAATACCGAACATGGCCACAAAATAGCTGGCCGTGAGCGCCGCAATCACCACCGTGGGGATGGTACCGGCCACCTGACCCACTGTGCCGGGCACAAAGTAGATCACGCTGAATGTAACAATAGTGGTCAGGGTGCTGGTGAGCACCGGTACCGCCGTGGAGCGCACTGCATCAATGATGGCCCGGGTACGTTCCAGCCCGGCGTTCAGATTTTGCTGAATGGCTTCGCTGATTACGATGGCATTATCCACCAGAATGCCCAGACTCACAATCAGGGCTGCAATGCTGATAAACTGGAACTGAATCCCCAGCACCTGCATCACAATAAAGGTAATCAGAATGCTCATGGGAAGTGCCACGCTGATCACCAGTGCATTGCGCAGATGCACCCCCACCAGCACGACCAGCATAATCAGAAGAACACTTTCAAACAGATTGCGCACAAAGCCATTGATGTTATTTTCAATATCCTGCGGAGCATACATTACTTCGTGGAAAATCAGGTCATCCGGCATTTCTGCCTGAACCTGATCAATGGCCTTGCGCAGCTGGCGGCCAATGTTTACGGCATTTTTGCCGTTTTCCAGTTTGCCGACCAAAAGAACAGCATCCCGCCCATCCTGCTGATAATAATGGTCATTCGCGCTCTGTACCGACACATCGGCCAGATCCTTGATCTTTACAAACGAAAGGCTGTCCTGCGCACCGCCGATCACCAGCTCGCGGATGTCATCCAGGCTTTCAAAAAGTGCCGGAGCACTCACTGTGATGCTTCCGCTGTCATACGCCACACTGCCTGATGGAATGTTTACGTTCTGAGCCTGCAAAAGCCCCAGAATCATTTCCAGCGAAATGCCATAGGTTCTGAGCTTTTCAATATCCGCTTCCACCACGACCCGGCGGGTTTGTTTGCCGGCTACCTGCACACCGGTCACGCCGTCCACCGCTTCCAGCCGCTGCTGAATCACCTGTGCATAGCCTTCCAGATCGCGCGGAGTATACACATCGCTGGATAGGCTGATGATAAAGGCATTGTTCGTAACCAGATCGGTGCGCACCATCGGCTCCATGCACATATCCGGCAGTTCCGGCACCACGTCATCAATGGTCTGGCGCAGCTTGGTTTCCACATCTTCAATCTTCACATCGTCCTCATACATGAGCGTGACCACGCTCACCGAGTCGATGCTCATACTGCTGGTTTCCTTGACGCGATCCAGCGTTTTCAGCCGATCTTCCACTTTATTGGTGACGAACTGTTCCACATCTTCCGGCGAGGCTCCGGGGTAGACGGTGGTCACAATGGCTGCTGCCAATGCTGCATCCGGATTTTCCTGTTTGGGAATGATGTAGTAGCAAAAAAGGCCCGCCAGGGCAATCAGCACCATGAAAAATGCCACAATGGCCCGATTGCGCAGAAGCGCTTGCAGAATTTTTTCCATCATTCCACATCGCCCCCGCTCTCATCCAGAATCCGCACTGCGCTGCCGCTGCGCACCGTCTTCATGCCCTGACTGATAATCCGGCAGCCCGCTTCCAGGCCATTGACCAGAACCCTGTCATTGCTGACCTGTGCAATCTGCACATCCCGGCGCAGTGCATGACCGTCCTGCACAATGTACACATAATCCTCGCCGTCGTTCAGAATCACCGCAAGCGGCAGCCAGACACCGGTTCTTTCGCCCACGCCCAATTCCACCTGAGCCATACTGCCCAGAAGCAGTTCTTCTTCGCCGGTTTCAACGGAAACATTGACCGGATAGGTACGGGTGGTTTCGTCCGGAATGGGGGCAATGGAGCTGATGCTTCCGTGATAGGTCCTGCCATCCAGAGTCACTGTGGCATCCATCCCCAGCTGCAAGCTCTTCACATCGCTTTGGGACACACCGAACTGCACCACCGGATCAATTCCGGCGATCACCGCCACCGGTGCCAGAGGGCTCGCAAGACCTCCTTCGGCGCCCACCAGCTTCACAATCGTACCGGCCGCAGGAGCCCGCAGCTGATTATCTGCCGCCGCATCCCGGGCTGTATCGTTGCTGCGCTTTGCACCATCATAAAACGTCTGCGCCTGAAGAAGCGCACTCTCGGCGGTATCCAGTCGCTGGCGCTGTGCCTTGGCCAAAGCCGACTTTTCCCCTTCCCGCTCCAGTGCATCCACCACGGTCTGCCGGGCTTCCAGCTGCGTTTGAGCTGCGGTCACTGCCGCCTGTGCCGGGGCATAACCCAGACTTGCCTTTTTAGCCGTCAGCGCCGTTTGTTCTGCCGTGAGTGCAGCCAGCGCCTTGCTCTCACCAGCCTGGGCGTCCGTCAGTGCCTGATCCGCCGATGCCTTTTCCTCGTCCGCCGCAGTTTTGGCCGCATCTGCGGATGCCTTGGCGTCCTTTGCCGCCTGCTGCTCTGCATTGGCTGTATCCAGGCTGCTCTGCGCATTGCCAAGCGCTGCATCCGCCTGGCTTTTGGCTGCATTTGCTGCATCCAGACGTGCGGCTGCGGCCGTCTGCTCCTCAGGGCTGACCGCAGCATCCAGTGCCGCCTGTGCCTCACTGACCTCTGCTTCGGCTGCGCTCACAGCAGCAGCCGCGCTGTCCACCGCGGCTGCTGCCGTAGTACAGCTTTCCTGTGCCGCTGTCAGCCGGGTTTCTGCCTGCTGTGCCGCAGCCGCAGCCGTTTTCTGCTTTTGTGCAGCAGCAGCGGCAGTTTCTCTGGCCGGGGTTACTGCCTGCGCCGCATTCTGGTAAGCTGCCTGCGCATTGGCCACCTTCTGCTCCTGAGGAGCGAGCAGCCCGCTAACCCGGTCCAGTTCACTCTGCTTTTTATTTACATCTGCCTGAGCTGCATCCCGCTGGGCCCGGGCTTCGTTCAGCTTTTCTGCCGACGCAGGCTCACAGGCTGCTTCGTAATCGGCGCGAGCCGCATCCCGGGCTCTGGTCAGCGAATCCACATTATTTTTGGCGCTTTGCAGCGCTCCTGCGGTGTGCTCTGCCTGCTGCTGTGCCGCACCGGTATCCAGCCTGGCCAACACCTGGCCCTTCTGTACCGTATCTCCTTCTTTGACCAGAAGCTGCTGAATGGTACCTACATTGTTGGCAAAACACTGAATCAATTCCTGCGGCTGAACCAAACCGGTATATTTAACCGACACCGCATTGCCGCTGGATTCCGCTGTGAACACCCGCACTGTATACACTTTTTCCTCCGGGAGTTCCTTTTGCTCTTTTGCTTTAAACCGGACAAGCATAAATCCCGCAGCTGCCGCAACCACCACTGCTGCCAGTACACCCACTGCCGCCTTTTGATGTTGTTTCAGCCATTCCAAGCCGCTGCTCATCTTTCAGTGTCCTCCTTTGCTCACAAGTTTTCCGCTGCTGATCATTGTTTGGACAAGATGCAGAATTCCTTCAATCTGGATGGTCAAAAAGGCACGCACCGCCTCCTGCTGCACCTGAGCATTCATCTGAGAATACTGAATCAGCACCAGCACGCCCTGACAAAAGGCGTGCCCTTCTGTGCGCACCATCAGTTCCACCAGAGGCAGGTCCTGCGGCTGTACCCGGAACAGCTGCTCCAGTACGCCCTGCATCAGACTGTAAAACCAGTCCATCAGAGCCTGATTGATCTCGCTTTGCTGGCACAGGATAGCCATGGGACGCGGGTACTGTGCCGCCAGTGCACATAAATCCTGCAAAGCCGGAATCAGACAGGCATACATTTCCTGCCGCAGCTGCTGCGCATCCAGTGCCGGCGGCAGGCGAACCCCCTTCTGCCCCAGCGTGAGCTTTGCATCGGTATGCCGGCTCACCAGCTGCTCCAGGCCATCCATAACAGGCTTTGTTACTTCTGCCAGCAGCTCCTCGCGTCCGGCATAATAGCGATACAGGTTGCCCGGTGTCACCCCGGCCGCTTTGGCAATCTGCCGCATGGTCACTGCCGTTCCCTGTGTATACATGGCTTCTTCTGCTGCCGCCAGAATCCGCTGACGGACTTCTTCTTTTAAGGTTTGCGCCATATCGTAAACCTCCGTTCATTATTAGGCTCTTCAAATAGTATACAGTTGTTTATTTTTAAAGGCAATGAATAATCTGTTAAGGTTTGGAGCCGCTTTCATACACAAAGCCCCGCTTTTCTTCAAACGAAAAGCGGGGCTTTATACCAAATAATTTATTCCGGGCGGCTGTATACGGTGCCGCAGGAAACCCGGTGCACGGTATAGCCTTGATCCAGCAGCATCTGCAAAAAGCTGCTGTCCTGTGCGTTATAGTTGGGCTCTGCATTCTCTTCCGGCTGGATGGTGGACACATAATCACCGATTTCGGCATCCAGCACCAGTACATCGGCCGGCAGATTTTGCGGATTGACCTGATAATAGACTTCCAGAAGCGGGCTGTCCACTAAGGTACGCCAGGTATTGGGCGAACCTACAGGACGGTCGGTACACAGATAGCCCCAGGGCAAAAGGCTGCTGATGAACAAAGGCTCATCTTCATGCCCCAGTGCATGGAGATCTGCACACACCTGATTGTACTGCTCCTTGTGGGCAGGGCTTGTATAAAGACCTGCTCCGGGGCCTTCTTCCAGCCGCGCCGTGCACTGACTCAGCGGAGCGTCCCGATAGACAAGGGCCAGGCGCTGCCAGCCGCCTACCAGAACCGGGCCCGCCAGGGCGATGCAAAGCAGAATCTCCGACATTTTACAGGGCATTTTGACCTGTTCCAGGCAGGGCGGCACCATCAGTGCGGCACCCACTGCGCTCACAGCAAATCCCACGGTCATTCCGCTGAACTGTGTATTGGAGGACATCTGCCAAATCAGGGCAAACACAAGGCCCGGCACAAAGAAACCCCACATTGCTTTCCAGGGCTTTTTGTCCGCAGGCGTCAGCAGCCAGCACTGAATTGCAAACAGACACAATGCCGTGTGGCCTTTGCCCAGAATATCACCGGAAAGCAGCAAATTCACCACCAATGCCGCACCGGAAACAGCCAGAATCCAGGTTTTTGTACGGTGATCCAATACCTTTTTGCGGAACAGACACCACAGCGTATAAAGGCCCGCACCGCCCCACAAGGGCAGGGTATAAATGAACTGATACACCGGATTTGCAAAATAGCGCATCAGCAGATAAAGCAGGTTCATTTCATGGTTGTCCGGATCGTTCAGCACATAGGGCACGTGAGCCAGCAAATCTGCAAGGCCCACCTGACTGAACAGGATTGCACAGTATACGGCTGCCGCAGCAGCGATACCGCCCACAAACCACCAGACCGCACTGCGCCAGGGCCGCAGCCGTTTAACGACCAGCGGCACAATGAGGAACAGTACCGCTGCCGCCAGAAACGGCATACACACCACAGCCAGCGAGAACAGGATGCCTGCCGCAAATGCACGCAGTGCGCCGCCTTTTCCCGGTTTCCAGTCAATGAGCAGCAGCAGTGTCAGCAGGACGCAGAGAAAACAGACGCCGTAATAGGAAAGGCCGCCGATGTTCGCTTTGGAATAAAACAGAATCAGCAAAGCCCCCGCCAAAGCACCGGCACGACTCTGGGATTTCAGTGTGCCATACAGAACAAATGCTGTACCGCCGGCCAGCAGCACATACAGGATGCGGGCTGCCAGATACACGCCCTGTGCACCGCCTGCAATGGCCCGATAAATGCTGTAAAACGGCAGCAGCAAAATCGCATACAGCTGAGCCGAGTTCCACTCTTCCACCACAGGCTGCTGTCCCATCCAGAAACGATGGACCATTGCCAGATAATAGCTTTCATCCGATGCGCAAAAGCTGTAAAAACAGCGCCACAGCAATAAGCCGGTTGCTGCCAGCAGCACAGCCCATGGCAGCCACTGGCCCGGAGCTGTGCCTTTTTTGAGTTGTTGCGGGCAATCCTGCATCACGTTGGGTCCTCCATTACTTGCTTTGATGATGTTTCATTATTGTACAGCCACCGGTATCTCGGGGGCATCCTGATAATAAAGGTGAATCTGCCCGCAGAGCTCCTCGGCACGGGCCCGAACTGCTGCAAGATCCGCACCCTTTACCAGCAGATGTCCAATGCGATCCGGGCCCACCCGGAACGGACGCACCGCATCACCGGGGCCGTAATCCAGCTTCAGCTGCACCAGATCTTCGGGTTTGGAAGCAGGCACTTCCACACAGGCCAGAACACCGGACCGGGGTGCGCCCATCAGCCGCGCCACACAGGCCTGTCCGCGGCGGGCCTGCGAAAAGTCCACCGGTTCGCCCAGGGCACAATGCACCATCTGTTCATAATAATTGACGCCGGTATGCTCTGTAATCAGCTCCGGAATGCAGGTAGCACCGCCCCGGGCACCGATTTCCAGCACGTATGCGCCTTCTTCCGTGAGAAGAATATCCAGATTTACAAAGGCTCGCTCCAATCCAACCGCACGGGCACAGAGCGAAACCTGTTCCAAAACATCCTGCTTTACTGTTTCAGGATAATCAAACGGCAGCATATGGCCCAACGGCACACAGGCCGCTCCATTATGATACACCAGCTTTTCGTGGGGCATCAGGAAATCGCCCTCCGGGCTGATATAGCCATCCACGCCGATTTCCGGGCCTTCCAGAAATTTTTCCACCAGAATATAATCCTTGCGGGTTTCATCAAAGGCATAGCGGAACGCATCATTGACCTGTTCTTTATTTTCCACGCGGGTAATACCCCGGCTGCCGCTGCGATCCACACACTTGAAAATTACCGGCCAGCCAATTTTTTCCGCTGCTTCCAGCGCTTGCTCTACTGTACGAACCTGTGCAAATCCGGGACAGCGCACGCCGCCCTTTTGCATTGCCTTGCGCATCTCGAATTTATCGGTGACATTACAGGCCGCCTGATACGAAACTCCGGGCAGACCCAGTTTTTCGCAGACGTAGCCGATGGAGCGCACCGCTACATCTGTACCGGTGGTTAAAATGCCGTCCACCTGCTGCTGCTTTGCCAGTTCCAGCACCGCCTGCTGATCGGTTGTGTCCACATAAGCGGCCCGGTCTGCCACTGCAAAGCCCGGATAGTTTCCCGGAATGCTGCACGCCACGCTCTCATGGCCCATGGCCCGAATGGTTTCAAGCAGGGGCACCTGGTAGATTCCTGCCCCCAGCACCAACAATTTTGCCATAGAACACTCCTTTTAATAGAAATCCGCCCGGATGGCATCTTCTACCGTCCATTTACGGCGAACCATTTTATATTCTGCTCCGGTGTCCACATAAACCGCCGGACCAAAATCAATGAACATCTGGGGGCAGAACGCCAGCGAATATGCCCCCGCATTATGAAATTGCAGCAGATCGCCGGGCTTCAGCGCGGGACAATTTTCCATGACAAACAAGCGGTCATTTTCCATGCAGGTATAGCCGCTGATCACCTGACGCGGCACTGCTGCCTGCTGCTGTTCCGTGTGCACCGTGTAGACATACGACGTTTTTTTCAGCTCATGGTCAATGTGCAGACGGCTGGCCTCGGTAACCACAAAGCGGTCGGCAAATGTGTCCTTTACATCCACAACGCGGGCCAGATAGTCCACCGGCGTGCAGATCACCGCGCCGCCGGGCTCCACCACTAAACGGGTGCGTGCCGGGTCAAAATACCGGCGCAGCTGTGCGCTGATTGCCCGCACATAGTCACCATAAGCCGCCAGATTGCTGCCGCCGCCGAAGAAGCCGCCGCCAATGTCCAGATAATCCAGCTCCAGCTGATATTCCTGCGCAATGCGCACAGCATAGTCTGCCAGCGACTGGAACACGTGTACCGAGCGGCTGCGCGAATTGGTGTGCATATGCAGCCCGGCCAGCGTGATTCCCGGCAGCGCCTGTACCCTTTGGATTGCCTCGCCCAGGGCACCGGTTTCGTAGGAATAGCCAAAACGGCCGCCGCTCTTGCCGGTAAGCGTTTCACCGGGACAGAGCAGTTCCAGATTCAGATTAACGCGCAGGCCAACATGGGCTGTTTCGCCTGCTGCGGCATACTCCTCCAGCCAGGCCAGCTCACGCTGAGAATCCAGATTGACCAATGCACCGCCGCGCAGTGCTTCAAAAAAGCATTCGCGGCCCTTTACCGGGCCATTGAATACGATCCGGTTTACCGGAAATCCCACACGCTTTGCCCACAGATATTCCGTATCCGATACCACCTCAGCAAAGCAGCCCTGGGCCTTTGCAAACGCAAGAAGCCAGGGCAGCGGATTGGTTTTTACTGAGTACGAAAAGACGTGCGGACCCCATTCGTTGGTTAACGCAGCGCGAAAGGCATCAAAATTCGCCTGAAGCTCCGGCTGGTGGATGAGATAACACGGGGTTTGCAGTTTTTCCAGTTTCATTCGTTTTCCTCCTGCCTGCCGCACTCTTCCCGCACCACATACTGCGGGGCCGCGTTCAGGCTGATATATGTACGACCGATGTATTCGCCCAGCATACCGGCCATGGCCATGATGGCACCGCCCATAATCAGAATCAGGCACACAAGGCTGCTCCATCCTGCATTGATTTCATCCCGCAGCAGAATTTTCTGAACCACAACCACGATTGTGAACAGCAGACCTGCCACCGAAAGCAGACTGCCTGCGATTGTAGCAAGGCGCAGAGGTTTAACCGAAAAGGCCGTAAAGCCGTTCAGCCACAGATTGACCAGCTTGCCCAGGGTGTAGCCGGAGGTTCCAACCTGACGTGCCTGATGTTTCACCAGCACGTTTTTTACGCTTCGGGTTGTGCGCAGCACCAAACCATCCACATACGGGAACGGGTTGGTATAGCGAAGCATCTCCTGAACAACAAACCGCTTGGCTGCATAGTAGCTGGAAAGATACAGACCCTTGGGTTTATCCAGCAGCCAGCAGGTCATCCAGTCGTTGACACGGCTGCCGAAATTGCGGAACAACGAATGCTGCTTGTGCTCATACTGTGCGTAAACCACATCGGTTTCATCATCCAGCGCGTCGATCAGCTTGAACATTTCGCTGGCCGGAGTCTGACCGTCATCATCCAGGCTCACCACAATGTCACCCTTTGTGCGGCTGTAGCCGGCCATCAGAGCTGCGTGCTGACCGAAGTTGCGGGACATACAAATTCCCTGCACCCGTTCATCCTGTGCGCAGAGCTGCCGGATCACCCGATACGTAGCATCCATGGGGTTGTCGTTGACCAGCACAATCTGATAGTCGTATCGGCCATCCGCCAGCACAGTTTTTCGGATCTGGTCCACCACATCCGGCAGCGTTTCAGCACTGTGATAACAGGGTATTACAAACGATAACAGCATTTATATTGCTCCTCCTCAACCGCAAAACGCATAGACGCCGATGCCGGCCAGAATCATCCCCAGGGCCAGTAATTTTTTGCGGCTAAGCTTTTCGTGAAAAATTGTAACGCCAAAAAAAGTGACATACAAATAGCTGGTAGCTTCCAGCACCGGGCCCAGACTCAGGGGGATTCCCCGATAAGCAAGAACATTCATCAGGGTAGCTCCAAAAAAGATGGCATAGGCTGAAATCACCAGCGGATTCAGATATTCCCGCAATGCGTTCTCGTGGGGCCGCATGGCGGATTTTTTCAGCAGCACCTGGCTGACCGAGCTGATAAACACGCCGGCCAGACAGAGAACCGCATAAAACAGGGTGGACTCAGGCATCGTGCGTCCCCCCTTCTTCCTCTTCGGCCCGGGCAAACAGCCAGACACCGGCAATGATCAATGCCGCTCCCACCAGCTTGCCGGGTGTGATGCGCTCATGAAAAATCAGCGCACCCCACACAATGCCCCAGACCACCGTGGCGGCGCGATTGGCATAGGCAGTTGTCAACGGCAGATGCTTAATGACCTGCTGCCAGGCAATGGAATAGATGCCCAGCAGTGCGATCATTCCCCCATAATAAAGGCAAAAGCCCAGACTCAGGAACGGATAGCCGGCCGCCATCTTACTGCACACATCGCACAGGCTGTACACCACCAGCAGCAGATGCAGCCCGCCCAAAGCACGCCGTTTTGTTTTATTCAAACTCTGTTCCGCCCTTTCCGTTTATTGTTCGGCAAAGAAGTCCTGCACGGTGCGAATCACTGTGTTTCGGTCCTCATCGGTCAGGCCATAATACAAAGGCAGGCGCACAAGGCGTTCGCTCTCCGCAGTGGTATACACATCTTTTCCGCTGAAACGGCCGAACCGTTCACCTGCCGGGGCAGAGTGCAGCGGAATATAATGGAATACGCTCTGTACACCATGCTCCCGCAGATAACCAATGAACGCCTGACGCTGAGCCAGATCTTTCAGTTTTACATAATACATATGGGCATTGTGCACGCACTCGTTCGGAATCACCGGAAGTGCCAGCAGGCCCTGCTGTTCCAGCGGACGGAAGGCTGCATCGTATGCATTCCAGGTGGCCAGACGGTTCTCATTGATCTGATCGGCCACTTCCAGCTGTGCCCACAGATAGGCTGCATTCATGTCGCTGGGCAGATAGCTGCTGCCATAGTCCACCCAGGTATACTTGTCCACCTGGCCGCGGAAAAATTTGGAGCGGTTTGTGCCCTTTTCGCGCAGAATCTCGGCAGGCTCATTATACTTTTCATCCCGAATCAGCAGTGCGCCGCCCTCGCCCATCGAGTAGTTTTTGGTTTCATGGAACGAGAAACAGCCAAAATCGCCAATGGTACCCAGCGCACGGCCCTTGTAGCTGCTCATAACAGCCTGAGCGGCATCCTCCACCACCAGCAGATGATGCCGGGCAGCAATTTCCATAATGGTATCCATTTCGCAGGCAACACCGGCATAGTGCACCGCACAGATTACCCGCGTGCGGTCGGTAATTGCTGCCTCGATCTTGGTTTCATCCAAATTCATCGTGTCCGGGCGGACATCCACAAACACCAGCTTTGCTCCCACCTGCACAAAGGCATTGGCGGTGGAAGAAAATGTATAGCTGGGCAAAATCACCTCGTCGCCGGGTTCCAGCTGACAAAGCTGTGCCGCCATTTCCAGGGCGGCTGTTCCGCTGACGGTGAGCAAAGCCTTCTGCGCACCAAAACGCTGCTCTAAGAACTGACTGCACTGTTTGGTGAACTGGCCGTCACCGCAAATATGCTGGGCTTCTACAGCCTGCTTGATATATTCGGTTTCACGGCCGGTAAAGGGAGCGATATTGAAAGAGATCATTGCACCTCTCTGCCTTTCCTGTAACATTCGTTACGATTCTATCACAAATCGGCGGCACTGTAAACGCCGCACCCCTTGTCTGCACAACAAAAAAGAGCCCCCGGCACAAAGGCCGGGAGCCCCAAAAGTGAAACAACAGTCTTTTTTACTTGCTGTAGTCGTAGAAGCCCTTGCCGGTCTTCTGGCCCAGCTGACCGCCACGCACCATCTTGCGGAGCAGGGGGTGAGGACGATACTTGGGATCGCCAGTCTCGCTGTACAGAACTTCCATGATGGCCAGGCAAATATCCAGACCGATCATATCGCCCAGGGCGAGGGGGCCCATGGGATGGTTAGCACCCAGCTTCATAGCGGTATCGATGCCTTCAACGGAAGCAACACCGTCAGCGTAGATGCCCACAGCCTCGTTGATCATGGGGATCAGGATGCGGTTTACAACAAAGCCGGCAGCCTCTTCCACCTGAACAGGAGTCTTGCCGATATCGGTAGCGATTGCCTTAACCTTCTCCACGATCTCAGCGGGAGTGTTCAGGCCAGCGATAACCTCAACCAGCTTCATAACAGGAGCGGGGTTGAAGAAGTGCATACCGATCACGGGGTGATTCAGGCCCTTGCCGATCTCGGTGATGGACAGGCTGGAAGTGTTGGTGCCAAAGATGCACTCGGGCTTGCAGATAGCGTCCAGCTCCTTGAAGGTCTGCTGCTTAACAGCCATAACTTCCAGAGCAGCCTCAACGATCAGATCGCAGTCAGCGCACAGGTCTTCCTTCACGCCGGTGGTGATCTTAGCCAGGATGGCATCAGCATCAGCCTGCTCCATCTTGCCGCGAGCTACGCGCTTATCCAGACCCTTCTGGATCTTGTTCTTGCCGTTAGCAGCAAAATCTGCGTTGATGTCGCACAGGGCAACGTCGTAGCCCTTCTGTGCAAAAGCCTGAGCAATGCCGGAGCCCATGGTGCCGGCGCCAATGATACCTACTTTCATTTCAAACCCTCCAATGGTGTTTGTTTTATTGAACTGTAAAAACAGTGTTTACTTGTTCAGGAAAGCCTCAACCTTGCGCTTCTCCAGGAAAGCAGCCATGCCTTCCTTCTGGTCATAGCTCTCGAAGCAGTCGCCGAACAGCTTCTCTTCGATCACAATGGCCTTGTCCATGTCAACCTGCAGGCCCTCATTGATGGCCTTCTTGCAGTTGCGCACAGCGATAGGTGCATTCTTAGCGATGCCGGCAGCCATCTTCTTGGCAGCGGGCAGCAGTTCTTCCAGAGGATATACTGCATTTACCAGGCCAATGCGCAGAGCTTCGTCAGCCTTGATGTTGCGTGCAGTGTAGATCATCTGCTTAGCCATGCCAACGCCAACGGTGCGAGCCAGACGCTGGGTGCCGCCGAAGCCGGGGGTGATGCCCAGGCCTGCTTCGGGCTGACCGAATACTGCGTTCTCAGAGCAAATGCGGATGTCGCAGCTCATGCTGATCTCGCAGCCACCGCCCAGTGCAAAGCCGTTCACAGCGGCAATTACAGGAATGGGGAAGGTTTCCAGCTTGCGGAAAACGTCGTTGCCCTTCTTGCCGAAGGCTTCGCCTTCAGCCTTGGTCAGGGTGCTCATCTCACCGATGTCAGCGCCTGCAACAAAGCTCTTCTCGCCAGCGCCGGTCAGGATCAGGCAGCGAACAGTGTCCAGATCCACAGCATCCAGAGTAGCATTCAACTCGTCCAGCACGCCGCTGTTCAGAGCGTTCAGTGCCTTGGGACGATTGATGGTAATCAGGCCAACAGCGCCTTCTACCTCATAAGTGATGAATTCCATAGCCAATGGCTCCTCTCTCGTTATACCTGCAAACCCGGGCCCGACGTAACACGCCGGACCCGTTTTTAAGCAGACAGTTCGTAGTGATTAGTCGCGCTCAACCACAGTAGCGCAGCCCATGCCGCCGCCGATGCACAGAGTAGCCAGACCCTTCTTGGCATCCTTCTGCTGCATAGCGTGCAGCAGGGTTACCAGGATACGGGCGCCGGAAGCGCCTACGGGGTGGCCCAGAGCAATGGCGCCGCCGTTCACGTTCAGCTTGTTCATATCGAACTCCAGATCATGGCCAACAGCCAGGCTCTGAGCAGCGAAAGCCTCGTTGGCTTCGATCAGATCCATGTCAGCAACGGTCATGCCCAGACGGTTCATCAGCTTGCGAGTAGCAGCGATGGGGCCAACGCCCATGATGCTGGGATCAACGCCGCCCAGATCACCGCCAACCCAGGTAGCCATGGGGGTAACACCCAGCTCCTTGGCCTTCTCTTCGCTCATAACCACGATGGCAGCAGCGCCGTCGTTGATGCCGGAAGAGTTACCAGCGGTAACAATGCCGTCCTTCTTGAAAGCGGGCTTCAGCTTGCCCAGACCCTCAGCGGTGGTGCCGGGACGAGGACCTTCGTCGGTGTCAACAATGGTGTCGCCCTTCTTGCCGTGGATCACAACGGGAACGATCTCGTCCTTGAAGCGGCCGGCTTCCTGAGCGGCAACAGCCTTCTGCTGGCTGTTAGCAGCGAACTCATCCAGCTGCTCACGGGTCAGGTGCCACTGCTCAGCAACGTTCTCAGCGGTGATACCCATGTGGTAGTTGTTGAATACATCCCACAGAGCGTCGTTTACCATGGTGTCAACCAGGTTGCTCTGGCCCATGGGGTAACCCATGCGGTAGCCGTTACGGCCCTTCATCATTGCGAAGGGAGCCATGGACATGTTCTCAGTACCACCAGCAACAACAATGTCTGCACGGCCGGTCTGAATCATCATAGCAGCGGTGTTAACAGCTTCCAGGCCGGAACCGCAAACAACGTTCAGGGTAACAGCGGGGGTCTCGATGGGCAGACCAGCCTTCAGAGAAGCCTGACGAGCCACGTTCTGGCCCTGGCCAGCCTGGATAACACAACCCATGTAAACCTGATCAACCTGCTCGGGCTTAACGCCTGCACGGTTCAGAGCTTCCTTGATAACAATGGAGCCCAGCTCAGCAGCGGGAACGGTGCTCAGAGCGCCATTCATCTTGCCGATAGCGGTGCGGCAAGCGCCGGCCAAAACGATCTTTTTCATAATTGTTTTCCTCCTTAAGACTGCATACTGTTGTTTTCACTTGGTATTCTATCTGCTCTCACAGCGAAAATCGCCGCGAGGGTATACATATTATAATAGGTAGGATCAGACTTTCTTTTCCAGCCTTTTTTGCTCCAGACGTTCTGCTACATTCTGGGGCACGAACTTGCTCACATCCGAACCGTAGTGTGCCATCTCCTTCACAATCGTGGAGCTGAGGTACGCATACTGCAGGCTGGTGGTGAAGAACATTGTATCAATATTGGGATCTGCAATGCGATTGGTCTGTGCGATTTGCATCTCACTTTCAAAGTCCGTAATCGCGCGCAGCCCGCGGATGATAATTTTGGCATCGTGGCTGCGGGTGAAATCCACCGTAAGGCCATCGAAGGTTTCCACCGAAACATTGGGAAGATCGGCTACACATTCACGCAGCATCTCTACCCGTTCCTGGGTGGTAAACATCGGGTTTTTATCTCGATTAATCAGCACTCCGATAATCAGTTCATCAACCACACGCGCTGCGCGGCGGATGATATCCAGATGTCCCAAAGTGACCGGATCAAAGCTGCCTGGGTAAACGGCACGCACCATGGGAAATTTCCCCTTTCCTGTGCCGGCTGGAATCGGGTAACAAAATAACAGTAAGAATTAAACAAAATTTGTCGCCCGTCCGGCTGTTCTTTTCATGATTCTAACTTAACATTTTGTCAAATAATTGTCAATCCCTTTTTGAAAGAAATTTATTTTTTTTGCAAAATTTTTTGCAAAAGTCAAATGGCGACACCTTATTTAGAGTGCGATTTCAGATTATTTTACAACGGTTGACCTTGCGGCAGACGGGTGCTAGAATGGGCTTAGATGCGGAGCCAGGGCCCTGCGGTCTGCTTCTGGCTTTGCCCCTTGCAATTTTCGGAAAAAGGCCCAAACCTAGATCATAAGAAAGGTTGTATGGAACAATGGATCTGAAAGCAATGTATCAGCAGAAACTGGTCAGCGCCGAGCAGGCTGCTTCTGTCGTCAAGAGCGGCGACTGGGTGGATTACGGCTGGTGCGTAAATACCACCGTAGCTGTAGACGCAGCCCTGGCAAAACGCCTGCCCGAGCTGCACGACGTGAATTTCCGCGGCGGCATTCTGATGTGGGAGCCCGAAATCTTCAAGATTGAAGATCCCGCTGCCCACATGACTTGGAACAGCTGGCATATGGGTGGTCTGGAGCGCAAGGCAGTGGCCAAGGGTTTCTGCTTCTACTCCCCCATTCGTTACAGCGAACTGCCCCGTTATTACCGTGATCTGGCCACTCCTCTGGATGTATTTGTGTGCCAGGTAACTCCCATGGATGAGCATGGTTACTTCAACTTTGGTCCCAGCGCCAGCCACCTGGCCGATGCAGCCCGCCGCGCCAAGACCGTAATCGTGGAAGTAAACACCAATATGCCCCGCTGCCTGGGCGGCTTCCAGGAAGGCATTCATGTCAGCGATGTTGACATGATCGTAGAGGGCAGCAATCCTCCCATCGCCGCTATGGGCGGTGCAGGCGCAGCCAGCGAAGTGGACGAGGCTGTTGCAAAGCTGATTGTGGAAGAGATTCCCAACGGCGCCTGCCTGCAGCTTGGTATCGGCGGTATGCCCAATGCCGTAGGCAGCCTGATTGCCAAGAGCGACCTGAAGGATCTGGGCGTACATACCGAGATGTATGTGGATGCCTTTGTTGACATTGCAAATGCCGGCAAAATCAACGGCAGCAAGAAGAATACCAACCCCGGCCGTCAGGTATACGCCTTCGGCGCCGGCACCCAGAAGCTGTATGATTACCTGAACAACAACCCCGAATGCATGAGCGCTTCGGTTGAGTACACCAACGATGTGCGCGTAATCAGCCAGCTGGACAACTTCATCTCCATCAACAACGCTGTGGACATCGACCTGTTCGGTCAGGTGAACTCCGAGAGCGCCGGCATCAAGAACATCAGCGGCGCCGGCGGTCAGCTGGACTTCGTTCTGGGCGCTTACCTGTCCAAGGGCGGCAAGAGCTTTATCTGCCTGTCTTCCACCTTCATGAACAAGAAGACCGGCCAGATGGAAAGCCGTATTCGTCCTACCCTGGCCGATGGCTCCATTGTTACCGATACCCGTGCAAACACCAACTACGTGGTTACTGAGTACGGCAAGGTAAACCTGAAGGGCCTGTCCACCTGGCAGCGTGCCGAGGCCCTGATCAGCATTGCTCACCCGGACTTCCGCGAGCAGCTGATCCGTGACGCCGAAAAGATGCACATCTGGCGCCGCAGCAACAAGTAAGACCTGCGTTTTTCAAGCCTTTATCCGGGGCGTGTTGTGGGAGTTTTCCCCACAACACGCCCTTTTTGCAGGACATTTAGCCTTTCAGTGCAAATTTTGAGATAAAATTCAACGATTCTGCCCCATTTGTTCAAATTTTCTCCATATTCTTATGGCATCATAGAACTATACGAGAACGGCTGTATCCACAGCCGTTCCCATTTATAAAGCGAGGGAATTTGAATGCGTGAAAAATTGCGCGATTTTATGATCGGGCGCTATGGTAATGACAGTTTGGGACACTTTCTGATGGGCGTTTCGCTGGTGAGCCTGCTGCTCTCCTCTGTGTTTCGCAGCCTGCTGCTGCGGTGGATCGCCTGGGGTCTGCTGATCTGGGAGATTTATCGTTTTGTAAGCCGCGACGTGGGCAAGCGCAGCCAGGAAAACACCATGTTCTATGCACTGAAAAACAAATTTACCGCCGATGCCCGCCAGAAAAAGACCGAGTGGGCTCAGCGAAATGAATACCGTTACTTTCGCTGCCCTAATTGCGGGCAAAAGCTGCGGGTTCCCACTGGTCGGGGTAAAATCTCCATCACCTGCCCCAAGTGCCAAAACGAATTTATCAAAAAGAGTTGATGTGCCATGTTTGGATATGTTACAGTCAATCGTGACGAACTTTCACCGGAGGCCGTAAGCCGCTACAGAGCCTATTACTGCGGTCTGTGCAGCCGTCTGAATGCTCTGCACGGTCTTCGCGGACGATGCACTCTTTCATACGATATGACGTTTTTATCCGTGCTGCTCACGGCGCTTTACGAGCCGGAATGCACTACGGGTATGCTGCGCTGTCCGGTGCACCCCACCAAGCGCCACGCCTTTATTCAAAGCCCTTATACCGACTATGCGGCCGACATGAGCGTGGAGCTGGCTTACCGCAAGATGCTGGACAACTGGAATGACGATCGCAGTCATTCCAGCCACATGATGGCCGCAGCACTGGAAAAGAAGCATCTGGAAGTGGCAAAACGCTATCCGCGGCAAACCGCAGCCATTCACCTGTGTCTTGGAAAACTGGCTCAGGGCGAAACTGACGGCACACGCACACCGGATGAAATGAGCAGCTATTTCGGCGCACTGATGGCCGAACTGCTGGATGTAAATCGAGATCAATGGAGCGAGCCGCTGCAGCAGATGGGCATGGCTCTTGGCAAATTCATTTATCTGATGGACGCCTACGAAGATCTGGACAAGGATATTCGCAAGGGCCGCTACAATCCATTGCGTCAGCTGGCACAGCGCCCGGACTATGAAGCCCACTGCCATGAGGTTTTGACCCTGTTAATGGCTCAGTGCGCTGCGGCGTTTGAGCGGCTGCCCATCCTGCAGGATGCAGATATTCTGCGCAATATCCTGTACTCCGGAATTTGGACACAGTATCACGCAATCCAGGCGGCCCGTAAGGCCAAAGAGGACAAAGAGAAAGGAAAAACTTCGTGAGAGATCCCTATGAGACCCTGGGAACTACCCCCAGCGCCACCGATGATGAAATTAAAAAAGCATATCGGCAGCAGTGCAAACGCTATCACCCGGATCTGAACCCGGACGATCCAACTGCCGAAGCCAAATTCAAGGAAGTGCAGGCCGCATACGATCAGGTCATGAAGATGCGTCAGGGCGGCGGCAGCCCCTATGGCAGCAGCTATGCCGGTCAGCAGCAGGGCGGTCAGGGAAATCCCTATGGCGGCTTCTCCTATGACCCGTTCAGCGGCTTTGGCGGTTTTGGCGACTTTTTTGCCGGTGCTTATGGTGGAAATCCCTACCAGCAGCAGCAAAGTGAACCGGTGGAAATGCAGGCGGCCCGCAATTATCTGAACAACGGCCGCTATCGTGAAGCACTGAACGCTCTGTCCGCTGTGGATGAGCGCGCCCGCAATGCCCGGTGGTTCTACTACAGCGCTCTTGCTAATGCCGGTCTGGGCAACACCATCACTGCACGTGACCACGCCCGCCGGGCAGCTGCCATGGAACCGAACAACCCGCAGTATCGCCGGGTTGTGGATCAGCTGGACAATCAAAATCGCCAGTACCAGACCCGCAGCAGCACTTATTCTGCCCCCACTTTCAGTTTGTGGCACAGCCTGTGTCTGCCCACCATTCTTCTGAACCTGTTCTGTCGTTTCTGCTGCTGGTGCTGACCGCAGCAGGTCCCCCTTTCCGGCTTATGCAGGCCCCTTGGATGTATGTATAATTATTCATAAATGCTCAATTTTTATGAATAATTCACCATCTGCTTTCAGTTCAAAAAGCACGCTGCACGTTACACACAACTGCTCATAATACGGCCCTTTTCCGCATAGTTTTTAGCAAACGATGTGGGGGGAATGGCCGATGAAAGGCGATCCAGAAGAGCGGGCTGTGCGCCTGGGTGAGTACATAGTGGAGAATGGTGCCACAGTACGCCGGGCCGCCCGATTGTTCGGCGTAAGTAAGAGTACCGTGCATAAAGACGTGACCAGCCGTCTGCGGCATTTAGACCCGGCTCTCTTTTTAGAGGTACAAACCGTGCTGGAAAAGAACAAAGCTGAGCGGCATCTGCGCGGCGGAATGGCCACACGGCGCAAATATGCCGCCGGCGCCCGGGGTCTTAAATCCCCTTAAAGCACTAAGCACAGAGAATCATTTTATTTCTCTGTGCTTTTTTTATATTTTCACAGTTGTATATTCTTTCAAAATCCAGTACAATGATGTTTAAGAATAATCCGGGAGTTATATGCATATTCCCGTCGTTTATAAAAAAGGAGGTCCAACCCCATGAGTGAACGTTTAGACTGCGCTGTAATCGGCGCCGGCCCCGCAGGTCTGTCTGCGGCCATCAATCTGCATCAGCGCGGCAAAACGGTGCGTGTTTTCGGGCACGGTGCCGGAATGCTCACCCGTGCGCAGCAAGTGGATAACTTCCTGGGTATGCCCGGTATGACCGGCCCTCAGATGCAGGCCCGGTTTGAAGAACACGCTGCCGAACTGGGCATTGTGCCGGAGCAGATTAAGGTTTCCAATGTAATGCCCTTTGGTGATGTGTTCATGCTGAACCTGAATGGTGACATTATTGAAGCATCCAGCATCGTGCTGGCCTGCGGCGTGGTACGCGCCAAGCCTGTGCCCGGCGAAGAGGATTATCAGCAGGGTGTTTCGGTATGCGCCACCTGTGACGGTATGCTGTACCGCGGCAAAAAGATTCTGGTTTGGGGCCTGGCTGATGATGCCCCCGAGGAAGCCAACTTCCTGGCCCGCATCGGCTGCCAGGTAACCTATATTGCAGCAAAGCGCCCTGCCGAACTGGACGAGTCCGTGCCGTTTGTAGCCGGCGCTCTGCAGCAGATCGGCGGCGAAGGCAAGGTGGAGTACGGCGTAGTTGCCGGCGAAAAGCTGCCCTGCGACGGTGTATTTCTGCTGCGCCAGTCTGTAGCACCCGCTTCTCTGATTCCGGGCCTTGCTGTGGATAACGGCTATGTGGTCGTGAATCGCGATATGTCCACCAATGTTCCGGGCGTATTTGCCGCCGGTGACGTGACCGGCACACCCCTGCAGCTGAGCAAAGCCGTTGGTGAAGGACTGATTGCGGGTCTTTCCTGTGCCGGCTGGCTGGATCGCCCCAAGGGCTGATTGAATTTGTAAAAAAGGAGGCCTCTGGCCATGAAGCGCGAAGATTATATCAGTTGGGATGAGTATTTTATGGGCATTGCCATGCTCACCTCCATGCGCAGCAAAGATCCCAACAGTCAGGTGGGTGCCTGCATCGTAAGCCAGGATAATAAAATCCTGTCGCTTGGTTACAATGGTATGCCCATTGGCTGCAACGATGATGAAATGCCCTGGGATCGCGAGGGTGCACCTCTGGATACCAAATATATGTATGTGTGCCACGCCGAGCTGAATGCCATCCTGAACAGTCCTTACAGCACTCTGCGGGGCAGCCGTGTCTATGTGACCCTGTTCCCCTGCAACGAGTGCGCCAAGGCAATCATCCAAAGCGGCATTCGCGAAATCATCTACCTGTCCGACAAATATCATGACTCCGACATCAACATCGCAAGCAGACGCCTGCTGCGCACTGCCGGTGTTAAGTTTACGCCCTACACGCCCACTGGTCGTGAGGTTGCGTTTCAGCTGTAAGCCGCAGAACTGCGGCGAATCTTTCGGATGCGGCCGGAAGATTCTTGATTCATTTGCTCCGCCCCGCTGCGTTGCAGCGGGTTTTTAAGTGCCCCCTGAGGCACTGGTGGGAAATATATCATGTGAGGAAGTATTGTTATGGAATCTGTATCCGTAGGTTGGCTGAGTATTCTGCCACCTGTCATTGCCATTGTGCTGGCTCTGGTCACCAAGGAAGTTATTTCTTCCCTGCTGATCGGCATTCTGTCCGGCACTTTGATCTACTCCATCGCTGCCGGTCTGAATCCGGTGGTCGGCACTGTGGAAACCACCTTCAGCCTGATGGGCAGCCGCATTGATGTGGACATTTTGCTGTTCCTGGCTCTGCTGGGTGCACTGGTCTGCGTAATGGGCCGTGCCGGCGGCGTGCGTGCTTATGGTCAGTGGGCATCTCAAAAGCTCAAGACCAAGCGCAGCAGCCTGCTGGCTACCTCTCTGCTGGGTATTCTGATCTTTATCGACGACTACTTCAACTGCCTGACTGTGGGCACTGTCATGAAGCCTGTTACCGATAAATACAATGTCAGCCGCGAAAAGCTGGCCTATGTAATCGACTCCACCGCAGCCCCCATCTGCATTATGGCTCCCATCTCCAGCTGGGCTGTTGCAGTTGGCTCCAACCTGGCTGTTACCGGCGAATTTGAAAGCGAACTGGCTGCGTTCGTATCCACCATTCCCTACAATATGTACGCCCTGCTGAGCATTTTCCTGGTTCTTTTCCTGTGCTTCACCAGCTGGGATTTCGGCCCGATGCGCAAAGCTGAGCTGCGGGCTGCCACCGGCGATCTGAACAAGGTTCCGGAAGAAAGCTCCGAGCTGGACGAAAGCCAGTACGGCCGCAGCGGCACTGTGGCAGACATGATTGTTCCTGTGCTGGCTCTGGTTGTATTCTCGGTTCTGGGTATGCTGTATAACGGCGGTTTCTGGGGCGAAGACCCTGCATTCCACACCATTCCCGCCGCTTTCGGCAACTGCTCTGCCGCACCCGCCCTGGTCATGGGCAGCTTCGGTGCTCTGGTTGTGGCTTTTGTCATGTATCTGCCCCGCAAGGTTGTTACCTTCCGTCACTTTATGAACGGCATTACCGAGGGTGTAAAGAGCATGGTTTCCGCCGACATCATCCTGATTCTGGCCTGGACCATCAGCGGTGTCTGCCGTGAACTGCTGAACACCGGCCTGTACGTAAAGGAAGTTGTGCTGGCAACCGGTATCCCGGTTGGTCTGCTGCCCGCCATGATCTTCCTGGTGGCTGCTCTGCTCAGCTTCTCTACCGGTACAGCCTGGGGTACATTCAGCATTCTGATTCCCATTGTGGTGCCCGTTTGCGCCGCAGCTGCTCCCCAGATGCTAATCATCAGCCTGTCCGCCGTTCTGGCCGGCAGCGTGTTCGGCGATCACTGCAGCCCCATTTCCGATACCACAATCCTTTCCAGCACCGGCGCCGGTGTGCCGCATCTGGCGCACACCTCCACGCAGCTGTGCTACTCGCTGGTTGTGGCGTGCTGCTCTGCACTGGGTTATCTGGTAAGCGGTCTGCTGGGCGGCCAGCTGTGGATTCTGCTGCTCACCAGCTTTGGCAGCCTGCTTGCGATTCTGGTTGGTATGCATCTGCACTACAAAAAACAGGATACCGCTTCTGTTGCCTGATTCTGTCAAAAATTTCAGCCCTGCCCTTTCGGCAGGGCTGTTTCTATGTTACAATACTGTGTGAACAATAATAACAAGCGAGCCTATATTCGAAAGGACGGATGATTGATGAAGCCTATCGTGATCGGCATTGCCGGCGGCACCGGCAGCGGCAAAACCACCTTGACCCGCAAGCTGACCGAACAGTTCGGTCGTCACGAGGTCTGTGTGCTGAACCACGACAACTACTATAAACGTCACGATAATATGCCCTATGAGGAGCGCTGCCAGCTGAATTATGACCACCCCAATGCGCTGGACACCGACCTGATGGTGGAACATCTCCGGCAGCTGCTGGCCGGTCAGGCCGTGGATTGCCCCACTTATGACCACTCGGTACACAACCGCTCGGAAAAAACGCTGCACGTGGAACCCGCACCTGTTATTCTGGTGGAAGGCATTCTGATTTTCACCAGTCAGGAACTGTGCGATCTGATGGACATTAAAGTATTTGTGGATACAGATGCCGATGTTCGTATTCTGCGCCGCATTATCCGCGACGTTAAAAAGCGCGGCCGCACACTGGACAGCGTGATCGAGCAGTATCTGACCACGGTAAAGCCCATGCACGAACAATTTGTTGAACCCAGCAAACGCATGGCAGACATCATCATCCCGGAAGGCGGCAAAAATCAGGTTGCACTGGAAATGCTGATTCAGCGTGTAACCGCTCAGTTAAAGCAGCAGTAACCTTCGCCCGCAGGCATGACATTCCGCCCTTTGGGGATCGGACATAAAAAGTCCCGGTATCAGCGGGCGCAAAACAGCGAATCTATAAAACGGCAGATAAATGCTATGCGCATCTATCTGCCGTTTTGCTGTACACGGAATACACCGCAAATCCGCAAAAAAGCGGCGTGGCCTATAGCCACGCCGCTTTTGGTTAAACCGTTATCATTACCACAGTCTTACGACCTGTTCGTACATTTCCTTGTAGGTTTCAGCCGACACATTCCAGCTGAAATCGCACTGCATTGCACGCTTTACCAGTACCTGCCAGCCTTCACGGTTCTGATAGCCTTCGTTGGCACGGCTGCAAGCTTCGTACAGATCATGTGCACTGTACTGACGGAAGGTGAAGCCATTGCCCTGACGATCACCGGAATCATGGATGGAGTCACGCAGACCACCGGTTTCACGCACAATGGGAATGGTACCATACCGGCAAGCCACCATCTGTGCCAGACCGCACGGTTCCGATTTGCTGGGCATCAGGAACATATCCGCGCCGGCATAGACCTTGCGGGCCAGAGGCGGCACAAAACCAATATACACACCCACACGGCCGGGATAACGGGCTGCCAGATCGCTGAAGAATGCCTCATAGGCATATTCGCCGTTGCCCAGAACCACCAGTTGCATTCCCATATCCACCAGGCCCTTGGCCACGCTGCGAACCAGATCCAGGCCCTTGTGGCCCACCAGACGGGTTACCATGGCTACTACAGGGCTGTCATCCTGTTCCAGACCGAACTGCTCACGCAGTGCCTTTTTGCAGGCTGCCTTTCCTTCCGGGAAGGTTTCTGCATCATAATGGGCCGCAATATTCGGATCGGTTTCGGGATTGTAGCCGTCCACATCAATGCCGTTCAGAATGCCGCACAGCTTATACTGTTTCTGACGCAGCAGGCCATCCAGCCCATGGCTGAACCAGGGGTCCAGAATTTCGGCGGCATAGCTGGGGCTGACGGTGCTCACGCGGTCAGCACACTCAATAGCACCCTTCATAAAGTTGGCGCAGCCGTCATACTCAAGCAAATGTACATCGCGGTTACTGATGCCGCAGGTATCTTCCAGAATCTCCAGGCCGTATTTGCCCTGATACTGAATATTGTGGATGGTGAACACGCTCTTAATCCGGCTGAACTTATCCAGATGCCGATAATACAGATTCAGATACACCGGTGCCAGAGCCGTCTGCCAATCATTGCAGTGCAGCACATCGGGTGTAAAATCGGTGTAGAACAGCATTTCAAGGCAGGCGCGGCTGAAGAAGCTGAAGCGCTCGCCATCATCATAAAAGCCATACAGGCCATCGCGTTTGAAATAATACTCGTTGTCCAGGAAGTAGAAGGTAACGCCATCTTTTTTGCAGGTGAACAAGCCGCAATACTGACTGCGCCAGCCCACCGGAACACTAAAATTGGTCACATATTCCAACTCATCCCGCATTCTCATGCTGCCGTACAGCGGCATAACAACACGGCAGTCCACACCGCTTTTCACCAGGGCCTTGGGCAGACTGCCCGCTACATCACCCAAACCACCGGATGCAGCAAACGGATTGGCCTCGCTGGCACAAAACAATACGTTCATGGAATTTCCTCCTTTGAATAAATTACTAACAAGGGCGGGAGCCCCAGGGCTCCCGCCCCCGCGGGGAGAAAGGACAGCTCCGGGGAGGTAATACTGTCCCTGGGATCCTATTTAAACAATGTGGCTTTTTTCCACGTAAACCGGGAATGTTTCGGTGCCGTGAAGTGCCTTATCGCCGGTGATCTGCACATTCTTATCGGTGATCACATACTCAACATTCGCACCGCTTTCCACCACGGTATCCTGCAGCAGCACACAGTTCTTAACCACTGCACCTTTCTTGATGCGAACGCCGCGGAAGAGCACGCAGTTTTCCACTTCGCCCTCAATGATGCAGCCGTCAGCCACCATGCTGTTTTTGATTTTGCAATCCATTGCATAGCGGGTGGGGGCGTCATCGCGGATCTTGGTATGTACAAAACCACCGTGGCCAAACAGTGCCTTCAGATTGTCGTTATCCAGCAGGCGCATATTCTCACGGAAGTAGCTGCCCATATCCGAAATGCGGGCCACATATCCGGTGAACTCATAGCCCTGAACGTTCAGCAGTTCCAGATTGCGGGCCAGAATGTCGCGCTCGAAGTAGGTCAGGCCGCGAACGGTGGCATCCTGCACCATCTGAATCAGTGCCTCGCGCTCGATGACGTAGATGTTCATGGCCAGGTTCTGTACACCCGGACGGAAATCATTGGACAGCAGCTCGGTAACGCGGTTGCCGTTCAGCTTAATGGTGTAGGTATAGTTATCGCCCCGCACACCGGTGGGAATCTGGCTGCGCTGGTAGACCATGGTCACATCCGCGCCGCTGGCCACGTGGGCCTCAATCAGCTTTTGGAAATCAAAGCGCATGGCAAGGTTGGAATCACTCATAACCACGTACTTTTCCTTCTGATCCTTCAGATAATCCACAATGCTGGCCAGTGCTTCCACACGACCGCGGTACATTTTAACACCGGCTTCGGCATACGGCGGAACCACGTTCAGGCCGCCGTGCTTGCGGGCCAGATCCCATTCACGGCCATTGCTCAGGTGATCCATCAGCGAATGATAGTTGCGCTTGACCACAATGCTCACGTTATCAATACCGCTGTTGGTCATGCTGGACAGCACAAAGTCCACCATGCGGTAGCGGCCGGCGAACGGAATAGAGGCCATGGTACGCTCTGTCACCATCTGGGGGATCAGGGTGTCATACGAGTTGGGAAAAATCACGCCCAGGGCGTTCATGCTAGTGTTTACCATTGTTCCTCACCATCCTTTACATCTTTGACCACCATGGCCTTGGGCCCTACCTTGGCATTCTTGCCAATGGTAATGCCTTCGCCCACAACGGCTACGCCCCATTTGGACAGGTCTTCCATATCCTCAGGACGCTCGCCGATCACAGCGCCGCTCTTGACGGTCACGTTTTCAGCGATGATGGAATACTGCACAACGGCACCGCTTTCAACCACCGCACCGGGCATCAGGATGGAATCCTCAACCACTGCACCCTCGCCCACCGAAACACCGGCGAACAGAACGCTCTGCTTGATGGTGCCATCCACCATGCAGCCTTCGGTAATCATGGAGTTGTCGATCACAGCCTTATCGCCGATCTTATGGCCGGGCAGACCACTGTTGCGGCTGTAGATCTTCCACTCATCCTCCCAAACGTCCAGAGCCATCTTGGGGTTGAGCAGATCCATATTCGCCTCCCACAGGCTGTTGATGGTTCCTACGTCCTTCCAGTAGCCCTCGAAGGGATACGCCACCATCTTTTCGCCCGCGTTCAGCATATTGGGAATGATGTTTTTGCCAAAATCGTTATCACTGTTGGGATCTGCTTCGTCCTCAGTCAGGAACTTGCGCAGCTTGTCCCAGGTGAAAATGTAAATGCCCATGGAAGCCAGGTTCGACTGCGGATTCTTGGGCTTTTCCTCAAACTTGGTGATGGTGCCTTCTGCATCAGCCGTCATGATGCCAAAGCGATTTGCTTCTTCCCAAGGCACTTCCATCACGGCAATGGTGCAATCGGCACCCTTTGCCTTGTGGAAATCCAGCATCTTGCTGTAATCCATCTTATAAATATGGTCACCAGACAGAATCACCACGTAACTGGGCTCGTAACGCTCGATAAAGTTGATGTTCTGGTAAATGGCATTTGCTGTGCCCTTATACCAGTCAGAACCGGTAGCCTTCTGGTAAGGCGGAAGAACATGGACACCGCCATACAGGCGGTCCAGATCCCAGGGCTGGCCATTGCCGATGTACTCGTTCAAAACCAAAGGCTGATACTGAGTCAGTATACCCACGGTGTCAATGCCCGAGTTCACACAGTTGGACAGCGGGAAGTCGATAATGCGGTACTTGCCCCCAAAGGAAGTTTTCCTGATTACTAAGACCCCTTGTAGACTACGAGGTTGATAGGCTGTAGATGTAAGTGCAGTAATGCATTC
>RCNH01000055.1_pt1 | contig 65764 bp, 56 predicted proteins | sample 2041161 | NCBI WGS metagenome assembly RCNH01 (sample SAMN09708215, study PRJNA481090) | Feces metagenome, whole genome shotgun sequencing project. | biome: feces | host: Leptonychotes weddellii | place: Antarctica: Sion Island | collected 2010-03-01 | reverse complement strand
CTACCTACCTGGACGTCAACATCGGACCTGCTGAGAAGGACGGTCCCGAGCGTATGATGTGGGCTGTTAAGCTGCTGCAGGAGAACTTCGACAATGTTCCTCTGGCTCTGGATACCGCCAACAAGCGCGCTATCGAAGCCGGTATCAAGGTTTACAATCGTACCAACGGCAAGCCTATCGTCAACTCCGCTGACGCAGGTTCCCGTATCTCCAACATCGACCTGGCTGCTGCCAACGATGCTATCTGTATTGCTCTTTGCTCCGCTGACGGTATCGCCAAGGACAACGAAGAGCGTATGAAGCACTGCCACAACATGCTCGAGCGTGGCCTGAGCCTGGGTATGGAAGCTACCGACCTGTGGTTCGACCCCCTGTTCCTTGTTGTCAAGGGCATGCAGGATAAGCAGATGGAAGTTCTGGAAGCCATCAAGATGTTTGCTGATGAGGGTCTGAAGTCCACCGGCGGTCTGTCCAACAACTCCAACGGCGCACCCAAGACTGTTCGTCCCATCATGGACTCCGCTCTGGTTGCTATGGCTATGATGCAGGGCCTGACCTCTGCAATCGTCAACCCCAACGACCTGCGCCTGATGGAAACCATCAAGTCCTGCGATATCTTCAAGAACCACGTTCTGTACTCCGACTCCTACCTGGACATCTGATCTCTGCCTGAACGGCAGTACGCTGTGGATGTGAATCCCTAGGAACGTCGGAATGGCTGCGCTGTGGTTTGCACAACGCTATGCCATAAAATCCCGTTATCATAACCGGGAGGGAGGTTCCTCCCTCCCGGTTTTTATGTTTTCCCTTGAAATTTTTTTGGTATTTCATTACAATGAACCTATCTCCCGGGGATCAAGTCAGCAGAGGCCCGGGAAGATCTGCGGCCTGCCGTTTCCGGAGAATGGCAGGAATCGGTGCTCTGCACACTCCGGCTTTTGAAATTGTATATTCAGCCATGTTGGCTTGATATAAAATTAATACGTTCAATATTTTTGGGAGGAATTAAAATGAGTGTATTAACCGATTTGATTTACGGTGGTTCCAATGCCGTTGCGGGCCTGACCGAGGGTGCCGTTAACGACGCAATCGCCAAGTACGGTGCTGATAAGGAAATTGCTTTTCCTGACACCGCTTATTTTTTCCCGACGATTTATGCAGCTACCGGTGTAAAGGTTAAGACTCTGGGCGATCTGACAGCCTGCGTAGGCGTGCTTAAGAGCCTCATCACCAATCAGGATGACCTGGGACAGGCTCTGAATGCCGGCCTTGCTACCGCTGTGGGTGCTGAAATTATTGAAGGTCTGAAGTATGTTGACGGCAACAAGCCTTACGAAAACGAATCCGGTATCGGCTTTGTTCCCGACCCTGTCATTCGTTCTCTGGGTGTGCCTCTGGTTACCGGTGATATCCCGGGTGTTGCTGTTGTTCTGGGTAAAGCCGACGATCCCGCAGATGTGGTTAAAGTTGTCAAGGACTATCAGTCCAAGGGCATTATGACCTTCCTGATCGGTGACGTTATTGAGCAGTGCGCTGAGGGCGGCGTGAAAATGGGCCTTGAGCTGCGTGTCATTCCTCTGGGTCATGATGTTACTGCTGTTATTCATGTCGTTACCGTTGCAATTCGTGCAGCTCTGATCTTCGGTAATGTTCAGCCCGGTAATCTGGCTGATCTGCTTGAGTACACGAAGAAGAGAGTTCCCGCGTTCGTCAATACCTTCGGTGCAATCGACAACGTGGTTGTATCCGCCGGCGCAGGTGCTATCGCGCTGGGCTTCCCCGTTGTCGTCGACATCGACCTGGGTGAGAATCAGGTTCCCGGTGCTCTGGAATCTGTTCTGGATCATAGCGAAACTGTTAAGAAGTCTCTGGAGCTGCGCGAGATCAAGATCAAGATCACTGAGCTGCCCATTCCCATCGCTTTTGCTGCCGCATTCGAAGGCGAAATTATCCGCCGTCCCGACATGCACAACGAAATTTACTCCAACAAGAATCCCACTGCTGAGCTCGTTCTGATGAGAGACCCTGAGCAGGTCGAGGATCACAAGATCACCATCATCGGACCTGACTTCGATGAGGCAAAGGAACTGGCTCTGGGTACCTTTGTCGAAGTTGCCGGCAAGAACATGCAGGAGGACTTCGAGGCTGTTATCGAGCGTAAGTTCCACGCATGGTTCAACTACCTGGAAGGCGTCATGCATACCGGCCAGCGTAACCAGGTCAGAATCCGTATTTCCAACGCTGCCTACGAGGCCGGCCTGAGAATCCGCGATCTGGCTGAAGTGCTGTATGTTATGATCATGAACGAGTTCGACGCTGTCGTGGACAAGTGCCAGGTTACCCTGATGACCGATGCAGCTGAGGCCGAGAAGTTCCGCGATGAGCTTGCAATGCCTCGCTACAATCAGCGTGATGAGCGTCTGGCTTCCATGACCGATGAATCCGTTGACCGCTACTACACCTGCATTATGTGCCAGAGCTTTGCTCCTGCTCACTGCTGTGTAGTTACCCCCGAGCGTCTGGGCCTGTGCGGTGCAGTGTCCTGGCTGGATGCAAAGGCTACCAATCAGCTGGATCCCAACGGTCCCTGCCAGCCCATTCCCAAGGAAGGCTGCCTGGATGAGCGTACCGGCCGCTATGAGTCTGTCAACAAGATTGTTGCGGAAGCTACCCACGGCGCTGTTGAAAACGTAACACTGTACTCCATTCTGGAAGACCCCATGACCTCCTGCGGCTGCTTCGAGTGCATCTGTGGCATCGAGCCTGTATCCAACGGTGTGATCATTGTAAACCGTGAGTACAGCGGCATGACTCCTTCCGGCATGACCTTCGGTGAACTGGCATCCTGCACCGGCGGCGGTGTTCAGACTCCCGGTTATATGGGCCACGGTCGTCAGTTCATTTCCTCCAAGAAGTTCTGTAAGGCAGAAGGCGGCATTAAGCGTATTGTTTGGATGCCCAAGGAGTTGAAGGACGATGTGGGCGAAAAGCTGAACAAGACTGCTCATGAACTGTATGGCATTGAGAACTTCACCGATTACATTGCAGACGAAACGATCACCACCGATTGCGAAGAGCTGTATAACTGGCTGAGCGAGAAGGGTGCCCCCGTTCTGGAGATGGAGCCTCTGATGTAATCAGAAATCTACGGTTTTTGGCTGCGAAAGCAAAGACCGGATGAACTGATTTTCAAGATCGCAGGGGCGACGGTTACCGCCGCCCCTTTTTTAGAATAATTTCCCAGGAAAGGAAAGCTTCCCTATGAAAGTAATTTTTCAAATTGAAGGGTCAACCCCTGTTTCAATCGACTGTAACGCCGGCGATAATCTTCTGGAGCTGGCAAGAAGAGCCAACGTAGCCATTGATGCCCCCTGTTCGGGCAACGGTTCCTGCGGAAAATGCCGTGTAAAGCTGATAGAGGGTGAACTCGACAGCATGAAGTCCCGGCATATCTCCGATGAAGAATACAGTCAGGGCTGGCGTCTGAGCTGCTGCAGCAAAGTTGTGGGAGATGTGACGGTGCTTGTGCCGGATATCGCTTCTGCCTACCAGTCCCGCATGAAAACCGCAGATCTGTCATCGCCGCAGGAAGTAGCTATTTTTGAAGAGGCCCAGGCTGCCCTTCGGGAAAGTGGTATTTCCTTTACGAATAAGTTCCGAGCACTGGAGCTTCAGATGGATATGCCTTCTGCGGATGATACGATGCCGGACATTGAACGCCTGACCATTGCCATTGAGGCAGCTGCCGGCGTTGAAAAAGTAGAAATTCCCTATGAAGTCATGGTCCGTATGGCAACGGTGCTTCGGGAAAATGATTTTCATGTGTGTGTAAAGGGTGAGCTTGACCAGGATACTTTCCGCTGCATGGAAATCACGCGGCCGGATGACACCATTTTGGTAGGCTGCGCCATTGACATCGGAACAACAACAGTTTCCATGGTGCTGACTGACCTGACAACCGGAAAGCTGCTGGCAAAGGGTTCTTCCGGAAACGGTCAGATTCGCTATGGCGCAGACGTGATCAATCGGATTATTGAGCAGAGCAAACCGGGCGGAAGAAAAAAGCTGCAGGATGCTATTGTCAAAGAGACCCTGACACCGATTATTGCCAACCTCTGCAAAACTGCAAAGATCTCTGCACGGAGCATTCTGCGGCTGTGTATCGGTGCAAATACCACGATGAATCATCTGTTTGTAGGAGTGGATGCGGATCCTGTTCGGATGGATCCCTATATCCCCAGTTTCTTTAGCTGGGAGGGACTCAGGGCAGGTGATGTGCACCTTCCGGCCAATCCGCTGGCAAAGGTTGTCATTGCCCCCAACATCGGTTCCTACGTCGGCGGCGATATTACGGCTGGTGCGCTGGCTTCCCGGATCTGGGACAAGGACGAAATGAGCCTGTTCATCGACTTGGGTACCAACGGTGAAATCGTGTTCGGAAACCGTGATTTCCTGATGAGCTGCGCCTGCTCGGCTGGTCCTGCTTTTGAGGGCGGTGACATTTCCTGCGGCATGCGTGCAACGGACGGCGCAATTGAAGCGTGTGTCATTGATAAGGATACCATGAATCCCAAGCTGACGATTGTGGGCGATGCGGGCCAGAAAGCCGTCGGTATCTGCGGAAGCGGCATCATCGATATTATTTCCGAACTTTACCGCTGCCGGATTATCAATGCAAAGGGCCTGTTTGTCCGTGAGGGAGAACGTATCAAGCGTGATGTTCACGGCATGGGCCGTTATGTGGTATGTACTGCGGAGGAATCTGAGGCAGGACGGGAGATTTCGCTGAATGAAGTGGATATTGACAACTTTATTCGTGCAAAAGGCGCAATTTTCTCTGCCATTGATACACTTCTGCAGTCTGTTGATATGACGGTGGATATGATCGATCATGTGTACGTTGCAGGCGGCATCGGATCCGGTATCAATATGAAAAATGCAGTGAATATTGGTATGCTTCCGGACGTGGAGCTGGATAAATTCAGCTATATCGGAAACTCTTCTCTGACGGGTGCATATGCCATGGTAATCAGTGACGAAGCTGAGGCCAAATGTACAGAGGTTGGGGCTAATATGACCTATCTGGAGCTTTCCACTTACCCGGGATATATGGATTCCTTTGTGGCGGCCTGCTTTATTCCCCACACAGATTCCAGACTGTTCCCCAGCTCCGTACAGGATTGAAAATTTTCACAGGAGTGACACTATGCAAGTAGAAAACCATAAAGAAGAGGTTCCGTTTTCTCACTATGAGGAGCTTTTTCAGAAACTTTCCCCGGAAGATGTCACGGCAAGACTTTCTCAGGTGAGCTGGGACGGAACAGAATTTCAGGTGACCCTGCTGGGCAGAACTTTTGCAATTCACCATCCGGAATACGCCATCCGTGCACTGGATGAAGGCGTGCTTCCGCCGCTCCCCACGCAGACCTTTCTGCTGCGTTATCTTCTCGATGGCAAAGATGCGGCATGGCAGGGAGGATGGAAAACCTTCCGGGAAATGCCCTGGGGCGAACTGTATATCAAACCTTATACAGGCCGGGTGCTGACAAGAGCTGCATTTACTCTGGGAACCAGAGTGCAGAAATTCTGTCAGGCATCTGAAAAGCTGGGGGCACAGAAGGTTAGTCACGGTGATGCAGGATTTGAATTCTGCCTGATCGGAGACTACCGAATGCGAATTCTGGTATGGGAAGGCGATGAAGAGTTCCCACCCAGTGCACAGGTGCTCTATTCGGATAATTTCGCTGATGGTTTTGCAGCAGAAGACCGGGTCGTGGCCGGAGATATTCTGATTTCCACCATCAAGGCATCCATGTAAACCCAATGACCGGCAGATCCGTCTGCCGGTCATTTTTTCCCAATATTGAAAAAGATGGGAAAGGATGCTATACTAGTCCCAATTCAGAGAGAGGAGAAAAGTCCAATGGATTTTAAATTTACGGAAATTCCCTATGAGCGGGCAGACCTTTCCGCGTGGAAGAAAATGGTGGAAGATTTGACTGCGCGTTTTCAGGCTGCGCAAAGCTTTGAGGAAGCCGATGCAATTTATCAGGAAGCAGAAACCTCCGGAGTGCACTACGAAACCATGACCACTCTGGCGAGAATCCGCCGGGATATCGATACCCGAAATGAATTCTACGATCAGGAGACTGCTTGGTATAATCAGGAAATGCCCAAGATCGAGGAAGCGTTCCAGAAATGGACCCAGGCAACGCTGGACAGCACATTCCGTCCCCAGCTGGAGGATAAATACGGAAGTGTATCTTTTGTCAATGCAGAGCTGGAGACGAAATGTTTTTCTCCGGAAATCATTGAGGATCTGCAGAAGGAAAATGAACTGAAAACCCGCTACTCCAAGCTCATTGCCTCGGCTCAGATCCCGTTCCGGGGGGAGGTGTGCACGCTGAGCCAGCTGTCTCCCTGGAAGCTGAATCCGGATGATGAAATCCGCACAGCTGCCTGGACGGCGGAAGGCAACTGGTATAATGAGCACGGCAAGGAGCTGGACGAGATTTACGATGAGCTGGTCAAGCTCCGTGACGGAATGGGCAGAAAGCTGGGCTTTGACGGTTATACCAAGCTTGGCTACTGCCGTATGCACCGCAATTGCTACGATGAGGAGGATATCAACAAATTCCGGACTGCCGTTCAGAACTATGTGGTTCCCCTTGCCAAGAAGCTTTATCGGATTCAGGCATCCCGCCAGGGCAGAGAATTCCCCCTGAATTTTGCGGATAAGGATCTGTCTTTCCTTTCCGGCAATCCCAGACCTAAGGGAACACCAGAGGAAATTCTGGAAATGGGCAGCAAATTTTACCGAGAGCTCAGCCCGGAAACAGACGTTTTCTGGAACTTTATGCGCCAGCACGGCATGATGGACGTGGAATCCAAGCCCGGAAAGGCCAGCGGCGGCTACTGCACACGTCTTGCAGAGTATCGCAGCCCCTTTATTTTTGCAAACTTTAATGGAACGGCCCACGATGTGGAGGTCGTGACCCATGAGGCCGGCCACGCATTTGCCGCATTTGTCAACCGGGACCGGATTCCGGCATCCAATATCTGGCCCAGTATGGAAGGCTGCGAAGTGCATTCCATGTCCATGGAGTTCTTCTCCTGGCCCTGGGCAGAAGGTTTTTTCGGAGAAGATGCCAGAAAGTTCCGCTATGATCACCTCAAGGGTGCGCTGACGTTCCTGCCTTACGGAACCATGGTGGATCATTTCCAGCACATTATTTATGAGTATCCGGAGTTTTCTCCTGAGGAGCGTCACCAGGTCTGGCAGGAGCTGTTGGGAGTCTATATGCCTTGGGTTCGCCCGGGTGAAATTCCTTTCTACGGAGAAGGAAAGGGCTGGCAGCGCCAGAGTCATATCTACAAGACGCCGTTCTACTATATTGACTACTGCCTTGCACAGACAGTAGCGCTGGAATTCTGGGCGCTGATTCAGAAGGACGTCCGGTCCGCATTTGAAACCTACATGAAATATACGAGCCAGGGCGGCACGCATACCTTTACGGACTTGCTGAAGAATGCCGGACTGGAAAGCCCGTTCGATGAAAACACCCTGCGTAACGTTTGCCAGCAGGCTGAAAAATTTCTGGACGAATATGATCTGAGCGGGATCGAATAAGAAAGGATGGGGAAGATGAAGTCAAAAGTCTACTTTTCTTCAACGGTGACCCCGGAAAAGGTTCTGGAGCTGTATCAATTGCTGGGAACCAAGCTTCCCGGACGTATTGCTGTGAAAGTTCATTCCGGTGAGGTCGGAAATCAGAATTTTTTGCGCCCCGAATTCTGGAAACCCCTGATAAACGAGGTGGGCGGAACGATTGTAGAGTGCAATACTGCCTACGAAGGCGGAAGGAACACGACAGAACGACACATTGCCACCATGAAAAAGCATGGCTGGAGCGATGCTTTTTCTGTGGATCTTCTGGATGCCGCAGGCCCTGACCTGGAGCTGGAAATTCCAGAGGGACATGTGATCCGGAAAAACTATGTCGGCAGGGATATTCAGAATTACGACAGTCTTCTGGTTTTGTCCCATTTCAAGGGTCATCCCATGGGTGGTTTTGGCGGAGCGTTGAAGCAGCTGTCCATCGGTGTTGCATCGGCCTACGGAAAGGCGTATATCCATGGAGCCGGTGATCCGAAAAATATGTGGGGAGCAGATCACGACAGCTTCCTCAGATCCATGGCGGATGCGGCATCCTCTGTGGTGAAGCTTTTCGGAGAGAATGCGGTATACATCAACGTGATGAAAAACATGTCTGTAGACTGTGACTGCGTCGCCAAAGCGGAAGATCCCTGCATGAAGGATATCGGTGTTCTGATCTCGCTGGACCCTGTAGCGATTGACCAGGCCTGCCTGGATCTGGTTTATGCATCGGATGATCCCGGAAAGGATCACTTGATTGAACGGATTGAAAGCCGTCATGGCATTCTGACGGTGGAGGCTGCAGCGGAACTGGGCATTGGCTCCCGGGAGTATGAGCTGATTACTGTGGAATAAACCGAAATTTGGATCAGGGTGGCTCAATTTTCCTGTTTGCCAGCTAATTTATAGAAGAAACGGAGTGTATCGAAATTTTCGATACACTCCGTTTTGAGATTTATGTTCGCAGATTACCGGGTTTTCCGGAAAATGGATTTACAGCAGCGGAATACCGGCCTGCTCACAGGCAGCAATGGTTTCTGAGTCCCAGACGCTGGACTGTACCTCGCCGATGTGGGCACAGCCCATCATCAGCATACTCAGCCGACTCTGTCCGATACCGCCGCCGATGGTCAGTGGCAGTTCGTCGTTCAGCAGCATTTTGTGAAAGGGAAGCGCACGGCGATCATCGCATCCGGAAAGCGTAAGCTGACGGTCCAAGGCCTGGGCATCCACCCGGATTCCCATGGAGGAAATCTCCATGGCCCTGTTCAGCACTTCATCCCAGAGTATGATGTCACAGTTCAGGTTCCAGTCGTCATAGTCAGGTGCGCGCCCTCCGTGCGGAATGCCGGACCGAAGTTTTCCACCGATCTGCATGACACAGGTGGTGTGATGATCCCGGGTGTAGGCGTTTTCGCGCTGAGAACCGGTCATATCCGGATACAGATCCTCCAGCTCCTGAGAGGTTACAAACGAAACCTCCGGATCGATCTTGACTCGCAGCTGCGGAAAACGGACATGAAGCCGGTCATTGGTGTCGCAGATCGCTCTGACAATGGCGCGGACAATCAGTTTCAGGTAATCCAGATTCCGGTTATCCTTTGTGATGATTTTTTCCCAGTCCCACTGGTCCACGTAGATGGAATGGATGTTATCCAGATCTTCATCCCGGCGGATGGCGTTCATATCGGTATAAAGACCGTTTCCAACACTGAAGTGGTAGCGCTTCAGGGCCAGACGCTTCCATTTTGCCAGAGAATGCACAACCTGAGCGTCTGCACCGACAGCAGGAATATCGAAGCAGACAGGCCGCTCGTAACCGTTGAGGTTGTCGTTCAGTCCGGACTCTTCTGTGACAAACAGGGGAGCAGATACACGTTTTAAATTGAGAGCGCCGGAAAATTCGTCCTGAAACGTGTGTTTGATGTAAGCAATGGCACGCTGGGTATCGTATTCATCCAGTACCGGCCGATAACCTTCCGGTATATAAAGAGAATTCATATAAGCACAACCTGACTATCAGAAAATTTAAACGGTGAAAAGAATCAGTCCAGCTTGCAAGCAGAGGCAATGTCGCCCATTCTATTGGCACAGATCATGTAGCCATCTTCGTTTTTGCAGTAGCTGAGCGTTTTTTCTGTCAATTCGGGAATGTCGTCCACCTCGCCGTTGGCAAAAGCACGCATTTTCTTGCCGGCAGTCAGCATACGGGCACGAACACCGCCCACACGCAGCTCAATGACTTCAAAGCCCTGAGGCTTGTTGGTGGTTTCCCACATGGTATGCCACTTGGTATCCAGATCATCGATTGCTGCAATGGTGGCGGGGATCCGGTCAGCCAGTTCTGCAGCTGTAGCGCGATCACCGCTGCGGACAGCCTCGGCAGCATGCTCGTGCCAGTGGCTCTTATACTTCAGCACGGTGGCCAGAGAAGTGTAGAATCCAAACAGCCAGTCGTACTCGGGATTTTCGCGGGTATAGCGAGCAAAGCGGCTTTCCAGTTCAGTGAAGTGCGCTTCCAAATTCAGGCCTTCCAGATCCTTTTCGAACAGCTGAACCAGCGGATCCTGGTACAGAATCGGCTTACAGATGTTGGAGGGGCAGTTGGGCAGGGACTTGATACCTTCGCACTGGTTGAAGTCGGACAGGTCCATGAATGCCTGTGCATCAGCGTTGCAGCAGCGGGCAAAACGCTTGCGCAGGTTTTCCTCGTCGTATGTACCCTTATAGGTGAACTCGCCGTAGAGCTGCAGTCCCAGCAGGGTCGTAGTGAAGTTAGTTTCTGCGCCGTTATCGCCCCATGCAGTGGCCAGCACAAGCGGAATGTTGTTTTTCTGACATGCAGACAGGGCAGAAATGGTGTTGCCGATGGTGGTAGTGTAGCTCGGAGCGATTCCACACCAGGTCCAGATACCGCCTGCAAAGACGATAGGAGCATTAAACAGTGCATGCTTTTTCAGTGCATCCAGATAAGCGGATTCATCACGCTGGTAGTAGTCCCAATACATCAGAGACACACCGGGGACAACTGCATCGATGGCGCTCTGAGAGGGATTGCCTTCGCTGTGGTAGTTGTGTCCGTCCAGAGCAAAATACATATCACTCCACATAATGGGGTCCAGATCATACTTTTTGGTGATTTCCAGAACCCGCTCCAGATGGCGGCGCATGATCTTGTGGGGCTCTTCGTAACCGAACTTGTAGTAATGCTTTCCGAGACCCAGACCGTGCGCTTCATCCATGCCGATGTGAATCCGCTTGGAGCGGTAGGGAGCGATGGCGGAACGGATCAGCTGCTCCAGGAATACATAGGTTTCCTCGATATCGGGCATGATTACTTCGTCGTCTTCCTGCAGGTGGCGCAGTGCAGGCCAGTGCAGAGCACGATTCAGATGACCCAGGGTCTGAATGCAGGGACACAGCTCAATGCCAAGCAGGTAAGCGTAATTATCCAGCTCACGCAGTTCCTGGATGGTGTAGCGGCCGCGCTTATAGCCAAAGTAGGGCTGTTCGGGAACTTCGTATGTATCTTCGGTGTACATCATGCCAAGGTTGACACCCATCAAAGCCATTTTGCGCAGGAAGAAGCGGATGGCTTCCGGAGTCAGCACAGCGTTACGGGATACATCAAACATAATGCCTGTGGTTTTGAAGCAGGGGGTTTCCTGAATGTTGCAGGCTTCCAGAGGTATGGGAATCAGGCTCAGAGCACGATAGAACTGAATCGGCTCTGCCCATGTGATGGTAACGGATTTTCCGTCACTGACCACGGCAAGGTGATCGCCGGCAACACCTTCCACAGGAATACCGTCCTCGGCAACGACCATTGAAAGATCCGTTTTCAGTTCTTCCAGTGCTCTGTCCCAGAATTCGGGCAGATGTCCAAAGGGATGGATGGTAAAGTTCATGATACAGTCTCCTTTTGTTAGTTTGACAAATTTGTGGTATCTATTTATCGGGAAAATACAAAGACCCACTCGTGTACTTTCCCGCAGTTGACTTGAAAATCAGGATTCATCCTCTGCACCCTGCAGCTCCAGAAGCTCCAGCACACGGATTCCGCGGGCGGTAAGGGCCATGCTGCCCTGAATCGGGTAGGCATCATAGGCAGGATTGTGATAATTTGTAAGAGGCTGATAGTAGTCCAGAGAAATCAGGCCTTTTTTCTCCATGCATTCCAGAATCAGGCCGTACTCCTCCGGCGTATGCAGAGAATCCTCCAGGAAAACGGGAGTCATGGAGTCGGCTTTTCTGGCAATGGGCCAGAATGGAATCTGGGCAAAACGGGAGAGCATTTCAATTTCGGCCTTTGTTAAAGTAAGTTCATTGGCACAACCGCTGCAACTGCTGCAGCTGCTGCATTCGGCGCAGTTGTGGTTACATCCCATTGGCATCATCTCCTTTTCAGATACGCTGTTGGCCCAGTGGCAAACAGGGATACGTCTTCAATTTTTCCCATTATACCACACGAAAAGACGGGATTCAATTCCGGAAATTAAAAATACGCCGAAGTGAGTATATGTACCGGGTCTGCAGATTATTCTGCAGACCCGGGAAATTATTCGTGATGATATTTTTTGCGAAGCAGGTCGGCACCCTCTTTTCTGCCAGTCTGTTCCAGCCGGACCAGGTACTGATCCAGATGGCCCCGGGCGTGGAACGGGCCGCCTTCCCGCAGAACTGTCCAGAGAGGATCGATCTGGCTGTCAGATTTCATCATCTGTTCGTCATGCCAGTCGAGAATGAGCTTTGCGCCCTCTGCGCAGAGCTCCGGATGCTCATCCTTCAGATCGTGCTGTTCATAGGGGTCGTCTTTTATGTTGAACAGCATTTCTTTATCAAACAGATGATAGCCGTCATGATAGGTGCGGATGTAGAGCCAATCTCCGAACCGTGCGGAGCGCTGGCAGACATGCGCCATCTGAGAGATGATAACGCTGTCACGGCCTTGCTCTGTTCCGTCAGTGATGGTTTTGCTGTAGCTGAGTCCGTCCCAGTTTTCTCCGTGTTCTGTACCCAGCAGATCTGCCATAGTAGGCAGCAGGTCCAGATTGTAGTGGAATGCACTGTCGCGGATTCCTTTCTGACCGCCGGGCCATTTGATAATCATGGGGATGTGGCAGGTGGGCTGGTCAGCGGTGCCGTGCTCTGAATAGATGCCGAGTTCACCCAGATTTTCACCATGATCAGAGGTGATGATAATCGCAGTATCCTCGTAAATTCCCTGTTGACGCAGAAGATCCAGAATCTGTCCGATCAGGGAATCGCAGTAAAGAACACCTGTGTCGTATCCGTCAAAGACCCGTTTCAGGCCGGCCATATCAGAGGCACTTCCGGGCATTCTTGGGGTATCGGGGTTTTCGTTGCTGTTGTACATGTTCAGCTCGTTGATACAGTGCGGACCGGTGTGTTTTTTGTGTACTTCGAACACATCTTCCGTAATCCAGTTGTCCAGAGGCTGCTCCTTGAAAGGTTCTCCGAAGCTCATGGGCGCACGGTAGGGCGTGTGCGGATCCCAGAAATGCACATGCAGAAACCAGTTATCCCGGTCCTTGTTGCGTTCGAGCCAGTCAAGCGCTACAGGTAAAATTTTCTCGCCGGATTCGCCGCCGCAGCCGCCGACATTATAGCACTCGTTGAAACCTGCATCAAACCAGAAGGAGGAGTGCCGTTCAGCAAAGGTGCTGATGGAGGCGGTGTACATACCGGCATGGCGGAAAATGTTGTGGAAGTTGTTGGCATCGACGATATCGCTGAAACTTCTGTCCCGGCCGGTCAGACGGCGGTCTGCAGCTGTTCCGCCGTGACCGACGGCACCGTTGCGGATGCCGAACATTCCGCTGACCAGGGCAGCCCGAGAGGGAAGGCAGGGCGCATCAGAACAATAGTAGCGATCAAAGCGGATACCTTCCGCGCAGACCTGATCCATGTTCGGGGTTGTATTTCTGTTATAGCCATAACAGCCCATATGGTCAGGCCGAAGAGTATCGATGTCGATAAACAGAACTCGCATATCAGGAAATCTCCTTTTCTTTTCACTGGATGACGGAATCGGTCATCTGCGTTTATTTTAGCACTTTACATTTGGAAAAAGAACGGATATTATGATCTTGGATTAGCACTATATTAACCTGTACGGATAGGAGAAATGAAAAATGTGCGATTCGTGGGACCTGACGGAAGACCGTGAAAAGAAAATGCAATATCAGGTGGTCTTTACGCAGAATGCAGAGCTGCCTGTAAACGTGAATTTTCGCAGAAGCAATTCGGGCAGCGGAGGCTGCATTCTGCACTGGCATGAAGCGCTGGAATTCTATTATGTAATCCGCGGCGGTGTTTCCCTGCTTCATAACGGCAGAATCGACTGGCTGAATCCAGGGGATGTGGGATTTGTCAACTGGTGCGAGCCGCATCGCGGAAACGGCTTTCTGGATGGAACAGAGCACTATATTATCCAGATCGGAACAGAGCTGTTTGGGGATGAAGTGATCTCGTCGGTGTCCGCAGGTACGTCCCAAAAGCGAAATCTGCTCCTGACACTGATTTCACAGAAAGACAAAATCCCCGGCGTTTTCCGGAATTGCCCGGAACTGACGGGGCTGATGGATATTATGGTGCAGGAGGCCGGGGAAAAACAGGCTGGCTTTGAATTGAAGATCAAGGCAGCAGTGTGGAATATTCTGGTGCTTCTGCTTCGAAAGATTGAGGATGATGACGGGAACAATCCGTCTGGAACGAAAGACCTGACGTCACTGGAACATCTGAAAAAGGTGCTGGCCTACATTTCACTGCACTGCACAGAACCGGAAAAGGTTTCACTGGAAGCGTTGGGAAAGCAGTTTGGTCTGTCAGTACCGTATCTGTGCAGGCTGTTCAAGAAGTATACAACACTGACACTGACTACCTATGTCAATGAACTGCGATGCTCCCGCGCTGCGTCCTATATTCAGAACGGTATGCGGCTGGAGGAGGCAGCTAAAAGAACCGGATTCCGGGATTACAACTATTTTTCCAGACTATTTAAAAAAGTTATGGGAATTTCACCGTCATCCTGCCGGGACAGAATGTGAAAAATTCTGGTGAGGAAGCGTGTTTCCTGTTGTATTCAAAGAAGTCGTGTGCTATATTGACATCGAACGAGGGAAAGCATCTCTGATTGATAGACAGAGAAAAAACTGAGGAGGAAGACTTATGGCTTGTTTTCATCTAATTCCGCAGCCGAAGGAGCTGCGTTGTCTGCAGGGGAGTGTGGCAGCTGACCACTACTGTGTATCGGAACAGATTACGGCACGTGTTCCAAAGGCAACAGAAATTTTTCCGTATACCGGAAGCTGTCCCGTTACAGCACAGATTGACGGAACCCTTGGCAGGGAAGCTTATACGGTGTCTGTTTCTCCGGAGGGCATCCGTGTGACCGGCAGTACGCCCAACGGCATTTATTATGCGCTGACAACATTGCGTCAGCTGGCAGATTTGAACGACGGGCAGATTCCGTGCTGTGAAATCACAGATGAGCCGGATATGAAGATCCGTGGCTATTCTGACGATATTTCCCGGGGCCAGATTTCCACACTGCAGAATTTCAAGGACATTATCCGCAGATTGTCACAGATCAAATGCAACCTCTATATGCCCTATATTGAGGATACCTTCCGCTTTGACTGTATCCCGGAATCCGGCCGGTATTCCGATCCGGTTTCCAAGGAAGAGTGGCGGGAGCTGTGCGCCTATGCCAAGGATTACTATGTTCAGATTACGCCGATCATAAATGTGCTGGGACACTGGAACAAGAATGCCACATTGCGGGAATTCAAGGATAAAATGCTCAGAACGGCCGACGGAAAAATCTGCGGAGCACTGGATGCCCGGAAGGCAGAGGTTCAGGAGATGGTTTGCCAGATGCTGGACGAGGCCATCGAGGTTTTTGGAGACAGTGCCTATATCCATGCAGGCGGCGATGAAGTGGCTGAGTATACCACTCAGTTTGGAAAGGATCTGGCCAAGGAGTACTATAACGGCCATTTCAAAATGATTCACGACCATCTGGCATCCAAAGGAAAAAAGCTGATGATGTACAGTGATATGTACACACCGGTTTACGGAGACTATCAGCTGAAAATCGAGGCAATCGATGAAATGCCGGAGGATATTACGTTTGTTTTCTGGGACTATGCGTGCAGAGCACATTACGACAATATTGACCGCCTGATTGCCCACGGGAAAAAATTCCTGATTTCTCCGGCAACGCACTCGTGGAACCGTTTTCTGCCCCAGCACTACGCATCCTGGCTTAATACAAAAAGCCTTGCGCACCAGACAGGAGCTGCCTCGGAGGGCCTGATTATGTCCTCCTGGTGCGACGGAGGCATGAGCCTGCGGGAAGAAAACTGGTTCGGCCTTTACTGTCAGGCGCTGTACGCGTGGAACAGTCAGGCAGAGCAGAGTTACGAAGAAGTTGTAACGGCATATTACAAGCTGTTTTTCGGCGTGGACATTGATCTGCAGGCATACCGGGAGCTGTTTGACTACGATATGGGCTTTTTGGGAGAACGCAAGGATGAACCCATTGAGTTTTGGTACTGCAACCGGTTTGCTGCAGGAAATCAGCTGTGCTCTGCGTTCTGGGAACCTGCCTTCCAGCCTGCAGACAAAGAGCTGAAGGAGAAGTTTTCCGGAAGTCGTGCCGTATTTGAGAAAGCATATGCATATTTCAGCCACCTGCCTGTCCGGGAGAATCAGCAGGCCCATGAGGCATTTCTATTTGACCTTCGCCGCAGCATTGCAGCAGCCCGGAAACTGGAGCTGCAGCGTGTGGATGCCTATGACAGCCGGGAAGATGCTATGGCGGACATTCCCAGATGGGAAGCACTGGCAGAGGAAATCAGACAGCTCCAGCTGGAGAATGAGAAAGTCTGGAAAGCTACCAACCGTCAGTCTGAATGGCTGTACGCACAGTCCAGATACGAAGATCTGTACGACAGTGTGCAGTCTGTAATCCGTTACTGCAAATACAGCACAAGAATGACAGCGACGAAACATCTGTAAAAAACACGGCACGGAAGCAAAACCGTGCCGTGTTTTTTGAAATTTTTGTGTCCTGCAGATACGATTTCTTGCGACAATTCGTAGAATATGCTATAATACGCGCAAAAGAAAAGGAGAAGGTAATCATGACGGTTTTTCCGATGTTTCTTGTTTCCAAGGGCCAGAACTGTTTGGTGGTGGGCGGCGGCCCCATTGCCCTGCAAAAACTGCAGGTACTGCTTCCCGGAAAATTCAGAATCACAGTGGTTGCACCGGAAGTGATGCCGGAGATTCGGAATCTGCCTGTGGAGCTGCACCTTCGCAAGGTGCAGGAGAACGACGTTGACAAGGTCAGCATGGTGGTGGATGCCACCGGAAATCCGGAAGTCGGTGTCTGGCTGCGGGAGATATGCAGCCGTAAAAAAACTCTGCTGAACGTGGTCGACTGCGCTGCGCTCTGCGATTTTACATTCCCGGCGATGCTGCACAGGGGAAAACTGACTGCCGCAATTTCAACGGCGGGAGCCAGTCCGATTGCCGCCAGATGGGTTCGGGACCGGGTGGCTGAAATTCTTCCGGATGCCTTCGAAGAGATTCTGGACCAGCTGGAAGAACTCCGACCGCTGACGCGACAGCGGATTGACACACAGTCCCGACGGGCGGCATTTCTGAAAAAATGCTTTGACCGGGCTATGGAGCAGGGACGCGCTCTTTCTGATAAGGAGTTGAATGAACTTTGGATGCAAATATGAAAACGGGCAGCGTCTGTCTGATTGGTGCCGGATGCAGCTGCTCGGATCTGATTACGCTCAGAGGACACAAAAAACTGATGAAAGCAGATGTTGTGGTATACGACGATTTGCTGGATGCGGATCTTCTGGATCAGATTCCTGATACAGCAGAAAAAATTTATGTGGGCAAGCGCAGCGGAAGGCACAGTTCTCCCCAGGAGGAGATCAACCGTCTGTTGGTTTCACTTGCCAAACGCGGCCTGCGTGTGTGCCGGCTCAAGGGCGGAGATTCGTTTGTCTTCGGCAGAGGCGGCGAAGAAATTCTGGCGCTGCAGGAAGCAGGAATTCCCTGGGAAGTGGTTCCGGGAGTTTCTTCGTGCATTGCCATTCCGGAACTGGCCGGAATCCCTGTGACCCACCGGGGCGTCAGCCGGAGTTTCCATGTAATCACGGCGCACACGGCCGGGGCAGAAGAGAACTTTTCCGAGCAACTGCGGCATCTGGCAGCGCTGGACGGAACGCTGGTTTTTCTGATGGGATTGGGCCGGCTTGCTGAGCTGAGTTGTCGCCTGATGGATTGCGGAAAGCCCGGAGATACGCCGGCAGCAGTTCTGGGTGACAGAACCGTTCGGGGAACTCTGGCGGATATTGCCGAAAAGGCTGCAGGTGTACAACCGCCGGCAATCATCCTGGTAGGCGGTTCTGCCGGTGTTGAACTGGGAAATGCGCAGTCTCTGACCGGTGTGAGGGTCGGTCTGACAGGAACCAGAGGCTTCCGGCAGAATCTGTTCCCCGTATTGAAGCGGGCAGGGGCCTGCGTGGAGAATCTGCAGAACTGTAAGGTGGAAATTTCCTGTTCTGCACAGACCCTTGCGGAAAAACTGACTGCGCTGCAGCAGGCTTCCCAAGGCTGGCTTGCCTTCAGCAGTCCCAGAGGCGTGGACAGCTTTTTTCGGCTTCTTGGGCAGTGCCGCTGGGATCTGCGGAAGCTGAGCGGACTGAAAATTGCCGCAGTGGGACCGGGTACGGAAAAGAGACTGGAAATCCACGGAATCTATGCGGACCTGATTTCGGAAAAGCATGACAGTGCGGCTATGGCTGAGCAGCTGCTGCAGCAGTGCAGCGCGGATGATCGGATTCTGTTTCTGCAGAGTGATACGTCCGGGGAAGATCTGCTGTCGCTTGCAGAGCGGACTCCGGCTGCCTGCGATACTCTGGAGCTGTACCGGATCGTCGGCGGAGAAGTAAACCGGAAAACAGTGGATTATCTCGTATTCGGCAGTGCAGCCGGCGTGCGGGAATATTTTGGGAAAGGCGGAATTGCACCTGCCAAGGCTGCGGTGTGCGTGGGCAATCTGACGGAGCAGGCGGCTGCGGCCCATGGGCTGCGCACTGTGAAAACGGCTTTGCCTTCTGCGGAAGCGATTTTGGAACGAATACTGAATTTACAGGGGATTGTATATGAAAAGAAATAAACTGATTGCACTGCTGCTTTGCCTCGTCCTGCTGGCAGGATGTACTTCTGTGCCTGCTTCCGAACTAGCCGGAAAAACCGTGACCTTTACCGATGACCTGGGCAGGGAAGTTACGGTGCCCTATCAGCCCAAGCGGACAGCGGTTCTGATTGGCAGCTTCGCCAGCGTGTGGGATCTGGCCGGAGGAACAATGGTGGCTACTGCCAACAACGCTTTCACTGACTTTAACCTGGATCTCGGGGATGACGTGGTCAATCTGGGCACCACTTCCCACGCAAGTCTGGAAAAGTTGCTGAATTCCGACCCGGATTTTGTGATTGCCAGCTGTAAAACACGCCTGAATCTGGATTGGAAGGATACACTGGAGAGCGCCGGAATTGCGGTAGCCTATTTTGATGTCAGTTCCTTTGATGATTATCTGCGGATGCTGAAAATCTGCACACAGATCACCGGTAGGGAAGAGCTGTATGAGGAAAACGGTACCCGGGTTCAGACGCAGGTAGATGCAGCCGTTGCCCGTGCCGAGGAAAACGGCCCTACGGTGCTTTATCTGAGAGGTTCTGCCAGCAATGTCAAGGTCAAAAGCAGCAAGGGCAGTGTTCTTGGCGAAATGCTGCAGGATCTGGGCTGCGTGAACATTGCCGATTCCGACAGCCAGCTGCTGGAAGAGCTGAGCCTGGAGAAAATCATTCAGGCGGATCCGGAATATATCTTTATTGTCAAGCAGGGCAATGATCTGGACGCTATTGAGGAGAGTCTGAGAAATACGTTGCTGGATCATCCTGCCTGGTCTGAGTTGACAGCGGTGAAAGAAGGCCGCCTGTTCTATATGGATCCCCAGCTTTACAACCTCAAGCCCAACAACCGTTGGGGCGAAGCTTATGAGAAGCTTGCAGACATTCTGTATCCGGAACAGTAATAACTGACGGTCAGCTGCATTCCGAAAAGAAAAACCTGGCACGTTCCATGCAGGAGCGTGCCAGGTTTCTTTTGTTGAAAGCAAGTGAAAAAACTAATTCGGGTCGTGTCGAATTTTCCGGTTTTCCCAGAGCGTTTTTTCACGGCTCTGGCAGGTAAAGAGGATGACCTGCTTCTGGGCTGCTTCCTCGCTAAGGATGGTCAGTGCTTCCAGAAGTCTGTCATCGTCAAAGCGAACCAACGCATCATCCAGAATCATGGGAGCATCTGGTGTCAGAATTTCTGCCACAGCCAGACGCAGCGCAAGATACATCTGATCGCTGGTTCCGTCACTGCGCCAGAGAGAAGAGCGCAGTGTGTTTTCGCCAGCAGCAGAGGTGCTCAGGCTGAAATCGGCATCAAAGCGCAGCTGTTCATACCGTCCGCGGGTGAGCTTGGCGAACAGCTCCTGGGCACGTGCAGTGATCCGTGGAGCAAAGCGCCGCTGTAGCTCGCTGGTAGCCTGTGTTAAAGCGTTCTGGGCAATTTCCAGTGCATCATTCCATTGTTCCAACTTGGAAATTCTTTTTTTCAGGTCCGAAATCTCTGCAAGAAGGATTTCTTCGTGGCCAATGGAATCTTTTTTTCCCAGACACTGTCCAAGAAGCTGCTGCTGCTGACGCTGCTGCAGCTGATATTCGTTAATCATCTGGTTGGTTTCATCCAAGCTGTAAAGCAGATCATCGGGCTGGCTGGGTTCATCCGGCGTGCGGACAACAGAACGGATGGCCTGAAGCTGCCGTTCCTGTTGCAGATAATTTCTGCGTGCCTCTTCATAGAGATCCCAGGAAGAAAGAACTTGCTGCCACTGAACCAGATAAATCTGCAGATCCTGTCCGCCGGTAAGCTCGTTGGCTTTGCTGTCAAGCTCAGACAGTTTCTGTTCCATGCCTTTTCGCATGGTTTCTGCCTGACGGCAGGCGCTGGAATACAGATCCATTTTTCTGGCATAGGCTTCTGCGGTGACAATCCAGCCCTGGGAATTGGCGTCCCCATAGCGTTGGATGAGCGCTTTGGCCTGAATTTTGTTGCTGCGGTTTTTTTTGCCGGAGGTGAGCAGACCAATACCACTGGCGAGCAGCAGCACACTGCCGACTACGGTAAGCCAAAGGTAGTTCATACCGAAAGACTGGACCAGAAAGCCGGTTGCGATCAGAATGGCCATGGAAAGCACAAGCAGGACAGAAAATACTCTGCCCGATATTTTTCGGAGAGAGCGGAATCTGGCAGAGTCCGCCAGCGCTGTTTCCACGGCCTTCTCCGGCGGAATGTTCATCATGGAGGGAGGAATGTCAGGCTTTTCAGGAATGGACGGCAGTGTTCTGTATTCCGTCTGAAGTGCAATCCATTTTTGCTGAAGTGCCCGGATGTTCTGAACGATGTTAAGGGCCTCTTCCCGGGAGGGAATTTCCCGGCAATTGTATTCGGCTACGTCAGCCTGAAGCTTTGCCTGATTTACAGCCTCCTGTGCAGCGGCAAGCTGCTGAGCGCCTTCCTGAGCCTCTTCGTAGATCAGATGCTCTCTGTGGTTTTTCAGGCGGCTGAGCATCGTGTCCAGCTGCTGCGTGCGGTCCAGGTATTCATCTGCCTGGGCGGACAGTTCCTGCAGGCTGGCAAGTTTTTTTTCGGCCTGTGCCAGCTGCTCCTGGGCCTGAGGCAGAAGGCCGGTTTTGTTGTAGCGGCATTTGTTTTTCAGCTCCTTGAGCTTCTGCTCCAGCAGAACGCCTGTTGCACTTTCGTCCCCGGTGGTGACCAGCGCATTGAGCCGATACCGCAGAGCCTCATCCTGGGTTACGGGAAGATCTGACAGCTTCAGAAAACCTGCCCGCAGGAAAACACTGCGCTCCACGCCCAGCAGCATCTGCCCGCAGTTGGAGGCAGTCAGTTCCGGAATTTCAAGGCCGGTTTTTGTTTCAAAGGCCCGGAAAACACCCATGGGAATCCGTCCTTTGGTACGGCGCTGAATGGTGATATCGCGGCCGTTCCAGTTCAGGTCCATGGAGCCCTCCATGGGCATGCCGGACCAGGGAGCAAATTTTTCTTTTTCGGCAAGCACGGAGGCAGAAGATCTGGCTCGGGTGTCGATTCCGTACAGCATGGCGGTAAAAAAAGCACACCAGGTAGATTTTCCCCATTCGTTGGGAGCTTCCAGAATATTCAGCCCCGGATTCAGGGTCAGCGTTTTGTGTTCCAGCTTGCCGAAGGTGGCGGTCATGGAATAGATTATCAAGGCAGCTCCACCTCCTGTCCGGAAAGAATCTGCCGGGAAATCCTGGCTGCAAGCTCAAATGTCTCCCGGTGTGTGTCGGAGGAACTGTTCATGGCCTCCTGAAGAATTCGAAAATAGGTTCCTTCCAGAGAATCCGCACCTGCATTTTCCCACAGATCGATGGGCGCGATAGTACGGTTGCGCAGTTCCAGATGAGGAATATGGGAAAAGTGGCGCAGCAGCGCATCATCGGACTGAGGCTCTGATTCGCCGGTAAGCGTAATCCGGTAAAAATCCGATGTAGCGGCAGCAGGCAGGTTCTGCTTCAGTGTTTCCAGACAGTTTCCGGAAACAGGAAGCTGCAGGTCATAGAACCGGGGTGTATCCAGTGGCTGGAAGCGTGTTTCCACGGTCTGCTCCAGCGTAACAATCAGAGCACCCTTGACACCGGTTTCATCAAAACCACGGCCCATAGGACATCCGGGCCAGGCACACAGAGCAGAGCCTGCATGAAAGCCACCGCCCTTATGAATGTGGCCCAGCGCAAGATAATGCAGCCCGGAAGAGGTGACCTGTGCCGTAGTGACGGGGCAGCAGGGAGAGGTGGAAGAAGTGGGGTCTGCATGCAGAACAGCCAGTTTATAGAAGTCGCCGCCCTCTGCGTGAAAACCGCTGAGAAGCGCGGGAGCGTCCATGGAGGTATAGCCTGCGCCGTAGACCCGGCACGTCAGCTCTGGAAGATCGTAGTATTCCATATACGGATTTTTAAAGATGCGGACGTTTTCCGGCCATGCGGCTGCAAGGTATGGAGATGTGTTGCAGCAGAAATCATGATTTCCCGGGGAAATAAAGACAGGAACCTGCATTTCTTCCAGGGCATCCCGGAGTGCATTCAAACTTTTTTCCGTATAAGCCCCGTCAAACAGATCACCGCTGAGCAGAACAAGGTCACATTTTTCACTGCGGCAGAGATCGGCCAGCTTCTGCGGGACTTTCAGAAGTTCCGATTTGAGAAAGCGGGCCTGATCTTCCGGAAGACCGGCAAAGGGGCTGTCCAGATGGAGGTCAGCGCTGTGCAGAAGTTTCATCTTTCAGATCCACCCTTTCTGCGGCTGTACACAGGCCTGTTGCGGTGTCAATGGTAAAGAGTACACCTTCCAATTTTGTTGGACCATCGGCCCACTGATAGCGGCTGGTCAGGTCACCGCGGAATTTTGCGATAGACAGCTCCGGACGGATTCCAAGTATGGAATTGGCAGGGCCGGTCATTCCCAGATCTGTGACATAACCCGTGCCTTTGGGGAGAATCCCGGCATCTGCAGTGGGAACGTGGGTGTGCGTGCCCCAAACGGCGCTGACACGTCCGTCCAGCATATAGCCCATTGCAAGTTTTTCGGAAGTGGCTTCTGCGTGGATTTCCACAAAGATATATTTGGAATTGACTTCCCGGAGAATTTTTTCTACCTGCAGGAAAGGATTGTCGGGAGAATAGTCCATGGCGCAGCGGCCGATCAGATCAATGACGGTCACATCACCGAATCGGGTTTCAAAAGTAGCCCATCCCCGGCCGGGAAGCTGCGGCGCCATATTGGCAGGTCGAAGAATCTGAGGACAGTCGTCCAGAAAGGGGACAATTTCACGCTTACTGAAGGTGTGGTTTCCCATGGTGATTACATCTGCTCCGGAGTCGAGAATCTGCTCGCCCTGCTGGGGGGTCATGCCGATGGCACTGGCGTTTTCTCCGTTGACTATGACAAAATCGGCACCGGTCTTTCGCTTGAGATATCTCAGAGAATGACTGATCCGATCCAGTCCCGGCTTCCCAACCACGTCTCCTACTGCCAAAACTTTAAATTCCACAGAAACCACTCCTTATGATCATATTACCATTTAGTATATACGAAAAAAGCCTCTGTTGCAAGTCTGTGATGTACTTTTCAAAGCAAAATAATGCAGAATCATTCTGAAATAAAAAAGGTCAGCAGCGTACGCTGCTGACCTGAAAGAAAGACGATATTCGTCTGTTGTTCGATTTTTGGACGGTTCCTGAAATCAGAAAACTCTGGTGGCAGTTTTTCCTGTCTGAATCAGTTCACACAGGCCGCCTACTCCGCCGCAGACCATGTTTTCCACGGCTTCCTCGGTGTAGAAGGCCATGTGCGGAGACATGATCACGTTGGGGAATTGACGCAGGTATGCCATGGAGCGGTTTTTGAGAATATCAGTGCGCCGGTCTTCGTGATAGATTCCGTCTTCGTCCTGGAAAACGTCCAGTGCCAGTTTTCCGATTTTTTCGTTTTCGACAGCTTCAATAATGGCATCCATGTCCATCAAACCGTCGCGTGCGGTATTGACAAGGATCACACCGGGTTTCATTTTCGCAATGGTTTCCCGATTGACCATATGGAAGTTTTCCTTGGTCAGAGGCGCATGGAAACTGATGGCATCACAGTTGGCCCAGATCTCATCCAGAGAAACGTAGGTACCCAGCTGGGCAGCTTCTTTGGAAGGGTAGGGATCATAGCACAGAAATTTACAGCCAAATCCGCTCAGATCCTTCATGACCTGGCAGCCGATTCTGCCGGTGCCAACGATGCCGATGGTAAGACTCCGTACCTGACGTCCCAACAGACCGAACAGAGAGTAGTCGTTGACCTGCATCCGCCAAAGTGCGGGCTTATAGTTACGCAGGCAGATCAGAAGGAGCATGACGGTATAATCTGCAACGCATTCGGCACCATAGCTGGTGTTGCAGACGGGAATGCCGGCTTCTTCGGCAGCATCTCTGTCAATGTGGTTGTAACCGATGGTTCTGGTGGATACGGCCCGGATCCCCAGTTTTTTCAGTTCCTGAAAAATTTCATGTGTCATATAGCTGCGGCCGAGAATGGTCACGCCATCAAATCCGGCACAGAGAGCAACGTTTTGGGCAGTCAGTGTTTCTTTGTGAAGCTCGATTTCCAGATTCAGTTCCTTGGAAATGCGCGCAAAGGTGCTCTCCTCGTCAGAACGAACTTCAAATGCAATGATTTTCATGAGAAGCCTCCTGTATGATTCATTATCAGCGAATGGATTTCGCGTATTCTGTGGGGGTAATTCCGAATTTTTCCTTAAATTGCCGGGAGAAATGATGAACAGTAGAATACTGCAGGGCAGCGGCGATTTCTGTAAAGTTCAGATTGCCTTCCCGGATCATCAGCTTGCTTTCCTGAAGCTTGGCGCGGCGGATGTACTCACCGGGAGAAATCTGCAGATTTTTATGGAACAGCGCAGTCAGATAACTGGGGCTGACATCAGCATGTCGGGCAACAATGGGTACAGAAAGTTTTTCCCGGATATGCGAGTTGATATACTGCTGTGCACGGCGGATAATCTGGTTTTCACTGTGGATAGCATTGCCGGTACGCAGCTTTGCCACCGGTTCGTCCAGATCCCGCAGCAGCGTCAGCAAAATATAGGTAAGCTGGCAGATCATCATATCGCCGGAGTAAGCGCTTCCCAATTCCTGCTCGTGCAGCATCTGTTTCAGTGCCAGAACTGCATTCTGAGGTGTTTTGAATTTCCGGTTAATCAGGGGAGCGATGTCAAGTCCTTCCACATCAAATGTGATGGTGACGAAGCTTGCAGATACATCCATGTCGGAATACTGCATATGCCACTGATTGGACGCATAGATTGCAGAATCGCCCTGTTCCAAAACCAGGTCCTGTCCGTCCGCAACAGAATGAATGGATCCCTGATCTACATAGGTGAATTCAATCATGGAGTGGGATTCTCCGGGGAAGAGGAAACCTTTTTCCCGCTCCTGATAGAAGAATGTGTAGATGTTGCTAACCTGGATTTTCCGGTTCACATGAAAGATTTCCGCAGGATGAAAGATGCCGGTTTCTTCCGGTGGCTTACGGGAATACAGCGTAGCACAGGATTCCTGCTGCATGGGAGTGAGCGTGAAATAGATCCCGGGCTTTACGCAAACGGGCTTATCCAGATAAAAATTGCTGAAGTTTTCACCATCCTGAGATACGGATAAAACGGTCATGCTTGCGCAGTTGACCACCCAGCTATCAGAGGTGGTTTTGTAGATAAGGGAATGCGCCTGACGTTCCAATCTCAGAGATTGCCGGAGAATGTCCGGTGGGATTTTGCTGTCATTCCGGGTCCGAGTTGGGACGACAGTGCCAAAGCCCTGGAAATTCAGCTGATTCAGATTTCGGATCATAGGAATGCCTCCAGACAAAAATTGGGGCCGTGAAAAATCACAGCCCCTTTATTATACATGATTCAATTTAAAATGGCAAATGGTTTGTAAAGAAATTAGCGCTGGTACTCGAATTCAAAGTCATAAATGTTCACAGTTTGACCGTCTTCAATGCCCATTTGCTCCAGACGCTCAAATAATCCGCATTTGCGCAGCTGAATATCAAAATAATTGCGGGATTCATAATCATCAAAATTGATATCCATAACCAGTCTTTCCAGCCATGTTCCGGAGACAACCCAGGTGCTTCCCAAGTGCTCGATGGTGAAATCTTTCGGATCACCGACGGCAATTTCCGGAGCAACGTATTCCGGTTCATAGATGGTGACAGGGGGGAGGGTGCGCAGCTTTTCAGCAATGACTCGCATGAGATTGCGCGTGCCCTGTGTGGTGCCGGCAGAAATTTCGTACAGCTCACAGCCTGCTTCCTCTACGTGCTTGCGCAGGCGCTCCAGATTGTCGGATTCCGGCATGAGCAGGTCGGTTTTGTTGGCAGCGACGATCATAGGCCGGTTGCTCAGATCTATGCTGTAGTTTTTCAGCTCAGCGCAGATTGCGTCAAAGTCTTCCACAGGATCACGGCCTTCGGAGCCGGAAACATCCACAACATGAACCAGCAGTCTGCAGCGGTCAATGTGGCGGAGAAAATCGTGACCCAGACCGGCACCGTCCGCTGCGCCTTCGATGATACCCGGGATGTCGGCCATGACAAAGGAAACGCCTTCGTCAACATAAATGACGCCCAGGTTGGGGAAGAGGGTAGTGAAATGATAGTTGGCGATTTTGGGACGGGCGTTGGAGGTTACGGAGAGCAGCGTGGATTTTCCTACGTTGGGGAAGCCGACCAGACCAACATCTGCCAGCAGCTTCAGCTCCATGATAACATCCCGTTCCTGACCGGGAGTGCCGGACTTTGCAAAACGGGGAACCTGACGGGTTGCGGTGGCAAAGTGTCCGTTGCCCCAGCCACCTCTGCCGCCTTTGGCCAGAACGAAGTCTTCACCGGTAGACATGTCAACGATAATCTGATTGGTTTCAGCATCCCGGACAACGGTGCCTCTGGGGACCTGAATGATCATGGATTCGCCGCGTTTGCCGCTCATGTTCCGTCCCTGTCCGTTTGCACCGGCCTGAGCAGCATATTTGCGCTTGTATCGGAAGTCCAGCAGGGTGGACAGGTTATCATTTACGTGCAGAATCACGCTGCCGCCGTGTCCACCGTCGCCGCCATCAGGGCCGCCAGCAGCAACATATTTTTCGCGGTGGAATGCAACGGCACCATCGCCGCCTCTGCCACCGCAGACGGTAATTCGAACCTTATCAACAAACATTTCCATACGAAAACCTCCTGTATGAGTTTGGGGGAAGTGAAATTGCAGGGTCATCCATGTATGATTATTGCCGGAAAATCACATATGGATCGCCATGCAACGGAAATTATCAGAAAAGGGCTGTCGCAACAAATCTGTGCAACAGCCCTTCCTTAGCTATACGCAAATTACTGCTCGGCGTACACAGAGCACTGCCGGCGGTCCTTGCCCAGACGCTCGAACTTGACAGTACCGTCAACCAGAGCGAACAGGGTATCGTCCTTGCCGATGCCAACGTTGACACCGGGATGGATGTGGGTGCCTCTCTGGCGAACCAGAATGTTACCGGCCAGAACGCTCTGACCATCAGCACGCTTCACGCCCAGACGCTTTGCCTCGGAATCACGGCCGTTCTTGGTGGAGCCGCCGCCCTTATGGTGAGCAAAGTACTGAATACCAATCTTCAGCATGGTGTTACACCTCCATAACTTCGATAAAATCAGGATAATCATCCCGCAGGCTGCACAGAGTCAGCATCATTCCTGCCAGAACCGCCTGAACGGTATCTTCTTCATCGCAGGAAGCGGGAAGGGTCAGGGTAATCCGAGCATCGTCGCTCTTGACCCGGACCTTGGCCTTAGAGCCACAGACATCATTGATGGTGGCTTCAGCCATAGTAACAACGGACGAGATCGCAGCACATACAATGTCGCTGCCTTCTTCTGCATATCCGCTGTGCCCGGAAACGGTGAATCCTGTGATTCGATCGTTTTCCGTGAAAAATTCACATTTCGTCATAATTACAGGCCAATCTTGGTGATTTCCACCTTGGTGTAAGGCTGACGGTGACCGATCTTCTTCTTCTCGTTCTTCTTTGCCTTGTACTTGAAGACGACGATCTTCTTAGCCTTGCCGTTCTTGACGACCTTGCCCTCAACACAGGCACCTTCCACGACAGGAGCGCCGATCTTGGTGTTCTCGCCGTCCATAACAGCCAGAACCTGGTCGAACTTGACGGTAGCTTCAGCCTCAACGTTCAGCTTCTCAATGTAGAGAACATCACCTTCGGCAACGGTGTACTGCTTACCACCGGTTACGATAACTGCTTTCATTTGTTTCACCTACTTCTATATGTGTAGTCTCGCTCTGGAGGCGTGGGCCATACGACACCAACTTAAACCTCTTCAATGCGGCTAAAACATTTTATCATTTCAATATGGAAAAGTCAAGTGAAAATTTAACTTTTTCTTGCTTTTCCAAATAAGAAAATTTGGAACCCGGGGGGAGAATAGGCAAGCGGAAAATTCAGAGTTCAGGTCTGGAAAAGGCACACAAATCCAATCGACAAAATACTTTCAAAAAAATGAAAAAATATGTTGACAAACGCGGATCCTTCATGTATAATCATCCATGTCGTTAAGGAAACGGCACGAAGCAACTTCATCTGGACGATTAGCTCAGCTGGCTAGAGCATCCGCTTGACGTGCGGAAGGTCATAGGTTCGAGTCCTATATCGTCCACCATTTAAAGAGTCCGGACTTTTTCCATTTGGAATGAGTTCGGTTTTTTTATATATCTTCACTTCTGTTTCCATTGCTGGGGAACGCCTGCTTGTTCAGCCTCCTGGGGCGCTGACAGGTTGAGCAGAATCAGCACACGTTCAGATTGAAATTCATCGCCAGAGCCTTGCTTTCATGTGTTTCGAAAAGCAAATGCGGACGGAAGAAAAAACTTTAAAAACTTCTTGACAAATGCGACAGAATTCATTATAATAAATCCTGCGCCTGGACGATTAGCTCAGCTGGCTAGAGCATCCGCTTGACGTGCGGAAGGTCATAGGTTCGAGTCCTATATCGTCCACCAGTTTAAAATCCGAACTTCTTCCAATTGGAATGAGTTCGGATTTTTCTTTTTGTTAGATTCGCTGAGTGTTGTGGTTCAAAAATGATGGCTGCTCGGATTACATTTCCGGCCGGGTCGGTTGCATGTCAACTGACTCGGCCGTTTTTACTTGCTGCCCGATCAGCCATTCTGCGGGAATATGGTTTCAAAAATGACCTGTGCTGCCAGCGTACTGCCCGCAAGAGAGGCATGCTGTCCGTCGGGGCCGTAAAGCTCTGTTTCGGGATCACGCAGACGCTGTTCCTGCCAGCGATTTCCTACCGGAGCGACATTTGCATGGAATCTACTTCCCAGACGGTCATAAATTCCGGACATGGTGCTCTGAAATGTCTCATCGCCCTTTGCTGCCCAGGTCTGGTAGAAAATCGGCTTTGCGCCGGCCTGGCGGATCCAGCCCATGATTTCTTCTGCGCCCTGATACATCAGATCCAGATCGCCCATAGGATGCGCTCTGTGCTGAAGCACCACAAAGTCATATCCGCCGAAGAGAATATTAAACCGTGTCTGCGGCTCCTGTGCATGATCTTCCAGGCCGATGCCGCCCCGGGTCAGCATGGTAACTTCCATGTCAATGCCGTGCTGCTGGCAGATTCCGCGAAAAATTTCCGGTAAATCGTTGAAGTAGGTGTGGCTGTTTCCGATAAATAGTGTTTTCATAGTTTTCTCCTGTTCCTGTTTTTTGTGTGGGGGTATTCCGGCTTCTGTCCGGCAGGATGGGTCAGCTGAGAAAACGGATGCCGCTGAGCATGATTCCTTCGGCAATCCGTGCGATTTCTTCTGCGCTGGCAGTCATGCCGTCGCTGAGCCATTTTTCCAGGATGCCGATGCACCCAGAACTGACAAAGGCGTAATAGTATTCGATTTTCTCCTGAGATGCGTTTTCAAAAAATTTGGTGTAGCATTCGATGCAGTTTTCCCGGCCGATGTCCAGCAGCCTGGTGGCAAACCGCTTGTCGCCGTAAGGACCCAGGGTGACGGTGCAGATGTCTGCATTTTCCTTCAGACAGTTGAAGATTCCTGTGGTGATTTTCAGAGGTGTGTTTTTTTTACTGCTGTCCTCAAGAATTGGTTCCATGGCATTGAGAAAGTCGTGCATCATTTCCTCTTCGATTTTTTCCAGCAGATCATAGATGTCGGTATAGTGCGTGTAAAACGTGCCGCGATTGATGCCGGCGCTGTCACACAGTTCCTTGACCGAAATGTTTTGGATTGGCTTCTGACTGAGCAGCGAAGTGAATGCTTTCCGAATGAGCATTTTTGTGATGCGGGTTCTCTGGTCTGTTTTTTTCATGTAGGCGCTCCCTGAATTGTAAACAAATTTCTATTTCAACAGTTGGAATGGAAAGTGTTGATTTTCTGATCAGAATCGCTGATAGTGACGATTGAATATATACAACTCGTCTATTATAATACACTCACCAAAGAAAATCAACAGCGTGTCTAAAAACGGAGGTACTTGAAATGAGAAAGCGCTTTGTTATTACCGGGGCCAACGGTCATCTTGGCAGCACCCTGATTCGTATGTTCAAAGAAACGGATGTTGAGGTATTTGGATTGATTCTGCCTTCTGAGAAATGCGAGGACAGCGGAAATATCCATTATATAAAAGGGGATGTGCGGGATCCGGAGTCTCTGCGTCCGCTGTTTGCGCACAGCCGGGAACAGGAGGTTTATGTGATTCACACCGCCGGAATTATCGACATTTCGGAAAAGGGAACCCCGCAGATCTATGATGTCAATATTAAAGGTACGGAAAACGTGGTAAAGCTGTGCGAGGAATATGCGGTCCGTCGACTGGTGTACGTCAGCTCTGTCCATGCAATCCCGGAAAAGGATCAGGATTCCGTTATTGAAGAAGCTAATTATTTCTCTCCGGAAGCAGTTACGGGTGTGTACGCCCAGACTAAGGCTGCCGCAACCCAGATTGTCCTGGATGCCGGCAAGCGGGGATTGAATGTTGTGGTTGTACACCCGTCGGGCATTATCGGACCCTACGATCAGTCGGGAAACCATCTGGTTCAGATGATTACCGACTATATCCGCGGAGCGTTGCCGGCATGTGTTCGCGGAGGGTATGATTTTGTGGATGTTCGTGACGTGGCAAAAGGCTGTATTCAGGCAATGGCCCGGGGCGTGTCCGGAAGCTGCTATATTCTCTCCAACCGGCACTATGAAATCCGGGAAGTACTGAATATGGTCCGCAAGGTCAGTAAGGGCAAAAAGCTCTGTGTACTGCCGATGTGGCTTGCAAAAGCAGCGGCACCGATGATGCAGTGGTATGCCAGAAAGAAAAAACAGCGCCCGCTGTACACCAAATATTCCCTGACTACCCTCAGAAGCAATGACCGGTTTTCCCATGACAAAGCAACCCGGGAGCTGGGCTATATGCCCCGGGATCTGAAAGAAACTATCCGCGACACGGTGCTCTGGTATCAGTCAATGCAGAAGAACAGAGTCAAAGCTCTGGCATAACCGAAAACCGCCCGCTGCTTCGGACAGAAGTCAGCAGGCGGTTTTTTCGTTCAGGAAATTTTTCTGCCGCAGGAGGGACAGAACCGGAATTGGCTGTCAAGCCTGGCTCCGCAATAGGGGCAGAAGCCGGAATCTTTGGAAACGGCTGGACCGGAACTGCGGAAGTCAGACTTTGTTCCGGAAAAATCGGATTGACCGGATGAATTCATCTGACGCAATACCAGAACAGTGCGGTAAGCCATCAGACAGAATCCGGGAATTCCGAAAAGCAGCATAAACCAGGCCTGCATGGAGGCTGCGATACCACACCAGACAAGAATAAAAATCAGAGAAAAGATACAGGAAGCTACAGCATATGCTTTGCCAAATTTCCGATCATGATCCCGGTTCATAGCATTAAACCTCCAGATATCCGCAGAGAACTTTCAGCGTGTTGTAAACACCGTCAATGTGGCTGCGCTCGTAGCCATGGCTTGCATAGACACCGGCACCGATCAGGCCGTGACGGATGTCCACACCGCTGCGCAGGGTGGCTTCCACATCGGAACCGTAGTGCGGATAAACGTCCACTGCATAGTCTGCGCCGGTTTTTTTTGCTGCTTCAATCAGCTTTCCGACGACCTGGTAGCTGTAGGGACCACCGGAATCCTTTGCGCAGATGCTGACCTGACGCTCGGTGCACTGCAGCCCGTTGCCGACACAGCCCATATCCACAGAGATGGCTTCGGTAACACCGGCAGGAACGGAAGCAGAGCCGCCGTGGCCGACTTCCTCGTACACCGTAATGTGCAGCCATACCCGACGGGAGAGGGTAACCTTCTGGTCGTGCAGATATTTTGCAAAGCCCAGAAGAATACCTACGGACAGCTTGTCATCCAGGAAGCGGCTCTTGAGATAGCCGGATGCCGTGCGGCGGGTGCGGGGATCAAAGCAGACAATATCGCCGACCTCAATGCCCAGAGCACGGGTCTCGCCGGCGGAGGAGACGTTTTCATCCAGTACGATTTCCACGGAATCGAAGGTACGCGGCGTTGTGGAATAGTTTCCGTTGACGTGAACGGAGGCGTCGCAGAGCTGGCAGGTTCCGTCCAGAACACGGCCGCTGCGGGTGTAAACCCGGACATTTTCGGCTTCTGCATTATTTGCGTTCATGCCGCCCAGGGGCGTAATGCGCAGCCGTCCGGAACCTTTGACTTCCGCAACCATGGCACCGAGCGTATCGGTGTGGGCTTCCAGCAGAAGGCCGTTTTCAGAATCTTCTCCGCCCAGATCTACCAGAACACCGCCCTTTGTGGTGATTTCTGCAGAGAAACCCAGAGAAGAAAATGCATTTTTTACCCATTCAGCTGCTTTTTCGGTAAAGCCGGATGGGGAATCCACGGCAAGCAGCTGGGCGGCCTGTTCCCAGGAAAAGTCAGCATATTTTTGATCAATCATGATGTTAGCCTCCTATGATGGAATAATACCAGACTGCGGCAATTTCCCGCAGAAAGTAGTTGATTTTGAGAGGGAGAATGGTGGATTTTGCAGGGATTCCGGAAGCATCAATGCCCTGTCCCGCGGCAAGGCTGCAGGCCCGGTGCAGGTGATAGTCATTTGAGATCAGGCCAATGCAGGAGGGGCGGATCCCGGTTTCCTGTTCAATCAGATCCAGAGAAAAGCGGATATTTTCGGATGTATTGACTGCCTGATCTTCCTTGCGCAGCTGCTCGGGGCGAATACCTTTTTCTGTAAGAAAACGGTACATGCACTCCGCTTCGGAAATTTGTTCTCCGTCGCCTTTGCCGCCGGAAAGAACTGCGACAGTATGCGGATGCTGCTTCAGGTAGGAAAATGCGGCGTTCAGCCGTTCCGTCAGGGTCAGGGAAGGCTCGGTTCCGTCTACACCGGCTCCGAGCACCACCACATAGGGACAGAAAATCCGAGAATTTCCCTTTGCATCCCGGTGGATAATGGCTCCGGTGACGCAGGCCAGAAGCAGTACAACGAGAATTCCGGAACTGAGGATCAGCCGCAGGGCCTTAGCCGTGGTCAGATGATTTGTGCTGAGCAGATTCAGCCCGGTATAGCACAGAATGGCTGCAGAGATCCCAATGAAAAGAAACCCTGAAAAACGATAGGCAGATGCAAAGCAGATGACAATCAGTCCTGCAAGCAGGAAAAATGCCGATACAATCAAACCAGAAATCAATTTCACACGACGGTTCGCCATAAGGCAGACCCCTTTCGCTCTGTATTTCCAGTTTCATCATACCATAAACCGACAAAGAAAACAAGCCACTCCGCAGGGAGTGGCTTGCAGATATTATCGAAAGGAAAATCAGACTTCCTTGCTCTTGGTTGCGACTTCCATCAGGCACTTTGCCAGGAATTCGTCAGGAGTCATTGCACCCAGATCGTCGCCCTTGCGGGTACGGACGGAGACAGTGCCGTTTTCCATATCCCGGTCACCGACGACCAGCATATAGGGGATCTTCTGAACCTGAGCTTCCCGGATCTTGTAGCCCAGCTTTTCGCTGCGGCAGTCAGCTTCGGCACGGATGCCGGCATCCTTCAGCTTCTGAACCAGGCTGTTTGCGTAATCGTGTGCACGGTCGGTAATGGGCATGACCTTGACCTGTGTGCCCATCAGCCACAGAGGCAGAGCGCCTGCGTACTTCTCGATCAGCAGAGCCAGCGTACGCTCGTAGCAGCCCATGGAAGTACGGTGGATGATATAGGGAGTCTTCTTCTGACCGTCGGAATCGGTGTATTCCATACCGAACTTCTGGGCAAGCAGCATATCGATCTGGATGGTAACCAGCGTATCTTCCTTACCGAAGACGTTCTTGCACTGAATGTCCAGCTTGGGACCGTAGAAAGCGGCTTCGTCGATGCCGACTTCGTACGTTACGCCCAGATCGTCCAGAATGGTCTTCATGGTAGCCTGAGCCAGTTCCCACTGCTCTGCGGTGCCTTCATACTTGATGCCGGCCTTTGCGGGATCCCACTGAGAGAACCGGAAGGAGCAGTCTTCCTTCAGACCCAGGGTCTCCAGACAGTAGTTTGCCAGATCCAGGCAGTTCTTAAACTCTTCTTCCAGCTGATCGGGACGCAGGACGATGTGGCCTTCGGAGATGGTGAACTGACGCACGCGGATCAGGCCATGCATTTCGCCGGAATCCTCATTCCGGAACAGGGTGGAAGTTTCACCCAGACGCATGGGCAGATCTCTGTAGGAGCGGGCTTTGTTCAGATAAACCTGATACTGGAAGGGGCAGGTCATGGGACGCAGAGCGAAGCATTCCTTGCTTTCGTCGTGGGGATCGCCCAGAATGAACATACCGTCCAGGTAATGATCCCAGTGGCCGGAGATCTTGTAAAGATCGCTCTTTGCCATCAGGGGAGTCTTGGTCAGGATATAGCCGCGCTTCTGCTCTTCGTCTTCAATCCAGCGCTGCAGAAGCTGAATGGCGCGGGCACCATTGGGCAGCATGATCGGCAGGCCCTGACCAATGCACTCAACCGTGGTGAAGTAGTCCAGCTCACGGCCAAGCTTGTTGTGGTCGCGCTTGAGGGCTTCGGCCTGCTTATCCAGGTATTCCTGCAGCTGATCCTTGCTGGGGAAGGCAATGCCGTAGATACGCTGCAGCATCTTGCGGTTGGAGTCACCTCTCCAGTAAGCGCCGCAGGACTTGGTCAGCTTGAATCCGTTGTGCTTGATCCGTCCGGTGTGATCCAGATGGGGACCGGCGCACAGGTCGGTGAATTCGCCCTGGGTGTAGAAGCTGATGACTGCATCTTCCGGCAGGTCGTTGATCAGCTCAACCTTGTAGGGCTCATTTTTCTCTTCCATATAAGCGATGGCTTCGGCACGGGACTTTTCGCTGCGCTCGATGCGGATCCGCTCTTTGCAGATTTTCTTCATTTCTGCTTCGATTTCGGCCAGATGCTCAGGAGTGAAGGAGAAGGGAGCATCAAAGTCGTAGTACCAGCCTTCATCGATGGCGGGACCGATTGCAAGCTGGACCTCAGGCCAGAGACGCTTGACAGCCTGTGCCATGACATGGGAGCAGGAATGCCAGTAGGTCTTCCGATATTCGGGATTTTCGAACGTGAACAGATTTTCTTCGGACATAATAGAAACCTCCTTTTATTATGGGGAAGGTATAAAAAGACCCACCCCTGAAAAGATCAGGGGTGGGATACAAAAAATGCATTCCACGGTTCCACCCTGGTTGCGATAAAATCGCCGCTCATTGACGCAGTAACGGGCGCACCCGTCCCGGCATTTCCGCCGGGCAGCTCGGAAGTGGTTAACTGCGGAGCAGGGATGCAGAGCCATTTCAGCAGGCAGGCTCCTCTCTGGGCACCTTTCGGCGCAGCATATCTTCGTCACAGCCTCTTTTACACAGACAATATAGCACATTCCTGCAAGGATGTCAAACATTTCTGAAAGAAAAGTGAATCTTGACGGAGTTTGGGATTCATGCTATTGTAGCTACACAATATAAAGGAGTGTGAAGTACATGAAATATGAAACAGTTCAGCAGGCACTGGAAGGGCTGCATACCTTCAGCCGGACCATGGCCGCTTATAATCATGCAATGGGTGTCATGTATTTTGATGCAACCACGGTGGCTCCTGCAGCGTCCTTTGAAGGCCGGGGAAAGACCATGGAAGTTTTGTCCAAAGTTACCTATGACCTGATGGCAAATCCGGACCTGGAGGAAATGCTGAAGGTGCTGGAAGCTCACAGCGATGAGCTGGATGATCTGTCCCGTCGGGAAGCAGAGCAGCTGCGCAAGGAATATGATAAGATGAACCGGATTCCTGCCCAGGAATATGTAGCGTATTCTGTCCTGCTCAATGAAGCAGAGGCTGTCTGGGAAAAAGCAAAAGAGGCCAGCGATTTTGCGGCCTTTGCACCGTATCTGGAAAAAATCGTGTCCTTTAACCGGAAGTTTGCCGGATATTATTCTCCGGACAAGGCTCCGTACGATGCGCTCCTGAATGAGTATGAGGAAGGTCTGACGATGGAAACGCTGGATGCTTTCTTCAGCCAGCTGCGCCAGGTGATCGTGCCCCTGCTGGAGAAGGTTCAGAAAGCCGAACCCATTGACGACAGCTTCCTGTATCAGGAATACCCTGTGGAAAAGCAGAAAATTCTTTCTGATTATCTTATGCAGGTTCTGGGAATTGACCGCAATTGCTGCGCCATCGCCGAGTCCGAGCATCCCTACACCACGAACTTCAATAATAAGGATGTGCGGATTACCACACATTATTACGACCACGCCCTGACGTATTCCATGTATTCGGTCGTCCATGAAGGCGGACATGCCATCTATGAACTGGGCTGCGACGACTGCTACAACAACACACTGATCTCCGGTGGCGTGTCCATGGGCATTCACGAGAGCCAGAGCCGGTTCTTTGAAAACCTGATCGGAAGATCCTATCCCTTTATCTGCTATATTTTCCCGAAGGTTAAGGAGCTTTTCCCGGAGCAGCTCAAGGGAATTGATGCCCAGACCTTCTATCGGGCAATCAATAAGGCACAGGCCTCTCTGATCCGCACGGAGGCCGACGAGCTGACCTACTGCCTGCACATCATGGTGCGTTATGAGCTGGAAAAGCAGCTCATCGACGGCAGCCTTGCCGTAAAGGATGTTCCCGCTGCGTGGAACAGACTGTATCAGGAATATCTGGGAATTTCCGTGCCTTCCGACCGGGAGGGCTGCTTGCAGGACTCCCACTGGGCAGGCGGAAGCATCGGATATTTCCCCAGTTATGCCCTGGGGACGGCATACGGTCCGCAGATGCTTTCTGTTATGGAAAAAGAACTGGGAGACATTTATGAGGACGTGGCCAGGGGAGACCTGAGCAGAGTCAAGGGTTGGCTGCATGAGCATATTCACCGCTATGCCGGATACTACAAGCCGGGTATCCTCTTCGAAAAGGCCTGCGGGAAGTTCGATGCACACTATTACACGGACTACCTGACAGAAAAATACAGCAAGCTGTATCAGCTGTGACAAAGATACCAAAGCGGGGGCAGTTTGCCTCCGCCTTTGTCTCGTTCAGGAGGTGTGCTATGGAAATAAAAGAATTGACCAGGACTCAAGTGCTGTCTCTTCTGCCGGACCGGCCGCGGGAAGCGCACAAGGGAGATTTCGGACGGATCCTTCTGCTCTGCGGGAGCAGAGGCTATACCGGTGCCGCGGCACTGGCGGCGATGGGGGCTTTGCGTTCCGGTGCAGGACTTGTTTTTCTCGGTGTTCCGGAAAATATCTATCCGATTGTGGCGGGAAAGCTGCTGGAGCCGGTTGTTTTTCCGCTTCCGGACCGGGAAGGAAGGCTGTCTGAAGCGGCACTTCCTGAAATTCTGGATCGGATGAAAAACATGGATGCTGTTTTGATGGGACCTGGCATGGGACAGTCGGAGGATGTGTTCAGAACAGTAAAATGTGTACTGGAAAACGCAGCGTGTCCCGTTGTTCTGGATGCCGATGGAATAAATGTTCTGGCTGGGCATAAGAATTTACTGCGCGGAAGAAAAGCGCCTGTGATTGTTACACCGCATGACGGTGAGTTTGCCCGGCTGCACGGACCCGTTTCCCGGGACCGACTGCAATCTGCCGTGGAGCTGGCCCGGGAAACCGGCGCCATCGTACTGCTCAAGGGGCACCGTACGCTGATAACCGACGGCACAACGGTTTACAGAAACACCACCGGCAATCCGGGAATGGCGGTAGGCGGCAGTGGAGATGTCCTTGCGGGAATTCTGGTTAGCCTGCTTGGGCAGGGACTTGCTCCTCTGGAGGCAGCGGCCTGTGCTGCCTGGCTCCACGGAGCAGCCGGAGATTTCTGTGCGGAGCGGATCGGTGAATACGGAATGCTTCCGTCGGACATGCTGGAGGCGCTTCCGCGACAAATGAAATAGGCGGGATGCTATGAAACGGATTTTTTTTGTGCTGCTCTGTGTCCTTATTTTTACAGGCTGTACCGGAAAAAAAGACGAGCTGGATCAGGTGATGGCGCTTCGGGGCCAGCTGCTGAGTGAAAAAAACTGCAGATTTGATGCACAGATTACAGCAGATTACGGAGAAACGGCCCAGCAATTTCAGCTGGCCTGTCAGTCAAACCAGAACAATGTGGCCTTTGAGGTCAAAGCGCCGGCATCCATAGCCGGAATTCAGGGAAGTATATCGGAAGACGGAGGAAAGCTGACGTTTGACGATCAGATCCTTGCGTTTGAATTGCTGGCGGAAGGGGAAATAAGTCCGGTGACGGCACCGTGGATTCTGCTGGGAGCACTCAGAAACGGCTGTATTACATCCTGCGGTCGGGAAAAGGAGTATCTTCGGGTTTCCGTGGATGACAGCTATGATGCGGATGCGCTTCACCTGGATATCTGGCTGAATCAGGAGAATCAACCGGTTCAGGCGGACATTATGTGGAAGGAACTGCGTATTTTGTCCATGAAAATCGAAAATTTCAGAATTGAGTCGCCATAATTTCTGCGGCAGCATAGACTATTTCAGATGTGCTGCCGTATAAATTTCCTTTGTGCGTGGGACAATAGTATCAGCCGCGTTACATATGGATTTTTACTTCCGGTAGCGCAGGCAGAATTCTATCGGAGCGTGATGATACATGGATACCACGGTCAGACGGGGCGACATTTTTTACGCAGATCTGTCCCCGGTGGTTGGCAGTGAACAGGGAGGAACCAGACCGGTTCTGATCGTCCAGAATGACACGGGAAACCGACATTCACCTACTGTGATTGCAGCGGCGATCACCAGTCAGACGGGGAAAGCACGTCTGCCGACGCATATCAACATTGCCGGCGGAAGCGTGGGACTGAGCAAGGACTCGGTGATTCTTCTGGAGCAGATCCGGACAATTGATAAAAAAAGGCTCAGAGAACACATGGGACGGCTGGACGATAAACAGATGTCTCAGGTAGATAGTGCCATCGCAGTCAGTTTCGGCCTGCATGACGGAATTATGTGAAAACTGCCCCCTTTGATGCATACAATTGCATGAAAGGGGGATTCTGTTATGGAGGGAATCTGGAAGGTGTATGAAAACGGAAGAGCCGTCGGCAGCTGCTGTGTGGAAAGGGCCGGCCTTTACTGGCACTTTCGGTGCCGGTGCCGGATCGAATCGAAACGGATTACCAGACTCAGCATTCAGATCGGACAGTTTCGGAAAAATCTGGGCGTTCTGGTTCCGGCAGACGGAAGTTTTGTGCTTGAATGCAGAGAACCGGTCCGGGCATTTCCGGAAGGAACACCGGAATTTTCTGCGGTGGGAGGAAGACCGGTGGGAAAGTTTGCGCCGGTCTATCCGGATGAACCTTTTTCCTATATCGAGCAGCTGGAAAATGCCCATCTGGAACGCAGAAACGGAGTGCTGGGAATCCGTGTGGAATAATCTTTCAAATTAACATAATTTGGGTGGAAATTTTTTGCGGAGTGTGTTAAAATAAATAAAAAAACAAGGAGACGGTGAAATGAGAAAGATAATATGCACAATTCTTGTCCTGGTTATGGTGCTGACACTTGTTCCTGTCGGCCCCAATGTTCAGGCAGCAAATGCTTCCCCCAACAAAAAACTGGTGGCCATTACCTTCGATGACGGCCCCGGCAGGTATACCGACTATCTTGTAAAGGAATTGAACAAGCTTGGTGCAAAGGCAACTTTCTTCATGCTTGGCCAGTGCGCCCAGGAATATCCGGATACCGTTCGCAATGTCTACCTGTCCGGCCATGAAATTGGCTGCCATACCTGGGATCACCCGGAACTGACGAGCCTGAGCAATGATCAGATTCAGTCTCAGTTCCGCAGAACCTACAACGTGCTGGATAAAGCCTGCGGAAAGGGTACTAAGTACCTGACCCGTGCACCTTATGACAGCACCAATCCCAGAGTCCGCAATCTGATCGATACGCCGTTTATTGTCTGGTCTGTAGACCCTCAGGACTGGGATGTTCTGAACCGGGAAAAGGTAAAATCCCGTATTGTCAGCAATACAGAGCCCGGCGATATCATTCTGGTTCATGATATCTACAAGACTTCCGTAGATGGTGCGCTGGATGCCATCAAAATCCTCAAATCTCAGGGCTATGAGTTTGTCACAGTCAGCGAGCTGTTCCGCCGCCGCAATATTTCCATGAAAAACCACGAGGAGTATTACAGCTGCCACAAGAATGCCGATGTTGATCTGGGACCCATCAAAGAACCGACAATCAGCTATAACTACAAAGACGGCAAGCTCTGGGTTACCATCAAGGCCCAGAAGGGTGCTTCCATTTACTACAATACTGACGGAAGCGGCATCATCAATGCAAAGGGAAATAAGTACAATGGTCCTTTCCCGGTAAAGGACGGTACAACTGTCTATGCAATTTCTGCCTTTAATCTCAACGGCGGACGTTCCAAAGTTGTTAAAAAGGCAATCAAGATGTATTCCGATGTGAAACCCGGTGACTGGTTTGCGGATGAAATTGACCGCGCTGTAAAATCCGGTTTTCTCAGCGGCTACGGCAATGGAATTTACAAGCCCAGAGAGAATATTGCACGTAAGGAATTCGCAGCCATGCTCTACCGCATGGCTGGGTCCCCTAAGCTTCCCGGAAATGCAGGGGCACACCATTATAAGGACGTTCCGTCCGGCAGCTATTATGAAAAAGCTGTCCAGTGGGAATATGCCAACAAGCTGATCTACGGCTACGATGACGAAATCTTTGGCTCGGTAGACATGATTACCAGAGAGCAGGTTTGCGCGATTCTTTATCGCTACCTTGTCTACTCCGGAAAACAGCTTCCCGCGGGCAAGGGAGATATTCTGAAGTATTCTGACCAGGATCAGGTCCAGAAATACACCAGGGATGCAGTGGATGCCATGCTCAATGCCGGACTTCTGAAGGGAACGACTGACGGAAGACTCCGTCCCCGGGATCCTATCTCCCGTGCAGAGGCTGCGGCGATGCTCATCCGCGTTTTGGATTACATAAAGTAACGTATAGCTCCGGTAAAAAAATACAGCGCAAGCTGACGAAAGGGCCTGCTGTCTGATGTTCAGACAGCAGGCCCTGATTCATTCTGAAAGAAATCGGCAGAAATGACGGAATCCAGATTTTTGGGTAACTTTGGTTCAAAAATACATTTTTCGGAACAGGGCAGAGCTGTCAGATTCCGACAGACCATAAATTTTCGATCTGAGGTGCAAGCTGGTTGTAGTCCCACGTTTTCTGAGAATTGGCAATACTGTTGGGGTCGTTGACAGTAAGCATTCCGTCTTCGGCACCGGCAATCACCAGAAAATGCCCGTCTGCCGTAAAATCTCCGGGACCGACAACACAGATAATCGGTCTTCCGTCAGCCAGACTTTCTTCAATCTGTCCGTAATCCAGAGGCAATTCCCGGACATCCAGTCCAAGCTGAGGGGCACCCTCACTGATCAAAGTCCAGCAGGAACCGTTTCCGTAAGAATAATATCCGTTTTCCAGAGCAAAGGAGGCCATTTGATCCGGAGTGAATCGGCTGTCTCCTGTCAGATAGTAGCCTGCCATGGCAAGGCAGGTGGGGCCGCAGCCGGTAATAGCCAGCATGCCTGACCCGTAAGGGGTGTATCCCCACTGAAGATCCCACTGCAGAAACAGGGGCACACCTGCGGAACGGTCGTACTCGGAAAGTCCGACTTTCTGCGTTTCATGCCAGGGATATTCCAGAACAAAGGTTTCTGTTTCCGGATTCCGCTCCAGCAGATCAATCAGCTCAGCAGGGTACATTTCAAAAGGAATGTGATTGCGTTCAGCATAGGCTTTTACTTTCTCTGCAGCAGTCCCGGTACAGGGAGCAAGTGCAGAGGGAATCTGCGGAGGCAGGAGAGAATCCTGCCCGGGAGCAGAGAGACTGTGCCGGAACAGCAGAAATCCTGCAGCAATTGCCAGCAGAAGCAGCCAGGCGGTGTTCCGGCGGGACAGGCGTTTTCTGTGATGAGGGCGGTTCATATTTGGTTCCTTCTTTCAAAATCCAGGTACATGGAAGAGAAGTTTCTTTCTTTTCCAGGCATCAGAATACAAACCGGCTGCATCAGAAAATGATAGTTTTGTGCATCAAATGCGCATCATGGTGAATCTTATACCGATCTTAAAAATACGGCAGGGGACAGAAGCTTTTTTGCAGTACCCATTGGCAGAATCGGAACAGAAAGAAAATAATCCGGAGAAGGATCTTGCGGGAACCTTCCCCGGATTGTTTCATAATTAAAACTGTCCCGTATGGTTACGCATACCAGTCACTGGAAGGAACCTGCGGAATAAAGTACGACGTGTATTTTTCGGCATTCTTGCCGGCAACAATGATCTGAACGCTCTTTACGTGGGGCAGGCTGTAGACACTGGCTGCAACACAGCGGATAGCAAGCTCCAGAGAATCCGGATTGGACAGAAATTCCGGAGAAAGTTCAATGGTATAATGCTCGTCTGTTTCTGTAATACGCAAAACTCTTGTACCCTTTGGAATGGGATTGCGGAATCCGTTAGCAGGCTCGTAATAAAACAGTTTGTTCAGAAGCTGTTCTACGGGAGAAAGTGATTCTACAGATACTGTGGCAAAATACAGCGGAACAAGAGTGGTTCCGTTTGTGGGAAGACACAGTGCAGCAAAATGGTAGTTTTCCGGGAGCGGTTCCGGCAGAATGCACCGGTTGTCCCAGACCCAGGGTTCAGAAGTATCCAGTGCACCGTACTTGGTCAGACGGATACCTTCACAATAAAATGTAACGCCCTTTACATAATTGAGCTGGGTCATGGTATTGGTGATGCTTTGCAGAGCAAGATACTGCGCAGTAGAATCTGCCGCCATACGGTCTGTAAATTCACTGGACAGGTTGACAGCACAGATGCCGTCGTTAACCGTAACGCCCTGAGAAAGCGTACCGTCGGGTACAGGGGAGTACAGGGACTTGTCTGAGGGAACCAGCAGCTGATTAATCAGCTCGTTGCAGGTGCTGTTTCCGGAAGTCAGATTGATAGTGACGGGGCGTTCGTGCAGCGTTTTGTGCCGGGGATCTGTCAGATAGAGTGACAGACTGTCTCGCAGAAGGGCAACACTGTTGTCAAATACCAACAGATTGTTGGGATTGAAATCCAGCCATTGGGCCCCGCCGGTGGGGTAGCCTGCAGTGGAAATCCGGATGGAGTTGAGCTGAATATCCTGTTCACTGGCGTAAAGCTCGGTGCAGGTTTTTACCAGACAGGAGCAGGCGATGGTCAGATCAATGTCAGTGAGTGTGGAAAACTGTGGGCTCATGATCAGATGCAGGGAATTGTTGTTCAGATTTGTATTGATGACCGTCACCTGATCGGGAAACGGAGAAATCAGCTCCGGACTCTGGGGACCTCTGAGGTACAGGTTGATTAGATATTCGGGCTCAGTCTGATGAGAAATCTGCCGGTTTTCCTGCCCAATAATGCCGTTTTCGGAGAAAAAGTCAATTTCTGATTCGGAAAGATAGAATTCCGCTTTCGGATAGTAGAAGTGGATTGCATCATCCACAGGCTCTGCAGGCGCGCTGCAGCCGAAAAGCTCAAAAACAATGGCCACGGTCAGCAGAAGTGCAACAAATCGTTTCATGGTGTATCCTCCTCTACATCCACATCAAAGATCGGGAACGTAACGGTAAAGGTACTGCCCTGACCGACAACGCTGCTGACTTTGATATCGCCGCGGTTGCGGACCACCAGATCCCGTACAATGGCAAGACCTAGGCCGCTGCCGCCGGACTGACGGGAACGGGCTTTGTCCACACGGTAGAAACGTTCGAAGATCTGTTCCACGGAGTCTTTGGGAATGCCAACGCCGGTGTCTCGGATTTCCATAATGGCATCGTCTCCGTCCCGGTGAAGTGTTACCGTCAGACTGCCGCCTGCGGTGTTGTATTTGATGCCGTTTTCCACCAGGTTGAAGGTGATCTGGTAAAGATCGTCCTCCAGAACCAGGATGGGACAGTCATCCTTCAGATCCAGATGAATCTGAATATGATTTTTTTCTGCGATGCCGGAAAGCATTCTGGCTACCCGCTCAATGGTGGGGCCCACCAGAACGATTTCACAGTCTCCATTGGACTGACTGTCAATTTTGGATAGGGACAGCAGCTTCTGGGACATGCGATTCAGCCGGTCTGCTTCCTGACCAATATCTCCAACAAATTCCCGGATGGTCTGCATATCCATATCATTCTGCAGGATCGAGTCGGTAAGCAGCTTGATGGAGGCCAGCGGGGTTTTCAGTTCGTGGGAGGCATCGGATACAAACTGTCTTCGCTTTTTTTCTGATTCTTGCAAACGTGTGGTCAGGTCGTTGAATTCTTCACCCAGGTAGGTCAGTTCGTCGTGTCCGCCCATAGAAACCTTGTGAGAATAATCGCCTTCTCGGATGATTCGCATGGATGAGAGAATTTTGCGGATTCTTCTGGAAAATGCCCGGGAGAAAGCCAGAGAGAAGCACAGAACCACAATTTCCAGAATAATTGTGATGAAAAAAATGTTTTTTTGCAAAGAGCTGAACAGTGCGCCCTGCGTGGTGTCATATTCCATCATGTACACACAGCCGATTACGGTGCCGTAAGAAATTACGGGCGTTGCTGCTCTGGAGGTCATACCTCCTTCGTGATAGCTCCAGGAAAAAATGTCATTTCCTTTCAGAGCAAGCACGACTTCCGGAAACAGTACGTATTTTCCGATAGCCACGTTTTCTTCCAGTGAGTCATAGACGGCTCTGCCGTTTTTGTCGGTAATCAGCAGTCGGGTTACGCGCAGACCGCCCATCTGGGAAACAACCGAGGAGGCAGTGGAGGGATTGAGTACCTCCAGGTCTGCAATCTCAGAGGCCGCAAGCTGGACTTTTTCGATCATGGGAGATTTTTTGTTCTGATAAAACAGGGTTTCTCCAATCTGAGAGGTATAAACATTCAGAAACAGAAGAAAAATAAAAGTAATCAGAACATAGATCATTGCATATCGAAACTGAGTATTGCCGTAGCGGTTTTCGGCAGAACGATCATTTTCTGAAATAATAACCAACTCCCCACTTTGTCATGATGTGCTGCGGCTCAGCGGGGTTTTCCTCCAGCTTTTCCCGCAGTCGGCGGATATGCACGTCCACAGTGCGGATATCACTGCGGTATTCGTATGCCCAGATCGTATCAAGCAGGGCTTCCCGGGAGTAGACCCGGTTGGGATTGCGCATCAGGAATTCAATAACATCGAATTCCTTTGCAGTCAGATCTGCCAGCTGACCGGAGCGATAGGCATTGCGTGCGTTCAGATCCAGGGAAATGGAATCGATGGTAAGTATATTTTCTGCAGGCTTTTCCGGTGTTACAGTCCGCCGGAGGAGTGCACGGATGCGCGCCTTCAGTTCAAGAATATTAAAGGGCTTGGTCAGGTAGTCATCAGCACCGTGGTCAAAGCCGATGAGCTTATCCATGTCCTCTGTTTTTGCGGTGAGCATGATAATGGGTACGTTGGAAAATTCACGGATCTTGGAGCACGCTGTCAGTCCGTCCATTTCCGGCATCATAACGTCCAGAACGATCAGTTTTACATCCGGGTCGTGGGCCAACTCTACGGCTTCCAGACCGTTTTCTCCCGTGATTACTTCGTAGCCTTCGTTGATCAGGTTAAACCGGATACCCTTGACCAGAAGCGCTTCGTCATCAACAACCAGTATTTTCATTTTATCCTCCTACTGTGATATAGTCCCAAAGCTTTTCAAGACTTTTTTTACCGATGCCTTTTACATTGATAAGGTCCTCAACTGTTTCAAAGGCACCGTTTTCGGTGCGGTAGTCAATAATGCGCTGCGCCATGACAGGGCCAATTCCCGGAAGCGTATCCAGCTCATCCAGCGAGGCGGTGTTCAGGTTTACCTGCGAGGGGCCTGTTTCCACAGTAGATTCGGATGATGCAGATTCCGAGAATTCCGGGAGTGCGGAAGTGGCAGCCTGCTCTGTAGCAGGAACCGACGATGTAGCAGGAACTTCAATAACGGCTCCGATCTGAACCGGAGCATTGCGGACATTTCTTCCTGCAAAAAATCCGATTGTAATGCCGACCATCAGTGTGACTGCAGCCAGCAGCAAACTGCCTGCCCGATTTTTCATGCAATTGAACCTCCCGCATTGACTACACTTACAAAAGCTGATATAATTTACCATGATATTATACACAATTTTTCATGGCTGGACAAGCCTTGAAAAACAATTTGAGGTGCAGATATGAAAAATACTCGGTTTATTTGCCTGGTACTTTGCCTGATGCTGGTGCTTCAGGCAGGGTTTCTGCCGGCCCGTGCTACAGAGGATGTGACATCCGAAACTGCAGCCGAAGAAACAACCCTCCCTGAAGAAACTACGATGCCAGAGGAAACGACTTCTGCGGTTATCCCGGATACGCTCAGCGGAGATGCTTCTGCTACAGCCGGATGTAAAACCATTGAAGCCCAGAAACCGCTGATTACCGACGAAAACCTGCTCAAGACCGCAAAAGCGGCTTTCCTGTATGAGCGCAACAGCGGCACTCTGCTGTATTCCAAAAATGCGGATGAGAAGATGTATCCTGCCAGTCTGACAAAGGTAATGACCTGCATGCTTGCGCTGGAAAATCTGAAGGATCTGAACGAAGTGATCACCGTATCGGAAAGCGCAATTTCCGGACTGGACCCGGACGGCAGCAATATCAGTCTGCAGACGGGTGAAGAGATCAGCGTTGAAAACCTGCTGTATGCACTTATGGTTTCTTCTGCAAACGATGCCGGCGCTGTTCTGGCTGAACGGGTTTCCGGCAGTCAGGAAGCTTTTGTGGAAATGATGAATCAGAAGGCAAAAGATCTTGGATGCGTCCAAACCCACTTTGCCAACGTACACGGTCTGCATGACGAAAACCACTATACCACTGCCAGAGATCTTGCACGGATTATGCTGGCCGCAGTAGAGAATCCCGTGTTCCGTAAGTTTGACTCCACTGCTTCCTACACCATTCCCGCTACCAATATGTCGGAAGAAAGAGAACTGCTTACGACCAACTTCATGATTGGTACTGACCGGATGGATACGTTTTATGACGAACGTGTTACCGGCGGCAAGACAGGCTTTACCAATGCAGCCGGCCGCTGCCTGATGTGTACGGCTTCTGACGAAGAGAAGGGAATTTCTCTGCTGTCCGTCGTCCTGGGTACACAGGAAGAGGTTATGGATGACGGTTACACCATTACCTATTACGGAAATTTTGAGGAAACTTCTGTTCTCCTGAAAGTCGGTTTTGAGAATTTTGAAGAACATCAGCTTACCATGGAAGGGCAGGCACTTGAGCAGTTCCCGGTAACCGACGGAAAAAATGCAGTGGCAGTAGGTCCTGCTTCCGAACTGCATACGATGCTTCCGGCGGATTACGAAAAATCCGATCTGACAGTCAAGTGTGAGCTGACCAACAGCACTCTGAAAGCACCTGTTTCTCAGGGTGAGACGGTCGGCACCTGCCGTGTTTGGTATAAGGATATCTGCGTTGGTCAGACAGGACTTGTCAGTCTGTCCAAGTCTGAGTACCGGGTCCTTGGTGCCAATATTTTCTCCAACAATGAGCTGCAGAGAGAAAATCTGGGCAAGATTCTGAAAACTGCCGGCATCGTTTTTCTGGTGCTGGTTGCGGTGATGGTGATTATTTCTGCAGTCAATGCAGTGCGAAATGCTGTGATCTATAGCCGCCGCCGTCGCCGTCGCAACGAACGCCGGAGAGAAAATACAAAGGTACCGGCACGTCCGAATCCTGCGGGAAATGTAAAGAGACCACACGAACACAACAGACCTTCCTCTGCGCCTCAGGCGAAGAAGCCGAATCAGAGAACGGACGGAAAGCGTAGATAACATGCAGGATTGGGATAATCTGGAAAGAATTTGTCACAGCTGCACCAAATGCGGACTCTGCGAAAACCGGCACCATGTGGTGTTTGGTGTGGGCAGCCGCACTGCGGATGTGATGTTTGTTGGAGAAGGTCCCGGTGAACAGGAGGATCTGCAGGGAATTCCCTTTGTAGGGCCTGCAGGCAAGCTCCTGGATGATATGCTTTCAATCATCGATCTGGACCGTACCAATTGCTATATTGCAAATATCGTCAAATGTCGGCCGCCCCGCAACCGTGATCCGCTGGAAACGGAGCAGGATGCCTGTATTGACTATCTGAGAAATCAGGTGGCGCTGATTCAGCCGAAAATTATTGTCTGTCTTGGCAGAATTGCGGCAATGCGCCTGATTCGTTCCGATTTTCGGATTACCAAAGAGCACGGACAGTGGATTGAAAAAAACGGCGTCTGGATGTCTGCAATTTACCATCCGTCTGCACTGCTCCGGGATCCGTACAAACGGCCGGAGACATTTGATGACCTGCTGTCCCTGCGGGATAAAATCCGGGAGACAGGAGCAAAAGTGTAAAAAGCCTCTGAACTGCTGTACAGCAAGGATCAGCAGATAATTCGGAAAAACGGCAGCGTGAATCAGACAGAATGTACTGTAAAATGGAAAATTCCGGGGAAGGTTCGAAGTGAACTGGCCCCGGAATTTTATTATTTGAAAAGTGTAAATTGATATTTCGGAACTGCATGCCGAAATATCCGCAGGAAACTGCGGCTGCATTATTGGATTGCGTCCCTGTAAAATGTGTTCCGCCGGGAAATGGTTCGGCGGGCAGAAAAACCCCCGGGTGCCGAAGCATCCGGGGGTGGAGCTAGTGACCTGACTCGAACAGGCGACCTTCTCATTACGAGTGAGATGCACTACCAACTGTGCTACACTAGCAAATTTTCTTAATTATTATAGCTGCTTATTTCACAAATGTCAACTGTTTTTCTGGTCTGAGAGAATAATTGTTGAAAATTAACCGGTTTCGCAGTATAATCCAGATAATTCCCAGAGAGAGAAGGGCCAAAAGTGAGAAAACTGTTTCCTTATTTTTCAGATTATAAAAAAGAATGCATCCTGGGACCGCTGTTTAAGCTTCTGGAGGCATCGTTTGAACTGCTGGTTCCGCTGGTGGTGGCGGGGATTGTTGATAATGGCATTGCCGCGGGAAATGCGCCATATATCGTGAAAATGGCATTGGTAATGATGGGGCTGGGCGTTGTCGGTCTTGTCTGCTCGGTAACTGCGCAGTATTTTGCGGCCCGTGCAGCGGTCGGCTTTGCAGGACAGCTGCGTCATGAATCTATGAATCGGATTCTGAGCCTTTCGTATGAGGACATGGACCGACTTGGAACATCGACTATGATTACCCGAATGACTTCAGATATCAATCAGGTTCAGAATGGTGTCAATCTGACACTGCGGCTTTTGCTGCGCTCGCCGTTTGTGGTGTTCGGTGCAGTTTTTATGGCCATGTCCATTGATCTGCAGGCGGGACTGACTATTGCGGGCACACTGCCTTTTCTTTGCGTGGTGGTATTTGGTATTATGCTGATTACCATGCCCATGTATCGCAGCGTTCAGAGTAAGTTGGATGCGCTGACATCTGTAACCCGTCAGAACCTGATCGGTGTCCGGATTCTGAGGGCCTTTAATATGGAAAAACAGGAACAGCAGGAATTCCGGAAGAAAAACCGGAACCTTGCAGACGGTCAGACAAAGGCCGGGCGGATTTCCTCGCTGATGAATCCTGTGACCTATGTGATTGTGAACCTGGGCGTGATCGTGTTGATTCATGTTGGTGCCCTGAAAGTCAATTCCGGCGTGCTGACACAGGGACAGGTCATTGCACTATATAATTATATTTCCCAGATTCTCGTGGAGCTGATTAAGCTTGCTAACCTGATTATTACCATTACCAAGGCTGTAGCCCATGCAAAAAGAATTGAAGATCTGCTCTCGCTCACGCCCTCTCAGGAGGACGGTACGGACGCGCCGGAGCAATGTGCAGGACAGGTCCGGTTCTGCGATGTGTCTGCAAAATACACAGGCGCTGCCGAGCCGTCTCTGGAGCATGTCAGTTTTACCGTTCAGCCCGGACAGACGATTGGAATTATCGGCGGAACCGGCTCCGGAAAAACAACCCTTGTCAATCTGATTCCCAGATTTTATGATGTCTGTTCCGGCGCGGTTCTGATTGATGGAAAGGATGTCAGAACGCTTCAGATGCGCTGGCTCAGACAGCAGATCGGCATTGTCCCGCAGAAGGCGGTCCTTTTCCGGGGCACCATCCGGGAAAACCTGAGGTGGGGAAATCCGGAAGCTTCGGAGCAGACGCTGGTGCAGGCACTGGATGCGGCACAGGCTGCGGACATTGTCGGCGGCAGGGAAAAAGGCCTGGATGCACCTGTGGAGCAGGGAGGCGTAAACCTTTCCGGTGGTCAGCGGCAGCGTTTGACCATAGCAAGAGCTCTGGTCAGAAAGCCCAAAATTCTGATTCTGGATGACAGCGCATCTGCACTGGACTTTGCTACGGATGCGGCGCTGCGAAAGGCAATTCGCACCATGGAGAACCCGCCGACTACGTTCCTAGTATCCCAGCGGGCGGCATCCGTCCGCTATGCTGACCAGATTCTGGTTCTGGATGATGGAAAGCCTGCAGGAATCGGAACCCATGAGCAGCTGCTCAGGAGCTGTCAGACCTATCAGGAAATCTATTATTCTCAGTTTTCAAAGGAGGCGGAAGACAATGAAATCTGATTCTGCCCAGATGAAAACTCTTGGGAAAGTGCTGTGCCGGATTCGCAGCTATCTGCCGTTTCTGATTTGTTCGCTGATGCTGTCGCTGATTTACGTGGCGATGACGCTATACATCCCCGTGCTGGTCGGTCGTGCCATCGATCACATGATTGCTGCCGGAAAAGTAAATTTCTCCGGGATTGCCGAAATCCTGACCCGGATCGGTGTGTGTACCGTAATCGCGGCACTGAGTCAGTGGGGGATGAACAATCTGAACAACCATGTGACCTTCCATGTGACAAAGGATATCCGTGATGAAGCGTTTGCCCGCATTCAGGTGCTGCCGCTGTCCTATCTGGACAGCCACGCCTCCGGAGACACCGTCAGTCGGATTGTTTCAGATGTGGATGCTTTTGCAGATGGCCTGCTCATGGGCTTTACGCAGCTTTTTACAGGTATTATGACTATTGTGGGTACACTGGTCTTCATGCTGCGGATCAGCTGGAAAATTTCGCTGGTGGTCGTCCTGATAACGCCTCTTTCGCTGATTGTGGCCCATTTTATCGCAGCAAGAACTTATTCCATGTTTAAGATTCAGGCCGTAACCCGGGGAGAACAGACCGGGCTGATTGATGAAACGGTGGGGGAGCTGAAAGTAGTCCGTGCATTCGGCCACGAAAAAAATTCCATGGAGCAGTTTGATGCGGTCAACAAACGGCTGGAGGCCTGTTCTCTGCGTGCAATTTTCTATTCTTCGCTGACCAATCCCTGTACGCGTTTTGTCAATTCTCTGGTGTATGCCGGCGTGGGCCTGGCGGGGGCTTTGTCGGCAATTACGCCGGGAGGAATTACGGTTGGCAGCCTGACCAGTTTCCTGAGCTATGCCAATCAGTATACAAAGCCGTTTAATGAGATTTCCGGTGTCATTACCGAGCTGCAGAACGCGCTGGCCTGCGCTGCGCGTATTTTTGAACTGATTGAGGAACCGGCCCAGACGCAGGAGCCTGAAGTGTCGGGGCATCCGGAGCAGGTTCAGGGAAATGTGGAAATCCGGAATGTGACTTTTTCTTACGATCCGCATAAACCTTTGATTACCGATTTCAGCCTTTGCGCATCATCCGGTCAGCGAATTGCAATCGTTGGTCCTACTGGCTGCGGAAAGACCACGCTGATCAATCTGCTGATGCGCTTCTACGACCCGTACAGCGGCGAAATTCTTCTCGACGGTGTCGATACCTTGAATATGAGCAGAGGCGCTCTGCGCAGCTGTGTGGGCATGGTACTGCAGGATACCTGGCTGAAGGCTGGGACAATCCGGGAAAATATCGTCATGGGCAGGCCGGAGGCCTCCATGGAAGAGGTGGTGGAGGCGGCTAGACTGTCCTATGCACACAGCTTCATCAAACGCCTGCCGGAAGGCTACGAAACCCGGATCGGAGAAAACGGCGGAAGCCTTTCTCAGGGACAGAAACAGCTGCTGTGCATCGCACGGGTAATGCTCTGCCGTCCGCCCATGCTGATCTTGGACGAAGCAACCTCATCCATTGACACCCGTACGGAGATGAAAATTCAGAAAGCCTTCGATACCATGATGCAGGGGCGTACGACATTTATTGTGGCGCACAGACTTTCCACGATCCAGGAAGCTGACCTGATTCTGGTTATGCGTGACGGGCATATTGTAGAACAGGGGAAACACCGGGAACTGTTGGAAAAAGGCGGATTTTACGCAGAATTGTACAACAGTCAGTTTGCCCACTGAGCGCTCTTTTTCCGGGTGAAAACCACCCGGAAAAAGTTTTTTGAAAAAAATGAAGATTTTTTCAAAAAAGGTATTGACAAAACGCGTTGCGTGTTGTATTATAAGCGAGCTGAGTTCGTAAGACACCTGAACGACACAAGCACATGGAGAAGTCGCGCGTAGCTGGCCGAGCGCGCACGATTGGAAATCGTGTATACCCCAAAAGGGTATCGAGGGTTCAAATCCCTCCTTCTCCGCCATAAAAAATCGGAAAGCTCTTGTTGATTTGGAGCTTTCCGATTTTTTTTATTTTTTTAGCACCAAAGAAGACACAATTTCCGCTGCCTTATTTTCTGTTCCGGCAGATCTTGTATACCAGATATAAAATCAAGCAGAAAGTGCTTGGCGAAGTAAGATGTGGTGCAGCCTGCTTTTGAAATTGCGCTGGCGAATGTCCTTTTGTGTGGAATACCCTCCGTGACAGCCCCAAAAGTCTGAAATGAACCGCAGACCGTGCAGGGACATCCGGCAGGGGAGCGGCAACAATTTTTTTGGAGCGAGATATATCGGTGCAGCCGTCATCTGTCGTTTATATATTCTCCGTTTGGAAAATCGCAATGCAGTAAGAGAATCAGAGGAAACCGAAACGGTGAATGCAACCGCATATTTTGTTATTAGCGCTTCTTAGAAAGTCAGACAGTTTTGGCGAAAGGATGCTGTTGCAATTCCGGCAAGATGCATTATAATGATGGCATATTAAAAATGCTTGTGAGGTGTACTTTTATGGCTCTGATCAATCTGAAATTTTTCAGCGAATCCCTGGGAATGCAGACGGAAGTCAATGTGGTCATGCCCCAGAAAAATACGGACGGCGAAATCGGTGTCCGGACAGAATCGGGACAGACAAAATACAAGTGTCTGTATCTGCTTCATGGGCAAAGCGATGACTATTCTATATGGCTCCGACGTACTTCCATTGAGCGGTATGCGTCAGAACACGGGATCTGTGTGGTGATGCCCTCTGCTGCCAGAAGCTACTATACAGACATGAAATTCGGCGAACGATACTACACTTACATTGCAAAAGAGCTTCCGAAAACGATCAGAGAGTTTTTCAACATCTCAGATCGTCGGGAAGATAACTACATTGCCGGCCTGTCCATGGGCGGATATGGCGCGCTGAAAATCGGACTGAGAGAGTGCGATCAGTTCTGTGCCACGGCAGGGCTTTCTGCTGTGGCGGATATTAACGAGATTCTTATTTCGAAGGAACTCAGCGTCCCGATTTTCGGAGATGTGGACCACGTTCCTGACGAGGAAGATCTGTTCCGCCTGGCCCGGCATCAAGAAAACAATCCCAACAGACCCAGAATTTTCGTAGGCATCGGCACAGAGGATTTCCTCTATGAGAGCAACTGCCGCTTCCGGAAATTGCTGGAAAGCCTGGACTATGACTTCACCTACCGGGAATCGCCGGGAACACACAGCTGGGCTTTCTGGGATGAATACATTCAGTATGTTCTGGAGTGGATGCTGAACCCATCCCAGAACGAAAAATAATAAAAAATTTTAGGGAAATATGTATGCAACTGATAGTTGCTATTCTTTAATGTTGTATTTGTTCTGATTTTCTTGTGTTCTGGCGAATGAAAATATGCCGGGAGGATTTGATATGCAAAAAAACATCAGTAGGAAAACATGGGTTCTGGGAATTCTTGCTTTCATTGTGGTGGGTCTGATTGCCTGGATTATCTGGACAAACACCCACATCGAAACAACGGCCATCACCATTCAGAACGGGAAAATACCGGCATCTTTTCAAGGATATAAAATTGCAGAAGTGGCGGATCTTCATAATCACGACTGGCATGGAAAGCTGACACAGAAGCTCCGTAAGGAAGCACCGGATCTGATTGTGATTACAGGGGATCTGGTGGATTCTTCACATACCGATTTTGACATTGCCATGGAGTTCATCAACAGCGCCATGGAAATTGCGCCGGTGTACTATGTGACCGGAAACCATGAAGCGTGGCTTGGAAATTACGGCGAACTGGAAAAGCGAATGCAGAATGCGGGCGTTCATATGATGGATGACAGAAATCTTCTGATTACACATGGAAACGACAGCGTCAATCTGATCGGAATTCAGGATCCGGACTTTACAGAGCGCGGCGCTTTTTCCGGGATTCAGGAGGCTATGGTGACAACCAAACTGCAGCCGCTTCTGCAGGAGAATGCCTACAACATTGTTTTGTGTCACAGGCCGGAGCTGTTCGATGGGTATGTGGAAACAGGGGCAGACCTGGTCATTACAGGACATGCGCACGGCGGTCAGATCAGAATCCCCTTTGTCGGCGGCCTGATTGCGCCCAATCAGGGCTTTTTCCCGACGTACACCGAAGGTGTCTATCACCGGAATGCAACCGACATGGTGGTCAGCAGAGGCCTCGGGAACTCTGTACTGCCGGTGCGGATCAACAATACACCGGAGCTTGTGATCATTACGCTTGAAACGGGTTCTTCCGGTCAGTCATAATTTTTACGCCCGGATGGGGGCATACAGTCAAAAGCCGTCGGTGTCAGCCGGCGGCTTTTTTGGTACGCAGTTTTTGGGAGGAGTTTTTTCTGCTGATTTTCCCGGGAGGCAGAAAAACGGATGTTTTTGAAAAAAGCTGAAAAAAATAAGGAAATTTTTCTTCTGAGTCGTATAATAAACGAAGGGAGAGAGAACAAGTTCCCGGACAGGAGGAGTCAGAATTGGATAACGGTGCAGACAGCTACCGCCGTTTCCTCGATGGAGATGAAAGTGCCTTTAACGAACTGATGAAGGCATATTTCTATAGTCTGGTTTTCTTTATCAATCAGTATGTCTGCGATCTGCATACGGCTGAAGATATCGCCATTGATGTTTTTTCGGATCTGATCGTACATAAACACCGGTATAATTTTCAGACCAGCCTGAAAACCTACCTGTTTATGGTTGGAAGAAGCAGGGCACTGGACCATATAAAGCACCGAAAAGTCCTTTCGTTTACACCGCTGAGCGAAACGGAAGAACTGGCGGATGAAAAATTGCTGGAAGAGTCTGTGCTTGCGGATGAGAAAAAACGGATGGTTCACAATGCAATCGGCAGTTTGCCCCAGGATATGCAGACGGTCATTCATCTGATTTATTTTGAAGCCATGTCTTACGAGGAAGCAGCAAAGGTAATGAAGAAGAACAAAAAGAGCGTGGATAATTTGCTGTATCGGGCGAAAAAGGAATTGCGTAAGCTTCTGGGAAAGGAAAGGGATGCCATTATATGAGAACCCTGGAAGAATGCACAGCGGAAGTATTTTACCGCAGCGAAAAAAAGATTTGCCGCCGCAGAAAAGTTCGGAAACAGCTGCTGTGCTGTGGGATTCCGTTGTTTTTATGTGTGGTGCTGTGTGCCGGACTGCCGGTGCTGACCGCCCGTGACAAATCAGCGGAGAAGGCAGAAAATCAGTATTGCGGCGGTGAAATTTTGGAGTATGCCTGTGAAAGCTGGCATGCGGAGGTTTCCACATCAGAAGGCAAAATTTTTCTGGATTCGGATGCTGCAGAGCAGCTGTTTGGCATTCTGGATGACTGCCTGCAGGAGTCGGAAGCAATGGCGTATGGAGCAGATCCGGACAATGAATCTGGCGAGGCAACGGATCCGGCCCGTCTGTACGGTATTGAAATCACCATGCCGGACGGAGAGAGCAGAAGTTACAGCCTCAGCGGAAATCTTCTGTCATATGCAGATGCACAGGTTGTAATCGACAAAGCGCAGCAGAAGGAAATAGAAAAACTTCTGGATGCCGGACAGTGAAAGGAGGCACATTATGAAAAAGAAGAAATGGGCAGTGCTGACAGTGGTGCTGGGGGCGCTCTGCATTCTTTTCCTGCCGATTCCCAGCGGAACCTACAAGGATGGGGGAACAAGAGAGTATCGGGCACTGACGTATAAAGTCGTTTCGTGGAAGCGTCTGCTTGGCGACAGTATATATGAAAAGACGCGGATCTATTTGATTCCGGACTGTTATCGATCTGTCGATAATCTGTGGGACAGATATGAGAAGTCGGAGGCAGAACATAGTTTCCGCGGAACAGTGGCGGAACTGTCGGACGAGTATGTGCTTGTAAAGCCTGAAAAGGATTCCTGGATCGGATCCGACATGATCTCCTTCGACCGTTCCGGACTGGGAGAACTGGATGTTCAGGTTGGCTCTGTTGTAAAAGTTACCTTTATCGGAGAGGTTATGGAAACATTTCCGGCAAGAATCAATCCGGTCAGGTGGATGCTGGATTCAGACCACCGGCCTGAAAAATTTAACGATTCATGGATTTCTCCGGAAGAAGCGCAGCCGGCAGCGGGAGCTCTCTGCGAGGATGTGATCATCCGGGAAATTTATGAAGACTGTTTTTTTGCCGTCCCGCTGCGTGCAGAGCCCTATGTCATTAAAATAAACGGAAAGCTTCCGGAAGAGTGGTGCCCCATGGATCCGGTCCGGGTAACTTACAAAAATGAAACCATCAACAAGTGCAGAGATAAGGCGGAAGCGGATTTTGTGACCATAGAACCCGGTAAGCTGCAGACAGGAGAAGACCTTGCCTACAAGCCGGTGATCTATCTGTATCCCCGACAGAAAACAGAAGTGTCTGTGAACCTGACGCTGGACGGGAAGCTGACATGCACCTACCCGGCCTACGACGGTGGATGGAAGGTCACGGCCATGCCGGACGGAACCCTGACGGATGCCCGAGGCCAAAGCTATAATTATCTCTACTGGGAAGGTACAACCGGAGCCGAATATGATTTCTCCGAAGGCTTCTGTATTCCGGGAGCGGATACGGCAGCATTTCTGGAGGAGTCTCTTGCCCGGCTGGGACTGACGCGCCGGGAGGCCAATGAATTTATCATTTACTGGCTGCCGCTGATGGAAAATAATCCGTATAACATCATTTCTTTCCAGCAGGAGTGCTATACAGATTCGGCAAAGCTGAAAATCGACCCGGTTCCGGATACGCTGATTCGTGTGTTTATGGCGTGGAAGCCTGCGCAGAATTACCAGGAAATGAAGGAGCAGACGCTCACAGCACCCCAGCGCCAGGGATTTACGGCAGTAGAGTGGGGCGGAACGATGGTTCAGAATGCCCGGTAAAGGATGAATGTCTGCCGGACTGCAGGAAAATGCAGTCCGGCAAATTTTTATTTTAACACAGAGCCGGTTGTGTGCTATAATGAACCCATCCAGATGACGGAGGAAGTCAGTATGTATAAGATTATGATTGTGGAAGATGATCTGGGAATTGCGGAAGAGATCAGCAAGAAAGCCCGGATGTGGAATATAGAGACCATTCTTGCAAGGAATTTTCAGAACATCATGGAAGAATTTACGGACTGCCAGCCGCATCTGGTACTGCTGGATATTTCTCTGCCGTTTTTCAGCGGTTATCACTGGTGCAGTGAAATCCGGAAGATTTCCAAGGTTCCGATTATGTTTATTTCGTCTGCGTCAGACAATATGAACATGGTAATGGCCATGAATGCGGGTGCAGATGATTTTATTCCGAAGCCCTTTGATCTGAATGTGCTGATTGCCAAAATTCAGGCGCTTCTTCGGCGGAGCTACGATTTTGCTGTGGGAACGCCGGCAATTCAGCACAGAGGGGCGTTCCTGAATACAGAAGATCAGACACTTACCTATGAATCCCAGAAACTGGAGCTGAGCAAAAATGAGTATCGGATTCTGCTTTGCCTGATGGAAAGCAAAGGAAAAGTTGTCAGCCGCGAAAAACTGATGGAACGGCTTTGGGCGACAGAGGTGTTTGTAGACGAGAACACCCTGACCGTGAACATAAACCGTCTTCGGAAAAAACTTGCGGCAATGGGACTCAATGACTTTATCTGCACCAGATTCGGGGTAGGCTATATTGTGGAGTAAGCTATGCGTTTTGGAAAATATCTGAAAGAACAACAGAAAACCATCTGGATGATTCTGGGGGTTGTCTGTATTTTTTGGGGCGTGCTTTGCCTGTACCGCATTACCAGCAGGGTGGTGCTGTACCCGGCGATGCTGTGTATCCTGTTTGCCGGAATCTGGATGCTTGCGGATTTCTTTGCAAAAAAGAAAAAGCTCCAGCAGCTGCAGGAGGCTTTTGAAGCTGGCATCGATCAGTTTCCGGAGCCGCAGTCTGTTCTGGAGGAAACTTATCAGGAGTGTATTGCAGACCTGCACCGGCAGTACGGGGAGATGACGTTGAAACAGGAGATGCGCTACCGGGACATGGAGGACTATTATACCACCTGGGCGCATCAGATCAAGACGCCGATTTCTGCTATGCAGCTGAAGCTGCAGAACGAAGACAGTCCGTTGTCCAGACAGCTGAATTCGGACCTGCTGCGGGTTGAACAGTATGTGGATATGGTTATGGTGTATCTTCGTCTGGGTGCACCTACCAACGATTACGTTTTCAAAAGCTGGCGCATTGATGAACTGATAAAAAAGTCGGTCAGTACGTTTGCTTCTGAATTCATCAGCAGAGGGCTGGCTCTTCGGTATGAGAAAATTGAGGGCAGCCTGATTACGGATGACAAATGGTTCTGCTTTGTGCTTGAGCAGATCCTTTCCAATGCACTCAAGTATACACACAGCGGCGGTATTTCCATCTACATGGAAGAAAATGGGATCCTGTGTATTTCCGATACGGGAATCGGAATTGCGCCGGAAGATCTGCCCAGAATATTTGAAAAAGGTTACACCGGATTTAATGGCCGCACAGACCGCCACGCCAGCGGCCTTGGCCTGTATCTGTGCAGGCGGATCTGTGACGGACTGAGCATTCCGCTTCAGGCACAGTCTCAGCCGGGGAAGGGCACAGTGATCCGGCTTTGTCTGGAGCAGTACCATCTGAAAGCAGAATAACTTCTTACAGCAGTGTAAGATTTGAGCGGGAAATGTAAGACGATTCGATGGCGATGCATTTCCCGCTTTTGCTATAATGCTGACAGAAACAATTCAGGAGGTAACGTTGCAATGCAAATTTTAAAAGTCACAGGCCTGAAAAAGACCTATTCCAACCGTCTGGGAGGCAGTAAGGTTGAGGCCCTGCGGAATATCAATTTCTCGGTGGAAGAGGGAGAATATGTGGCGATTATGGGAGAATCCGGATCCGGAAAGACCACGCTGCTGAACATTCTGGCGGCACTTGACCGCCCCACTGCGGGAAACATCCTGCTCGGAGATCTGGATCTGACAAAGGTCAAGGAAAAGCAGATCAGCGCATTTCGCCGGGATCATCTGGGATTTGTGTTTCAGGAATTCAATCTGCTGGATACCTTTACGCTGGAGGACAACATCTATCTTCCGCTGGTGCTGGCAGGCCGGCCTTATGATGAGATGAAGCGCCGTCTGGAGCCCCTTGCCCGGGAGCTTGGAATTTCCGACCTGCTGCACAAGTATCCTTATGAGGTGTCCGGCGGACAGAAGCAGCGGGCGGCAGCAGCCCGGGCACTGATTACGGAGCCGAAGCTTCTGCTGGCAGATGAGCCCACCGGTGCACTGGATTCCAGAGCGTCGGACGAGCTGCTCAAGCTGTTTCGTCAGATAAATCAGCAGGGCCAGACCATACTGATGGTGACCCATTCCGTCAAGGCTGCCAGTACCGCAGGCCGGGTTCTGTTCATCAAGGACGGCGAGATTTTCCACGAGCTGTACCGGGAAAATCAGTCCGAGGAGCAGATGTACCAGAAAATCAGCAATACCCTGACGCTGCTTGCAACCGGGGGTGACCGGAGATGAAATTCGGATTTTATTCCAGACTTGCCGCAGATGGGATCCGCAAAAACAAGCGCATGTATTTTCCATACATGCTGACCTGTATCGGCATGGTAATCATGTTTTACATTCTCAAATTTCTGCAAACCTCGGAGAGTGTCAGAGGAATCCGCGGAGGTGATACCGTTCAGTACATGCTGTCCTTTGGCGTCGGTGTGCTGGCAGTCTTTTCCTGCATCTTTCTGTTTTACACGGATTCGTTTCTGATCCGCCGCAGAAAAAAGGAATTTGGTCTGTACAACATTCTGGGAATGGGAAAAAAGAATATTGCAATCCTTGTCTGCTGCGAAACGGTCATCATCTTTGTAATTTCCATGGTGCTGGGCCTGAGCGGAGGAATTGTCCTGTCCAAGCTGGCAGAACTTGGCATTCTGTTTGTTATGAAGGCGGAAACTGCCTTTCGCTTCACTGTTTCTGTGGAGGGACTCTGCAATACGGTCTGCGTGTTTTCGGTGATCTTTGGACTGCTGCTTCTGAATTCGCTCTGCCAGGTCTGGTTTTCCAGTACGCTGTCCTTGCTCAGAAGTGAGACCACAGGAGAAAAGCCCCCAAAGGGAAACTGGTTTCTCGGTATCCTGGGCGTGCTGATTCTTGCCTGGGCTTACTGGATTGCTGTGAATCTGGAAGATCCCGCAACGGCTCTGATCTGGTTCTTTGTGGCGGTGCTGATGGTTATTGTGGCTACCTATCTGATTATGGTATCCGGATCGGTTCTGCTTTGCAGAATTCTTCAGAAAAACAAGCGCTATTATTACAAGTCCAATCATTTCGTGTCGGTTTCCTCTATGGCCTACCGTATGAAGCGAAACGGTGCAGGTCTTGCCTCAATCTGTATTCTTGCCACGATGGTGCTGGTGATGGTGTCCTCTACCTATGCACTGTATGCCGGTATGGAGGACTGCGTTTATTCCCGGTATCCCGGAGATCTGAATCTGATAGTCAGATTTTCAGAGGAACAGGCGATGTCCGAAGAAAACATCGGGGCACTGCGTTCGGATGTGCAGAAGTTGGCACAGGAGCATGACACCCGGATGGAAAATATAAAGGAATACCGGGTCGGTGTGCTTGCCGGAGTGCTGCTCGACGGTGTGGTGGAAACAGACCCAAGACAGGCCAGCCAAATGGGTTTTGATTCGTATTCGGATACGTACCAGATTTTCTTTGTTCCGCTGAGCGACTACAACGCCATAATGGGTACGAGCCAGACATTGGAACCGGGCGAAGTGCTGCTCTATTGCAACCGGAACAAGCTCAGTCTGGATCAGATTTCGTTCAATCGTGGAAAAACCTTCCGGGTAAAGGAGTGCCTGACGGAGTGCTTTTCCGATGGTGAGATGGCTATGACCATCATTCCCAGCATCATTCTGGTGGCGGATGATCTGTCCGCAGAGACAGAGGGGCTGGTTGATCTGGATGGAAAATCCGTGTGCAGCTATCAGTGGAAGGTTTCCTTTGACACAGACTTGGATGCCGGACAGGAGAAACTGCTGTATCATGATATCGAAGAAATGCTGGGGCAGTATCAGAACAATTCCAACCGGAAGATTTTTAATGCAGATGTGGAGAGCCGAAGCCTGGAGTGGGCCAATTTCCTGGGGATGTATGGAGGTCTGTTCTATCTTGGCATTCTGCTGAGTGTGGTATTCCTGTTTGCAGCGGCTCTGATTATCTACTACAAGCAGATGTCCGAAGGATACGAAGACCAGTCTCGGTTTGAAATCATGCAGAAAGTGGGAATGACAAAGCGGGAGATCCGGAAAAGCATCAATTCTCAGCTGCTGACGGTGTTTTTCCTGCCGCTGCTGGGGGCCGGACTGCATATCTGCTTTGCGTTCCCGATGATTGAAAAGCTGCTGATGATGTTCAATATGCAAAACAGAAACCTGTTTATTCTGACAACCCTTGGAAGCTTTCTGGTTTTTGCGGTGTTTTATGTGATCATCTACCGGATTACCTCCAATGCCTATTACCGCATTGTCAGCGATGGGAGAAAATAGAAAAATATTTTCAGTGCCGGCTTCGGTGTCTGCATAACCTGCAGGCTCTGAAGCCGGTAAAAATCAGAATAAGAGTTCTGTCATATTTGTTGAACTGAATTATGATTCTGCCTATAATACAGAAAAGTTCCGGATCAAATTTGAAATCCGGAAGAGAAAACAGGTGACATCAGACAGGAGGTGTATTGTTGTGCCTGTAAAAAAGAAAATGTTTGCAGTATTGGCGGTAGTCCTTACACTGGCGGTGCTTGGACTGTCTGTAATGCTTCTGGTCAGCTCGGTTGTGAAATTTGCTGCCGGAAATCGAATTACGGAGGATCCGGAAGCAATGGAAAAATTCGACTGTATTCTGGTGCTGGGCTGTCAGGTTCTGGAAGACGGAACCCCCTGCGATATGCTCCGGGACCGGCTGGACAAAGCAATTGCGCTTTATCAGGCAGGCACTGCGCCTAAGCTGCTCATGAGCGGAGATCATGGAAGCGCAGATTACAATGAGGTCGGTGCCATGAAACGCTATGCGATGGAACACGGTGTCCCATCAGACGATATCTTCATGGATCATGCCGGATTTTCTACATACGAAAGCGTTTACCGGGCAAGAGATGTATTTCAGGCAAAGAGAATTGTGATTGTTTCTCAGAAATATCATCTGTACCGGGCGGTTTACATTGCCAATCAACTGGGGCTGGATGCTTATGGTGCAGCTGCTGAGGAGCATCACTATTCCGGACAGATCTACCGGGATTTCCGGGAGGTTCTGGCACGATGCAAGGATGCGGTTATGTCTGTGGTCAAGCCGGAACCCGCAGCGCTGGGAGACGTGATTTCCGTCAGCGGCAGCGGAGATGTGACGAATGACTGACTGCAAGCAGCCGGAAAATTCGGGAACAGTCTCCCATTTCCCTGCAAAATACGTCGGGCTGACTGCCGGCACAGTATTTTTCATGAAATATTAATAAAACGTTATTGAAATTTGACTGTTTTTTACTTGGGGATTTATGGTAAAATATAAGAATCAACGATGAAAGAAAGATGCTTATGGAAGTCCTGCCAATATTAAAGTTGATATGCCTGATTTTTATCACATTTCTGAGTGTTTGCTATTTGTATCAGATTGTTTATCTGGTGGTGCCGCTGGTTAAAAAGAAACGAAAGCTCAAGGAAGCGAAGCCGCTTCGGTACGCCATTCTGATTGCAGCCAGAAATGAGGAGAATGTGCTTCCTTTTCTGCTGGATTCCATTGCCCAACAGGACTATCCGGCTGACCGGATCACGACGTATGTGATTGCAGACAACTGTACGGACAGAACTGCCGAGGTGGCATCTGCGCACGGGGCGCATGTCTTTCGCAGATACGATAAGACGAATATTGGAAAGGGCTATGCCATCGATTATCTGCTGACAGAGATTCAGAAGGAAACAAATCTGGATCAGTTTGATGCATTCCTTGTTTTTGATGCGGACAATCTGCTTAAGCCGGATTACATTGCCCAGATCAATAAGGTATGTGCAGCCGGCTACGAAGCATTTTGCGGATATCGCAACACCAAAAACTTTGGGACGAACTGGCTTTCTGCCGGATATGGTGTCTGGTATCTGCATGACTCTGCACATATGAATCAGTCCCGCATGATGCTCGGAACCAGCTGTGCCGTCAGCGGAACGGGATTTGGATTTACCCGGGCACTGCTTGAGCGGATGGGGGGCTGGAAGTTCCATACGCTGACCGAGGATCTTGAGTTTAATACCTGGTGTGTGACCCATGGCGTTAAAATCGGATATTGCCATGATGCCGTTCTGTATGATGAGCAGCCTTTTGATTTTCGACAGTCCTGGCGTCAGCGGACACGCTGGACGCAGGGCGGCGTTCAGATTGCGTTTCGGTATTCCGGTACACTGGCACGGGGACTGTTTCAGGGAGGCTGGGCTTCTTATTCCACCTTTGAGACTACCACGCTGTCCATGTGGGGATGCTGCATGACTACCCTGTGCAGCCTGCTCACGGTGCTGACGGCACTGCTGGGCTACGGATGGGATGGAATGGCCTTTACGATGCTGTATGGACTGATAACCGGCTATCTGTCGGCTGCGTTTGTCGGAGCTCTGACAGTCGGTCTGGAGTGGAAAAGAATTTCTGTGTCGGCGAAAAAGAAGCTTCAGTCTGTGCTGGCATTTCCGGTATTTATGCTTACGTTTATCCCGATTTCCATTACAGCGGTATTCAGAAAATTCCAGTGGCAGCCGACGCCCCATACGGTTGCCATCTCTTCCGAGGAACTGACAGGGCAGGCTTGCAGATAAAGCTGTCGTCATCCCGAAAGAATACCACGCAGGGAAATATCTAAAAATGCCGGAACTGTTTTTGGTAAGTTTCGATGTTTTGTAATTTGAAAAGAAGATTCCGGGGAAGTGCCCGAAGCATACAGCACCCGGGTGCTCCGGATGTAAATGTTTTTTGAATTCAGAGAAGCGCCTTGCCGCAATTGCGGCAA